>Ga0210382_10000081_pt1 | contig 37780 bp, 55 predicted proteins | sample PLMedo_FD_155452 | JGI IMG/M metagenome (GOLD analysis project Ga0210382, IMG submission 155452) | Groundwater sediment microbial communities from an aquifer in East River, Colorado, USA - PLM0_60_coex redo | ecosystem: Environmental > Terrestrial > Soil > Riparian zone | place: USA: East... | reverse complement strand
ACCCGCGAGGTCGGCACGCGTGAGGTCGGCACGCGTGAGGTTGGCACCCGCGAGGTTGGCACCCGCGAGGTTGGCACCCGCGAGCTTGGCACCCGCGAGGTCGGCACGCGCCTCAACAGCGATTTGAAGTGCCGCCTTTACGTGCAATTCCTCCGGAGTATAGCTTGGAATGTCGGCGGTGAAGAGAACCTTCGCGCCTAGACTTGCTCGTGTCCTAAGTTCAAATTTCATTTGTTTCCCTTATCAGTGGGGTTGTAGCAGTGGCTCACCCAGGGCTCGCCGGCGCCGCGCTGCGCGACTCGAGCCGTGTCGGTCACGGCTCTACCTCCGTCCACTGCGTGACGCGAAAGCGCCCGAAGGGACCGCGTTTCTCAGGTCTGAAATCACCGATTCCGATGGACTGCCCGGCTTCATTGAGCAACTGGTGCGCCATCTCCACGGATAGCAGTTCATCGTCGATGTGAACGAGAAATCGCGCCTCCCACTGATTGAATCGTGGGCGAAAGCGCATCACGCGACCTTTCGTGCTCGGAATGGTGACGGGCCGCGCATCGACCTCGAAATCCGTCGCTGGGCCGGCACCATTGAGGATTGTCACGGCATCGGCATCCATGCGCACTGCACTGGGTACGACGAAACGCAGAGATTTGCGCGTGCCGGTGGCCTTGTGGGAGGAACCCGCATTCCCCATCGAACTCGGAATGGCGAATGCGTTGAAATAGAACGAACCGTCCTCTGCGATATAGGCGGCCTTCTGCGCTTCTGTGCGCGGATCTCGATCCTTCACTTCGATGCGCCGAGTCTTTTTCGCAACTTCGGCTTCCGCGCTGAAGCGATGAATTAACAACGGTGTGATGCCGCGCGAATTTCAACTTCGACTGTTTTCATGAATTCAGACTCCCGTTATCAGAGTTGGACTGCACCTTGCCTTGCCACGCCTTGCCTTGCCTTGCCAGGCCTCGCCTAGCCCCGCCTTGCCGCGCCTCGCCCGGCCTCGCAGCGCCTAGCCAGGCCCCACCTCGCCAGGTTCAAACTCATCGGCCCGCCCCATCCAGCTCGTCGCTGGTCGCCACAGTGTTAACGTCGAGCTTCGGCGTAGGCTTGTTCGGTTGGTAGCGCCAGCACAGCAACTTACGCGGGTTATCCGTCGACCAAGCCACGATGATTCGCTCGTTCTCTGTCGGGATGCACTGCAAGCGGATTCGCTCATTTATTTCCGAGCGCTGGCGAATGCGCTCGAACTCGCTGTCGCATCCCCAAAGCACCAAGACCGCGCCCAGGACAATGAGGAAGCGCTCGATCAGGTCTTTGCGGTTTCGGTCCATCATTCCTCCCCGAGTTCGCGCAGGAGGATGTCCGACTTATCCATTTCTGGCGTCCAGCCGTCGCGCAGATTACAAGCCTCGATTTCATCTCGCCACATGCACAGCGCCTCAACCAACTTCGGGTAGGCGTTGCAGGCGTGCGCTATATAGTTGGCGCGCTCCTGCGCCACAGCACCGGCGCGCTGGATGTACGCCGGCATGAGGACAAGCGCAACTACTTCGCCATCATTCAGAGCGTAAGCGGCAGGCTGCGAAAGCAGCAGGCTCGGAATATTCGAGCCCCATACATCTACCGGCGTCAGGTGTCGCGGCAGCGGCGCTTGTTTGATTCGTCCTTTTTCCATCACTCCCTCCGTGCCCGGTGCGTCGGGCGATGGGGGACACCTTAACCGACTTTGGTTAGACTTGTCAACCCTTCTTGATTTGACTTTCCTTACCGATTTCGGTTACGCTAAACGCCGACATGGACCATGAAGGCTTGTTCAAGTATGTGCGCGAACGGCTGCCTAAGCCGAGCGACAAAGAAGCTCTAGAAGCGCTCGCCAAGGCATCCGGCGTTAACTACCACACGTTGCTGAAGCTCGCGAACGGCGCGACCGAGGACCCGCGGGTCAGTACGGTCGAGACCCTTTTGCGGTATTTCCGCGAGCGCGAGGCAGCGTGAGCCGGCACCGCATAAAGTAGCACCCTGGCGCGCTGTAACGGGAGGGCGAAGTTGAACGAATACCTGAGGCGAAGGGCGGCAATAGGCGCACGCAGTACCGCAGGACGCGAGGCGACATGGTGCCAAGCGGGTGCGCTGAAAGGTGTTGAAGTGCCCGCCATCGCGGAACGTCGCGCGATCCAACTATCGAGCGATCAAGACGTGACAGCCGGGAGAGACCGGTGCGACTTCACAGCATGATGGGAGTTCCCCCTCCCTTTATTCCCGTCGTGCTGTCCCCCTGGCGCCCGCAGCGCTGGGGCTTTTTATTCACGGGCGGCGCGGCGTGCTCCCAGCGGGCCAGGTCTTCTTCTCGCACCATGTCTCGCACAGCAACGCCGTTGCCGCCCACCCCATGACGCGCCTTCATTCCTGGCTGCGCCTCTTTCGCCTTCAGCTCCGGGATCGGCGCTACTGGAAGCGGAGGCTCGCGTGAACCGCTGCGCGCATCGCATCCTTCGCGCGCTTGCGAGCGGCGGACGAAAGTCGAACGTGCTGCGCGGTCTCGCCTTCGATAAAAACGACTTCGAGCAGGCGATCGGCCAGCTCTTCCTGAGCGGCCAGGTGCGCTGGAATGGCAAGACCACGGCGCGCGTGCTCACGCTAAAGGAGGGCAGCGTGAAGACGCTGTCCTAATGCCGAACCGTATCCTGCGCGACGGCATCGTGTCCAGCGAGCGGGTGTGCTCGCTCTCTTGGGTTGAAGAGGTTTTCTATCGGCGGCTGCACTCGGTCGTCGATGACTTCGGGCGGTATTACGCCAAGGCGGCATTGCTGCGAGCGGCCTGCTATCCCCTGCAACTCGACAAGACGTCAGACTCGGACATAGCTAAGTGGCTTGCGGCTGCGCAAGGCGCGGGGCTGGTAAGGGTCTACTCCGTCAAGGGCAAGGATTATCTGGAGCTCGTTGATTTCAGACAGCAAGTCCGCGCCAAAGCATCGAAGTTTCCAGTACCACCAGCAAGCGCATCGCATCTGCTCAGCAAACGCTCAGCACATGCACACTTAGACGTAGACGTAGACGTAGACGTAGACGTAGACGGAGTCGTAGACGAAGTCGTTCTAACTGCTACTGCGGCCGCTCAGAAATCGCGTCCGCCGAAGCAAAACGGGAAGCTCAAGATCAATTTCAACGGCATCGCGTTCGAAGGCATTAGCGAGGAGCAAGAACTGCGCTGGCAAGACGCTTATCCAGCAGTGCCAATTCCTCCAGCGATCGCACAGGCGGCCGCGTGGCTTGAGGCGAACCCGGCGAACAGGAAGTCGAATTGCAAGCGTTTTCTGGTGAACTGGTTCAAGCGTGAGCAGGACAAGGCCGGAAGGGTGAAGCGGTGAAATGTCCGAACTGTCAGCGTCGGCTAAGAAATGCGAGCTCGAGTTGCGTGTGTGGATGGGGATCCGCTCAAGACGCAAAGGTCACCGATTGCTACTTCGCGCCGCAATGCGCGCGGCCGGCAAAACTGCGAACGGATCGCTACGGCGTGAAAGGACAGCTCATGGCGCTGTGCTTCGAGTGTAGCGACAGACTGCACGCCGAAAGAGCAGAGCAATGGTGCCGAGCGCATGACCTGAATACAGTCAGCGAGAAGCGCGCCTATTGCCAGAGCCTTTCGCGAAGTTTTGGCAAGCCATTTGTCGATGAGGCTTCGCCGGAGCGCGAGCCCGGCGAGGACAGAGAGGAGGCGGCGTGAGCCTCGTCCTGACGCCGATCACGCTGCGCGAGGCAAACGCCTTTGTTGAGCAGCACCACCGGCATCATGGCCCGAGCCGCGGATGCATCGCCTGCGTCGGGGTAGCCGAAGACGGAGCAGTGCGCGGCGTAGCCATTATCGGGCGTCCTGTGGCGCGCGCAGTTGCGGATGGGTGGACCGCCGAGGTCACGCGCTGCTGCACTGACGGAGCGCGCAACGCCTGTTCGATGCTCTACGCCGCCGCATGGCGCGCGGTGCGCGCGCTGGGCTACAGAAAGCTCATCACCTACACGCTGGCCGAGGAGGGCGGCACCAGCCTGCGCGCCGCCGGCTTTCGCGTCGTCGGCCAGGTCACGGGCCGATCGTGGTCGTGCCCATCGCGGCCGCGTGTTGATACCCACCCCATGCAGGACAAGCTGCGCTGGGAGGTAGCGGCGTGAGCCCTCCCTTGGCGATTGATCTTTACTGCGCCACCTACAAGACCAATCCGGTTGAGTATCGGGCTTGGAGTGGTATGCGTACCCGTTGCACGAATCGTAAGTTCGTTGATTGGGCGATCTACGGCGGGCGCGGGATCAAAGTCTGCGAGCGATGGAATTCGTTCGCCAAGTTTTTCGCCGACATGGGGCCGAAGCCATCGCCGCGCCACTCACTTGATCGCAAGGACTCTGATGGTCATTACGAGCCTCTGAATTGCCGCTGGGCGACCCCGAAAGAGCAGGCCAACAACTGGAAGCATAGGAATCGAAAACTCACCTTTAATGGCGAGACTCTCTTGCTGTCTGAATGGAGCTCACGAATCGGCATTTCGCGTGAATCGCTTCGTGATCGCATAGATTCTGGATGGCCCATTGAGAAGGCATTAACTACGCCCGCCGTTCGCCAACGCAGGAGGTTGTCCGATGGGACATTCCAAGCCGCTTGCGATTGACCTCTTCGCTGGCCTGTTCGGCTGGGGCGATGGATTGATAGCGGAAGGTTACGAAATTCTAGGGTTTGACATCATCGACATGTTCGCGGAGCTGCGGGTGGAGCGCAGGTCGGAATTCAACCTCGTCCTGCAAGACGTGCTGACCCTGCATGGCTCGCAGTTCAAGGATGCGGCGCTGATCGTCGCAAGCCCGCCGTGCCAGGAATTTTCATACATGGCGATGCCGTGGTCGCTGGCGAAGGAAAAGCAGCGCGCGATCGAGGCTGATCCGCGCGAGCGAAAGCGCTTGACCGCTTTGTTCGATGCCTGCTTTCGCATGGGGATATGTGATTTCACGTACCCAAAGAAGGGGGCTTGGATGAATCGCGAAATCAACGCCGCCCTGAAGGCGTGGGGCGCTTGGCTAGCATCTCGGCGTACTGCGCAAGGTGTTGTGTCACGCCCTCCGGTAGTCCGGGAGCGCGGCTCTTTGAGCCAGACTCCAACTCTTCGCGTAGCAGCATCGCCAAGCCAGGCAATTGATCGCGCACGTTCCGCAAAAGCGCGCCGAACGCTACGTCGAGGGCTATGACGGTGGCAATGATTTTGTCGTCGTGGTCCATCGAATCTTCCTCATCTAACGTGGCGGGGAGTGCTGGTCCTGATCAGGGATACGCCCAGCACTCCCCGGTCTCCACGACCGCGCGGTTCGTTGACTGTTGGCAGATGGCGTGCGCTAATGCTACATGCCTAAGCGCTCAAGCACCCCGACATGACTGCCGACACAAAGAAGAATCCAGCCGCCGTAATGCTTGGCCGCATGGGCGGCTTGAAGGGCGGAAAGGCGCGGGCTGCGGTTTTGAGTCCAGCGCAGCGCAAGAGAATTGCGAAGAGGGCCGCACAGGCACGCTGGAAGGGGAAGTAGGGCTACTTCTTAGCGAGCTTCTTCTGCTGTTTCTTGCGCTCGCTCTCAAGCTTTTTGAGCGATGGCTCTGGCGGCATATCTTCCGGCATAGGGCTGCCATGCTTTGTCATGACTTGGCGCACGTCCTGGCCGACCGCTCGATACACCTGCTCGGCCTGTTTCTGTCCCTGCACGCCACCGCCCTTAAGTTTTTTCTCGGTGAGCGTTTTGTGGAATGCATTCGCCGCAAGCTCTGCCAGCCCGGCGTGGTCGTAGATCGTGTCTTTGGCGGAAAGACCTTTTTTCTGTTTGATTTCCGCGCTCGTCAATTCGTAAAGACCGAGGTAACCCGCCTCATTCCAGAACGCGAAGTTCTGCACACCCACCGCACTCGCGGCTTCGTTTACTGCTTTGACCGCAAGAGAGAGGCGGTCGCGGTGCACGATGCGCTCGCCCAGTTCGTCTCTTTCGTCCTGTATCTCCTGACGCCTCGTCTGAATGGCGAAATAGCGCTGAGCCGCCGCAATTTGCGCGATGCGCGGATCGCCGTTCATGGCCGTCATGTAGCAACCGTACCGATCAATGAAATAGTCGGGAATGCGCCGCTGTGCGCCGCTCCCGATCTCGACCAATTTCGACGTGCTTCGAAAATGCTTTTTTACGTCACCGCCCGTCACTTGAACCGCATTCATCGCGCGCTCTATCGCAGGCACAAACCCCTCCCACGATGTGTATCCCAAGATCTCTTGGATGTCGCGGGCGCGCCAATACTCAACGCCGCAGACCGTGTAGCGCTTGGCCTCGGTGAGAGCGGTAACTGTCGCGTTTTCTTCCATGGTTTGTCCGATGAAGTGCAATCGGACTTCCCTTTCCGGCGCTGGGGCTGGGGCCTAAAGGAGGTGCAAGGCTATCTCGACGAAAAGCGAGTCACCGTCCCAGCGCGAACCGACTGCGGCAAGTGTTACCACCAACGCATCGCCGAATGGCGCAATCTATGGCGCGACCATCGCGCCAGCTTCGATGCGGCGTCAGCATTGGAGCAGCGCTTGGGCCATACCTTGCGCTCGCCAGGGCGCGATACATGGCCGGTCAAGCTCGTGGACATGGGCAAGGAATTTGAACGCGGACGCAAAATCAGGGGCGACTCTGCTCGCGAGTACGTCGACGAGCGCTGCCGGGTGTGCAGCCTGTGAAATTTTCAGTGCAATGGAAATCAACCGCGGCCTCGAGCCGCTAGGAGAAGCCATGGAAACAGCAACGGAGCCCAAGACGAACGCAAAGAAAGGCGCGAGGGGCCGCAAAAATCCGGACAAGCAGGAAGCGGTTATTGAAACCGCGAAGCTGAAGGACAAGCTCTCGTATCTCGTGAAGCTGAAGAAGGCGGCCGATAGCGCTGCGGTGGAATTGAACGACGCCATCAAGGCGACGGCCGAGCGCTCCGGATTGCTCGCATCGGTCGTTCGCAAGGTCGTGGTGGCGTGCGCAGGCGAGGACTACGAGGCGAAGCATCGCGAGGTAACGCAGCTCAGCCTCGCATTTGAGGAGTGCGCCTGAACCGCATCTGGTACATCGGCAATTCACGCGAGAAGCTGCACCGCGTGCTATCGCTGCTCGCGGAGTTTCTGATCCGCCAGGATGATGACTATGAGCTGGTGCTGCGCGAGCATCGGCACGGCCGCCGCTCGGTTGAGCAGAACCGCCGCTATTGGGCGCTGCTCAGCGAAATTGCCGCGCATGAGGTGCAAGGCCAGCGGTTCATGACCGATTCCTGGCACGAGTTCTTCAAAGGGAAATTCATCGGGAAAGAGGAGGTGAAGCTGCCGTGGGGTGAGCTCTACAACCGGCCCATCTCGACGACGACCTTGGACGTCGGGCAATTCAGCGAGTACATGACGCAGATCGAGGCTTGGGCCGCGCAGCACGGCATTGTGCTCGGGGATGACGGCGCAACGCTGCACGAGCCGCAGGCGCGCGCCGCATGATCGTCTGCCTGGACGACGCGTTGCGAGCAGGCGGCAGGCCGTATGCGGAGGGCAACTGAGAACGCGCGCCCGAGCTGACGACAACCAGCCGGGGATCGTGGGGGCGCTTCGTGCTTGCGGCGTGAAGGTCTACCATACGCACCAGATCGGGGGAGGGTTCCCCGACCTGCTTGCGTGGCACCGAGGCCGCTTTTTGCTGCTGGAGGTAAAAATGCCAGGAGAAGCGCCGAACAAAGAGCAGCGTGAGTTCCTCGCAGCCTGTCCAGGCGAGGTGCATGTTGTGCATAGCGTGTATGAGGCGCTCCAAGCGGTGCTGGGCAAGGAGTTCGTAAGATGAGCGCTGCAAGCGAGGCGGCTTTGCGGTTATTCACCTGCACCCCAAAACAGCGCATCCACACCCACGAAACCAAGCAGGTCGAACGCGACACCGAGAGGCGAAAGCGCAAGCGCTTTGTCGGATGGCGCAATGCGCCACGGCGCTGGAACAGGCAAGGTAGGCTGGAATAAGGATGGCGAGGCCGCGCAAGATTACCGATGCCCAGTTGAAGGAGATGATAAATCTTGACAATCAAGGACTTGACCGGACGGTTATCGCCAAGCGCTTCCAGATCCACCCCTCGAGAATCTCGCAGCTTCTGGGGCCCAAGGCAAAGCTCGCACGAAAGCCGCGTTCCTCCGGAACTTGACGAGCGGCTTAACCAATGGGCAACCTATTTTCGGGACCGGCACCGTTATTCAAGATGTGGTTCAGCCGAGGGCAGGTTCAATGCGCATGCTCCAGGGTCCTGGGATAGTGGCTGGGGCGATGTTGAGGCCTCGGGTTCGGTTCCACGGGAGCTCAAGCTATCCAGGGTGCTTGAAACCCATGCGTGCGTCCAAGGGCTTCCTGACAAGGCCCAGAGGTGGTGTGTGACTTACGCTTATTGCTACCCGCACCTCGAAAAGTGGATGGTGCTCAAGTTCCTGAAAAAGCACACCGGTCGGCGTTTCAGCTGGAAGCAGTACTTGGAATGCTTGGAGATTGGAAGGGTTCGCATCTGGGCTCAGTTGACAATTCACAGCGGCTCAGGCATACGGCTTAGCTAACTCGAAAAATCTCAGCCCTTTGAGGCTGGTCAACCATGGTGCGGGATGCTTTACTCATATGAAAAGTCAGGCTTTTCATTTGGGCACGGCGTCAACGAGGTCCTCACCCTCCTCTTGCCGGCCTCGAGCCTCACTCGATTGTCGTCGCCCAATTTAATTTTCCTGTGAACCCGAGAAAACTAAATGCCTTGGACCGCCAAGCAGTTCCGAAGCCGCCATAACCACAAGCTGAGCGGCTCTCAAGCAGCCAAGGCCGCCAGCATCGCCAACGCCATGCTTGCCCGCGCAGTCCCGGAGTCCGAAGCCATCAGGACCGCCAACGCCAGAGCTCACGCAAAGCCAAGCGCGAAGCGAACTTGAATAAACCCACAGGAACACGCTTTTGTTGCGGTGCAAGACCTATGTGTGACGACTGCATTATGAGGACTTGGGACATTAAAGCCGCCAAGGAATTCGCCGCCGGCGTTTTGCAAGACGCCTCCCGAATCAAAGACTACGTACCCTCCACCCCAACTGCCAGCTTGATCAACCTCGCCAAAGCGTTCCTCGGGAAGCGTACATGACTAATGCTCTCGCCAGTAAGCAAGGCGCGCTCAATCCCCTGAAAGCTGCAGACCCAAAGGAGGTGCTCAGCCAGATCCTTCAGGAAGTCAGCATCACAGATATCGCGGCTTCTTTCGGAGTTACTCGCTCAGCTCTTAACCAATGGCTCCTAGAAACATCCGAAACTCAATGGAAAACAGCGCAGTTCATTCGAGCTTATAAACGCAAGGAAGACGCTGAGGAAGACTTGGAAAGCGCAGCCGATGCGCTATCGCTCTCGCGCGCTCGTGAACGCCTTCGAGCTGCACAGTGGGATCTGGAGCGCGTGTGCCGCCGCATCTACGGCCAGGACGTGCCTGGGAGCTTGGCTCAGGCCGTCCAGATCAACGTCAACCTGCGTAGCGAGCCCGCAACAGTTGCGGTGCAGCACGGCGACTTATCCACAGACGGCGATTTACCAACAGAGTAACGCATTGATTTAATGCGGTTGCTGCGTCGCGGGATCTTCAATAGTCATTATGTCAAATGCCGAAAGCATGCTTCGGCGCCCAGAAAGAGATTCCTTAGTCCGACCCCTCCCTCCTGGGAGAGAAACAGACCTCCGGCGGGGGATCCTAGAGCTGGGACCTCCCCCGCGCGCTCAGTGAGGTTTTATGAAGCCATTGTGTGGAATATGCGGTGATAGGCACGAGACGTATCAGGGACACCGGTTTGCGACTAACAAGGTTGCGACTAACACAATTGCGACTAACGGGCCGGCGACTAACGCTGATCGGAAGGTTGGTTGCTCTGAAGTGATTGAGCCGGATAAAGTGGTTGGCAGGTCAAGTAGCGCAGGTTCAAGGACGGCGAATCGCCGGACTCGGGAGGCTTATAACGCCTACCAGCGCGAGTGGATGAGGAAGGATCGGGAGAAGAAGCGGCTTGGACAGCATTGATTACGTTCCCGCGGGTGCGGTGGTGCAGGAGTTTCACAGGTCCAATGATTTTGTCAGGCTGCTCGAGGGGCCCGTAGGCAGTTCGAAGAGCTCTGCCTGCTGCATTGAGTTATTTACGAGGGCGTGCGAGCAAAAGGCTCACCAGGGCATCCGTAGGTCCAGATGGGCAGTGGTGAGGAACACCTTTCCGGAGTTGAAGTCCACGACCATTAAGACCTGGTCTGAGTGGTTTCCGTTTGCCGAGATGAGGTGGGACTCTCCGATTACTAGTTGGATGAGGCTACCACTACCTGATGGAACGAGGGTCGAGGCGGAGGTGCTTTTCTTCCCTTTGGATAGACCCGAGGAAGTGGGAAAGCTAAGGTCCCTCGAGTTAACAGGGGCCTGGATCAACGAGGCCTCCGAAGTCGCTAAAGCGGTCTTTGACATGCTCACCCAGCGGGTGGACAGGTTCCCGAAGATGTCCCTGGGAGGGCCTAGTTGGTCGGGAATCGTCCTGGATTCCAACTTTCCGGACGACGACCACTGGGCCTATCGAATCTTCGAAAAACAAAAACCCGAGGGCTGGAGCGTCCATAAACAACCCGGGGCGCTCACTTTTAAGGGGGGCGACCATAACGCCAGGGACAATTACGAGCCTAATCCCTTAGCTGAGAACATCCCCAACCTTAAAAGCGGCTACGAGTATTATTTCAGGCAGCTTCCGGGGAAATCCAGGGACTGGATCAAGGTCTTCATCCTCGCACAGTATGGAAGCATCACCGAAGGCAGACCTGTTTATCCAGAGTGGAACGACGACATCCACTGCAGGCCCACGAAACCCTATCCGGAACTACCGCTTCTCCTTGGCTTCGACTACGGCCTGACTCCAGCTTGCGCCATCTGCCAGATCTCTCCCAGGGGGCAGTTCCTCATCCTGGACGAGCTCTTTGCAAAAGACATGGGCATCAGGCAGTTTGCGCGCGACATCGTGAGACCCCATCTCGCCCTCAACTATCACGGCTACGGCTTCCAGGCCTGTGGAGACCCGGCGGGGATGAGTAGAAGCGATACCGACGAGAAGACCTGCTTCATGGAGCTCGCCCAGGAGGGCATCGCCTGCTCGCCTGCTTCGACCAATTCATTCATCGGTAGGCGCGAGGCGGTCGCCAAGTACCTCACCAGAATGATCGACGCTCAGCCGGCCCTGATGGTCGACCCCAGGGCCGACATGATCCGCAGGGGATTCAACGGCAGATACCAGTACAAAAGAATCCAGTTGGTCGGTGAGGAGCGCTACCGCGACATCCCCGACAAGAACGACTTCAGCCACCTGGCCGATGCCGTTCAGTACGCGGCGCTGCATAGCCTTAACATGAACTTGGGCGCCGAGTGGTCCGCGCCCATCAAGTACCCGGAAAAGCATGGCTATATCTAACCCGGGATCGTCTAGGAGCTAAGAATTTGAACCAGGACGAACTTCTCGCGCATGTCGAGCGCGAGGAGGCAAACTGCATTGTCCATTACACCTCGCTCCTCTCAGAGCAGCGCAGAAAAGCGATGCAGTACTACTATGGACAGCCCTACGGCAACGAGGTCGAGGGCCGCTCACAGGTCGTTACCACCGAGGTCAAGGACGCGGTGGAGGGAATCCTGCCCTCCCTCATGGCGATCTTCACCTCCACCGACGAGATCGTGCGATTTGAAGCGCAACGTCCCGAAGACGAAGCCCTCGCCCAGCAGGCCACCGACTACATCAACTATATCTTCTCGCGGCTCAATAACGGGTTTTTAGCCCTGTACTGCCTTTTCAAAGACGCCCTCCTCCAGAAAAACGGCTACGTAAAAGTTTACTGGGAAGACTACCAGGAACAGTCGAAGGAGACCTACCAGGACCTGGACGACAATCAGTTCGCCTCCCTAATGAGCGATGAGGAGCTCGAGCTTCTCGAGCACACGGAAAAGCCAGACGAGCAAGCGATGCAGCAGATTCAGATGCAGGCGCGGCAACTGCAGGCGCAGGGTGTTCAGAAGCAGCTCCTGGACGCCAAAATCGCGCAGCTTCCCGTGGCCAAGCTTCATGACGCATTATTCAGAAGGACCGCAAGGCATAAGGGAGTGTGTATCGACCCCTTGCCTCCCGAAGAAGTGCTCATCAGCCGGGAAACCCCCAACGAGCTCACCAAGGCGAGATTCGTCGAGCACAGAACCCTGAAGACCCTCTCCGAGATTCGCGAGATGGGCTTCACAGTCCCAGACGATATCGCCGATTACGCCCCGAATGCGGACTTCAACCTGGAAAGGGTGGAAAGGCTTAAATTCGACGATGCCCTGGCCTACCGGCAGGACTCCGACAACGCAGATCCCTCCACCAAACGAGTCTGGTTCTGCGAAGCTTATGTCAAAGTCGATTACGACGGGGACGGGATAGCGGAACTTCGGAAAGTCTCCAAGATCGGCAAGACCATCTTCGACAACGAGGAATTCGACAGCCTCCCTGTCATCGGCGGCACGGCCATTGTGATGCCCCACAAGCACTACGGCCTGTCGATCCACGATCTGGTGGGAGACATCCAGCTGCAAAGCTCGACTCTCCTGAGGAACATCTTCGACAACACCTACCTCGCCAATAACGAAAGGAAAGTGGTCCTCGAGGGCATGGTGAACATGTCTGATCTCCTGACAAGCCGCCCTGGAGGGATCATCAGGGTGAAAGCCATGGGTGCGGTCCAGCCCCTGCCCACCCAGGTTTTGGGCCCCCCCGCCTACGGCCTTCTTGAGTACCTGAGCAAGGTCAAGCAAAACAGGGTCGGGGTTACAGACTTTCCTAACGCGGTGGACCCCGACGCCATCAACGCGAAAGCCGCGTTCGTGGACAACTACAAGAGCGCGGCCCTTGAAAGAATCAACTTGATGGCGAGGATATTGGCCGAGGGTCCGGTGAAGGAGATCTTCTGGAAGATCCTGGAACTCGTCTCAAAGCACCAGGATAAGCCCCAGATGGTGAAGCTAAGGGGAACCTGGATTCCCGTAGACCCCAGAGAATGGAAAAACCGCTTCAACATGACCGTCACCGTGGGCCTTGGCACGGGCTCTCAGCAGACGATCCTGCAGGGGGCCATGGGGATCATGGAGATCCAAAAGGGGATGCTCGCCGCAGGCCTTGGAAATAGAACGGTGACTGAAAAAAACATCTATCACGCCGCCCACCGCTATGCAAAGGCGGTGTTTCCCAAGGACGCGGACGCGATGTTCAACGACCCCACGAGCCTGCCTCCGCCACAACCACAACCCAACCCCGAGCTCCTGAAGCTCCAGTTGCAGCAGGAAAAACAGCAGATGAGCGCGCAGCAAAAAGATCACAAGCTCATGGTGGACTCGGCCCTCGAGCAGATGAGGCAGAAACTTGAGGCCGACATCGTCAAGTTCCAGGAGATGGCCCAGAACATGCGCCAGACGAACGACAGCAACGTGGACATTGCAAAGCACGTCCTGGAACTCGCCTCCGAGCAACAAAACCTGCTTACGGAAAAACTAACCGACCTGAGACTCGGGCGAGAAGAACATGCGGCCGACGGGGAAAACATCCTGCTGCAAGGCAAAGTCAATTCCCTTCTTGAAAGCCAGAAAGCCATTCACAAGCACTTGCAGATGGTCCACGAGGCGATCCTCGCTCCGCGGGAGACCGAAGTCGCCGCGCGCGACGAGAAAGGCAAGATCAAGCGAACGGTCAGCAAGGTACTCGAACAAGCAAGGTCCGGGCCAGTGGGAAGTGATGGAGCATTGAGATGATCTATCTCGGCCCCTACGAACACTGGGAGCCGCCCGCCGGCATGTTAGCTTCTCCGGCATAGGAATATCTGGTGAGTACGCTACTACAAGATTCGTTCACCGGTGCCAATGGCACGGATCTCACGGCTCACACGATGAACGTCGGGCCGGGGTGGACGAACTTGAACACCCCAGTCAAGATTCAAGGTAATAGAGCGCGTCCTGATGCTGCTAGTGGTAACGGCCCTTACTCATCGGACGCTGGCAATGCGGACGTCACTGTAACGCTGGATGTTGTAGTTCCAGCCAGCGGAAACATGGTGTCCGGGGCATTGCTGCGCGCGAGCGCGAGCACCGATTTTTGGGCCGGCTATATCCAGAGCGATGACAACGGCGCAACGGCACGGCTTGTAATCTCGGATAACCAGTCTGGCGTTTTCACGCCGCGCGCTAGCCAGGCTTTCGCAGCACCTCCAGCCGGAACAACGGTAACGCTGACCGTCGTAGCTTCAGGTAACTCTATAACGCTCAGCGCGAACACCGGAGAAAGCTGCAATTTTACGTCCAGTTTCAACAACTCGGTGACGAAGCACGGGCTGTTTTCGTACACGGATGGCTCTTACGTCCAGGTCGATGTAGACAACTTTCTGACGACCGACTCGGCAATACTCCCGCCCGCGGTCACGAGTTTCCTGCCGACGAGCGGCAGGGTTGGATCGAGTGTAGTAATTGCAGGTACTTATTTCACTGGCGCTACTTCCGTGACGTTTAACGGCGTGAGCGCAAGTTTCGTTGTGGATTCTTCCATCCAGATTACCGCTACGGTGCCGGTAGGCGCGACGACTGGAGTAATTGCCGTCACCACGCCAGATGGCACCGGAGCGAGTGTGGGCAGCTTCACAGTCACAGCTACTACATTGCGTATCGCCTGTGCGAATGAGGTCTTCCCCCAAGGCGATGCCGTAACTTTTGCAGTTCCTTCATCTGGGAGTGGCGCATCGCGTAAGGCATGCATGTCTCGGCACTGGATCGGCAGCGGCGCGCGTTCTGACCTTGTCCTGAGCTGGACATGCAATTCTCTTAGCCCCAATGTCGGTGCGGTAGCTGTATCTAATGGCGGCTATACGATCATCGGAGTAGTAGTTTGCCACAACGGGATTGCTGTCCAGGCGAAATTCTCTGGCGGTAACACAAAGGTTATAGCCAGCGGCGACACAGACATACAGTGCGACGCGCTGCTGCCTGCGCAGTTCAGCGTTTCTAGCTTTGCGCGAGACTCGACCGTTGACGTCAAAGAAATCAGAGAGTACGCAGATTCATCCATAGCAAAGCATGCAAACGTACAAGCCATAACTACCACAGGTGATGACTTTTGCATTGCCTACAACCCTGCTGTTGTGAGTGTCACAAATTTCGTCACTACTCAAAACTTTTTTAATGACGGCAACATTGTTGGAGGTGTTTTCAACACCGACTTTATTGTTGCCGGCAGAGAGTCTCCAATCGTTCTCGGCAGGTTTGTCAGCGGCAACCCAGCTACTGTGGCGCTGGCTGGAGATAGCAAAACGCAAGGGGTAGGCGACTTGGGCACCAGTCCTAATGTTGGAGCGGTTGGGCTGTCACGAATGCTGTATCCGAATGCTGGAGTGGCGAATAATCTAACCGCTGGTCTCAACTTTGGTTGTCCCTCTGGCGTCGCTGCGGACTGGGCGACAGGTTCTTCAAAATTGACGACGTATTTACAGTACGTAAAATATGGCTTGGAAGCGTACGGTACGAACAATCTAAATGCTGCCGCATCTATAGCCATACACGCTCAAATGCGGGCAAATGGATTACAGAAAATCATTCGCCTCAGCCTGACGGCAAGAACGACGGGAGCTTGGACACTCGCAGATGGAACCGATCAAACTCTAGCAGCAAATTGGGGTGTTGGACAGCTTGCTGACACCTTCGAAGCCGCGATGCGCGCTCTCGTAACGACCGATCTTTCATACTTCTCGCTAGACGCAACTCGTTTGAATAACAATCCGGCGAATGCGCTCTATTGGAAGTGGTTCGCAAACGGCACGCCAGCCTTTGAGACTGCGGATGGCGTCCACCAAAACACTCAAGGGTATGAGGATTCAGTCGGCGGCAATGGCAATCTCATCACCAATAGTGGCAGCAGCGTCAGCACGCTGCGCGGTTATCTAGCGACACTTAATGTTACCGGTATTCCGCCGCCCACTGTCGTCATCGGAGGCGCAGGCGAGATCACCTGGAAGGACCACGTCCTTGCCAAGTTCAGGCTCAATGAGCTTAAGCGCGAGCTTTATGTAGCGGGCAAGAAAGAAAAGACACTCCAGGCTGATAAGCTAAAAGTAGAGAAAAAACTCGCCGGCAAAAAGTCTCCTCCCGAGGGAATCCTCGCCAGGTACTGGAAGCTTACCGAGCAGCTCGAAGAGGTGAAAGTACAAGTCCACGGGCTTGAGGAGGACTACACGGACACCCTTGGACTATTCAGGAACATAAGACTTGCTCTGCACGAAGACGAAGACGATGACTTCAGGATTCTTTTCTCATGAATGAAGCAGAGGAAATAAGGCGCGCAGGCAAAGCCCGCGAGATTCTGGAAAGCGAGACTTTCAAGGAAGCGGTGAAGGCTCTTGAAGAAGCCCTTCTCCTGGGGATCCGCCAGTCCGCCTTCAAGGATGCGGAATTGAGGGAGAAGCTCTGCCAGCAGTACTGCCTCCTTTATGGGATAGTGAGCCAGCTAAGGACCCACATCGAGACCGGGGAGCTGGCCGAAGAGGAATTGAGAAGGCAGAGCATCGCGGAGAAAATAAAGGAGAGGATCTATGGCTAAGTGGATCGCCGGTGCGATCAAGCACCCCGGGGCGCTTCACAAGGAGTTGGGTGTTCCCCAGGGACAAAAGATTCCTCAATCGAAACTCGCAAGAGCCGCCAAGGCGGGCGGCGTTGAGGGCAAAAGAGCACGGCTTGCCGAGACCCTGGAGGGCTTCAACCACAGCTCGGTCAGCCATGCAATGAAGCATCTCGCGAAACATCACAGATAAGGAGAATTTTATGGCAGTCACCGCGCACAGACACGACAAGAAAAGCTACGAGACGAAACCCGAATCGAAGCTTTCCCAGCATAAGTACATCGTGAAACCCGAGACAAGGGAAATGGGCACCAAGGCCGCGAGCCCCGAGCATGCGGAGCGCATCCTGAAAGGCGCTTACAAATGAAACCCACTGGAGATAGCAAGGCGATATCGAAGGGTATTTCAAGTGGGCAATATCAGAAGCTGGGAGCTAAATCCGTTCCGAAGGACGGGAAGATGTCCTTTTTGGATAAGTCCCGGTATGGAAGCGGCAAGGGAATTCTGACGAAGAACACAAAATAGGGAGCCGATTGCGGCCAACCCGAGATTAAAGCGCCTTTCAAAAAGCGCATAGGAGACACACCGTGGCAGAAGTAAAAGGCCAAGTGGAAACACAGCCCGCATTAACGCAGTTGAATCCGCACGAAGCCGTGCAGCTCATCGCCGAAATGATAGAGAAATCCGATTCCGGCGAGCAGCCCAGAGACGATAGCGGAAAGTTTATCAAGGCAGAAGCCGAAGCCAAGGCGACCCCGGAGAAGCCCGAAACGGTCCCGGAGGAACCCCAGGCCGAAGCACCCAAGCCCGAGGACGAGCAGCCTGAAATCACGCCGGAACCGAGGCGCTTCAGGCTCAAATACAAAGGCGAGGAGCTGGAAAAAGAAGAACCCGAAGTCATCGCCCTTGCGCAGCAAGGTTTCGACTACACGCAGAAATCCCAGGCTCTAGCCAAAGAAAAAGAGGAGCTGGGTCTGAAAATCAAGACCGAAGTTGAGCAAAGGCAAAAGCTCTACGAGGATCAGATGGAAGTCTACAAGCAGGCAGTGCTAAAACTTGCTGATCCCGAGGCGATGGGGGCAGATCTTAGCAAGATCGCCGAGACTGATCCGGTGAAGGCGCAGAAGCTTTTCTTCAAGCGCATCGAGATCAATCAGGCGCTCCAGGCTGTGCAGGCTGAGCAACAAAAGATCGCTCAGACCCGGCAGTTTGAGCTTCAGCAGCAGATGCGAAAGCAGGCGAACGACGCAATAGAGCTCCTGCCCACGAAGATCTCCGGATGGAATAACGATCTATACGGCAAGATCTTGAAGGCGGGAATAGACGAGTATGGATTCAAGCCCGATGAGGTAAACGCCATCACCGACCCGCGCGCGATACAAGTGCTGAACGATGCCCGCCAGTGGCGCGAGTATCAGGCAGCCAAGCCAAAGTCAATGGAAAAGAGGATCGCCGCCGTTCCCAAGGTCTCAAAGCCAGGAACCACGGAAAAAGCCGATCCGAACGCGAGCAAACTGAAAGAAAGCATGGCGAGGCTGGACAAGTCCGGAACCCGAGGCGACGCAGTCGATGTCGTCAGACAGCTGATCGAGTCCGGAAAACTCTAACAACGCAGCCCCTGGAAATTCTCCACGGGACGCAAAAAAGGATGATTTATGGCTAACCCCGTCGGTACGTTTGCCACGTACCAGCAGATCGGGGTGCGGGAAGATCTCACGGATATGATCTATCGGATCAGTCCGACTGAGACGCCCTTCCTGAACTCTGCGGCGCGCGAAGTGGCGCGCAACACCAAACACGAGTGGGAGATCGACCGCATTCCCGCTGCAGTGGCCACCAACCAAGCGGTTGAAGGAAATAACCCCACCAACACGACCATCAACCCGACCACGCGGCTGTTCAACTACACCGAGATCGCGCAGTACGCCTTCCAGATTTCCGGAACGGCGCAAACGGTGAACACCGCCGGGCGGGCGAACGAGATGGCCTTCCAGCTCGTGAAGTACGGCCTGCAGATGAAGCGCGATATGGAAGCGGCAGCTTCGGGTGCCAACGGCTATGCTGTGGGCACCACGGCCGCGGCCAGAGTATCGGCATCGCTCGAGTCGTGGATATCGACCAACTGGACGACTCAGGGCTCTGCCGGCTCGCCGGCTTCGGTGGGCTTTGTCACCGGCACTGGAACCACCGCTCCGGTGGATAATTCGGTTGCCGCGACGCTGACGGAAGCCAACACGAAAGCGGTCATCAGAGCAGCCTGGCTCGCCGGAGGCAATCCCGACACGATCCTGACTGGACCGTACAACAAGGTGAAGGTCTCATCGTTCTCCGGCATTCTGACCAACAACATCTTCCAGCAGGCAGGCGGTCAGGCGAAGATCGTTGCAGCAGCCGATGGGTATGTGTCGGACTTCGGGGCTCTGAAGGTGGTTCCCAGCCGGTTCAATCGAGATAAAACCGTTTGCGTTCTCGACATGAACTACTGGGCGATTGCCTACTTGAGGCCGTTCCAGTCCGTGCAGCTCGCGGTAACTGGAGACTCGATCCAGCGCATGGTGCTCGCCGAATATACCGTGGTGAGCCGAAATGAAGCTGCCTCGGGGAAAGTCGCAGATTTGTCGACGGCTTAACCGTAGAACGGGCCCGGTGGGGGAAACCTCACCGGGTTTTACTTTTGAAAAGAATTCTCGACTACGAGCCGATGACCGGGATCACGACGACTTTCGACTACATCCCGGAGACCGATACGACCATTCTTTACCGGGAGCAAGATGTCTCGGCGATTCTGGATGCCAACAAGGCGATTGCGAACGATGGGCAGATCACGAAAGACGGAATAAAGGGTAACTGGTGGCATTACTTCCAGATCCCCAACATCGTGATCGAAAAGTGGTTGAATGAACACGGGGTCGATGTCTACAACAAAGACCACATGAAAAAGGTCTTTGAGTTGGTCAATCGGCCCGAGTACCGTTACCTTAAAACCACCACGAAAATGCATAGGGGTTGATATGACCAAAAGAGCAGATCTACTTGTCGCCTGTATGCTGGGCCAGCGTTGGCAGAAAACGCAAACGACTGCCGGGGCTCTTGTGTCGATATCGAGCCCGGCTATGAGCGATAACACCTCCAAAACACATCTTGAGTCGTTGTGGTATTCGCTTAGAAACTTTGTCGGTGCCGGAGCTGCGGCGGCGACTGTCGGTCTTGAAATTCGCCATGCTTCTGTGGGCGGAACGTTGATCGCGCATGTAGACCATCTTCTCGCGGCATCGACAGTCCAGAACATACAGGCTCTAGGATTGAACTATTCTAGCAAGCCTGGAAAGCAACTATTTGTCGGCACCGATACGGCCTTAGCCTCGCTCACTGCATCGGTGAACGCCTCGGGCTGGATCGAGGACACCAATGGGTGACCTATAAGCCTCATCGAAGAAGCAAAAAAAGCAATCAAGGCTGAAAACTTCGTCGACGCGGCGAAGTTCCTTTGCAAGCGCCTCGATGAGAGCTTCGATGACCCGCAGGCGCTTTTTCTCCTGGGTTTTGTTCTGCTGAAGGAAGACAGCATCGGCCTCGCCTACAACATCACCCGGCGGGCGGCGGAGGTCTTTCCGGGGGAGGCGGCAATCTGGCACAACATCGGCAAGTGCTACCACGAAAGGCAGATGGATGAGAAAGCCGATGAGCATTTCAGGAAGGCCCTCAAGGTAAAGCCCGACTTTTACAACGCTCTTGAGGGCTTGTCGATGTCGTGCTTGAACCGTGGAGAATTTGACAATTGCATTGCTTACGCCAATAGGGCCCTGGCTGAAAGCCATGACGCCTCAGACGCCAGAACCAACCGGGCGATGGGCTATCTCGCCACCCGAAGGTGGCGCGAAGGCTGGAGGGACTATAGCGCCAACGTCGGACGGGAAAAAAACCGCAAGGAGATGACCTACGGCAAAGAGCCCCGCTGGGATGGCACGAAAGGCCTGAATATCGTTTGCTACGGGGAGCAGGGAATAGGCGACGAACTAAGTTTCGCCTCCTGCCTTTCGGATCTTATCAGGGACTCAAAATCGGTGACCCTCGAGACCGATATGAGACTTGAGAGGCTCTTTCAGAGGTCTTTCCCCTCCACGAAGGTCTATGGCACTCGCTACAAGGAGGCAAGGCGCTGGGTGGATGCGGGGACCGACTTCGATGCAAGAGTGGCCCTGGGAGAACTACCTTCGTTCTATAGGCTTAAAAACGAGGACTTTCACGGCAAGAGCTATCTCGTTGCCCAGCCTGAGATGGTTCTCCAGTGGAAAGCGCTCCTGGAATCTTTAGGGGACAAGCCAAGGATAGGCCTCGCCTGGGCCGGCGGAATCCCCAAGACGGGGCAGGCAAGACGCACAGTGACCCTGGACACCTTCGGGCAGCTTTTCAAGGGATTCGATGCCCATTGGATAAGCCTGCAGTACAAGGACCTGGACGGGATCCCGGAGGCCGAGAAAAAGTACGGGATCAAGATCTACGACTGGGACTGGGGTGTGAGGGTCCACGATTACGACCAGACCATCGCTTTGATCTCGCAACTGGATTTAGTCATTTCAGTTTGCACGACCGTAGTTCACGCCGCAGGAGGACTGGGCAAGGAGTGCTGGTGCCTGGTTCCTGAAGTCCCCATGTGGAGGTATCTCGCCGAAGGCGAGGACTTCCCCTGGGCTGCGAGCGTGAAACTCTTCAGGCAGAAACGCAAGGAATGGCCGGTGCATCTTCTTTTAGGAAAACTAAGGGAGCAATTCGGTGCTCATCACCGACACGAGCATACAGAACGCGAAACCGAAAAAGCAGCCTAGAGTCATTACTTCTTTCAATGAGGAAGGTTACCGCAGCTACGGCAAGGCCTTCGTCGACACTTGGCGGGAGTTCTGGCCGGCCTCCATCGGCCTCACGATATTTTACGAAGGAGACGACAAGGCCTTCGACATGGTCCACGGGATCTCCTGGAGGCCAATTGAAGAAGTGGAATTTCTCCAAGACTTCATGGACTCACTCAGGTTTCCGATCCTGCACGGAATCGTCGCCGATTCCTATGATGTCTGGTTTGACGCAAGACACGCCCGCAAGGTCTTCATGGAGATCCATGCTCTTCGCAAGTACGGCGGGAAAGTCTTCTGGCTCGACTCAGACAGCATCACGCATAGCCCGGTTCCGGAGAGCTTTCTCGACGAATGCCTTCCGGATGAGAAATTGTGCTGCTATCTTGGTAGGGACGGATGGTGGTTCACCGAATCTGGGTTCCTCGGATTCAATGCGCAGCACCCTCTTGCGAGCGCACTTGCGAAAAACTACGTGCATTTTTTCGTTACCGGAGCCTTTCTCACTAATGCCTTTCACGGAAGGCTGTGCTGGAACGATTGCGGGGGGTTGGATGCCCTAAGGCATGTGGTGTTCAAGAATAGCGACGATTTTGTGAACCTCGCGAAAGATCTGCCCCAGGGAACGATGCACGTTTTCATCAACAGCATTCTCGGCAAATATCTCGATCACAAAAAAGGCCCGAGAAAGGATTCTAGGAGTTCGGATTCGGACCTGGTGATCGAGCGCGAAGAACCCTACTGGAGAAATCAATCGCAACACGCCAGTACGGAACAATCGACCAGATAAGGTCAGATCATGTGCGCCGCTACCGGTTTGCGGCCTCGAGGATTCAGCACGGCTCCGCCGTTTTGGACATCGCCTGCGGCTGCGGTTACGGCTCGAGGATCCTTCACGATGCCAAGCACAGGGTTACCGGAATCGATATTTCTCCAGAAGCAATCGAGTATGCAACCGAAAAATATCCCGGCCCTTCTTACACGCAAGCCAAGGCGGAGGATCTCGGCGATCTACAGTTTGATGCGGTGGTTAGCTTCGAGACCTTGGAGCATCTTAAGGAGCCTGAGAAGCTGCTTTCTAAGCTCAAGACGGAATTGCTGATCGTCTCGGTTCCCAACCAGGAGAAATATCCCTTCTTGGCGGAACGTTTCGCGATGGATGAATATCCCCATTTGAGGCACTACACGCCTCGCGAGCTCTACCTCCTTCTGCAAGGCTGCGGGTATCTGGTCACCGAGTGGTTCTGTCAGAAAGACAAGAAAGGCGAGATCGTTCCTGGAATGGACGGGATGTTCATGATCGCGGTTTGCGCACCTCTGTAATGGTCAAGGTCTATCTATCGGGCGATCTGGTTCACGACCGGGTTCTCATGGCCTTCTATGAAGGCTGTCCCGTCGAGAAGGTGATCGTGAAAGACTTCCGTTACGAGCCTTCGGAGGTCGCGGTGGTCTTCGGGGTCTACAAATCGAAGATCAAGAAGTCCTGGCCTCGAGGAAAAGTCTTCCGGCAGCAAAGGCAAAGCAATCTTGATGTAGTTGTGTTAGACACAGGCTACGTCAATCGGGGTGACGGAGAAAATCATCACTATGCCGCCGGATTGAACGGGCTCAATGGAAGGGCAGATTTCAGAAACAAGAGCATGGGGCCAGATAGATGGGATATTCTGGGCATTCCACTAAGGCCTTACAGCCGCGGCGAGAAGATCATTTTCTGCGCGCAGGTCCCGTGGGACGGGTCGGTAGATCATCACGATCACCTCCAGTGGGTGGAGGAAACCGCTTCCATTCTGAAGCAGGTGAGCTCAAGGGCCATTGTTTTCAGGCCTCATCCGCTTGCAAGCCTTCCCCCGATCAAGGGACTGGAGTATTCACTGGGACCTTTAGCGAAGGACCTGAGCTCGGCTCATGCGGTGGTGACTTTCAACAGCAACTCCGCGGTGGAGGCGCTAATCGAGGGTAAGCCCGTCTTCGCTTTTGATCCTGGAAGCATGGTCTGGTCCCTTTGCAATAAGAATCTCTCGAAGCTCGAGGAGCCCGAGTACCCCAACAGGCAGCAATGGGCGAGAGACCTTGCCTATTGCCAGTGGACTCCCTACGAGATGCGCAAAGGGCTCGCTTGGCGGCATTTATTCAGAAGCTGATCGAGCGTGGTCTGTATCAGAAGATCTCGGGCAGCGTCCCGATTGTCTGCGTAGACCTTTTAATATTGAATAGGGATAAGAAGCTGCTTCTTGTTAAAAGGCGCAATCATCCGCTTAAGGGTCATTGGTGGGTGGTGGGCGGAAGGATTCTGCTTGGAGAAACCCCCACAGATGCGGCCTACAGAAAGGCGAAAGAGGAGGTCGGTCTAGAACTTGTCAAACCTTCGCGGTTTGGTTGCAGATTCATCGGTTATTACAGCGATATCTATAGAGAAAACGCATTCGGGAAAATGAGATGCCAGACCATAAGCCTTGTCTACCGGTGCCGTTCAGAGACCGAGACGGTACGGCTCGATGAACAAAGCTCTGCCTATCGATGGGCCGATGCAATGCCCTCAAGAATAGCCTCTAAGCTGATGACTTGATTCCTCTCGCAAAACCAGATCTTGGCGGTAACGAGCTTAAATATCTGACCGAGTGCATCACTACCGGATATGTCACCCACGCCGGCAGATTTGAAAGCGCCTTTGAAGAGGCCTTTAGTAAAAGATTCGGCGTTTCCGCGCTTGCGACCTCTTGTGGAACAGGTGCGCTGCATCTGGCATTACTCAGCCTCGGGATCGGGGTCGGGGATGAAGTCATCGTTCCAAACCTCAGTTTTGGAGCCGTGGCATCGGTCGTACTCGCCGTGGGAGCGAGGCCTGTACTTGTCGACGTTGATGAGCGAACTTTCGGACTGGATAAGAACCGGATCCTGGCAGTGCTTAACAAGAAAGCGCGAGCAATTATTGCGGTCCACCTCTATGGATGCGATGCGGGCGATTTTAGGCAGTTTGGACTCCCGGTGATCGAAGATTCCTGCGAGGCTCTTGGGCTTTATCCTCCCAGAGGCCGGATGCAGGCCTATAGTTTCTACGGCAATAAACCGATCACTACCGGAGAAGGAGGAATGCTCTGCGGGGATTTCGCTCAAGCAAGAGCCTGGCGCGACGGAGGGTTCGACGAGAACTACCGGCACGATATCCCGGGACTTAACTACAGGATGTCCAACATGCAGGCGGCTCTGGGGCTTGCCCAGATTGAAAGAATCGATGAGCTACTTGCAAGAAGAAAGCAAAACGTCAAGCTTTACGCAAAGAATCTGAAAGGAAAGGGGAACTGGCTTTTCCTGGCGGAGACGGAAAACCCGATTGCGCTTTCAGGCTTTTTGAGCGAGCACGGGATAGAGACAAGGCCTGTCTTCACTCCGCTACATCTTTGCCCGGCTTTCAAGGTGTACAAGAAGGGCCACTACAAGGTCTCGGAGGAGATCTGGGCCCATCACCTGGCTTTACCGACCGGCCCTCATGTCGGAGAGAAAGAAATAAACAAGATAAGCGAGTTAATACATGGCTCTGGACACCTACGCAGCGCTTCAAACTAGTATCGCAAACACGCTCCACCGGGCGGATTTAAGCTCCTCCATCTTGGATTTCATCACGCTCGCGGACTCGAGGATCAACTGCGACCTTCGCGTGCGCCAGATGGAGACGACTCAGGCCTCCACCATCGCGGCCGGAGTGCTCGCGGTGCCGTCAAACTACATAGAGCTTCTGGACGCTTATATCTCCTCGACGTCCCCCTACGGGTCATTGACGAGAAAGACCTCCAACTGGATTTATGACAACTATCCCCAGAGGAGCGCCGACCAACAACCCAGGTTCATAGCGAGGGAGGGATCGAGCTTCATTTTCGGGCCGTTTCCCGATTCGAACTATACGGTGATCCTTGTCTACTACAATCGTTTCAAGTCGCTTTCTGCTGAGTTAAACAGCATCTTCAGCTCCTATCCCGGATTGTGGCTCTACGCCGCCTTGTGCGAGTCGGCGCCTTTTTTGAAAAACGACCAAAGAATCCCCATGTGGGAGGCGAAATACAAGTATCTCTTCGATCTCATCCAGAAAGAAAGCGATGACGAGTACATCTCCGGAGATGTCCTTCAGGTGGTTCCTGGATGATCGCCCAGCTTCTGGGGCTCGCCCCCGACTCCGATCCGACCTTGCCTGGAGTGCTCACAGCCTGCTCGGGGGTCCTACCCTCTCTTAGGGGAATAAAAGGGGCTCCGGCTCCGGTGAATACGGGTTTCGCTACTTTGGCGGCGACCTGCATGGGCTCGGCTTTGCTCACCAAGTTAGACGGAACGACGCGGCTTTTTGCTGCGACCGCCCCGAAACTCTACGAGACCGGGGCTTCAACCTGGTCCGATGTGAGCCGGGCTGCGACCTATACGACCTCCCCTACGGGAGTCTGGAGATTTGCCCAGCAAGGAAATGTGTCTTTTGCTTCCAACGGAGCCGATACGATGCAGGCGTCGGTTTCCACGGGAGCGTTTTCGTGCATCGCGGGGGCTCCGATTGCGACGATCGTCGAGACCGTCGGAAAATTCGTCTTCGCGATCAATACCTCGGCAGGGGCCAACATAGTACAGTGGTGTGCGCTGAACGATTATACGAGCTGGAGCGCTTCCATCGCCACCCAAGCTGGTAACGATTCGCTCATCACCACCGCAGGACCCAACACCGCCGGAAGGAGATTCGGCAACACCATCATCGTCTACAAGAAAAACTCCATGTATCTGGGGGTGAACACCGGACCTCCCGGCATCTGGGAGTTCCTGCTGATCCCAGGAGACGCCGGCGCGATGTCCCAGGAGGTCGTGGTCAACGTCGGGACTGCAGAAAACCCCAAGCATATTTTCATGGGAGAAGACGATTTTTATGTGTACGACGGATCAAAACCCGTGCGGATAGGAACCAACAGGGTGAAGTTTAAAGTCTTCGGGGAACTTTTTCAGAACCGCTTCTATGCCTGCAAGGCTTCGCACGACAAGAAAAATAGCCTTGTCTACTTCTACTACCCCTCGATTGATTCGGCTTTACCCAATGCCTCGGTCGTCTACAACTACAGAACGGACAGATGGGGGGCCGATGTTCCTTTGCAGATCGAAGCGACGACGGACTACGTTACAGGGGCGGTGAGCTATGATGGCCTAGGAGCCCTGTATGCGACCTACAATGACTTCCCGAATATGTCCTACGATCTCGCCTTCACGGGGAGCACCCAGAGCTTTCCGGCGCTTTTTACTACAAGCCACGTTCTTAAGACCCTGACCGGACCGGCGGGCAATACAAGTCTCACCACCGGAGACTATGGCGACGATGCGAAGTTCAGCACCCTCACGAGGATAAGACCGAGGTTTTTCGCTGCCCCGGTTTCAGCGACGCTCACCAACTACTACAGGAATAATACCGGGGATGCTCTGGTAACAGACGCCATCACGGCGCTTTCTAGCACGAATACTTTCGACGTTTTGAGAGACGCGCGCTGGCACAGGCTGCAGATGAATTTCTCGGGAGACTGGGAAATGCCGGGCTTCGATCCGGAGTGGATGGAATCTGGCCTTGAGTAAGCTCGTTTTGGATCTGATGGTGCCCCCTGAGTACGACAGGTCAAAGCTAGCCGAGATCGTGAGAGTCCTGTGTAACCAGGTCAACCAGCTTTCCGAAGGAAGGCTCAACGCAAGATATAACGCGCAAGTCTCCGTTCCAAGCGGAACGGCGGCGGCCTATGCGGTGGGGGACTTTGTGCCCGATTCACATTGCACGGTCAGAGGAAGCATCGCTCCTGGGGTTGCGGCGTCCTTTGTAAGGATAGGCTGGATATGCACGGCATCGGGGACCCCGGGAACGTTCCAGGAGGTGCGAGTCGCTACCGGCGCATGAAGCTCAAGAATCGCCTCGATATCACCTTCGAGGAGATGACTTCGAAGCTCGAGCGCGGCGAGATGCAGATGCACAAGTTTCCCCTTGGCTTCATCGTCACCCAGATCGTCGAGATTCACCGAGAGAGAATCCTCCACGTGGTGCTTCTGAGCGGTGAGAAGCTCGCGCGATGGAAAGACGAAGCATTAAGTTGCCTCAAGGACTTCGGTAGGCAATACCAGTGCAGCGCAATAGAAGCGCATTGCAGGCCGGGCCTGGCTAAGATGCTCAAGCCTCTCGGTTTCAGGACCATCAAGAAAATAATGAGGACGGAATTATGAGCGGCATATTCGGAGGCGGTGGCGGGACGGTCCAGACCCAGCAGCAGTCGAGTCCTTGGGGACCGGTACAGCCTTATCTGCAGGATGTCTTTTCACGGGCGCAAGGGCTTTCAAACATGCCCGCCCAGTCTCCCTTCACGGTGCAGGCGCAGCAAATGGCTGCGCAAAGGGCGATGGATCCGAATTCGCTCACCGGTCAAGCCCAAAGGACGGTGGGCAACACCATTTCAGGGCAGTACCTCAATCCGTCGACCAATCCCTATCTTTCCGGAGCGGTGAACGATGCCCTGGGACAGGTGCAGTCCAAGTTTGCGGGTCTTTACGGGGGGGCAGCAGGAGCCAACGTCAACAATACGGGTTACCAGGAAGGACTCGCCAGAACCCTTGCGAACACAGCTTTACCGTACTATTCCAACGCCTATCAGCAGGAAAGGCAGAATCAGCTAGGCGCCTCCCAGATGGCTCCTGGACTCGATTACACCCAATCCCAAGCTCTGGGAGCGGTCGGGGCCCAGCAGCAGGCGGCCCCGTGGACCCAGCTCCAGAACTACCAGGGAGCGATCTCCGGAGTCCCTGGAGGACAGGTGACGCAGCAGACTCCGTATTATACGAATCCATTTGCCAACGCCCTGGGTCTTGGACTGGGAGCGAGCTCGCTTTACAACAGCGGCATGTTCGGTGGCCTTGGCAACATGTTCACCGGTGGGGGCTACAGTCCCACGGCTGCTTTTGGCGGCATGGGGGCCGGAGGCGCTCTGGGGATGACCGGAGCGACTCTCGGCGGAACCGATTTCGCCTCCATGTTGGCATCCGGCCTGCTTGCGTTATAGGGGAAAATAAATGGCTGCACTCGACTATTTCGCAGATCCGCAAAACGTGGGTATTCTGGGCTTGGCCCAGGGCATTCTTCAGTCTGCGGGCCCGCAACCCTTCCCGCACAGCTTCGGCCAGGCCCTTGGCGCCGGATTCGGGGGCATGCAGTCAGCTCAGCATGCGGCGCTCATAAACCAGCTTGCGAACCAGCAGCAGCTGGGACTTGCCTTTGCCAACCGCAGGGCCCAGATCCAGGCCGATCTGCTTCAAAGGGCGATAAGCGGACAGCCGATGCTCGGCTCACCGAGCGGCTACGAAGGAGCGCTTTCTGCACAGCCGCCGGCTCAGAGCCCTCCGGGGGTTTCTCCTTCTACACTTCAAAACGCATTTCCTAGGATGCCGGCGCAGGAGGCCGGGGCGTTGTCGGCGGCAAATACGACAACTCCAGCTCCAGGCCCTGGATCCGGGCCGCCAGCCTATTTCAATCCCGAACAAATGTTTCAAGAAGGCCGGCTTATGAATTTTGCGGGCCTTCCTGGAGGCGATGCATTGATGAGCGGGGCTCTGGGGCACGATATACGATTGCGTCCCCCGACCGCCCTGAAGCCAGGGGGCAGTCTCGTCAGTGCGACGGGACAAAACATCTACACAGCCCCAAACATCCCGGTAGGAATGCAGATGACCGGGGGAACGGCCCAAAATATTCCAGGTTACATTCCGGCGCTATCTGGGCAGGAGCAAACGAGAGCGGGGGCCAATGCAATGTTCGCCGTGCACCCGGTGCAGACGGCAAGCGGCGCATCTATCCCAACGTTTGGCGCAAATCTTCCAGGCTTTCCAGGGGCAGCGGGAGTACAGCCGCCACCATCGATGACCCCGGCGCCTGCACCGCAACCAAGACCTTTCGCACCACCCGCTCAGGCCAAGCCTGATCCAGCCGACCCGTGGGCGAGCATGCCGAGGCTGGAAATTCCTCAGGGTCTAGGGCAGAGCACTTATCAAAAAGGCCGCATGGAAGACGCAGCAAAACTCGGCGGGGAGTTGACCACGAAAGCCTCCGACGCCGCCGGCATCGCCAACGAGAGGCTTGTCTACAACACACAGGCCCTCGATCTGGTGAATTCAGCCACTACAGGAAAGGGTGCGCTGTCCGTCGCCAATGTAAAAAACTTCCTGCACTCGAGGCTGAATGTTCCGCTGGAGATGATGGATAAAGTCGTTGCCGGGGATGCCAATGCAACTACGGCCCTTAACAAGGATTTGATCAACGCTGCGACTCAGAAAGCGAAGCAAGCCTACGGCTCGAGAATCACGCAGAGCGAGGTCATGCTCCAGATAAAACAAGCCTCGCCGAACGTCGATCAGCTGACCGGCACGATCAGATATCTCCTGCAAACCGATTCTGCGATGAGCACCTACCAGATTCAAAAAGCCCAGAACCTTGGAACCTATCTCAAGCAGGGAGGCGATCCGTATCAGTTCGAAGGATGGCATTCCCAAGCGTTCCCGATGAGCGCGGCGGTATCGAATATCCATCTGCCCGGTCCCCAGGCCAATGCCATGGAGACGCAGGCGAAATCTGCATGGGGGGCTTTTGAGCCGACCAAGTACGAGTACCGTCTAAACGAGGCGGGACAGCTTCAGAGGCGCGCAAAATGAGCGACTGGGAAACTGCCCCCGCTCCTTGGGAAAATGCCACGAGCGCCGGAGCGACCCCAGCTCCAGCCATGTCTCCACAACAAGTCGTAGCAGATATGAAAGCAAGACCTTGGGGATCTGGGGCCGCTAATGCCATCTACAATCTTGGCGGGAAGATCACTGATTTAGCTTCTAGTGCCGGTGCATCTCCAAATATAGCTGCTGCCGCTGGAGCCGCAACGAACTTTCTTGGCAATGCAATACCGGCGTTCTTTATGCCTGGCAGTAAAGAGCTTTCGGCAATGGATATATCTCACAATGCAATGGTTGCTCAAAAGGCGTCCATTTTGCAGAAGGGGAAAGACCTGGGCTTGAAGGTTCCACCTTCCCAGGTCAATCCATCATTAACGAACCTTCTTCTGGAAAGCGGCGGTGGAAAGGCCGCTACCGCACAAGAAGCTACCGTACTTAATGAGAATGTCGCCTATAAGATCGCCCAACGGGAGGCTGGCTTAAAACCTAGTGAATCGATCAATCCAGAGACTATGGCAGCAGCCAGAGACAGAATCGCGCAGCCCTACAGAGATATCGCCGCCCTTGAAAGCGTCGGGCCGCTTAGTCAACCCCCATTCAAATCGCCGGCTCAAACTCTGGAAGAACTAAAAGACTCCAGGAATAACGCCAAAGAGTTGTGGGCATATTACAACCGCTCGCAGAAACCTGAGGTTCTTAATCAGGCGAAACAGGCAAGCGCAAGATCAGATCAATTAGAAGAAGCGTTAGCAGTTCAGGCATCCGATGCCGGACGCCCAGAATTGGCGCAAGCTCTGCGTGAAGCTAGAATGGCTTTGGCTAAAAATTTCACGGTGGAGCGCGCAATGCGCGGATCATCTTTTGATCCATCCGCCCTCTCTCGTTTGGAGAGCCGTGGAAAAACGCCGTTGAGCGGCGATCTTGAAACCATCATGCAGATGTACCGCGATTTTCCGAAGGCGATGGCTGCGCCCCAAGTTGGCGGAAGCGTTGGGGTGCATCAATTAATGCCTTGGGGATTTGGCGCGGCGGGTGCAGGAGTCGGGGCAATATTGGGTGGCGGTCACGGAGCTTCACTGGGTGCTACCACTGGTCTACTTGCTGCCCAATCAATCCCGCCACTGCTGAGATCCGCAATTCTTTCTGCGCCATATCAGCAAATGATGGCGAATTATGCTCCTATCGCCCCGAGTGTTGCTCCCGCGCTCCTGACGTATGGGGCACTGCTGGGTCCTGGGGTGCTTGAGCGCAATCGTCAGTAGCATCGAGCCACCATGATTTACTAGGCTCAAGCCACCATGATTTGCGAGGCAAAGGTTCGAAAATCAAATGATCCCTGCGCCATTCCCTTTTCATCTGATGCATTTCAGCAATAAGTCTGCCTATGCAGAACACGATAATGCAGAGACCTATCGTAATTAGCAGCCAAGGCAGGGACATGGCTCTTGCTCAATACCTCAAAGTGGTCGAGCAGACTCTATTCAAGTAGATAAGCTCCTGTCAATAGGGGAAAAGTATGGCAGATATCTCAGTCGACCCGTGGTCATGGAGTAGTACGGCTGCCAGCAACCAGCCCGCTGGCACTACAGCAGTCGGAACCGGGCTCGATGACAACCTCAGAGCCATTCAGGCCGGCGCCAAAGCTTCCATGGAGCCGCTTTCGGGTGTTACCGGCACGAACACGGTAGCGGCGACATTTGCGGGTCTGAGTGCTTATGCAACCGGGCAGAGATTCTGGTTCGTCCCGGCAAATAGCAATACTGGGGCGATGACCCTCAATGTCACCTCGCTGGGCGCGAAAAATATCTTTCTGAATGCCGCGGCTCTGGTCGGCTACGAGATAAGGGCTAACCAACCAGTCCAAGTCTATTACGATGGGACACAATTTAACATCGTCTCCGGGGCTCATGGGGACGGAACCCCCATCGCAAGAATAAGCGATAGCGCTTGCGCCACCGCTCCCAGTGGACATTTGCTTTGCGATGGATCTAATGTTAGCCGCTCGACTTATGCCGATCTTTTTGCTGTTCTGAGCACGACTTGGGGCGCAGGAAATGGGTCTACGACCTTTGGTTTGCCTGATTCGCGGCGCAGGACTTCTGTAGGCTCAGGGGGAAGCGGCACCGGAACGCTCGGCAATGCCGTAGGTAACACTGGGGGCGAGGAAGCTCATGCATTGAGCATTGCAGAATTGGCCGCGCACACACATCCGGTCCCTGGAGACGCCGAGACGGGGGTAGGAGGAATTGTAGTAGTAGGCGCGACGGCAGCCACTCTAACCGGTGTGACGGCTTCCACTGGCAACGGCACGGCGCACAACACCATGCAGCCCTCCTACGTCGTCACCAAGATAATCAAATTCTGAAAGGGAGCACGAAATGATCCTTAATCTATCGCAACTCCCGGTCGATCAAACGATCTTTCTCGCCAAGTTCGCCGCCTACACGCAGGCGATGCGCGATCACGCTCTGACTGTCGGCGTGCCGGCCCCGTTTCCTGAATATGACGTTTTTCGGATAGCTTGGGAAAGAGGTGAGGGAATCGCGGTGCACGATGACACTCCACCGCCGCCGCCGACACCTCCAGCGCTGACGCCAGCGCAAATCGCTGCGAATAACTTAGCTTCCAAGAAAGCGCTTGCCATGAGTGCGCTCGACGAGCAGCGTCTGGCCGCAGCTCTTATCGATCCGCTCGCACCACAAGCTGTCAAAGATTACGCTGCCGCTAAGGGCGGCTAGGATGATCGTCCTATATATTTTCCTCGCCATTCCCGTGATGTGGGCGCTATTTCTCACGTACTGCACCATCATGGCCTCGCGCCGAAGCGGCAAGTTCTATCTCGCGCCCTGGCCGGTGCGCGCGCTCTCGTATCTGCTCCTCGGTATGCTCGTGGTGGCTGACGTTGGCTTCAACCTCACCATCGGTTCAGTTCTCTTCCTCGAACTGCCGGATTTTCATCAGCCCACCTTCACGCAGCGCTGCGCGAGCCACAGAGAAGATCAAGACTGGCGCGGCCGACTTGCACGCTGGGTCTGCACCGGATGGCTCAACCCGTTCGAGGAAAACCACTGCCGGTGACCGAAGTCCAGCTAAAAGAATTCCTCCTAGCGCTCATCCAAGAAGCTGATAGGCGCTATGAGCAGCGCTTCGAGCTTCAGGATAAGGCGGTGACTGCCGCGCTCGCGGCGGCAAAGGAAGCTGTAAGTATAGCCGCGGACAATGCCGACAAATGGCGAGCAAACGCCAACGAGTGGCGCACCGCGATGGATGATCGCGAGCGGCAGTTTCTATCAAAAGGGATGGGGTACGTTGTTGGCGCTCTGAGTACGGTTTCCCTTATTCTGACCATCGCGCAGAGGTTTCATTGACTACCGACGATCGCCGCTCGACCGACAAGTGGGCCGGACGCTGGTCCGCGTTCTTCGACTGGATCGATGAGCGTGACGTCGATAAGCACGCGGTGAGCCTGGCCATCCTCGCCGGCACGATTCAGCTAACGCTGTGGGCCGAGCACTTCGCGGAGACGGGTAACCGTCCAGGGCTAGAAGTAGCTGCAATCCTCGCAGCGGTCTTCGCCCCCTATATGCTGCTACAGGGTGCAGCGCTGAATTGGTACTTTAGGAGGCAGCAATGAGCGGCGCAAATACAGCTCTCACAACTGAACTCAACGCGACGAACGCAGCGCTCACTGCGCTCACAGCGCGGGTGGTCAAAGCCGAGACTGCAATCACGGACTTGCAAGCGCGCATGATGAAGGTGGAGGCCGCGTTGCTCCCGGCGCCGGCCCCTGCGCCAACCCCCACCCCGACTCCAACGCCAACGGACCCGCAGATCCAGTGGAAGGCGAGCATGGAAGCTGGCAACCTGAGTCAGTGGAGCGAGAAGGTGAATAGCGGGAGCGCCGACACGACCGTGGTTACTGCTGCGAGCGTTGGCATTCCAGCACGCGCCAGTAGCGCTTATGTGATGCAGCAAGCGGTGACCGGTGCTCCTGGTGGCACGAGGATGCAGCGCTACGATGAGGTCGATCGGCTCTGCCGAGCTGGGACGAAGCTCTACTGGAGCTGGTACGACTACTTCCCCACGCCGGTCAGCTTCGACGCTTCCGGCATGTACCAGATTTGGGGATCGCTGAGCATGCAATCGGCTGTATTCGGATCTGTCTCTGATGTGTTCTTCAGCCTCGGCTTCACACCTACTGGCAACGCCTTGCGGCTCACCTATAACCCGACGAGCCGGGCGAGCCTGTCACCCAAAGTCGAATATGTGAGTCCCACGCCTGTGCCAGTTGGCAAGTGGAACTTCTTCGAGATCGAGTATCTTCCGCGGGGAAATAACACCGGCTCGTTCCGGCTGTGGATGAACGGAGCGCTGATCTTCGAGCTGCTCAACATCCAGACGCAATACCCGCTCGTCGGCCAGACGCCGCTCCTCACGGTGATCGAGCAGACCGGCTACGGCGACGTAGCGTTTGCTCATTACGTGGACGACGTGACGCTCTCGCTAGGGAGGATGCCTTGAAAGCGTTCATCCTCGCGCTAATCCTCACCGCACTCCTGCTCGACGCGCATGCCGGCACCATTGGCGATCCCTTCACCGGCACGCCAATTTACATCAACGGCATACCTGGCGCAGTCACGATCATCGAAGCGGAGAACTTCGACTTAGGCGGTGAGGGCGTTGCCTTCCATGATCTGCACTCCTGCGCCGCTGGCTGCACACAGGCATATCGACCGGACGGAATCAATGTCTGCGTAGCGGGAGCTATCGCCTTCGTCAGCTACTGCGATCCCGGATTATCTGGATGGGTGCAGTACACGGTTCAATTTAACTCGTTTGGGAACTACACAGTCGAGCTACTAATCGCTATCGCCGAGGGGAGTGCGGAGGCGGCTTACCATGTTGAGCTTGATGATAAGCGCTACCCCGACACCGGAAGCTATGCGCTCGGCCCTGCGTTTACCGCGGGATGGACTTCGTTCGAGTGGCGCGGCAAAAGTGACTTGATCGGCGTGGTGCCTGGCGTCCATCGCTTGAGGATCGTCGTCGACCATGGCTGGTTCAACTGGGACTCGATCCGCGTGAAGTACGCCGCTGGCATAGAGTGGCAACAGGTTCCGGTCTGGCGCGTGTATCCGTGAATGCCCCGGCAATGGAAAGGACCGATGGCAGCACGAGTGGCGCGGGCGTTCAGACTAGCGCGCGAGATAGACTGGGCGCTTCCGTCGGTACCTCTTATCCCAGCGAAGAAGAAACGCAAGAAATGATCCTGCTTTCTCTTGGGCGGATGCCTTGAACATCTCCGAGGCTGGCCTCGAGCTGATCCGCGAGCACGAAGGCTGCAGACTTGAAAGTTACCAAGACAGTGTCGGCATCTGGACTCTGGGATTCGGCCACACAAAAGGCGTGAAGCGGGGCGATATCTGCACTGCCGAACAGGCCGAAGCGTGGCTCGCTGAGGACGTGAAAACCGCAGAGCAGTGCATCGAGGCGAACGTGACAGTGCCGCTCACGCAGGGAGAGACCGATGCACTCGGAAGCTTCATTTTCAACCTAGGTTGTCGTGCCTTCAAGAACTCGACGCTGCTTCGAAAGCTGAATGAGGCTGATTATGATGGGGCTGCGGCAGAATTCAAACGCTGGGACCATGCGGGAAACGTTCAACTCGCCGGCCTGACCGCCAGGCGCAAGGCCGAGGCAGACATGTTTGAGACAACTGCGTAAAGGAGTTGGACATGACATTGAAAGAAGCGATGAAGCGAATCGAGGAACTGGAGCGCAAAGTAAAGGAGCTTGAATCGCGACCGCAACATTTGCACTTCCATAATTCACTGATGCCTCCCACCTACATCTCCTGCATCCCGCAGCCGTACCCACTGTGGCCGACGACCTACGCGCCGTATCTGCCAATCGGCCCGACGTGGACTGCTGGCGCTGACGGTCAAGCAGGCTGCGGCAATCTTCCTGTCATCTTTAACACCTGATGCCCTGGCTGCTCCTGCGTTCACCGTGGACGTGGGTGGCCGCGGCGCTGCTCGGCTTGGGTGCGTGGGGCGGCCTCCAGACCTTCCGGCTGCACGGCTGCCAGGATCACCTAGTCGCCGCCAAGGAGGAGAATGCTGCGCTGCGGGACAGAATCAAAGATCAAAACGATGCCGTCGACCGGCTAAAGGCTGACGGGGATGCCAGGGTGGCCGATGCCTCCAGGAGGCTGCAGGAGGCTGCGGGCGCGACGCGCAAAGCGGTAGATGAGGCAGCCCGTCTCAAGGCCCTGACGGCCAAGGCGCGCCAGCCCGAGAAGCCGCGGCCGCTTTCCTGCCCGCCCTCTGGCGCCGACCGAGCTGTGAGCACGATCCGGGAGGGCTTGTTGTGATCGGTCGACGGGTTTACCAAGATGCCGAAGGGAAGCTCTTCCTCGCGGAGGGCGACTACGGCAAGGATGCGGAGGGTTGGTGGAACGTGCGGCCGCCTAATTCCGGCGCTGGTTTCATCACCGGGCCAACCGCCAAGCCAGCTTGGATCATCACCGAGCACGAGGACGGCACGATCACGGCGAGCCCGTCGATTGATACCGGACAGTGGCACGGGTTTCTGGAACGCGGCGTATGGAGGAAGATATGAGGGCGCTCGCCTTCCTGCTGCTTGCCGGCTGCGCTACTGAGCCGCTGCCGCCCACCGCCAAAGTTCCTGTCGGCGTGACTTGCCTACCCCCAAAAGTGCCCGCGCGCCCGGCGGTAAGCTCGAACGCGGACCTCAAGGCGCTGGACGACGAGGGGCTGGTGCTGACAATTGCTGCGGAGCGGCTTTCGCTGATCGGCTACTCGGCCCAGGCCGAAGCGGTGATTCAGGCCTGCAAGTAGCATCCCTTCAGGGTTGCAGCCATTAAGTCCTCTCCATGAAGCCTTGCGCCACTGCTACATCCATCCAGAAAGCGATCCCACCGCCGTTAGGCTCGAACCATTCGCAGATCGTTTTGTCGTCTTTCCACACTCCAGATTGTCGGAGGTTGCGAGAAAACTTCTCCACCATCGGCTCCGGGTAGCGAGTGAATCTAGCAATAGCCTTCGTGGAAGCTCCGACCTGTATAGCGGCCAAGAGGCATACTGCAGCCCTAAAGGGCTCGCTGTCGCGCTCAACATTGCGGTCCATCTTTCGCACCTCACGTTTGATCTGCGCCAAGGTCACGCCTTCACGTTCTTGATCGGTAGTGGACGCAGCCACCGCAGGCTCTTGAACGCTAGGCGTCTCGCGACTGGCGATGCCTGTTGGCGAATCAGACGCCTGCGGGGCTGCGTTCTCTAATTCGGCAACCTGCGCCTGGACCGCCTCCTCGGTGATCGCCAGCGCCTCCTGCATCACATCGGGTAGCTCGGCAGAGGGATGCTTGGTAACTTCGAGAATCCAGGCATCCATGAGCATCACGGCTTCAGCCAGTATGCGGATGCCTTTGTTGGTGATGTCGTAGGCCACTGACTCCAGAACGTAGCCGCTAGGATTTGGGCCTTGCTCGTCAAGCCAATTACGAGCAA
>Ga0210382_10000080_pt1 | contig 38982 bp, 24 predicted proteins | sample PLMedo_FD_155452 | JGI IMG/M metagenome (GOLD analysis project Ga0210382, IMG submission 155452) | Groundwater sediment microbial communities from an aquifer in East River, Colorado, USA - PLM0_60_coex redo | ecosystem: Environmental > Terrestrial > Soil > Riparian zone | place: USA: East... | reverse complement strand
CCGCGATCGGCGTCGCCGTGGTGGACATCGATGGCGATGGGCTGAGGAACGACTGGGCTGTCGGTGATCGCGTGGCTCAGGGGTTGCGCCGCTGGGCCCGTCTCTCGGATGCGGTGGGGCGGATCGGTACCGGACAGTTCGGGGTTGTGGCACCGCGGACCGGCCCGTCGGGGTGCGCCCGGCTCGGGGAGCGCCTGCTCAACGGCATCGAGTTGACATTCGGTGCGACCTGTTCGTGGTTGCGGGTCGGCTACGTCGCGTTCGAAGATGCGTCCGCCGCCCCGGCGGCCGCCGAGCTGCTGGAGTGCGCCGCGCTCGCGGTACTCGAAGGCGCTCCGAGCGCCAAGGACCTCCGCGTGCGATCTCGCACGTAACGTGCGGAGTTGTCCGTCAGGTGTCACAGCGTGCGTGCGGAGTTGTAAGGCTCTCGTGTCAGGAAATGCCAATTCCTGGCTATTAGTAGCGGCGTAACCTCCTTCCCCTCAATACTTTAAGTCCCCGGTCCCCGTCAGCATAAGTCCTGCTCTATGGGGAAGTATGCGTTGGCGGTTTGCTCTCGACCTATGGCCCGGTGTGGTCACCTACCGCCGCGTGCTCATTGTTGGCGCGCACATCCTGCTCATTCCGCTCGCTTACTATGCGGCCTTCGCGATCCGATTCGACTTCTGGATCCCGGCCGCCGAGCTCCGCGTGTTGTGGGCGACGCTGCCCTACTTCGTCGCCATCCGGCTGGCGGTGTTCGCCCGTTACGGGCTGTTCCGCGGCTACTGGCGGCACGTCGGGCTGCGCGATCTCGTGGATCTGGGAGTCGCGACGACATTGTCCACAGCTCTGTTCGTCGTCTTCCTGTCCGTCTTCGGCTGGCCACCCGCCCTGCCGCGATCGGTCTTCATCCTCGACTGGCTGAGCGTCGTGTTTTTGTCGGGCGGCTTGCGTTTCGTCGCCCGGGCGTTCCGCGAAGGCCAACTGCCGATGCAGGGGGTTCGTGGGACCCGTCGCACGCTGCTCATCGGTGCCGGTGAGGCGGCGGAAATGCTGCTGCGCCAATTCCAGCACGACGGCGGCGGCCGCGACGGGATCGGCGTCGTTGGATTGGTGGACGACAATCCCGAGACCCATGGCCGCTCCCTGCACGGCGTCCCCGTCCTCGGCGCCACCGCGGATCTCGAGCAGCTCGTACACCAGCATCGTATCCAGCTGATGGTGATCGCGATCCGCTCGGCGACCGCCGAGCAGATGCGTCGCATCGTGCAGCGCTGCACGGCGACCGGGACGGAATTCAAGATCATTCCATCGCTGCAGGACCTCCTCGACGGTCGCGCCGGCATCGGACAGCTGCGCGAAGTCGAGATCGAGGATCTCCTCGGGCGGGAGCCGATCCACCTCGATCTGGCGCAAGTGCGTGCCGACCTCGAGGGGCGGTCGGTGTTGATCACGGGCGCGGGCGGTTCGATCGGTTCGGAGCTCGCCCGGCAGATCGCGCGGTTCCGGCCGGCGCGGCTGGTTCTGCTGGAGCGCGCCGAGAGCCCGCTCTACTTCGTGAACCTGGAGCTTGCGGACAGCGCGATCGGGACCGAAGTCGTTCCGGTCATCGCCAACATCACGAATACCGAGCGGCTGAACGAGATCTTCGACCTCTATCAGCCGGACTACGTCTTCCACGCCGCCGCCTACAAGCACGTGCCGCTGATGGAAGACAGCTTCGTCGAAGCCGCGTGGAACAACATCATCGGCACGCTGCGCGTCGCGCAGCAGGCCGTCCGCCACGGGGCGAGCAAGTTCGTCCTCATCTCGACGGACAAGGCCGTCAATCCCACCAGCATGATGGGCGCCACCAAGCGCATCGCTGAGCGGATCGTCCTCGAGCTGCCCGCGCTGCATGGCGAAACGGATTTCCGGGTAGTGCGCTTCGGCAACGTGCTGGGCTCGGATGGCAGCGTGGTCCCGCTCTTCAAGCGGCAGCTCGCCGCCGGTGGGCCGATCACCGTCACGCACCCCGAGGTGCAGCGCTACTTCATGACGATCCCCGAGGCGGTCGAGTTGGTTCTGACCGCGGCCGCGCTCCCCGCAGCCGCGGGCCGGATCTCCATTCTCGAAATGGGAAAGCCGGTCCGCATCCTCGATCTCGCTGAACAGCTCATCCGCCTCTATGGGCTCGAGCCCTACAAAGACGTGCAGATCGTATTTACGGGGCTGCGGCCGGGTGAAAAACTCAACGAGGAGCTGACCGGCGACGGCGAGCGGACGATTCCCACCACCTCGGCAAAAATTCGCCTGGTGGAGCGGAATGCGCGCGACGGCGAGGGCGTGGCTGCGGCGCTGGATCGCTTGATGGCGGCGCTCACCAGCTACGACACGAACGACCTCCTCAATGCGGTCGTGTCGCTGGCGCCCGAGTACACACCGGAACGGGCTCCACGGCGCTCGCCCCCGCGCGGAACTCGACGACCAATTCTGGCAACGCCGCCGCGGGCACGCGACAGCCTCCTGTCACAGCGCGCCTTCCTGGGGGACGCCCCCGCCCCCGGCCTATGAAGCGAACCCTGGCGCTGGCGACGCTCTTGGCGGCCATGGTCCTCGGACCGGGCGTGGCAGCGCAGACGAGGATTGTTACCGCCCGGGACTCCCTCGTCTTGCGCCCCGGCGACGCGCTCCGCATCACCGTGTGGCGGAACCCCGAGTTGAGCGGCGAGTTCGCCATCGCGGGAGACGGATCGATCACGCACCCGCTGTACCGCAGCGTGCGCGTCACGGGGATTCCGCTCACCGCGGCCGAGGGGCGCATACGCACGTTCCTGCTGCAGCTCGAGAACAATCCCGAGTTTGTCGTGGAGCCGCTCCTTCACGTGGCGATTGGGGGCGAGGTCGTGCGGCCGAACCTCTATACGCTTCGCCCGGAAACCTCCGTCGCCGATGCGGTGGCGTTAGCCGGCGGACCAACGGACCGCGGCCGGCGAGATCACGTTCGGCTGCTGCGCGATGGCGGGGAAACGGTCCTCGACCTCACGAAGCCGCAAGCCGGCATGGCGGCGATGCCGATTCGCTCCAGCGACCAGATCCTCGTCGATCGCAAACGCGCGCTGTTCCGCGAGACCCTGGGGCCGATTATCACCGTCGCCGGGGCCACGGCTGCGATCCTCAACGTCATTCTCCGCGCCGGACGATAATGCGACCTCAGGTATGAACGAATCCAGATCCCATAACGAATCGGCGAACGGCAATGGACGATGGGACGACGGGACCGGCGGAGCCGGCGTCGCTTGGCACGACGTCGCCATGGCGGTCCGGCGACGGTTCTGGCTCGTGCTGGGACTGCCCGTGCTGCTGGTGACGGGCGCCGCGTTCTTCGTGCTGCACGAAACGCCGCAATACCGCGCCCGCGCCGTGCTGCGTCTGGGCGATGCTCGGCGCGCCCTCACCTCGGGGCTGGAAGTCGCCGTCGAGCCGGACCGCCTCATGGATCCGCTGCTGTCACTGACACAGATCCTCAAGAGTCGCGCTCTGCTCGGCAGCGTCGTGGACTCGCTGGGCCTGCGCCTTGATTTCAACGACTCCGGGATCCCGGCGGCACTGATCGATTCTCTGTTCATCGCGGCCGACGCCCCGCCCGACACGCTGTCGCTCGAGTTCTCCACGACCGGCGTGACCGCGCATGGCGCCCGATCCTCGAGATCGGCGACATACGGTGAGGTTCTCGAGCTCAACGGCGGGACCGTCCGCTTTCGGGTCAGCGCGCAGCCAAAAGCGGTGAAGGCGAGTTGGATCGTGCGCTCCCGCGATGAAACGATCGATCAGATGGTCGAGCAGCTCCGGGTCGTCCCACGGACGCAGACGAACATCGTGGACGTGACGTACACCGCCTCCGGCCCGGCGCTCGCGGCGCAGGTCGTGAACCTTGTCAGCCGCACGTTCCAGCGCCTGGACGCGCGCAGTGCCCGGGAGCAATCCCGGCGACGCGGAGTGTTTCTGGACGAACAGCTGAAACGCGCGGAGGCGATGTTGGCGCGCGCACAGGTGGCGTTGAGCGCGTTTCGCAGCCGGCAGCAGGTGTACAGCTCGCGCGAGAAGTTGACCGCCCAGCAGTCCGACATCGGGTTGCTCTCGACCCGGAGCCGTGACCTCGAGACTGAGCGCGAAGCGTACCAGACGCTCCTCGATCAAATGGAAAGCCCCACGCCGGCAGGGCATCAGCGCGCCCTGCGCTCGCTGGTGACCGCACCGGGCGCGTCCGGGAATCCGGTTCTCACGCAGCTGCAAACCCAGCTGCTCCGGTATCGGGCGAGCCTCGATTCGCTGACGAGCGGCGCGTGGGGCAGCTCGAACACCAATCCGGACGTGCAGCGCCTGGGCGATCTGGTCCGCTCCACCGAGGAGCAGATCCGCGGCGCGATGCGTAGCCGGGTGGCGTCGCTCGACGCGCAGATCGCCGCCGTCGGCACGCAAGCGTCCCGCAGCGCGGCGGCGATCCGGAGTCTTCCGGCGATCGAGGCCGAAGAAGTGCGCCTCGTGCAAGAGGTCGAAACTGCGCGCCGCCTGGGAGACCAGCTGGCTGACGAACGCCAGCGCGCGCACATGGCGGAAGCCGTGGAAGTCGGTCAGGTCGAAATCGTGGACGTGGCGAGCCTGCCCTATGAGCCGGTGTCGCGGTTTGGCGGCATCAAGCTGGCGCTCGCGCTGATATTGGGCCTCGGCCTCGGCGTCGCCGCCGCGGTGGGACTGGAGCGGTTGGATCTGTCGATCCACCGCCCCGACGAGCTCGAGAACAGTCTGCAGCTCAACTCGCTCGCCGTGATCCCCAAAGTGGATCCCGCGAGGATCGAGGGGACCGAAGCCTATCGGGTGCTGCGCACGAATCTCCTGCTTGCTCCGGGTACCGAGGGCGCGCGCAGCATCGTCGTCACCAGCGCCGTGCCCGGCGAAGGGAAGACGACCACGGCCGCCAATCTCGCGGCGTCGCTCGCGTGGGAAGGCCGGCGGGTCCTGCTCATCGACGGCGATCTGTGGCGCGGGCGTCTGCACCGGCTGTTCAGCGCCAAGAAGAGCCCGGGGCTCGCCGAATCCTTGATGCACGACGAACCGATCCCGCAGGCGATTCACCGCACCGAGATCGAGCGCCTTTCCTTCATGCCCAATGGCAAGCCACACGGCGCGCCCTCGGACGTCGTGACGCGCGCCCGCGTGCCGCCGCTGCTCGCGCGCCTGCGGCAAGAGTTCGATGTCATCGTGATCGACACCGCCCCGGTGCTGTCGGCCGCCGAAACGGCCGTGTTCGCCAGTAGCGTGGATGGTGTCCTGCTCGTGGTGCGCGCCGGACGAACGGATCGTGAAGACATCGAGCTCGCGATGCGCCAGATCAACGGCGTCAGCGCGCGCCTGGTGGGTGCCGTCCTCAACGACCCGGCCAATGTCGCGCGTCGCTACGGCTACCACCAATACTACGGCGCGTATAACGCCGATTACGCGCGCGTCGGCCAGTGACCATCGCTCGCTCCGGCCCCCCCAGTGCCGCACGGCGCGCCGAGTTTCTTCCCTTCTCGCCGCCGACGATCGGGGAGGAGGAAATCGCGGAAGTGGTCGATACGCTGCGCTCGCAATGGATCACCACCGGGCCCAAGACCAAGCGGTTCGAGAGCGAGTTCGCGGCGGCCGTCGGCGCGCCCGGAGCACTTGCCCTCAACTCGTGCACCGCGGGCCTGCACACCGCCCTTGCCACGCTTGGCATCGGGCCGGGGGACGAAGTGATTACGACACCGCTCACCTTCGCGGCGTCGGTGAACGTCATCGAGCACGTGCGCGCGCGGCCGGTGCTGGTCGATGTCGAACCCGACACGCTGAACATCGATCCGCTGGCCGTCGCGCGCGCCATCACGCCGCGTACCCGGGCGATTCTTCCCGTCCACTTCGCGGGGCATCCGGTCGACCTCGACAGTCTCGCGACGCTCGCCGCGACGCATCGCCTCGCGATCGTCGAGGACGCGGCGCATGCCCTGCCCGCTTCGTATCGCGGGCGTCGCATCGGGGCCGCACGCAATCCCGTCGCTTTCAGTTTCTACGCGACCAAGAATCTGACGACGGCGGAAGGCGGCATGCTGACCGGCGACCCTGAATTCCTCGATCGCGCCCGGGTCTTCAGCCTGCACGGGATGAGCAGGGACGCGTGGAAGCGGTATGACCGTGGCGGCTCGTGGCGCTATGACGTGCTGCTCCCCGGCTTCAAGTACAACATGACGGACATCCAGGCATCGCTGGGCCTGGCCCAGCTGCGCAAGCTCGAAGCGTTCGACGCGCGGCGCCGTAGCATCGTGGCCCAGTATCAAGCGGCGTTCGGCGAAGACGAGGCATTCGAATGCCCCGCCGAGCGCGCCGACATCACGCACGCGTGGCATCTGTACGTGCTGCGCCTGCGGCCCGACGTGCTGAGTATCGGACGCGATCAATTCATTGAAGAGCTGACGCGCCGCAACATCGGCACGTCGGTGCACTTCATCCCGATTCACACGCACCCCTACTACCGCGATACGTACGGCTACGTCCCGGAAGACCTCCCGGTGGCGTTCGGCGCGTTCGAGCGGCTCCTCAGCCTCCCGCTGCATCCGCGTCTCAGCGATGAAGACGTCGCCGACGTGGTCGAGGCGGTGTTGGATGTCGCTACCACCTTCCGGCGCTAACCCGATGCGATTCGGCTGGGTCGGGAGCCACATGGAGGGATTGCCGGCGTTCGAGGCGTTGCTCGCGGCCGGCGCCGACATCGCCGCGGCTCTCACCCTGACCGCTGAGGCTGCGGCGAAGCGCAGCGGCGCCGCCGATTACGAGCCGCTGTGCCGGCGCGGTGGCGTGCCGCTGCACCGCGTCAGCGACGTGAACAGCGCCGACGCGATCGCGCTGCTGCGCTCGCTCGATCTCGACGTCCTGTTCGTGATCGGCTGGAGCCAGATTCTCCGCGCGGACGCGCTCGCCACCGCGCGCCTAGGCGTTGTCGGGGCCCATGCTTCGCTGCTGCCCAGGAACCGGGGCAGCGCACCGATCAACTGGGCGCTGATTCGCGGCGAGCGCGAAACCGGCAATTCGCTCCTCTGGCTCGCCGACGGCGTCGATACGGGCGCCGTCATCGACCGCAGCGCGATCGCGATCACGCCGTACGACACCTGTGCCACGTTGTACGAGCGCGTCGCGGTGACAAACCGTGACATGCTGCTGCGGCTGTGGCGCCGGCTGCTGAATGGCGAGCGCCCCGGAACACCGCAGCCCGCCGATGCCCCTGACGCGCCGCTGCCCCGACGGCGCCCGGCGGACGGATTGCTCGATTGGCACGGCGCCAGCCATCGCGTCTACGATTTCGTACGCGCGCTCACTCGCCCCTATCCCGGCGCGTTCGGCCACCTGCAGGGCGAGCGCTGGACGGTCTGGCAAGCGGCACTGCCGCCGCTCGACGCGATTCCCATCGCAGAGCCTGGCACCTGCCTTGGTCCGGTCGTCAGTCCGGCCGACGACGCCTGCGGCCAGCTCGTCGCCTGCGGCCAGGGTGCAGTCACGCTCCTCGAAGTGGAGTCCGAGAACGGACGCGTCCTGCGGGGCCGCGCGCTGGGCGAGGCCGATTGGCGCGGCTTGACGTGGGATCGGGAGGGAGCATCATGAGCGACGCCGTGCTCGTCATTGCCGCCCACCCCGACGACGAGATCCTCGGCTGCGGCGGAACCGTGGCGCTCCACACGCGGCGCGGCGACACCGTCACCGCGGTGATTGCGTGCGAAGGCGAGTCGCTGCGCTACGGACCCGGTGGCGTAGGGCAGGCCGAGCACATGCGCCGCGCCGCTGCGGAGCTCGGCGTCGCGGATGTCCGCCCGTTGGGATTCGCGGATCAGCGCCTCGACCGCGTGCCGCTCACCGACATCATCACGCAGCTCGAGCGCGTGGTGGACGAGGTGCAGCCTCGCACCGTCTACTGCCAGTGGGGCGGCGATGTCAATCGGGATCACGAGCTCCTCTTCAAAGCGGCACTCGTCGCCACGCGTCCGACGGCGCCAAGCATTTCCTCCGTCTATGCGTTCGACACCGCCAGCAGCACGGAGTGGGCGTATCCGCGGTCGTTCAATCCCGACACCTGGATCGAGATCACGAAGACGCTCGACCGCAAGATCGCCGCCATGCGCTGTTACGAGAGCGAAGTGCGACCATATCCGCATCCCCGGTCCCTCGAGGCCTTGCGCAATCGGGCACTCGCATGGGGCAATCAACATTGTTTGGAGGCGGCTGAGGTCTTCATGACCATACGCCGCACACTGCGCTGTGGTCAAACGCCTGTTTGACGTCGCGCTGACCGCGCTCGCGCTCGTCGCGTGCATCCCGATTCTGCTCGTCGCGGCGCTGGGGATTCTTGTGTCCAGTCCGGGGCCCGTGCTCTACCGCGCCGTGCGCGCCGGCCGCGGGGGCCGGCTGTTTACCATGTACAAGCTGCGGACGATGGAGGCACGACCCGCGTTACTCACGGACAGCGTGATCACGGCCGCGCGCGATCCGCGCGTATTTCCGTTCGGGGCGCTGCTCCGCCGCGCCAAGCTGGACGAGCTGCCGCAGCTCTTTAACGTGCTGCGCGGCGATATGGCCGTGGTGGGCCCACGTCCCGAAGACCCCAAGGTCGTCGCGCAGCATTACACACCGGAGCAGTGGGAGACGTTGGACGTTCCTCCCGGTCTCACCAGCCCCGGCGCGTTGTACAGCACGACGCACGGCGAGACGTGGCTCTCCGAGCGCGACGCCGAGCGCGACTATTTCGAGCACCTGCTGCCGTTGAAGCTCGCGCTCGATCGCGTGTATATCCGCCGCGCGTCACTGGGATACGATCTCCGCGTCATCGCACGCACGGCCGCGGTCGTCGCGGGCCGGGTGCTCGGACGCCGCCACTTCGCCGATCCACCCGAGCTGAACGCTGCTCGACACTTGATTGCTTCGCGCCTGGCACCTCCTTCAGGCGCACAAGGAGCGCGGCTCGCCCTATGATTATGCCTCGTTGGATCAAGGCACGTGTGTTTGGTGTTGCCCTCGCGCTCAGCCTCGGCAACTGCACCGGCGATTCACGGCCGACCGAACCCCACGCGACGCCTGCGCCGGGCGCACCGCTGCTCGCCGCCACGGCGTCGATACCCACCGCAGTCCTGGTCGGCGCCGGCAATGTGGGCCGCTGCGATGGCACCAAGGACGAGGCCACTGCGCTGCTGCTCGACGCGATTCCGGGAACGGTGTTCGCGGACGGCGACAACGTGCGGGTGAACGGCTCCCTGTCGGACTATCAGAACTGCTATGGGCCGAGCTGGGGCCGGCACAAGGCGCGGACGCGCCCCGCCGTGGGAGAGATCGAGTACAAGACGGCCGGCGCCTCCGGGTATTTCGCCTACTTCGGCGCCGCCGCAGGCGACGCCACGAAGGGCTACTACAGTTACACCCTGGGCGCGTGGCACGTCATCGTGCTGAACAGCAACATCGCGATGACCGCCGGGTCCGCCCAGGAGCAGTGGCTGCGCGCCGACCTCACCGCCAATACGAAGCAATGCACCGTTGCCTACGTGCACTATCCGCGGTTCAGCTCCTTCGGCACCGGCGTGCGTAAGGAAGTGAAGCCCCTGTGGGCCGCGTTATACGACTTCCGCGCCGACATCGTCTTGGGCGCGCACTACCGCCTGTACGAACGGTTCGCTCCGCAGACCCCCGACGAAGTCGCCGATCCGCAGGGCGTGCGGCAGTTTACCGTCGGCACCGGCGGCCAGGGCGTAGACAAATTCGGCGGGGGCCACCGCGTCAACAGCGTGGTGCGCGCCGATAACCTGTACGGCGTCCTGAAGCTCACGCTCGGCGACGGCACCTACGGGTGGGACTTCGTGGGGCTCCCCGGACAGATCTTCACCGATTCGGGAACCGGCACCTGCCATACGCGCGTGCTGGTCGCCTCGGTCGCCGTCACGCCCGCGAGCGCGAGCGCGCTCGTGGGCGGAACGGTGCAGCTCACGGCGACGCCGCTCGACGCCGAGGGCAATCCGCTCACCGGCCGCGTCGTGACGTGGTCGAGCAACGCTCCAGCGGTCGCGACGGTCGATGCGAACGGCCTCGTCACCGCGGTGGCAGGCGGCACCGCGACGATCACCGCAACCAGCGAGGGCAAGAGCGGTACGGCGGCGATCACCATAACCACCGTTCCGGTCGCGTCCGTCGAGGTCACGCCGGCCGCGGCGAGCATCGAGACGGGCGGCGACACGATGCGACTTACGGCGACGGCGCATGACGCCGACGGCAACATCCTGCCCGGCCGACTCACCACGTGGACCTCGACCGATGGTGCCGTGGGCGCCGTCGATGCGAGCGGCAAAGTCACCGGCGGAATCGCTGGTACCGCCCGGATCGTCGCGACGATCGAAGGGCAAAGCGACACGGCGGATATCACGGTCGTGCCCGCCGCGGTCGCCACCGTCGCGGTAACGCCCGCGACGGCGACGTTGGAGGTGGGCACGGGCATGGTGTTCTCCGCCACGCCGCAGGACGCGCGCGGCAACGCGCTCACGGGTCGCGCGGTGCTCTGGACGTCGAGCGACGCAGCCGTGGCAACGGTCGAGTCGGACGACGGCGACGCCAACGGCGTCGCCCCGGGCACGGCGACAATCACCGCGACGAGCGAAGGCAAGAGCGGGACGGCGACGCTCACGGTCGTGCGGCCCCCGGTCGCCTCGGTCGAGGTCACGCCTGCCACGGCGAGCATCGTGGTCGGCGGCACGGTGCAGCTCACCGCGACGCCGAAGAGTGCGAACGGCACACCGCTCGAGGGCCGCGGGGTGACGTGGGCCAGCAGCAACACGGCCGTCGCCACCGTCGACGCCACCGGGCTGGTCACGGGGGTCGGCCAGGGCACGGCGACGATCAGCGCCACGAGCGAGGGGAAGACGGGGACCGCCAGCGTCGGCGTCGGGGTCGTGCCCGTCGCATCCGTGGAGGTTACGCCGCCCACGGCGAACATCGTGGTGGGCGGCACCGTGCAGCTCACCGCGACGCCGAAGGACGCGAACGGGAACCCGCTCACCGGGCGTGCCGTCGCGTGGTCGCGCAGCGCTCCGGCCATCGCGTGGGTGGACGCGAACGGCCTCGTTCTCGGTCTGTCCCCCGGTGTCGTGACGATCACGGCGACGGTCGAGGGGCACACCGGCACCTCGGCGGTAACCGTCACACCGTTGCCGGCTGGCAGCCCGGTGGTGTTCGTGGGCGCCGGCGACATCGCGACCTGTGCGCTCCCCGGCGACGAAGCAACTGCAGACGTCCTCGACCGGACGCCGGGCACCGTGTTCCTCGCCGGCGACAACGCCTACGAGGACGGCTCAACCGCCGACTTCACGAACTGCTACGACCCGACGTGGGGCCGGCACAAGGCGCGCACCCGCCCGGCCCTCGGCAACCACGAATACCAGACGCCGAACGCGACCGGCTACTTCGGCTATTTCGGTGCCGCCGCCGGCGACCCCGCGAAAGGGTACTACTCCTTCGACCTGGGCGATTGGCACGTGATCGTCCTGAATTCGGAAATCAACTCAGCGACCGGTTCGCCGCAGGAGCAGTGGCTCCGAGCCGACCTCGCCACCAGTGACAAGCAGTGCACCCTCGCCATCTGGCACGAGCCGGTCTTCAGCTCGTCAGGCGGCGGGTACTCGGTCGGGCGTCCGTTCTTCCAGGCGCTGTACAACGCCTACGCGGACCTGGTCATCAACGGCCACGACCATGTATACGAGCGGTTCGCGCCCCAGTCGCCCACCGGCGTGCTCGACAACGTGCAGGGCGTCCGGCAGTTCACCGTCGGGACGGGCGGCGCCAGCCTGCACGGGTTCGGCACCATCCGGCCGAACAGCGAGGCCCGCAACACCCAGGCGTGGGGCGTCCTGAAGCTGACCCTGCACGCCAGCAGCTATGACTGGGAGTTCCTGCCGGGAACGGGACAGGTCTACTCGGACGCGGGCAGCGCCGTGTGCCACTCGCGAGAGGTGATCCCGAACCAGCCGCCCACGGCGCGGCCGGGCGGGCCCTACCAGTCGGAAGGTGCGGTCGCGTTCAACGGCAGCACCTCGACCGATCCCGACAACAACCTGCCGCTGACCTACAGCTGGGACTTCGGCGACGGCGCGGCGGGCACGGGCGCCACGCCGACGCACAGCTACGCGCAGGACGGCACGTACACCGTGACCCTGATCGTCACCGACTCAAAGGGCTTGCCCAGCTCTCCCGCCTCGACGACCGCGATCATCGGGAACATCGCCCCGACCGTCAACGCCGGGGCGGATCGCTCGGCCACCGCCGGCGTGGCGCTCGACCTAAGCGCGACGTTCACCGATCCCGGGGCGCAGGACGCGCCGTGGTCGTACACGGTCACGTGGGGTGACGGCGCCACCAGCTCCGGTACGACGAGCGACCAGACCGCACCGATCACGGCCAGCCACGTCTACGCCACGCCCGCTACCTACACGCCGCGCGTCACGGTGACCGACAAGGACGGCGCGTCGGGATTCGACGAGGCCATCGTCACGGTCTCGAATGCCAACACCTCCCAGGTGTTCATCGGTGCGGGCAACATCGCCGCGTGCACCAACGATCGCGACGAGTTGACGGCGCAGATCATCGACGCCAACCCGGGGAGCACGGTGTTCGCGCTGGGCGACAACGCCTATCCGAGCGGCTTGCTCGCCGACTACAGCAACTGTTATGGACCGACGTGGGGCCGGCACAAGAGCCGGACCCACCCGACTCCCGGCAACCGCGAATACGCGAGCGGGACGCCCACCGGGTACTTCGATTACTGGGGTGCCGCGGCGGGCGAGCGCAATAAAGGGTGGTACAGCTACGACCTCGGGGATTGGCACATCATCGTGCTGAACGACCAGACCGCCTTCGTCGCTGGGTCGGAGCAGGAGACCTGGTTGCGGGCGGACCTCGCGGCGAGCACCAAACTGTGCACGCTCGCCTACTGGCACAACCCGCGCTTCTTCTCGTCCACCGTCGCCGGGTGGACCAGCGACGCCGCGCGGAAGATTCTGTGGGACGATCTCTACGCCAGGGGTGCCGAGATCGTGCTCAACGGGCAGCAACACCAGTACGAGCGCATGGCGCCGATGCGCCCCGACGGGACGCGCGACGACGCGACGGGCATCCGCGAGTGGAGTGTCGGCACAGGCGGTGAGAGCTCCGGTCTGCCGACGGTGATCCACCCCAACAGCGTCACGATCAGCGCGGCGTTCGGCGTCCTGAAGCTCACGTTGGGATCGGGCACCTATAGCTGGCAGTTCCTGACCATTCCGGGCTCGACGTACACCGACTCCGGCTCGGGGACCTGTCACTGACCGCGCAACCACGCTGGTCCGCCTTGGCGCCGCGCCGCGACGATCGCGGGGCGGTCGCGTCACAGCCGCTCGCATTGCTGCGGGACCTCGCCGCGGCGCTCGCGGCGGCAGGCGTGCAGTACTGCCAGTGGAAGGGGCACTTCAAGCAGGAACGCTGGGCCCTGGGGGTGGGCGACCTCGACTTGCTGATCGAGCGCCAGTCGGCGGCGCGGTTCGTCAGTGTTCTGTCCGATCTGGGGTTCAAGCTGTCCATCCCCCCCGCCGAGCAGCAGCTCCCCGGCGTGTTGTCCTACGTCGGGCTCGACCTGCCGACCGGCCGGCTGGTGCACGTGCACGTGCATTACCGGCTGGTCATCGGGGGCTTTTGGCGGACGACGTATCGCGTGCCGCTCGAGCGGGCCGTGCTGGAGTCGACGGTGGAGACCGACGTGTTTCGCGTCCCCGCGCCCGAGCTGGAATTTCTCCTTTTCGTCCTGCGGCAAGTCCAGCGCTACACCCTCCGCGATGCGCTGCGCGAGCCCCGTTGGCTGCGCGGTGCGCAGGCGGAGCGCTGTTATCTCGAGCAACGTGCTGACGCCCCCCGCGTGTATCGGTTGCTCGCCGAGCACCTGCCGGAGGTCTCCCCGGACTTCTTCCAGCGCGCCGTGCGCTCGCTGGTCGAGCATGGCGCGTCCTGGCAGCGCCCACTGTTGCACCACGAGTTGCACCGCCGGTTGCGTGCGCACGCACGCCGGCCCCTGCCGTTCACGCGCCTCACCGTGCTGGTCCGCGAGATCGTGACGCTGCGCGGCCGTCTCGGAGCGCAAATGTCGGGCAAGCACTTCGGAACGGGCGGCGTGGTCATCGCGCTGTCCGGCTCGGACGGCGCCGGGAAGTCCACCTGCGCGCGGGAACTCGTGAACTGGCTGGCGCCGCATTTTCGCGCCGCCCACGCGCACCTCGGCAAGCCACCGCGCTCCCTCGCGACCCTGCTCGTGGGCGGAGCCCTCAAGGCAGCGCAGCTCATCGAACGGTGGGTGCCGGCCCCCGCGACCTATCTCGACCAGCTCCGCCGCGTCGCGACGGCGCGGGACCGTTATCGGCTGTACGAGAAGGTTCGGCGCATTGTCCGCGACGGCGCGCTGGCCGTGTGCGAGCGGTATCCGATCCCCAAAGACAGCCTCTTCGCGGGCCCGGCGATCGCGCGCGACTTGCCTCCCGGCCCCGCCTCCGCGCTGACGCGGCTGCTGATGCGCGTCGAGCGCCGCTACTACGACCTGATGGTGCCGCCGGACCTGCTCGTGGTGCTGCGCGTGGACCCCGTCACGGCCGTGCGGCGCAAGACCACGGAGCCCGCGGACTACGTCCGGGAGCGCGCCCGCGCCAGCGGTGCGATCGACTGGGCGCAGACCGGCGCGCACATCGTGGACGCCACGCGTCCCCTCGCCGACGTGCTCGCCGAGCTCAAGGCCTACATCTGGTCGGCGGTCTAGGGCCCATGACGGCCAGCACAATCCCGTCCGTCGCGGGCAGGCGACCCCTCGTGGAGCTGGTCGGGCCGGCGGGCGCGGGCAAGACCACAGTGGCGCGGCTGCTGCGGCAGGACGCCGGGGTGCGCGCGGCTCCGGGGCTGTGGAGCTTGCCGCGCGGTCCGCTCGGTCTCAACGCCGTACGCCTCCTGCCGCGCGTGCTCGGCTTCTACCGCGCGTTCCCGGGACAGGTGTGGGCAGAAATGAAACAGATCGTCCGGCTCGACACCCTCTACCAGGTGGTCGGCGCCCGGAACGGCGCCGCCGGTCCCGTGCTGCTCGACGAGGGACCGGTGCTCGCGCTCGGCTGGTTGACCGTCTTCGGCGACGACCGCGTACGCCGGCCGGCGTTCGCCGCCTGGCGGGAGGCCGCCGTCGCGCGCTGGGCCGCGGCCCTGGACGTCGTCGTCCTGCTTGACGCGCCCGATGCGGTGCTCGTGCGCCGGATCCGCGAGCGGACGAAGCCGCACGATGTGAAGTCCAGATCCGACGGGGAGATCGTCGAGTTCACCAAGACGTACCGCGCCGCCCTGGAGGCCGCCGTCGCCGCCCTGAGCCGGCCCGGCGGCCTCGCCGTCGTCCGGATCGACACGGGCGACGACGCGCCCGAAACGACCGCCGCCCGCGTCCGCGCCGCGCTCTTTCGAGTCACCGATGGCGACTGACGCGCCCCGATTCGCGGAGCCCCTTCCGGTCGCGGCGCCGGCCACGCTCACCCAGCGAGCCACGCTCACCGCCGTGGCGTCGCTGCTCGACTACACGGCCCGCGCCGTGGTTGGGCTCGTGACCGTCCCAATTCTCGTGAGCGGTCTCGGCCGGTCCCTGTACGGCGTGTGGGAGATCCTGAGCCGACTGATCGCCTACATGACGGGCGCGGACGGCCGCCCCACCGAGGCCCTGCGCCTGACGATCGCGAACCATCTCACCCGCACGGACGACGACGCCAAACGCCGGCTCGTCGGCAGCGCGGTATTCGTGTGGCTCTTGTTCCTTCCCGTCGTCGCGGTGGTGGGCGCCGTGCTCGTCTGGCTGGCACCGACCTTCGCGAAGGTCGCGCCCCCGGAGCACGCCCTGGTGCGGGTGACCGGCTTGCTGCTCGTCGCCAGCTTCCTCCTGGGCAGCCTCGCCTCGATCCCCGAATCGGTGCTGCGCGGCGCGAACCTCGGGTACAAGCGCATGGGCTTCCAGGCCAGCCTGAGCGTCGTCGGCGGCGTGTTCATGACCGGCGCGGTGTGGCTCGGCCTCGGGCTGCGCGGCCTGGGCTGGGCCCAGGTGGCGCTCGCCGTCGTGACCGGTGTGTGCTACTGGTGGCTCGTCCGCCAGTTCGTGCCGTGGTTCGGCGTGGCGCGCCCGTCCGTGGCGGAGGTCAAGTCCCTCCTCAACATGAGCGTGTGGCTCTCGGCGGGCGACGTGGTCGCCAAGCTGCTGCTCGCGAGCGACGTCCTGGTGCTCGGCTTGCTCGTCTCGAGCTCCGCGGTCACGAGCTACGTGCTCACCGGCTACTCGGCGCGGCTCGGCGTCAACCTGTACGCGCTCGTCGCCAGCGCGGCGACCCCCGGCTTGGGCGGCGTGATCGGCGAGCGGCAGCACGGCCGCGCGGCCAAGATCCGGGAGGACTTGCTCGCCGTGACCTGGCTGTTCGCGACCGTCGTCGGAGCTACGATTCTGGTCTGGAACCGCGCGTTCCTGGGCCTCTGGGTGGGCAACCAGAACTACGCCGGGGTGTGGCCGAACGTGCTCATCGTCCTCGTGACCGCTCAATCGGCGTTCATCCGGAACGACGCCTACGTGATCGACGCGGCGCTGCGGCCGCGCCTCCGCGTGCTCGTGGGCACGGCGGCGGCGGCGCTTACGCTCGCGTTGATGGTGCTGCTGACGCCCGCCCTCGGGATCGTCGGCATCTGTCTCGGCCTCCTCGGGGGTCGAGTCATCCAGACGGTCGCCTATCCGATTATCGTGCGTTCGTGCCTGGGCGCGGCCTCTCCCTCTCAGTCGAGCGCCACGGTGCAGTGGACGCGGCGGCTGCTGACCATGGCCGCGCTCTTCGCCGGCGCCACCTGGCTCGGCCAGCGCGTGTCGGTGTCGGGCTGGGCGACCTGGGGGGCGGGCGTGGCTCTGACGGTGCTGCTCCTTCCCGCGCTGACGTGGGCCGTGGGCCTCAACGGTGCGGGACGGCTTGCTGTGCTCGAGCGGTGCCGTGGAGTCTTCGAGGGAGTGCGACGGTGGCGCCGCTAACCGCCCTGCAACGGGTCACGCCCGCGCCTCGGCCGCGGCTCCCGCCCCGCCCCGCGCCAGCGCCGGCCCCCGACGTGCACGTCAGCCGCCTGGTCCGGTGGGCCCTGTACGCCATGGTGTTCTCGATCGCGTTCGAGCTGCCGCAGCGGCAGACGCTCCCCTTCGAGGTGCCCACGCTCGTCGCTGCCATCTTCCTGCTGACCACGGCGCTCCAACCGCGGGTGGCCTACGGTCGCATTCCGGGCGCGGTCGGATGGTTCTTCGCGTACTTGTACGTCCTGGTGCTCGCGGCCGCCGTCCAACACACCGAGTACGGCTCTGAGGTGCTGAAGTTTTTTCTGGTGCTGCTGCAAGGCACACTGGTGTTGTGGAGCGCCTCGAATCTGATGCGGAACGAGACCGTCGCGCGCGGCGTGTTGATCTCCCTCGCGCTCGCCTGCGGCGCCCTCGCGCTGTTGTCCCTCGCCGGCGTGGGTCGCACGGCCCACGTCCAGTACACGGGGGGCGAGCGTCTCACCGTCTTCGGCCAGAACGCCAACAACACGGCGATGATCCTGTCGGCGGGGTTGGTCGCGCTGGGCGGACTCGCGTACGTGCTGCATCCCTCTTGGCCGCGCCGCCGCTGGCTGGTGTGGCCGGTCGCCGGCGCGATTGGGATGGCCATGATCGAGACCGGCTCGCGGGGCGGCCTCGTATCGCTCGGGGCGGGCCTCCTCGTGTTCATGCTCGGCGGGCGCAGCGCCTGGCTGCGGATCCGCAACATCGCCGTCGGCGCCATCGCGATCGGCGCGCTCCTCTGGGCCAGCTACGCGTCGACCCTTATGCGCAACCGCTTGGAACTGACCGCGGAGCAAGGCAACCTGGCGGGACGCGAGCGCATCTTCCCCGAGTTGTTTCGGATGTTCCAAGAGAAACCCTGGCTCGGCTGGGGGCCCATCACGAACAAGTACGAGCTGGGCGTGCGCCTCCACGAGATCCGGTTTCCCCGGCGGGACGCGCACAACATGGTGCTCGAGGTGCTGACGTCGGCCGGCGTGCTCGGCACCGTGCCGTTCCTCGTTGGCGTCGGCGTCTGCGCGCTGGCGGCGTGGCGCGCCCGCCGCCGCCTGCACGGCATCCTCCCGGCCGCGCTCGTGGCGCTCGTGCTCGCGGCCAACATGAGCGGCAACCGCATCGCCAGCAAAGTCTTCTGGGTCGTATTCGCTTACGCGATCGCCGCCGCGACCTACCCGGCCGATCGCAGCCGCCAGGCCGTGAGGGTCACGTGAGGCTGGCGGTCTTCACCAGCAAGTACCCCGCGCGAGTCGCCACCTTCTTCGAGCGCGACATGCGAGGTCTGATCGACGCCGGTGTCGAGGTCGACGTGTTTCCGATTTACCCGCTCGATCCGACGATGTGGCAGTACAGCCTCGATCTCCTCGACAAGACCGTGCTCCCGCGCGAGCGTGTGCATCACCTGAGCCTGCCACAGGCCCTGCGCAGCGCCCCGTGGCCGCCCCGGCGCGCCGTGACCGCGCTGCGCGACGTCGCCGCCGTGACGGCGTCAGCCCTGCGGTTCGGCCCGATGGCGGTCGCCAAGAGCGCTTACGTCATGCCCAAAGCGTGGGCATGGGCCGCTCGATTCCCGGATCATTTCGATCACGTGCTCGCGTATTGGGGCAACTACGCTGCGAGTTGCGCGTACGCGTTTCACCGCCTGACCACACGCCGGACGCCGTTCTCGATCTGGCTCCATGCCGGCACGGACCTGTACCGCAACCCCGTGTTCCTGAAGCAGAAGTTGCTCTACGCCGACAGCATCATCACGTGCATCGACTTCAACCGGTCGTACGTGGAGCAGCACTTCGCCGACATCGCCCCGCGAGTGCGCGACAAGATGCGCGTGTCCTATCACGGCCTGGCCCTCGCGGAGTTTCCCTATGCCCCGGACGGCCGGCCGGAGGCGCGCGTGCTCGCCGTCGGCCGGCTGGCCCCCGAAAAAGGGTACGAGTACCTCCTCCGTGCCGCCGCCGACCTCGTGGGACGGGGCGTGCCGCTCGAGGTCGAGATCCTCGGCGACGGGCCCGAGGCGCCGGCGCTGCGAGCCCTGAGTGCGAGCCTCGGCATCGCCGACCGCGTGCGGTTCGGCGGCTGGGTGCCGTTCCGCGACGTGCGCCGCGCGATGCAGCAGGCGACCGTACTCGTGCAGCCCTCCGCGGGCCTGGGCGACGGCTTGCCCAACGTGATCCGCGAGGCGATGGCGCTCGGCACGCCCGTCGTCGCCTCCCGCATCGCCGGTATCCCCGAGGCGCTGGACGACGGACGCTGCGGGATTCTCGTCCCCTCAAAGGACGTGGCCGCGCTCGCCGACGGCATCGCGCGTATGCTCGGCGATCCCGGGCTACGCCGCACGTACGCGGAGCGGGCGCGTCGCCGGACCGAGGAGTTGTTCGACATGCGGCGCAACGGCGCCCGGCTCGCCGCACACCTGAACGGGGTGCGCCGCGGCTCGCCCGAGCCCGCGACGGTCGCGGCGCTCAGCGAGGTCCCGCCGTGCTGATCACGTTCTCCGGCCTCGACGGCGCCGGCAAGTCCACGCTGATTGCGTGGCTCCAGGGCGAGCTCGAGCGCCGCGCCCGGCGGGTCGCCGTGTTTCACATGAACGATCACGTCGGCGTGTACGCGTACCTCCGCGCAATCCGCGACTGGCTGCGGCCACCTCGGCCTGCTATCCAACCACGCGCCGCCGACCAGACGACCGCGGCACCGTCGCGGCGGCTGAGGGCCGCCCGTGACGCCGTCATCTGGAACAAGCCGCTGCGCCGGCTGCTCTACCTCATCGACCTCGCCGTCTTCTGGGCATACCGCCTCCTCGTCGAGAGGCTGCGCGGCCGGGTGCTGATCATGGACCGGTACTTCTACGATTCGCTCGTGGACGTCTCCAACGGGCGTGGCACGCGTTGGGTCCGCCTCCTCGCCCGCCTCACGCCCACGCCGGATCTCGCGGTCTTCCTCGACATCACGCCCGAGGAGTCGTACGCGCGCAAGGGCGAGTACTCGGTGGAGTATTTGCGGGCCCGCTGGCGGCACTACCGGGCCGTGGCCCCGTGGGTCCGCACGGCGCTCGTCGTCAACAACCGCGACCTCGCCGCCACGCAGCGCACGCTGGCGCGCGCGATCGAGGAACGGCTCGTATGACGCCGCCCCCCCAGGCCCGCCTTGCGACCACCGTGTTGCGGCTGCTGCTCGACCGCCGCGACGCCGCCACTCCACCTCGCCTCCCGGATGTGCCTTGGAACGACTGGGTGCCGGTGCTCCAGCGCAACGCCGTCCTGCTGCGCGTGGCGGAGCGGGTCGAGATGCGCGCCTGGCCGGTCCTGGCGACGGCGGTGCTCGACGAGCGCGCCCGCGTCGCCAGGATGCTGCAGTTGATGCGGCACGTCGCGTGCGCCTGCGAGCAACACGGCATCCCGCACGTCTTCCCCAAGGCGCTCGCGCACTACCCGGACGCCGGGAGCGACGTCGACCTGCTCGTCCCCGTGCGGCCCGAAGCCGATCCGCTGATCCTGGGCGACGCTTCCGTCGCCGCCCAGGGCCTCGGTCTCGCGCACCTCCTGGCGGCCAGCCGGGTGTACCGGCCCTGGGACGGGGGGCTCGCGCTCGATATTCATCACGGCCGCGTGGGGAAGCTCGGCGAGCACCGGGAGCTCGCTGCCACGCTCATCGCGAACCGCCGCCGGCTGACCGCTGAAGACCTGGACTGGTGGGTGCCCGCGCCCGAGGACGCGCTCGTCCTTCAGGGCCTCGACCGCGTTGCGGGGCGCCGCTCGTTCCGACTCGGCGATGTCGTCAGCACCATCCGCACGGTGCGCGCCGGCCTGGACTGGGACGCCGTGCTGCGCACCGCGCGGGCCGTCAACGGCCTCCCGTCCCTGGCGTGCTACCTGGGCTACGTCTCGCAAATACATCGCGAGGCACTGGGCGGCGAGCTGCCGCTGCCGCCGCTCGGCATGCCTCACACCGCCGGCTGGGGGCGCGCCGATTTCCGGGACGGGCTGGTCCGCTTCCCAGCCGTACGGGTGAGCGGATCGGTGTACGCCCGGGCGTTCGGGACCGCGGTGGCGCAGGGTCGATGGGCGGGCGCCGTGCGCTTGCTGCTGCTCCCGCTGCTGGCCGCCGCCGCCCTGTGGCGGCGCGCGACGCACGTTGTCGCGGCGGGCGCCTTCCTGCCAACGTGGGCCGCCCTGCGGAGCCAGCGGTGAGCGACCTGCTCCTCAAGCTCTACCATCAGCTCCCCCCGCCAGCGCGGTCTGCGGCGGCCACGCTGCGCGGGCTGTACTTGCGCGCTTGGCGCTACGGCTCTGGAAGTGAGCAACTAGTCGAGCAGGCATTGGCGCGCGACACATGGACCGCCGCCCAATGGCAGAGTTGGCGCGAAGAGCGCCTAGCGTTTGTCCTCCAGCGCGCCGCCACCCGCGTGCCGTTCTATCGCGCGCTGTGGGACGAGCGGCGCCGGCGCGGCGACCGGGCCTCCTGGGACCTGCTCGAGAACTGGCCCATCCTCGAGAAGGACGCGCTGCGCGCCCAGCCCGAGGCGTTCGTCGCCGACGACTGCAACCTGCGCCGCATGTTCCCCGAGCAGACGAGCGGCACGACGGGCAAGCCGCTCCGCCTGTGGCGCCAGCGGGAGACGGTGCAGGGCCTCTACGCCATCGCCACCGCGCGTACGCGTCGCTGGTACGGCGTCGCCCCCGGCGACCGGTGGGCGCGCCTGGGCGGCCAACTCGTGACGCCCGTCGCGCAGCAGCAACCGCCCTTCTGGGTCTGGAACGCGGCGCTGCGCCAGCTCTACATGTCCACCTACCACCTGGCGCCGGCGCTCATTCCGCACTACCTCGACGCCCTCGCCGAGTACCGGATCGTCTCGCTGTCGGGGTACACGTCGTCCCTGCACGCGCTCGCGCAGGAGATCCTCCGGCTCGGCCGCACCGATCTTCGCATGAAGGTCGTCATCACCAACGCCGAGATCGTGACCGGAGAGCAGCGGGAAACCATCGGGCGCGCGTTCCAGTGTCCCGTGCAGGAGACGTACGGCATGGCGGAGGCCGCCGTGGCGGGCAGCGAATGCCCCGCCGGCCGCCTGCACCTGTGGCCGGAGATCGGGATGCTCGAGGTGCGGGACGAAGACCGGGCCGCTCGGCCGGGCGAGTTCGGCGAGTTCGTCGCGACCGGGCTGCTCAACGCCGACATGCCGCTCATTCGCTACCGCACGGGCGACTGCGGCCGGCTGTTGGCGGACGACGCGCCGTGTGCGTGCGGGCGCAGCCTGCCCGCCATCGCATCGGTGGACGGCCGCACCAACGATCTCCTCATCACGCGCGACGGGCGCAAGGTGTTCTGGTTGAATCCCGTCTTCTACGGGCTGCCCGTGCGCCAGGGACAGATCGTGCAGGAGACCTTGAGCCGGATCCGCGTACGGTACGCGCCGACGCCAGAGTTCACGGCGCCCGTGGGAGCGGAAATCGCGGCGCGGCTGCGCGAGCGGATGGGCGACCTCGAGGTCGTGTTGGAGGAGGTCACGGAGATTCCGCGCGGGGCGAACGGGAAGCTGCGAGCCGTCCTGTGCCAGCTCTCCCCGGCCGAGCGGACCGCCGCCCTGGGCGGGGGTGGTAACGGAGGAGCGGCCGCCGCGCCCGCTCTCGCGCGCAGCCGCCGCGTACTGGTGCTCGACGGCCACCGGAATCAAGCCCTGGCGTGCGTGCGCTCGCTCGGCCGGGCCGGCCACACCGTGTTCGTCGCCAGCCACCTCTGGTGGCCGCTCGCCTCTTGGTCGCGCTTCAGCACCAAGCGGTTCCATCTCGCGGGCGAAACGGTGGCGGCCTTCGCCAGGCTCCGGACCTGGGCGCAGCGCAACCGCATCGATGTCGTCCTTCCCGTCACGGAGCGGGCGTGCCTGCTGTGCAACGCCGAGCGGGAGGCGTGGGAGGCGGCCGGTATCACGGTCGGCTGCGGCCCGAGCGACATGCTCGCGCTGGCCTTCGACAAATCCCAAACCTTGCAGCGAGCCATGGCTTGCGGCGTGCACGTGCCGGCCACCGCCTTCCCCACGTCGCTCGAGGAATGTCGCGCCGCAGCGGAGACGATCGGTTACCCCTGCGTCGTCAAGCCGAGGTTCAGCAACGCGTGGGACGGGACCGCCTTCGGGCGCGACCGGGGGACGGCGTACGTGACGCAGCCGGAGGAGCTCGAGACGGCGGTGCGGGATCGCGTGCAGGGATCCCACTGGCCGCTGATTCAGCACTACGTCCCCGGCCAGGGCAAGGGGGTTTTTGCGCTGTGCGACCGCGGGCGCATCGTGGCCTGGTCCGCTCACGAGCGGCTGCGCGACGTCCGGCCTTCGGGGTCCGGCAGCAGCGTGCGCCGCTCGGCGCCCCTCTCGCCCTGCCTGCGGGACGCCGCCGAGCGATTGCTGGCGGACTTCGCGTGGCACGGGCCCGTGATGCTCGAGTTCAGCGACGACGCCGTCCACGCGCCGTGGCTGATGGAAGTGAACGGCCGCTTCTGGGGCTCGCTCCAGGTCGCGATCGCGGCGGGCACCGACTTCCCCGCGCTCTGGCTGCGGACGCTGAGCGGTGAGCACGTGCCGGCGAGCGAGCAGTATCGGACGGGGGTGACCCTGCGGTGGCTGTGGGGAGATTTCAAGCGGCTGCTGCACGTGCTCCGCGGACCGCCCCCGGGCTTCCCCGGGACCTACCCCAGCCGGTGGGAGGGACTGAAGGAGTTCTTCGGACGCCAGCCGCCCGACACCCGGATGGAAGTGTGGGACCGTCGCGACCCGTGGCCGGCCGTGGCGGAATGGCTGCAGGGCGCGCGCGAGCTGTTGGGGGCCGGATGAACCACCCCTTCGTCAGCGTGATCGTGCCCACTCGGGACGAAGAGCGCTACGTCGTGGCGACGCTCGACTCGATCCTCGCGACCGCCTACCCGGCGGATCGCTTGGAGGTGCTCGTGGTCGACGGCCGCAGCCGGGACCGCACCGCCGCCCTGGTGGCCGACTACGCGGCGCGCCACGCCGCGGTACGGCTGCTCGACAACCCGGCGCGGACGGCGCCCGCGGCGTTGAACGCCGGCATTCGGGCCGCGCGGGGCGAGATCATTGTCCGGATGGATGCCCACGTCGTCTATCCGGTCGAGTACCTGCCGCACGCCGTGGCGGCGCTGCTCGAGACTGGCGCCGACAACGTCGGCGGCGTCATCGTCACGCGGCCCGGCGCCGACACGCCGATGGCTCGGGCCATCGCGGTCGGGTTGTCGCACCCCCTGGGCGTCGGCAACTCCTACTTCCGGATCGGCACTGCCGAGCGGCGTTGGGTGGACACGGTGCCCTTCGGCTGCTTCCGGCGATCGCTGTTCGACCGCGTCGGACTGTTCGACGAGGAGCTCGTCCGCAACCAGGACGACGAATTGAACTTCCGCATCCAGCAGCGTGGGGGCCGCGTCCTGCTCGCTCCCGATCTGGTGGCCGTCTATTACGCGCGGCCGACCCTCCGGCACGTGGCGCGGATGTACTTCCAGTACGGCTACTTCAAGCCGCTCGTCGCGCGCAAGGTGGGGCGGATCATGACCGCCCGGCAACTGGTGCCGTCCACGTTCCTCCTCACCCTGGGGGCGTCTGCGCTCCTCGCGCCGTGGTTCCCGTGGGCGGCGATGGCCGGCGGCGTCGTAGCGGGGACGTATGCGCTGGCCGTCGCCGCGTGTGCCCTCGCGGTCGCTCCGCGCCAGGGCGTCCGCGCCGCGCTGGCCCTCTGCGCCGTGTTCCCGGTACTCCACCTGAGCTATGGGTTCGGCTTCCTGCGGGGCATCATCGATCACCTCCTGCGTCGGGGTCGTCCCGCCCCCGATCCCGCCGCCCTGGCGCCATCCCGATGACGACCGCCCAAGCGGTGCGGGCCCTGCCGTTGGTGGTGCGCGAAGCGTCCGCTGAGGAGCTGCGGCGCTGGGACGAGCTGGTGGCGCGGTTCGACAACCACCGCGTCGTACATACGCTGGCGTGGCTGCGCTCGCTCGAAGCCTGCGGGCTCGGCGTCCCGCGGTTCCTTGTCTTCGAGAAGGACGGCGCCGTCGTCGCCTGCCTGCCGGGACTGCTCGTGCACATCGGGCCCCTCCGTCTGTTCGGGTCTCCGCTGCCGGGGTGGCAGACGGTGAGCATGGGGCCGGCGTTCGACCCCGCGCGGGTGTCCACTGCCGAACTGATTCGGCCGCTCGTGCCGTTCCTCCGGGAGCGCTACCACGTGCACCACGTCGAGATCCTGTCCAACGTGCTCGACGAGGCATCCATGCACACGGTGGGCTTCCGCGGCCAACCGGTGGCCACCTTCCGGACGCCGCTGTTTCCGGGCGACGAAGCGCGGGCGATGAAGGCCCTCAAGGACAGCGCGCGACGCAACGTGCGCCGCGCACAGAAGCTCGGCCTGATCGTGCGGTTCGAGACCGGCGAGACGTTCGTCGACGAGCACTTCGCGCAGATCGTGGAGGTGTTCGCCCGGGGCGGCCACAGCCTGCCGTTCACGAAGCAGCGCGTGCTGCAGTACTTCAGGCACATGCAGGCGGGCGGCCACTTGATCGCGTCGTCGGTCTACCTGCCCGACGGCACGACGAACATCGCTACCGGCATGTTCACGATCGAACGGAAGGAGCTGCTGCTCTGGATGTGGGCGCACCGCACGCGCTACCGGTGGTACCGGCCCACGGAGCTGATGACCTGGACGGTCATGCAGAAGGCGATGGCCGCGGGGTGCGACACCTTCGATCTGATGGGCCGGGGCGACTTCAAGAGCAGGTTCGGCGCGGAACCAGACCTCACCAAGCGCCGCTGGGTGTGGAGCCGCCATCGCATGATCACCGTCGTGCGGGATTGGGCGGAGCGCGGGTACCGGTGGCAACAGGCCGTGCGCGGTCAGGTTATGCGCCTCGCCCAGCCGCGCGAGGTGCCCGTCGTGCCCGACCACGCCGAGCCCGAAGGGCCGCCGGCCGCGCCGCCGGCCCGGGCCACACCACTGGCGTGCGTGATGGGTGACATCGACCTGCTACGCGCCGTGGCGCTGGCCGGCATCCCCGCCGTGGTCGCGACGAAACCCGGGTCCCCGGCGCGGTATTCCCGCTACGCGCGCCGTTCGCTCGACTGGGCCGACGCGTGGGAGCAACCCGACGAGGCGATCCGGCTGCTGCTACAGTTCGGCGCGGCGCAGGCCGCCCCGCCGGTGCTCTTCTACGAGGAAGACCGGGAGCTGCTGCTGATCTCGCGCCATCGCCGCGAGCTGGCGACCGCGTTCCGCTTCGTGGTGCCGGACGCGACCCTGGTGGAGGATCTCGTCGACAAGGAGCGCTTCCAGATCCTCGCGGCCCGCCTCGCGTTACCGGTGCCGCCCGCCCTGGCGCTGGACCCCGGCCAACCCCTGCCGCCCGAGGTGCGCGACCTCCGGTTCCCCGTGATCGTCAAGCCGCTGACGCGGCGGACCGTTCAATGGGCGCCGCTCGCCGGCTCCGCCAAGGCGATCGAGGTGCGCACGCCGGCCGAGCTGGGCGCCCTATGGCCGCGGCTCGCCGCAGCGGGCATTCCGGCCCTCGCCCAGGAGATCATCCCCGGCCCGGAGACGGCGATCGAGAGCTATCACGTGTACGTCGATACGCAGGGCCGCATTGTGGGCGAATTCACGGGCCGGAAGATCCGGACGCTACCGGAGGCCTTCGGCGACAGCACGGCGCTCATCACTACCGACGCCGCCGACGTCGCGGAGCTGGGGCGCGACCTGGTGCGCAAGCTCGACCTCCGCGGCGTGGCCAAGTTCGACTTCAAGCGCGGCCCCGACGGCCGGCTCTACATGCTGGAGGTGAACCCCCGATTCACGCTCTGGCATCACCTGGCCGCCGTCGCTGGCGTCAACATTCCGGCGCTCGTGTATGCCGATCTCGCCGGCCTCCCGCGGCCGGCGACGCAGCGCGCGCGCGCCGGCGTGCGCTGGTGCAAGGTGTGGCGGGACCGGGCGGCGGCCCGCAGGGCGAACGTGCCGCTGTGGCGCTGGCTCGGCTGGTCGCTGGGCTGCGAGGCAAAATCGGGCCTCGCGTGGGACGATCCGCTGCCCCTGGTTCGCGCGGCGCTGCATGCGGCCGGCCGACGTCTCGTCGCACCCATGCCGAGCCTCGGCACGGCCATACCGCGAGCATGACGCCGTCTCGTGGTCTAGGGCGTCACCCGCGTCACAACGAACACGTCGAACGCGGGTCCCGTCACGGGCGCCGGGGAGCTCGCCATGCCGATGGGCGTCGGCGGTGTGACGGCGCCGAGCGGAATCGTGATCGTGCCGCCGCCATAGGTCCCGCTCGCGAGCGCGGAGCCGAACAGGTTCTGCACGCTGCGGACTTCGTACTGATCGCCGTTCGTCAGAATCCCCGCGACGTTCGCCGCGGCGCTCGCCTGCCCTCCCCAGTTGTATACGACCACGAAGCCCAGGCCCGGTTGGTAAACGCTGGGCCGGACAAACAGCTGGGTGGCCGCCGGTGTCCCGGCGATGGCGGTGTCGGTGGCGGCGAGCCCGCTCGCCGTGCGGAAGTTCGCGAACGTGGAGGCGCTGCCATTGGCGAAGCGCCAGGCGTTCGCCGCCGGATCACGCCAATTCGTGTTGCTCCCCCAGGTGTACCCGCCATCGCTCGTATCGACGACGTTCACGAGGACCGCCGACCCCAGCCAGGTGTTGGCGCTGACCGTCGCCGTCGCCCACAGGCGCATCTCGAACACGGGCTCCCCACCCACGGCCAGGTTGTTCCGCGCGAGCACGCCGGCGTTTTGCGTGGTGGAGAAGCCCAACTTGAAGTTGGCGACCATGCCTGTGACGCTGGACGAGTAGTATGTCAGGTTGCTGTCCACCACGCCGCCGCTCACCGGCTCTTCGCCACCGACGAGCAAATTGCCGGCCTCCGAGGTCCCCGCGATCGCCAGCGCCCCGTTGTTGAAGGCCACGTTCCGCTTGAACGTGATCCCCACGAGCGAGCCCGAGCCGAGGTTGCTGTACTCGTGCAAGCCGAACCCGAACTGGTTGAACAGGACGTTGTCGCGCACGAGCTTGGTGCCGGTGTCGTTCTTGATGTAGATCCCGTGACCGTGGCCCCGGTCTCCGACGCCGCTCTGGTAGCCGTTGTTGTAGATGATGCAGCCGTAGATCTCGACGTCCGTGGAGGTAGGTTCCGTATAGATCCCACTGCCCCCGTCGTGCACCACCAGATGGATCAGCTTGACGTGGGACGCATTGCGCACGTACACCGCGTCGTTGCGGACGCTCGTGCGCCCGGTCGTGCCGACCTGGACTTCGAGCCCCCAGTACCAGGTGTACGAGCCGTCGATCTTGAAGGTGTTGCTCGCATCGGTGCCGCTGAGGACCACGCGCTCCCCCGGGTAAGCCCGGACGATGATCGGCGCGGCGACCGTGCCCGTCAGAGAGCTCGTGAAGATTCCGGTGTAGGTGCCCGCGCGCACCCAGATCGTGTCCCCGGGGTTCACCTGACCGCCGCCCCCGCTCAGCGCGTAGGACAGGCTCCAGGGGTTCGCGTTGCTCCCGTCGCCGCCGCTCGTGCCGGCGGTCGTGACGTAATAGCCTACGTGCGTTCCCGGCGGGGGCGGGGGCGGGGGCCCCGCCGCACTCCGCCCGCACGCGCCGGCGCCGAGCAGTGCCGCGCAAAAAAACAGAGATCGACGCATTGCCAGCCAACCCTCCGTGTGGGAGCCCTGTCGCCCCGGGTCGCGCGAGGACTCAAATGTATCGGGTGCCGGGCGGGCGGTAAGATCTTGCGGCCTCTTGCCTGCTGCGCTGCGTGCCAACATTGTTTCACGACACAGACCCAATTCTGTCGTCGCACCAGGGCGCACGAGTCGGGCAGCCGAGCCGGGGCGCCACGTGCTCAAGAGAGGCTAGAGCGAAGATGTGCGGCATAGCCGGCCGGTTTCATCCCGTGGCGCTGCCGCGTGCGCCCGGCTGGTCGGCGCGCGCCGACGCACTGCTGGTGCATCGGGGGCCGGATGGCGGCGGCCACTACGGCGACGAGCGCTGCGAGCTGGTGCATCGGCGGCTGGCACTGATCGACCTCTCTCCCACAGGCCACCAGCCGATGGCCAACGAGGATGAGAACGTCCTCGTGATCTTCAACGGCGAGATCTACAACCATCAAGAGCTGCGGGCGCAGCTCACTGCTGCCGGCCATCGGTTCCGCGGCTCGTCCGACACGGAAGTGCTGGTGCACCTGTACGAGGACCGCGGGGAGCGGCTGGTCGAGGATCTCCGCGGCATCTTCGCGTTCGCGATCTACGATCAGCCACGCCGACGCCTGATCCTGGCGCGCGACCGATTCGGCGTCAAGCCGTTGTTCTACGCCCAGCTGGACGGGCAGTGGGTATTCGCGAGCGAGATCAAGGCGATCGCCGCTCTGCCCGGGTTCCGCCCGACGCTCGACCGCCAGGCCTGCTACGATTTCCTGGGCCTCGGCTACGTGCCCGAGCCCGCCACGGGCTTCGGCAACATCACCGCGCTGGCGCGAGCGAGCACGCTTACGATCGCGCCCGAGGGTCACGCCCTGCGCCGCTACCACGACGTCGTCGCGGAGCCGAACGGGCATCGGGACCTCGGCGCCGTGTCCCGCATCGCCGAAGAGCGGCTCCTCGCCGCCGTGAAGCGCCAGGCGGTAGCCGACGTCCCCGTGGCCGCCCTGCTTTCCGGCGGGATCGATTCGTCGTTGGTCGTCGCGGCCCACCGCCGGGCCACAGGCGAGGCGACGACCACGTTCAACGTGCGGTTCCCCGACCGCCGCTACGACGAGACCGAGACCGCGCTCGCCGTGTCACGGCATTACGGCACACGCCATCACACGATCGATCTCGGCGACTGGGCCATGACGACCGACTCGCTGCTCGACCTGTTCCGGCACTTCGACCAGCCGTTCGCCGATACGAGCCTCGTGCCGATGTACTGGATCGCGCGAGCGGTCCGGGAGCAGGGGATCATCTGCGCGCTGTCGGGCGACGGCGGGGACGAAGTGTTCGGGGGCTACGCGCGATTTTGGCAGGTGGCCTCGCTGGCGCGGCTGATGCGCTGTCCCCCATGGATGCTCCGTCCCCTCGCCGTCGCCGGAGGGCGCGCGACGCGCTGGAGCCGCGACTGGGGGCGGCGGGTCGTGAAGGCGGTCCAGCTCGCCAGCGCCGGCCGCGCCAACCCGGCGATCGTGCTGGCCGGCTTCTCCAACTATCTCACCGAGGACCAGAAGGAGACCCTCGTCCCGCCCGATGCGCGCGCCGGCCTCGCTTCGGTGTACCGGCATTTCGACGGCCACGTCCCGGCCGGCACGGCGGACCTCGAGACGCTGTCCCAACGCATCACAGAGAGCTGCTTCGCGGTCAGCCTGCCGGGGGACATGCTCCGCAAGGTGGACATGATGAGCATGCGGGCGAGCATCGAGGTGCGCGTGCCCCTGCTCGATGAGGATGTCGTCGCGCTGGGCGTGTCCCTGCCCCACCGCCTGAAGACCACGGGGCACACCGGCAAGCGGGTCCTCCGCGCGCTCGCACATCGCTGGCTCCCCCGGGAGGTAGCGGTCCATCCGAAACAGGGATTCAGCGTCCCGCTCGACGTCATGGTGCTTCCCGGGTTCCACGACGCGCTTGACGCGCTGCTGCTCGGCGACGACGCCCGCACCCCTGCCTTGTTCCACGACGCGCTCATGCGCCGCTGGCTTGCCGATTTCCGCAGCGGTGCGAGCCGCGCGGGCGGCGAGATCAGCCGCGGCGGCCTCTACCAGCGCGTGTTCACCGCCCTCGCCCTGGAGCTGTGGCTGCGGGAGTACCGGCTCACATGGTGACGCGCGCCAGCCGACCGGAGGTCGCCGCCCTGATGTATCACGACGTGGTCGACGATCCCGCGGCGTCCGGGTTTTCGCGTCCCGGTGCACTCCCCTACAAGCTGACCCGCGCAGCGTTCGGCGCGCATCTGGACGCGGTCGCCGCGGGCGCGTGCCCGCCCACACGCGTCGATGCGGTCGACGTCGCCGAGCCCGGCCGGCGCCTGCTGCTCACCTTCGACGACGGCGGCGCGAGCGCGCTCTGGATTGCCGACGCCCTCGAGCGGCGGGGCTGGCGGGGCCACTTCTTCATCGTGACGAGCCTCATCGACCGGCTCCGATTCCTGACCCGCGCCGAGATCCGCGACCTGGCGAGCCGCGGCCATGTGATCGGCAGCCACTCCCATACTCATCCGGACATCTGTCGCGACCTGCCGGCCGACCGCATGCTCGCGGAATGGCGGGTGAGCCGAGACGCGCTGGCCGATCTCCTCGGCCAGCCGTGCCGATCCGCCTCGGTGCCGGGTGGTGACATCTCGGGCCGCGTGCTCCGCGCCGCATCAGTCGCCGGTTACCACTACGTTTTCACGTCCGAGCCCTGGCTCACGCCCCACTGGGTCGGCGGCGCGTGGGTGTTGGGCCGTTTCGCCGTGAAGACGAGCACGCCGGCCCGACGGGTGGGAGAGCTGGCCCGCTTCCGCGGCTGGCAGCTCGCGCTGTTCCAGCGCCGGCTCAAGATCGCCGCTCGCCGAGCCGCGGCCCCGTTGTACCGCCGGTACGTGGAGCGCCGTACCCACGAGACAGTCTCGGAAGCCGCGCCGTGACATTCCAACTCCGCTACCGCCCGATCCCCGGCCTCCCCCGTCTCGCCTGGGCGGCCGCAGCCGACCCACGGTCCGGCGACGTCGACGTGGCGCACGGGTGGGCTGTCGAATGCCGCGACGATTGGCTCGTCGAGGGAGTATGGGACGGCGACTTCACCGCCGGGAAGTTCAACGCCAGCGACCACCTCTTCGGCAGCGGCCTCCGCATCGAAGAGGATCGGCTGTACTTCGTGGCATCGACCGGGCTGTGTGATCGGTTGCTGTGGACCGAGTACGGTGGTCGGCTCCACGTCTCGAATAGCCTGCCGCTGCTGCTCGCGACGACCGGCGCGCGCCTCGACCCACGGCACGACTATCGCCTCGAGACATTCGCCATCCGACAGGGCGCGGGAGATTACCCGGACACGTTCGTCGTGGATCATCCCGAGATCCGCGCCTTCCACCAACTCTACGATGGCTGCCTCGCGCTCGATCCGTCGGGCAGGACCGAGCGCGTCACCGGGCGCAGGGCAAAGCGGTTCCGCTCGTACGCCGAATACCGGACGCTCGTGCGCGACGCCCTGCGCTGTTTGCGGACGAATTACGCGAGCGAGGCACGTCGCACCCCGATCGAGGCGTTTGTGACCGTTTCCTCGGGCTACGACTCGGTCGCCGCCGCCGCGCTCGTCGCCGAGCTGGGCGCCACGGCCGCGTTCAGCTGTCGCCGGTCGAATTCACATCTCCCCGCGTGGCTCGCCCCCGGCGCGGCGATTGACGACGGCTCGGCGATTGCGGGTGCCCTGGGCCTCCCCCTGCTGACGCCGGACGCCGCTGGCGCGGCGCCCGCCGACGAGCGGTACTTCTTGGCAGCCGGCTGCATGCCGCCGACCCTCGCGCTGCGCCCGCTCGCGTCCTTCCTGGGGCGGAGGCGCTCCGCCGCGGTCGTGTTCACGGGGTTCGGGGGCGACGACGTGTGGGACACCGAGGCGGAACGCGAATGGCACGAGCGGGGCGTCGTCCGTGGGGACCCCGCCGGGCTGGGGTTGTCAGAGATCCGGCTCCAGAGCGGTTTCAGCAATGTCAGCGTCCCCACTCTCTGCAGCCGCCACATCGCGGACCTCGACGCGGTGGCGGCCGATCAGGAGATGGACCCGTGGCGTCTCCTCAACGCGTACGACCGCCCGATCCCGCGACGCATCGCGGAGACCGCCGGCGTCGCGCGTACGGCCTTCGGCCAGAGGAAGAAGGCCGTCGTCGCCGCGTACCACTATCCGGTCACGCGCCGGCTGCGCCCGTCGTTCGTCGCGTACATCCGGCGCACACGCGGCGTCGGCCTCGCATTCCTCCGTCTCCACGTCGGGCTCAACCGCCTTGCCTATCCGTTCGTGCGAGCGTGGCACTTGATCGCTCGTGCCCTGCTCGGCGGCGATCGCGTCCTCTCCCCCAGGACGCCGCATGCCTTCTTGTGGCCGCAGTACGACTTCGCGCATGCGCTGTTTCTGTGGGCAGCCGAGAGCCTGAGCACCGAGCTCACCGCGACGGTGCGGCTCGGTGCCGTCCCTCCGCTTCCCCCTGCCTCCGCCACGGCTGACGTCACGCGTCCCGCTGTGGTGTCGTGCTGACGGCCATGCGATTCGCCTACATCCCCGTTCCCGCGTGGCCCCCGCTGGCCTGGCTCGGGTCCTGCGCGCCCGGCAGCGACACGGTCACCGTGCGGCACGGCTCGCAGGTCGAGACGACGCCCGACTGGTTTTGCGAGGCGGTGTGGGCCGGCCCGTACGACGCGGGGGACTTCGACCGCACCGACCTCGTGTTCGGGTCCGGGGCTCGCGTCCGCAACGGGGCCGTCATCTGGGTCTCGGCCGCGTCAACCGTGGACCGGCTGCATTGGCTCGAACGCGACGGGGAGGTGTGGCTGTCCAACTCGCTCGCGTGCCTCCTGGCCGCCACGGGCGGCACACCCGACCCGACCTACACGGCGTACTTCGCGGACTTCAAGTCGATACGCTGGGGCCTCGCGCACTACAAACCCACGCTGGCCACGTCCCACGGGCCCGTGCACCTGACGTACCACGACAACCTGATGTGGGACGGACGGACGCTGCAGCCGGTACCCAAACCGGCGCCGCTACGCGATTTCCGCTCGTTCGCGTCCTATCGCGATTTCCTCGTCGGCGCCTTGACCGGGATGGCCGCGAATCTGGCAGACGCCGCCCGCCGTCTGCCCTACCGCATGCTGGGCACGATCTCGTCGGGCTACGATTCCGGCGCGGTGTCGGCGCTCGCCCGACATGCCGGACTCGATGAGGCGATCACGTTCGCGGCACAGCACGGTACCGCCTCGGATACCGGCACGGCCGTCGCGGCCGCCCTGGGCATCCGGCTCCACGTCGTGCAGGCGGACGCCTGGCGCGCGATCCCGCTCGCCGAGATCCCGTTCCTCGCGGCCGACGGCAAAGGCGAAGACGTGTACCTCGCCGGCGCGCGCCCGTGGTGGGCGGGCCGTGTGTTGCTCACCGGCTTCCATGGGGACGCCGTGTGGGGGCTCGACCCGCCCGGGCTCGGTCCCGACCTCGTCCGCAAGGACCAGTCCGGGCTCGACCTGTGTGAGTTCCGTCTGCACGCGGGGTTCATCCACGCGCCCGTGGCATTTCTCGGCGCGCGGCAGGTCCGCGACATCCACGCGCTCTCGGTATCGCGCGAGCTCGCCCCCTGGAACCGGGGCCGTGCCTACGACCGCCCCTTCTGCCGCCGCGTCGTCGAAGCCGCCGGCGTGGCGCCGCACGACTTCGGCAAACGCAAGTACTCATCGTCCGTGCTGTTGTTCGCGCGCGACTCGTTTCTCACGCCGCCGGCCCTGGCGGACCTGCGCCAATGGCTCGCCGCGCAAGCGGACCAGTGGCGCACCCGCGGCCAGACTCCGCCGCGTCTCGATCGCGCCCCGCCGGCTCCGTGGCTCCCCTTGGCCCGCGCGGCAGCGCGGATGCTCCTCCCGATCGCACGCGCCGCCGCCCACGTGGCACCCGCCCTCCGGGACGTCGGCGAGCGCGCCCTGCGCCTCACTCAGCTCGAACCGCTGTTCCAGTACGCCTTCCCCTGGGCGCTGGCACGGGTCATCGAGCGCTACGGCAGCGTCGGCGCCGCGGGCGACCAAGCCGCGGGTCGGCGACCGCGTTCTGCGACCCCCCTGCCCGTGGTTGTCAAGAAGACAGAGCCGGCCACGCGCGGCGTGGACGGCCCTGCCTCCCGTTAACCTCGCGTTCCGGCTACGGCAGGATGCTCACCAGGAAGACGTCGAAGTACGGTCCGGTGCGCGGCGACCGCGATGACGTCAAGCCCACAGGCGTCGGCGGCGTGACGCCGCCCAACAGAATGCTGACCGCGCCGCCGCCGAAGGTGCCGCTCGCGACGGGCGCCCCGTACAGATTCTGCACGTTGCGCACCTCGTAGCGCGCCCCCACGGGCACGATCCCCGACAGATCCACAGAGACCGCACCGAGCTGCGACCAGTTGTACACCGTCACGGTCGCCCGCCCCGCTTCGTAGGCGTTCGGCCGGACGAACACCGCCGTCTGCCGGGCGGCGGGGCCCGCCGCCAGCACCGTATTCCCGCTCACGGTCGCGTTGGTCCACGTGCCCTGCGTGATGCCGCTGCCGCCCACGACGTAATTCCCCGTCGCGCGCAGCCCGCTACCGGACCCGAGCGTGAGATTGGTGCCGGTGAGCCCGGGCGCCATGTAGGTCATGTTCGCGAGCATCGTCAGGTCGTTCGCGGGCGGCTGGCCGAGATTGCCGATGTTGGCCGACGTCCCGCTGGACGACAGGGTCCCATTGTCAAACGAGACGTTTCCTTCGACCCAAATGTTGTTCAGCAATCCGCTGCCCAGGTTCGTGTACGCGTGAATGCCGTACCCGTACTGATTGAAGATGACGTTGTCGCGCACGACGACCGGGCCCACGTCGCTCTTGATGTACAGCGCGTGCCCATGCCCCCGGTCCGGTCCCTGCCAGCCGTTGTTGTACCAGATCGAGCCGTAGATCTCCACGTCGGACCGCGCCGAGTAGTTGAAGAAGGCAACCCCGCCGTCGTGGACCACGAGATTGATGTACTTGTTGTGCGACCCATTGTTCACGACCAGGTTCGGCCGTGCGTTGTTCGACGTGGTGCTGAAAGTACGCGTGGGCTCCGAGTTCATCAGCTCGAGGCCCCAGAACACCGACCACGAACCCGCCACCACGAACTGGTCGCTCGTGTATCCGGCGGCGTCCACCGTCGCCCGCTCGCCGGGGTATTGCCGCACCACGATCGGTGCGCCACTGAGCCCCGTGAGCGTGCTCCGGAAGCCGCCGCGGTACGTCCCGCCGCGCACCCACACCGTGTCACCAGCGTGGATCCGCCCGCCCGCCGTGCCGAGGGCGTAACTGAGCGTCCACGGCCGGCTCACACTGCCGTCGTTCGCGCTCGAGCCGTTCGGTGACACATAGTAGCCCGCGTGCACCACCGCCGTTCCAGACGCGATCGCCGTGACGAGGCCGGCCACGATCACGGTATCACGGCTCACCCAACTCATGGTCCGCCCAGTCAGGATGGTCCCCCCCGTAGGGCTCGGCAGCCCAGCATCCACGCCCGCATCGAAGTCTATCTGCCAGCGCAACAGCTTGTCGTCGGCCGAGTCGATGACGGGCCCGCGAGCAGCGTGCCGAGCGCGGTCTTCACGCGATCGCCGGGGGCGAACGTTGCGACGGACATGGTGGGAAGGGAGGGAGTGATCGTGCCGGTGGGATCATCGTTCGCAGGCCGCCCCCGCGCCGACCGGCGCGTGGGCGCAGACCACGCTCATCAGCATCTCATACCCCAACACCACAACACATACATCCGGAAGCGTGCATCACGACACGGCCCGGTCCAGTCTGGGCGCCCCGAAGGGCGCCCAGACCGGACGGCAAACAGCCGCTACAGCTACTGCGAGACGATCGTGACGACGAAAACGTTGAAATACGGGCCGGTCGTCGGTGCCGGCGAACTGCTCAGGCCGACCGGCGTTGGGGGCCTGATCCCGCTCATCGGGAGACTGATCGCGCCACCGCCAGTCCCGCTGGCGACCGGCGCCCCGAAGAGGTCCTGCACGTTGCGCACTTCATAGCGGACGCCGGCCGGCACGACACCCGACAGGTCGACCGTCACGCTCCCCTGGCCGCTGGGGTTGTAGACGATGACGTTGGCGCGACCGGGCTCGTACCGGTTCGGGCGCACGAACACCCGCACGGCGCCCGTTGCGCTCGCCGACAGCTCGGTGTTCCCCGTGACGGTGGCGTTCGTCCACGTGCCCTCGCTGATTCCGGCTCCGCCGACCACGTAATTGCCCGTGGCCATGAGACCGTCGCCCGACCCCAGCACGACGTTCGACCCCGACAGGCTCGGCGCGAAGTACGTCATGTTGTCCTGGACGCCGAGGGTGTTCGCCAACGGCTCACCCAGGTTGCCGATGTTCGCAGAGGTCCCCGTGGGCGACAGGCTGCCGTTGTCGAACGAGACGTTGCCCTCGGCGTGGATGTTGTTGAGCAGCCCGCTCCCGGCGTTTGTGTAGACGTGAATGCCGTACCCGTACTGGTTGAAGATCACGTTGTCGCGCGCCACGACCGGCCCCACGTCGCTCTTCAAGTACATCCCGTGGCCATGGCCGCGATCCGGCGCCTGCCAGCCGTTGTTGTAGACGATGCTGCCGTAGATTTCCACGTCCGACTGCACGGAGTAGTTGAAGAACGCCACGCCGCCGTCGTGGATCACGAGGTTGACGTACTTGTTGTGCGGCCCGTTGTTGATGACGTTGTTGGGCCGGTAGTCGTGATTGATGAGGTCGGTGTAGCGCGACAGCATCGTGCTCGTGAACTCGAGACCCCAGATGACCGACCACGACCCCGCCACCACGAAGTTGTCACCGGTGGCGTTGACCCCGTCGATGATCGGGCGCTCGCCCGGGTAGGCGCGCACCACGATCGGCGCCGACGCCGTGCCGGTGAGCGTGCTGCGGAACGGCGCGTAGTACGTCCCACCGCGCACCCAGACCGTGTCGCCGGGCTGGATGCGCCCGCCCGCTCCGCCCAGTGCGTAGCTCAGGGCCCAGGGCTGGCTCGCGCTCCCGACACCACTGCTCGTGCCATTCGTCGCCACGTAATAGCCCGCGTGCGACGGCGGGGGTGTAGTCACGGACACCGTGATCGCCGCTGAGCCGCTCTTCCCTTCGCTCGTCGCGGTGATCGTCGCCGTACCGACCACGAGCCCGCTGACGAGCCCGCCGGTCGATACGGTGGCCACCGCGGCGTTACTCGTCGCCCACGCAACCACGCGCCCCGTCAGCGCACTACCATTCGCGTCCTTCGGGGTCGCCGTCAGCTGCACGGTCTGCCCTACGGTCACGCTCGCCGTGGCAGGGCCCACGGTAACCGACGCGACCGGTGCGAGCGTGACTGTGATCGCCGCGGTCCCGCTCTTCCCCTCGCTCATGGCCGTGACTGTCGCCGACCCCGCCGCCTTCGCGGTGACCAACCCGCTAGCGCTGACGGCCGCAACAGTCGTGTTACTGCTCGCCCACGTGGTCGTCCGGCCCGTCAGCACGTTGCCAGCCGAGTCCTTTGTCGTGACTGACAGCTGCGCGGTTTGGCCGACGAACAGGCTGGACGAGGCAGGGCTCACCGTAACCGAAGCCACCGGCACGGGGTTCACCGTGACCGCCGCCGTGCCGCTCTTGCCCTCACTCGTCGCCGTGATCGTCGCCGATCCGGCCGCAACCCCCGTGACCAGCCCGCTGGCCGACACCGTCGCCACTGCGGGCGCGCTGCTCGACCAGGTCACAATCCGCCCGGTGAGCACGTTGCCGGCCGAGTCTTTCGTTGTCGCGGTGAGCTGCACCGTGCCGCCAATCTGGAGGCTCGACGAGCCCGGGCTCACGGCAACCGAGGCCACCGGAACGATCGTCACCGTGACCGCTGCCGTCCCGCTCTTGCCCTCGCTCGTCGCGGTGATCGTGATGCTGCCTGCCGCAACGCCCGTCACGAGGCCGCTGGCCGACACGGTCGCGACCGCGGGCACGCTACTCGTCCAGGTCACGACGCGGCCCGTCAGCACGTTGCCCGCCGAGTCCTTCGTCGTCGCGCTGAGCTGCACGGTGCCGCCGATGCGGACGTTTGGCGAGGCCGGCGCGACGGTAACTGCGGCCA
>Ga0210382_10000079_pt1 | contig 39084 bp, 38 predicted proteins | sample PLMedo_FD_155452 | JGI IMG/M metagenome (GOLD analysis project Ga0210382, IMG submission 155452) | Groundwater sediment microbial communities from an aquifer in East River, Colorado, USA - PLM0_60_coex redo | ecosystem: Environmental > Terrestrial > Soil > Riparian zone | place: USA: East... | reverse complement strand
CCGCAGCGCCACCTGACCGACCTTCATCCCCATCGTCACCCACGACGCCTGGATGTTGGGGACGTCCTGGAGCACGATGCGCGCGATCGCCTGCGTGCGCAGATACGTCACCGCGTCGGTCTTGGGGAGGTGCGCCAGCTGCGAGTTCTCCGGCTGCAGCGGCCAACAAATGAAAGCGGTGAAGCCGCGCGTCACCCGCTGCACCTCGCGCACCCGGTACAGGTGCTCGATCCGATCGGCCAAGCTTTCACCCAAACCATACATCATCGTCACGGACGTCTTGAGCCCCAGCCGGTGCGCGATGGCCATCACCTCGAGCCAGCGGTCGGCGCCGGCTTTCTTCTTCGCGACTTTGTCGCGGATCTCCTGCACCAGAATCTCCCCGCCCCCGCCGGGGATCGAGTCCAACCCGGCCGCCATCAGCTCGCGGATGACCTCCTCGATCGTCATCCCAAACCGCCCGGCAAAGAAGTCCACCTCCGACGGCGAGAAGCCGTGGATGTGAATCGGGTGGTGCCGCTTGATGTAGCGCAGCAGGTCCAAGTACCACTCGAAGGGGATGTAGGGGTTGTGCCCGCCTTGCATGAGGATCTGCACCCCGCCGATCGCCTTCAGCTCCTCGATCTTGCGGCCGATCTCCTCGTACGACAGGAGATATCCTTCCTTGTGCTTGGGCCGCCGGTAGAACGCGCAGAACTTGCAGTCGGCGACGCAGACGTTGGTGTAATTGATGTTCCGGTCGATGATGTACGTGACGACGTTCTCGGGGTGCAGCCGCCACCGCGCCTCGTCGGCGAGCCGACCCAGCTCGAGCAGCGGCGCCTTCTCGTACAGCTCGAGGTAGGAGCGAAACTCGGGGGCGGTTCGGTCGACCATCGTCACGCCACGTGCAGGAACTGCAGCGATCCCGCGGGCACGATTCCCTCGGCCGCGAGACGGCGGAAGAAGTCGGTCAGTCCCGCGAGATGCTTGCTGGTGAACGCGTAGTCGAGACCGCTCAGATACTCGAGGCACGTGGCGGCGTGCACGTTGCACGAGAGCGCAGCGGCGGTGGCGAGGAGCCCCAGGTGTGCCAGACCCCAGGCGCGCGAGGCGAGGAGGGATTGGTGACCCCGCCGCACCGCAGCGGGGTCAGCCGACCGCCGGGCCGCCCAGACTGCGAACACGAACGGCAGGCCGGTCCACTGTTTCCACTCGGCGCCCAAGTCGTAGCGATAGGGATACGTGCCGCGGGCGACGAGCGTGAGCGCCGCATCGCCGATGACGAGCACCGCCTCGTGCGGCAGCGTGGCGAGCGCATCCAGGTCCTGCGCCTCCGCCCGCGCCTCGGCGAAGTGAGGCTGGATCTTCCAGACCTCCCGGCACAGGAGATCGAGGAGCGCAACCGAGGTGCGTGAAGATGCGCTCAAGAGCACTGTCTTACCGTCTAACCGACTAACCGGCTGCCGACTGAATAACGCCACGCTGCGCACCGGCCCGTCACACGAGATCGCCAGGTCGGGGAGCAGCACGAGGTCCCGCGCGTGCCGGGCGTACTCGACGGCGCTGATGACGCTCAGGTCCAGCTCCCCAGCGACCAACAAATCGTTCAGCTCCGCCGGCGTGCCCGTGACGAGCTCGGCGCCGGCCGGGAGCGCCACGATCCCCCGGTCGATCGCCCCGTACACAGGGGCGCAGTTGATGTAGCCGATGCGGCCCAATCTCATGGGCGGCCTCCCCGTATTCCCAGGCTGAAGCCTGGGCTCGGCGCGGCGCGGTTCTTAAGGACAACCCACGGCCGAGCGCACCCTTGAGGGTCCGAAATCATTCCGCGCCGTCCACCGCCGCCATCTCCGGGCGGCGGTGCGCGATCTGGAACAACGCTCCCTGCGGCGCGGGCCCCTCCGGCCGCACCGGGGTGAGGCTCGGCTCGTAGCCCTCGAACGTCCGCACCGTCTGGTACAGCGAGTCGCGTTCCACCGGCTCCCGGCCGGCGCCGCGGATCAGCGTGATGATCTGATCGTACGACAGCCACATCGGCGTGCCCGCCCCCGCCTCGTGATAGACCCGCTCGAACACCACTGTCCCCTCGAGGTCGTCGCACCCAAACCCCAGTGCGATTTGGGAGATGAACGGCGTGACCATCGGCCAGTGGGTCTTCACGTGCGGGATGTTGTCGAGCAGCAGCCGCCCGACCGCGATGTTCTTCAAGTCGTCGAACCCCGTGGTGGCGGTCCCCGTGCGGCCCAGCGCCTCGCCCAGCTCGTTGTGGTCCGGGTGATAGGCGAGGGGGATGTACGTGAGGAACCCGCCCGTCTCGTCCTGCAGCGCGCGCAGCGCCAGCAAGTGATCGACGCGGTCCGCCAGCGTCTCGACGTGCCCGTACAGCATCGTGCAGTTGGACGGGATGCCGAGGCCGTGGGCCTCGCGATGCACCGCCAGCCACTCCTCCCCCGTGAGCTTGCGGTCGGCGATCGTGGCGCGGGCCGCCGGCGAGAATACCTCGGCGCCGCCCCCCGGCAGCGTGTTCACGCCCGCCGCCTTCATCGCCACGAGCACGTCGCGCACGGTCATCTTCTCGATCCGCGCGAGATGCGCCACTTCGACCGCCGTCAGCGCCTTGATCATCACATCGGGGTGGCGCGCCTTGAGGCCGCGGAACATCTCGAGGTAGTAGTCGAGACGGAGCTTCGGGTGCAACCCGCCCACGATGTGGAACTCGCGCGTCGGGTTGCCTTGCGCGGCGGCGGCCTCGGCGAACACCTCCTCCAGACTGCGCGTGTACGCGCCGTCCTCTTTGGGCATCCGCGCGAACGAGCAGAACACGCAGGTGTTGCGCAGAATGCAGACGTTGGTCGGATTGATGTGCTGGTTCGCGGCGAAGTAGACGCGGTCGCCGTTGGTACGGCGGTTGGCGAGATCGGCGAGGCGCCCGATCGTCAGCAGGTCCGATGACGCAAACAGCGCGAGCCCGTCGGCTCGGGTCAACCGTTCGCCACGCCCAACTTTGTCGCCAATGGGAAACAGCGCCGCATCCGTCTGACCGCCCGTCCGCCCTTCCGCCCGTCCGCCCTTCATGCCACTCTCCGCACCGCCAGCGTGACGTTATGGCCCCCGAACCCGAACGAGTTCGACAGGGCGACCTCCACCTGCCGGCGCACGGCATGGTTCGGCGCCGAGTCGAGGTCGCAGGCGGGATCGGGGTGGAACTGATTGATGGTCGGTGGGATGACGCCGTGATGCAGGGCCAGCGCGCAGATCGCGAACTCGAACGCGCCCGCGGCGCCGAGCAGGTGCCCGGTCATGGACTTCGTGGAGCCGAAGATGAGTTTCCTGGCGTGGTCGCCAAAGACCGCTTTCACCGCGGCCGTCTCGGCGGCGTCGCCGTGCGGGGTCGAGGTGCCGTGCGCGTTGATGTAGCCCACTTGCTCCGGCCGGATGCCGCCACTCTGCATGGCGCGGCGCATCGCCTCCTGCGCCCCCGAGCCGTCCGGCGCGGGCGCCGTGATGTGGTACGCGTCCGCCGTCGCGCCGTAGCCCACGATCTCGGCGAAGATCTTCGCGCCCCGCGCCTCCGCCCGCCCCCACTCCTCGAGAATCACCACCGCCGCGCCGTCGCCCATCACGAAGCCGTCGCGGTCCTTGTCGAACGGGCGGCTGGCGCTCTTGGGGTCGTCGTTGCGTTCCGACAGCGCCTTCATGTTGGCGAAGCTCGCGATGGCGAGGGGCGTGATCGCCGCCTCGGACCCCCCGGCGACCATCACGTCGACGTCCCCCTTCTTGATCAGCTCGAACGCGTCGCCGAGCGCGTGCCCCGACGAGGCGCACGCCGACACGGTACAGTAGTTCGGCCCCTGGAACCCGTAGCGCATGGAGACGATCGCGGACGCGACGTTGGCCATGAACATCGGCACGAAGAACGGCGACACGCGGCCCGGCCCCTTCTCCAGGTACGCGCGCATGTTCTCCTCGAACGTCGCGATCCCGCCCGTGCCCGTCCCGATGATCACCCCGACGCGCTTGGGATCGATTGGCCCGCTCTTCTCGAGGCACGCGTCCCGCACCGCCTGGACCGCGGCGCCCATGGCGAACTGGGAGAAGAGGTCGTAGCGCCGGATCTCCTTCTTCTCCATGTACAGCCCGGCCTCGAACCCCTTCACCTCGCACGCGAAGTGGACCGGCAGCTGCGAGGAGTCGAACCGCGTGATTGGTCCCGCGCCCGACTGCCCCGCGACGAGCGCGTCCCACGACGTGGCGACGTCGCTGCCGACCGGCGTCACGAGGCCGATTCCCGTGACCGCCACCCGACGCGTCACTATTTGCCCTTCCCCATCTTCTCGTGCAGGTACTGCAGCGCCGCCCCGACGGTGCGGAGCTTCTCGGCTTCCTCATCGGGGATGTCGATGTCGAATTCCTTCTCGAAGGCCATGACGAGCTCCACCGTGTCGAGGCTGTCGGCGCCGAGGTCCTCCATGAAGCTGGCGGCGTTCGTGAGCTTGTCGCGCTCGACTCCCAGCTCCTCGACGATGATGTCTTTGACCTTCTCCTCGAGCTGCTTCATGTCCATAGCCATGGGGAACCCTCAGCGAAGGTAAAGGGGAGCCTGCTCACATCACCATGCCGCCATCGACCACCAGCACCTGCCCCGTAATGTAGCTGGCCAAGTCGGAGGCGAGAAAGAGGACGGCGCCGGCGATATCGGGCCCCTGCCCCAGCCGTCCCAGCGGAATGTTGTCCAGGAAGTACTGCTTGGCTTCCGGGGAAATGGCCTGCGTAAGCTCCGTCTCGACGTAGCCCGGCGCAACCGCGTTCACCAGCACGTTGCGCGAGGCCAGCTCCTTGGCCACCGACTTGGTAAATCCGATGATTCCGGCCTTGGACGCGGAGTAGTTGGACTGTCCCTTGTTGCCGTTCAGCCCCACCACGCTCCCAATGTTGATGACGCGACCCCAGCGCCGCTTGATCATGCCGCGCGCCGCATACTTGGTCATCAGGAACGCGCCCTTCAGGTTCGTGTCGATCACCGAATCCCAGTCGGCCTCGGTGATGCGGAACAGCAGGTTGTCCTTGGTGAACCCGGCGTTGTTGACCAAGACGTCGATCCGGCCGAAGTCCTTGTCCACGGCATCGACCAACGCCTCGACCTGCGCCGCCACGCCCACGTCGCAGGCGTAGCCGCGCGCCCCCCCCCCGGAGCCCAGCTCCTCGGCGACCTGCTGCGCCTTGGCGCCGTCGCGGGAGCACAGCGCCACCTTCGCCCCGGCGCCCGCGAACACGCGGCAGATGTCATGCCCGATCCCCCGCGTGCCTCCCGTTACCAGCGCGATCTTGCCCGTCAGGTCGAGCTTCATGTGTCCCGGAGTCACGCTGCCTCCATGAACCTCGTTACCTCATCCGCGCTTCCCAGACTCACCACGTTCGCCCCCGGAACGATCCGCTTCAAGAGGCCCGCCAGCACCGTCCCGGGGCCGATTTCGACGAACCGCACCTCTGCCCCCGCGCCGTCGAGACGGGCGGCGTGCTGCATGCACTCGATCCAGCGCACCGGCGCCGTGAGCTGATCGGCGAGGAGGCGCCGGGCCCGGTCCGCCTCCTTCACTGCCTCGCCTGTCGCGTTCGCGATGACCGGGAACGCGGGGTCCTTAAACGGCGCGCGCTCGAGCGCGAGCTGCAGATGGTTCGCGGCCGGCGCCATCAGCGGCGAGTGGAACGCGCCGCTCACCTTGAGGGGCACCACGCGTTTCGCCCCGCGCGCCTTGCAGCCGGCGCCGGCGCGCGTCACGGCATCCGGATCGCCCGAGATGACGGTTTGATCGGGGGCGTTGAGATTGGCGGCCACCGCCACGCTCGCCTGTTGCGACGCTTCGCGGCACGCCTCCTCGACCGCCGCGGTCGCGAGACCGAGCACCGCCGCCATCGTCCCCGGCCGCTGCTCGCCGGCCTTGAGCATCAGCTCGCCGCGGCGCCGCACCAGCTGCGCCGCAGCGGCCGCCGGGAGCGCGCCCGCGGTCACGTACGCCGAGTACTCGCCGAGCGAGTGCCCCGCCGCGCCGATCGCGGCCGGCACCGCGGCGCCCACGACGGCGAAGACCGCGGCGCTGTGGGCGAGGATCGCGGGCTGCGCGTTCTGTGTCGCCGTGAGCTCGTCTTCGGGCCCCGCGAACATCAGGCTCGACAGTCCGACGCCCAGGGCGTCGTCGATCGCCTGCAGCGTCTCGCGCGCGGCGGGAAACCGCTCCGCGAGATCCTTCGCCATGCCGACTTTTTGCGCGCCCTGGCCCGGGCAGAGCCAGATGGTCGCTACCACTTCACGACCATGCTCGCCCAGGTGAAGCCGGCCCCGAAGGCGACGAACATCACGGTCATCCCCGGCTGCAGCCGGCCGGTCTGCACCGCCTCGTCGAGCGCGATGGCGATCGATGCCGCCGAGGTATTGCCGAACCGGTCCACGTTCACGTAGACCTTGTCCATCGGGACCCCGGCGTGCTTCGCCGTCGCCTCGATGATGCGAATGTTCGCCTGGTGGGGAATGAGGAGATCGAGATCGCCGGCGGTGAGGCCGGCACGTTGCAGCGCGTGGTCGCAGGCATCGGCCATCGACAGGACCGCGGCCTTGAACACCTCGCGGCCGGCCATCTTGATGTAGTAGCTGTGGTCCTTGAGCAGCTCCTCGCTCGGCGGGTGCGCGGCGCCGCCGCCCGGCCGGTACAGCAACTCGGCCAGCGTGCCGTCGGACTTCATGTAAGAAGAAAGTACGCCTTTGGTGCCGGTGGCCCGGCGCATCAGCGTCGCCCCCGCCCCGTCGCCGAACAGCACCGCCGTGGTGCGATCGGTCCAATCCATGATGCTGGTGAGCTTTTCCGCCGCCACGACGAGCACGCGCTCGGCTTGCTCGGACGCGATGAGCCCCTCGGCCACGTTGAGCGCGTACACGAACCCCGCGCACGCGGCGCCGACGTCGAAAGCCGCTGCATTCTTAGCGCCAAGAATGGCCTGCAGGTCGCACGCGGCCGACGGCAGCAGCCGGTCGGGGGACGCGGTCGCGTACACGATCGCGTCGAGATCGAGAGGCGTCAGACGGTTCTGCGCCAGGACCTGCAGGGCCGCCGCCTTGCCCATGCAGGCGTTGGTCTCGTCCTTGCTCGACACGCGGCGCTCGCGGATCCCGGTGCGCTCGCGGATCCATTGGTCCGACGTGTCGAGGATCTTCGAGAACTCGTCGTTCGTCATCACGCGCGCGGGTGCGTAGCTGCCCGTGCCCGACAGTTCGGCGAAGGGGCGCTTCACGCGGGCACGCCGCCCGTCGCGAACTCCGCGGCGATGTCGTCGCTCAAGTGGCTCTTCACCGCCTGCGCCGCGACCCGGATGGCGTTCTTGATCGCCTTGGCGGGCGAGGACCCGTGACCGATGATCACCACGCCCCGGACGCCGAGCAGCGGGGCACCGCCGTAGGTCGCGTAATCGAGGACCTTGAGCACGTTCGCCATGCCGGGCAGCGTCAGCACCTCCGGCACCTCGCGCTCCATGAGGGAGACGAAGACCCGCGCCGCCGATTCGTAGAACTTGAGGACCACGTTGCCGACGAAGCCGTCGCACGCCACGACGTCGAGCGGCTGGCCGCGGCACTCGCCGGCCGGGATGTCCCGCCCCTCGACGTTCCCCAGGTAGCGGATGCCGGGCGTCTGCTTGAGGAGTTGATGCGCCTCCTTGACGACCGCGTTTCCCTTTTCGTCTTCCTCGCCGACGTTCAGGAGGCCGACGGCCGGGCTCGCGCGGCCGAGCACGTCGCGGGCGTACACCGCGCCGAGGTGCGCGAAGCAGACCAGCTCGCGCGCGTCGCAGTCCACGTTGGCGCCGGCGTCGAGTACCAGCACCGGCTGCGTGGCGGTCGGGAAGAGGGCGCCGATCGCGGCGCGCTGGACCCCCGGGTGCAGCCGCAGGAGCAGCGTGCTCGCGGCCATCACCGCGCCGGTGTTGCCGGCGGAGATGAAGGCGTCCGACTTACCCTTTTTCTGGAGCTCGAGGCCGACCGCGATCGAGGAGCGCGGTTTGCCCTTGACCGCGGCGAGGGGCTTCTCCCCCATCCCCACGACGTCGGGGGCCTCGACGATGTCGATGCGGGAGCGGTCCGCCTCCGGCGTCCGGGCCAGCGCGGCCTCGATGTCGGCGGTGCGGCCGACCAGTTGCACGCGAAACTCGGGCGGCAGCTCCTGCAGCGCCTGCGCCGCGCCCTCCACCTCCGCCCGCGGGGCGTTGTCCCCACCCATCGCGTCCAGCGCGATGCGGATCACGTCAGTCCTCGACGGTCACCCGCTGCTCGCCGTTGTAGTAGCCGCACGTCGGGCAGACGCGGTGCGGCTGTTTCATGTCCCCACAACGCGGACAGGGTTGGAGCGTGGGCGCCACCGCCTTGTAATGCGTGCGCCGCGCGCGCTTCTTGCGCTTGGAAGTCCTGCGCTTCGGGACGGCCATGTTACGAGTGTCCTCGTTCCTTCAGGGATTCGAGCGCCCGCCACCGGGGATCGGCGGCCGGCGCGCACCCACAGGGGCCCGCGTTCAGAGTCCGGCCACACCGGGGGCACAGCCCGCGGCAGTCCTCGCGGCACAACACGAAGCGCGGGACGGCGAGCAGCAGTTCCTCCCGGATGGCCGGCGTGAGATCGATCTCCGTCGCGTCAGGTGCCAGCCGGTAGGCGTCGGGGTCCTCCAGAGCCTCCCGGTCGTGCGTAAACAGGGCACCGGTCTCGGTGGTCACGGCGACGGCCACCGGACTGAGACACCGCCGGCACTCGCCCGTGACCACCGTGCGCAGGGTCCCGTGCCAATAGAAGCGCCCTTCGCCCGTCGCCTGCAACCGCCCGCCGACCACGACCGGCCCCCCCAAAGCGACGTCCAGTCCTTCGAGCAGAGGGTCGGTGGCGCCCAGCTCGGCCCGGGTTTCGACGGGGCCTTGGGCCAATTCCCGCAGATCAACGTGCAGCATGGACAGCGAAGCTAAACCCTTGTGGGACTTGCGTCAACAGAGCGCCGCCAGGTCCGCCTCGGAGAAGAAAAACGCCACTTCCCGCGCGGCGTTCTCCGGCGAATCGGAGGCGTGAATCGCGTTCCGCTCCTTGGACTGGGCGTACAGTTTCCGTACCGTCCCCGCCTTTGCTTCGGCGGGATCGGTGGCTCCGATGACCTCGCGCAGGTGCGCGACCGCGTTGTCCCGCTCGAGCGCCAGCGCCAACGCCGGCCCCGACGTCATGAACGTCACCAGAGGCCGGAAAAACGGACGCTCGCGGTGCACTGCGTAAAACGCTTCGGCCTCGTGCTGCGACAGCCGCACCAGCCGCGCCGCGCGGATGCGAAAGCCCTGCCCTTCCAGGAGGGCGAGGATCTTGCCGGTGTTGCCGGCCTGGACCGCGTCGGGCTTGATGATCGCGAGGGTGAGCATGGGTATCGCGTTAGGGCGCGGCGACTAGGCGACGGATCAAGTCGGCCCGTGTCAGGAAGCCCACGACCACGCCCTCGCGCACCACGGGGAAGCGGTCGACGTCCTTGCTGCTCATCAGGTTCGCCACGTCGGAGAGGGTCTGGTCCTCCGACAGGCACAGCACGGCACGCGCCATCACCTCCTTGACGGGCAGGTCGCGCGGGTCGGAGCTGCCGCGCTGCGCCTGCGTTTTGGTCACGGCGCGGAACTCGCCGCTCTTGGTCTTTTGCAGGTATTTGGGAATCAGGTAGCGGAGCAGCTCCCGGTGCGTGACCATCCCCAGCAGCGCTCCTCCCTCGTCCACCACCGGGATCGCTCGGACATCCTTCTCGATCATCAGGCGCGCCACCTCGCCGAGGCTCTGGTCCGGCCGCGCGGCGAGCACGTCGGGCGTCATCAGGTCGCGCACCGTGAGCTGGCTCGGCAGCTCCACGGCGTCGAGCGCGCCGATCCGCACCACTTGGTCGGGGGTCTTGGCGGCGAGCAGCGCGAGCACCGTGTCGGGGTCGGAGAGCAGGCGGGCGAACGCCCCGACGACCTGGAGATAGGTGGGGGTTTCGCGCGGCGGGGCCACGATCAGGATGACGATGCGCGCCGCGCGGTGCGGGTCCTTCTCCCAGCGGATCGGCGTGGGGGAGATCCCGACCGCCGTGCACAGCTTGCGCACCGCCTCCGTCCGGAAATGCGGCAGGAAGGCGTGCTCGCCCACGCTCACCATGTCTTCCGGCCAGGCGTTCCGGATGACTGCATGAAGCCGATTCGCTTCCCCTTCCCCCACCGCCCCGGTCGCCACAAGACGCTCGGCGAGGCGCTCCGTCGCTTCCTTGACCGTCTGGGCGACGAGGGGCACGACGACGTGCTGGGGGTCGACGACGTCCTTGAGTTTCATAGCCGCTCCTTGAGGAGCGGCACGACGTCGGCGGGGCGCTTCATGACGCTGATCCCGGCGCGCTCCAGGGCCGCCATTTTCTCGCTCGCGGTCCCCGATGAGCCGGAGATGATCGCGCCGGCGTGCCCCATGCGGCGTCCCGGCGGCGCCGTCTGCCCCGCAATGAACCCGACGACCGGCTTGGTCACGCCGCGGCTGACGAACTCGGCGGCCTGCTGCTCGTCGGTACCGCCGATCTCTCCGATCAGCACGATCGCCTCCGTCTCGGGATCCGCCTGAAACGCCGACAGACAGTGGATGAAGGTTGTGCCGATGAGCGGGTCGCCGCCGATCCCGACGCACGTCGATTGGCCGTACCCATGAGTCGACAGCTGGTGGATGATCTCGTAGGTGAGCGTGCCGCTGCGCGACACGACGCCGATCTTCCCCGGCGTGCAGATGTTGCCGGGAATGATGCCCACCTTGCTCTTCGCCGGCGAGATGAGTCCCGGGCAGTTCGGGCCGATGAGCCGCGCACCACGCTCGCTGACGAACGGCAGTACGCGCGTCATGTCGAGAACCGGGATCCCCTCGGTGATGCAGACGATCAGACCCAGCCCCGCGTCCGCCGCCTCGAAAATCGCCGAGGCGGCGACGGCCGCCGGGACGTAGATCACCGCGGCGTTCGCCTGGGTCTCGCGCACCGCCTGCGCCACGGTGTTGAATACGGGGACGACGCCCTCGAACAGCTGGCCGCCTTTCCCGGGTGTCACGCCGGCCACGACCTTGGTGCCGTACGAGATCATCTGCTTGGTGTGGAACGAGCCGTCGCGGCCGGTGACGCCCTGCACCACGAGGCGCGTCGCCTGATCGATGAAGATGCTCATGTTGCGAGGGCCACGGCCTGCTTGACAGCGTCGTCCATGTCTGTCAACGCTGAGTATCCAGCCTTCCGGAGGATCTCGATGCCCTCGCGTTCGTTGGTCCCCGTCAGGCGGATCACAATCGGGACTTTGAGCGGGAATTCGCGCGTCCCCTGCACGATGCCGTTGGCGACGTCATCGGAGCGGGTGATCCCGCCGAAAATATTGAAGAGAATCGCCTTGACGTTGGGATCGGCCGTGATGATGCGCAGCGCACTCACGACCTTCTGCGGGTTGGAGCTGCCGCCGATGTCGAGAAAGTTCGCCGGCGCGCCCCCGTAGTACTTGACGAGGTCCATCGTGGCCATCGCGAGGCCGGCGCCGTTGACGCAGCAGCCGACGCTGCCGTCGAGCTTGATGAACGTGAGCCCCGCTTCGCGCGCCTGCACCTCGGCCGGCGCCTCGGCCGCCGGGTCGCGCAGCGCGGCGATCTCGGGCCGGCGCTCCAGCTCGTTGTCGTCCACGGCGATCTTGGCGTCGAGCGCCTGGACGTTCCCGTCCGGCGTCGTGACGAGCGGGTTGATCTCGGCGAGCGACGCGCCCACCGCGTACACCGCCGCATAGAGCTTCTGCATGATGTCGGCGGCGGCGCGCGCCTGCGTCACGTCCCGGTACAGCTCGAACCCGAGGCCGAGGGCTTGATGCGGCAGGAGCCCGTACCGCGGGTCGACGGCGAGCCGATGGATTTTCTCGGGCGTCTTGGCCGCGACCTCTTCGATGTCGATCCCGCCCGCCGGGCTCACCATCAGCACGGGACGCTGCGATGCGCGATCCACGATGATCCCGACATAACTCTCCGATGCGATCTCGGCCGCGGGCGCCACGAGCACCTTCTGCACCGTGAGGCCCTTGATCGTCATGCCGAGGATTGCACGAGCATGGGCCTCCGCTTCGCCCGCGGTCTTCGCGAGCTTCACGCCGCCCGCCTTGCCGCGCCCGCCGGCGTGCACCTGCGCCTTCACCACGACCTTCCCGCCAAGACGCTCCGCGATCGCCTTCGCCTCCGCCGGCGTGGACGCCACCTCCCCCGGCGGTACCGGAATGCCGTGCCGCCGCAGGATGTCGCGCGCTTGGTACTCGTGCAGGTTCACCCGTGCTCCTTGATGATCGTCGTGCCCGCCTCACCCTGCAGCGCCGCGAGGCCGTGCGACAGCTCGGCAATGATCGCCCGCTCGCCTCCGGCACGCACGAAGTCCGCCGCCGCCTCGACCTTGGGACGCATGCTGCCCGTCCCCAGCTCCTTGCCGGCCAGGAGGTGGTCGGCTTCGGCCAGCGCGAGGCGCCGAATGGCCTCCGGATGTGGCGTGCCCCACGCGCGATAGACGGCGTCGACGTTCGTCAGGATCAGCAGGACCTGCGCGCCGATCTCCCGTCCCAGCGTTGCGGCGACCCAATCCTTGTCGGCCACCGCGTCGATCCCCTCCAACCCGAGGTTTGGGTCCTCGTACACCGGGGGTCCACCTCCTCCGCAGGCGACGACGATGTGCCCCGCCTGCACGAGATGACGCACCATTTCCCGCTCCACGATCCGCACCGGGCGGGGGCTCGGGGCGAGGCGCCGCCACCGGCCCGGTTGTTCCTCGCGCACCGGCACGCCGCGCGCCTGCAGCCGCGCGACGCGCACGGCGTCGAGTGCGTGACCGATGGGCTTCGACGGCGTGCGCAGGTTGGGGTCGTGGGCATCGCACAGCGTCTGCGTGATGAGCGTGACCACGGTGCGCTGCACTCCCGTCCGCGCCAGCGCGTTTTGCAGCGATTGCTGGATCATGTAGCCCATCCAGCCGGCCGTTCCCGCGACCAGAACGCCGAGCGGCAGCGGCTCGACCTGGTCGGCGGCGATCTCGTTGCGGGCCAGCTCGTCGCCCACCTGAGGGCCGTTGCCGTGCACCAGCGCGATGTGCCAGCCGGCCTGCGCCAGGTCCACGATCGGGGCGAGGCTCGCGCGCGTGTGGCGGAACTGATTGCTGATCGTCGGCCGCTCTCCCGGCGGGGCGACGGCGTTTCCACCCAGCGCGACGACGATCGTTCCGGTCGGAGAAGGTGGGGGCACGGCGGCGCAACCTAGCGGGGCCGCGGGGCGGGAGCAAGCAGGCGGATGATGTCTTTCCAGATCTGCCCGAAGCGCTCGAGATTCCGCGCGGCGAGCGCCGAGTCCGCGCGCGCGATGAGGCGGCGCGCCTGCTCCCAGCGACCCGCGAGGCTCGTGTCGGGCGGTGCCTGGCCCTCCCCCGTGAGCAGCGCCCGCAGCGCGGCCGCCCGGGTCGGGCCGGCGCCGCTGCGCTCGTCGAGCGTCACAAATACCTGCGCGAGGCCATGCGGTGCCGCCCCGGGGGTCTGGGCGAACTGCGCCTGGAGCGTGAGAACGGTTCCTGCCACCAGCCAGATCCGCAGGTCGCCCGGACTCGTCGCGGATGACCCGACCAGCTCGGCGGGCAATCGCTCCTCAGCGCCCGGTCGCCACAGGTACAGCGCCGGGCCGGGCAGCGCAACGGTTCCCGCGAGCAGCCCGATGAAACGGGGCGGCGTCCCCGCCTCGAACCCGACCGCGGTCCACACCTCCCGGTCCCCGTCGCCCCTCTCTCCCGGCGCGACCAGGTCGAACGGCTCGCGCGGCCGCAGCGTCCAGAGGTCCGACGCCGATCCCGAGTTCGCGCGCACCAGCTGCAACGCGGCGAGCCGAAACGCCTCGGCGGGATACGTGAGCCGGCTCCGCAGCGCGGCGGGAATCTTCTGGGGCGGCTCGATGAGTGGCTCGAAATGGCGCGCCCATGCGATGGTGAGCGAGTCGTAGCCGGGGGCGAGCCACACATGCGTCTCTCCGGTGGCCGCGCGCACCGCCCCGACCAGGCCGGCACGCAGGTAGCGCACCGGCTGGTCGCGCCAGGGCAGCGCGCGGGCGACCGGGAACGCGGCGCTCGCCACGTACCCCCAGCTCACCCACCAGAGACCGCCATCCGAGATCGCCGGCCACGGCTGGCCGAACGTCGCGAACGGCGCGAGCCGTCCCAGCCGGTCGGCGACGTCGCGCCGCCACAGCAGCACCAGGCCATCCGTCTCCGCGCGCGCGAGCTGCGGCCCCTGCAACGCCCAGGCGAGCGCGGCGCGCCGCCACGCGCCGCGCAGCGCAATCCCCGCGGGGCGCAGGGCCGGCCACGTGTCGGGCGACGCGACGGCGAACTCACTGAACCCCGGGCCGAACGGGGGGGGGGGGGGGGGGGGGGCGACCGTGTCCACCGTCGGCGCCGGGACCAACGCCAGTCCCGAGTCGGCTTCGAGCGCGAGGCGCGGCGGGCCCGGCGGCGTAAGCGGGACAGCGAGCCACGCCGGAGTATTTCCCGAGGTGGGCGTGAGGGCGACGGCGCTCGCCGGCGCTCCGGCGATCGCCCCGACCCGCCCCGCGTCCCATAGCGGGAGGGCGCGCACGGCGGCCTCCGGGGACGAGAAGCTCAGCGGGGGGGCTCGCTCCTCGAGCGGCGTGAGTCCGAACGCCAAGCGCTCGAGCGCCGCGCGCCGCGAGAGAAGCGCCGTCTCGTCGCCCGTCCGCGACGCACGGACGATTCCGGGGAGGATGAGATAGCACCCCGCCACCGCGAGGAGCAGCGCCGCCCAAGCGCCCAGCACGAGATTCGGGCGGTCACGCCAGCCCCACAGCAGGCTCGCGATCGCCGTGACCACGCCGACCGCGGCGACGAACGCCGCGCCGGGGAGTCGGACGTCGAGCGCCGCCTGATCCACCGTGCCGTGCAGGCCCGCGACCAGTTCCGCCGGATCGAGTATCGCCCCCCACGCGATCACGAGCGCGAGACACGCGAGGACGACCGCGAGGTGTGCGCGGGCGTGGTCACTCGCCCGCAGGCGGCCGTGTTGCATGCCGAGTGAGCCGATGCCGACGTAGAGCAGCGCGACGACCGCCGCCGCGCCCGCCGCCAACGCCAGCGCGTGTCCCTGCAGCGTGGACTGCCACGGCAGCACGCCGACGTAGTAGCCGAGGTCGCGCCGCAGGATCTCATCGGTGACGCCGAAATGGGGCGGCGCCGACGCGAGGAGTGCGACGCGCCACCAGTCGCCGGTCCCCCACGCCAGGATCAGCCCCCCCACGATGCCGGTGGCGATGGTGAGGGCGAACAGCACGCGGTGCGGGACCGCCTCCACGATCTCGATGTCCCCCAGGCGGCGCGGCAGCTGCACCGAGCCGATCGCGCGGTACACGATATAGACGTTGCCGGTCGACCAGGCGATCGAAAACAGGAGCGCGAGGCCGTGCAGCAGCCGGGCCAGGGTGCGGGCCTCGTCCAACACGGCGCCGCCGCTGAACGTCGCGGCCCACGCGCGCTCGGCCGTCTCGAGCGCCAGCCATCGCCCCCCGACGAGGACGACGACCAGCAGTCCGGCCAGCATGACGAAGCCCCCCCCCCGCCGGCTCACGGCCGCACGCCGTTCTGGGAGAGCCAGTCCTCCACTTCGGCGCGGTAGGCGGCGAGCGCTGCCGCCGAGGTGGCCTCGAACCGCAGCACCAGCACGGGCTGCGTATTGGACGCGCGGATCAGGCCCCAGCCGTCGGCGAAACGAATCCGCACCCCGTCGAGCGTCGAGACGGAGTACTTTGCGCCGAAATGCTCGGCGGCGCGCGCCACAATGGCGAACTTCTGCTCATCGGGACAATCCACCCGGAGCTCGGGGGTCGCGATCGTGGGCGGTAGGTCGGCGAGGAGGCGCGACAATCCTTCTCCCATGCTCTCGCGTGCCACGTAGGCGAGGAGGCGCGCGGCCGCGAACAGCGCGTCGTCGAAGCCGTACCAGTCACCGCCGAAGAACACATGGCCGCTCATTTCGCCCGCGAGCGGCGCGCCGAGCTGCTTCATCTTCTCCTTGATGAGGGAGTGCCCCGTCTTCCACATCACCGGCTCGAGCCCGGCCCGCCGCAGCATCTGCGGCAGCACCTCGGAGCACTTGACGTCGAAGATCACCGGCTTTCCAGCCCCGAACCGGTGCACCAGGTCGCGCCCAAAGAGCACGAGCAGCTGATCGCCGAACACCACCTCGCCTCGCTCGTCCACCGCGCCGATACGGTCGCCGTCGCCGTCGAAGGCGATCCCCAGCTCAGCCCGTTCCTTCCGCACCGCCGCCTGGAGGTCGCGCAGGTTCTCCACCACGGTCGGATCGGGGTGGTGGTTGGGGAAGGTGCCGTCCGACTCCGCGAATAGCGGGATGACCACGGCGCCGAGCTGCCGCAGCGTCTCGATGGCGATGAGACTCGTCACGCCGTTGCCGCAGTCGACCACGACCTTTACCGGACGGGCGAGCGGGCCGTTGCGCTGGACGATCGCGTCGGCGTACGCCGGGAGCAGTGCGCGGTGCGCGGTCTCACTGCCCCCGGGCTTTGTGACAAGCTTGTCTTCCTCAATGAGTCGGTGCAGCCGCTGGATGTCGTCGCCGAACACGGCGCCGTGCGCCAGCACCATCTTGAAGCCGTTGAACTCGGGCGGGTTGTGCGACCCGGTGACCTGGATGCCGCCGTCCATCGGCAGGGTCTCGGTGGCGAAATAGAGCGCGGGCGTCGGCAGCTCGCCGACGTCTACCGCCGTTCCCCCCGCCGCGGCTACGCCCGCGCGCACGCCGGCGGCGAGGTCGGGACCGGACGGGCGGTTGTCGCGCCCCACGGCGACGCGAGGGCTCTTGCCCAGGCGCTCCCAGGCGAGCGTCGTGTAGGCCTGCCCCACGGCGCGCGCCACGGCGGGCGTGAGCTGATCGCCCACCGTTCCGCGGATGTCGTACTGCCGGAAGATCGTGGCGGGGAGCTTCACGGAGCGGCCCGGCCCGCCGTTACCGGCCGGGGGCGATGAAGGCGGCCGTCGCGGCGGGGCGCACGCTGTCCCCGGCGGTCTTGGCGAGGTCGAGGAGGCGATTGGGCCACACCCCGAACAGCAGCAGGCCCACCACGGCGGCGGCGACGGCCGCGTCGCCGAGGCGGCCCAAGCGGACGTCCGCGTGGGCGGCGTCCGCCGGCTCGGGTTTCATGTACATCGCCATGATCACCGGGAGATAGTAGCCCGCCGACACGACGCTCGCGAGCACGAGAATCGCCGCGAGGACGTTCTGCCCGACGCTGGCGGCGGCGGCGAGGATGTACCACTTGCCGATGAACCCGGCGGTGCCCGGGAAGCCGAGCAGCGACAACATGCAGACGGCCAGCGCGAAGGCGAGCCAGGGGCGCTGCCCGGCAAGGCCGGCGAGGTCGTCGATCAACAGATCACTTTCGCCGCGCCGCCCCTTGGCGGCGAGCACGGCGAACGCGCCGAGCGACATCAGCGTGTAGGCGACGAGGTACACGATGAACGCCGCCGTCCCCGCGGGCGTCCCCGCCGCCACGGCCACCAGCAGGTAGCCCGCGTGCGCCACCGACGAGTACGCGAGCATCCGCTTGAGCGACCGCTGAGCGAGGGCGAGGAAGTTCCCGCCGACCATCGTGATCACCGCCAGCCACCACACGATCTCCCGCCACGCGGCGGCGTGCGCGAACCCTTCGGTGAGCACGCGGAACAGCGCCGCGAACGCCGCCGCCTTGACGCCCGTGGCCATGAATGCCGTCACGGGGGTCGGCGCGCCGTCGTAGACATCGGGAGCCCACATGTGGAACGGCACGGCGGCCACCTTGAAGGCGAATCCGATGAGCAGCAATGCCAGGCCGGCCAGCAGCATCACCTTCGGACCGGTCATGAGACCGACCTGCACGCCGATCAGACCGAGGTTCGTGGTCCCGGTGGCGCCGTAGATCAACGCGATGCCGTAGAGCAGGAATCCCGACGCGAACGCCCCGAGCAGGAAGTACTTGAGCGCGGCCTCGGCGGAGCGCGGGCTGCGGCGGTCGAACCCCGCCAGCACATACACCGCCACCGACATCAGCTCGAGCCCGAGGAAGATCACCATCAGGTCCTCGCCCCCCGCCATCAGCATCATCCCCAAGGTGGCGAAGATCAGCAGCAGGTAGTACTCCGGGGCCAGCAGCTGCTCTCGCTCGAGGTACGCGAACGAGACGAGGATCGTGAGGCCGGCCGCTCCCAGAAACAGCCAGTCGGTCACCCAGCGGAAGTCGTCCACCGCGATCATCCCGCTGAAGCCCTCGGTGTGAGCCCCGTTGCGCCACAGCCACCAGACGACGACGGCCGTGGACAGGAGGGCGGCGAGGGTCAGCCAGCCGGTGACCCGCAGGTCGCCCACGCTCCGATGGCGCCACGCCACGACCAGCAGCAGCACCAGGGCCCACCCCGTCAGGACCAGCTCGGGGAGCAGCGCGAGCAGCAGCTGTCCGGAGATCGAGAGGTCGAGGCTCATTTGCCGCGCACCTGCTCGATGAGCTGTCGTGCGGCGGGCTCCATCCGTTCGAGGAACGGCTTCGGGTAGACGCCGATCCACAGGATGCAGGCGAGCAGCGGAATCAGCACCGCCAGCTCCCGCGGCGTCAGGTCTGTCAGCTTTTCGTTTTCGGGCTTGTCGAGGGGATTGAAGAGCACGCGTTGCAGCGCCCAGAGGAGATACGCCGCGGCGATGATCACGCCCGTCGTCGCGATAGCGGTGGCGACCGGATAGGTCCGGAAGGCGCCCAGCAGCACGAGGAATTCTCCCACGAAGCCGTTCGTGCCCGGCAGTCCGATCGAGGAGAGCGACACGACTGTCAGAATCGCGGCGAACAGCGGCACGACGCGGGCGATGCCGCCGTAGGCGTCGATCAGGCGGCTGTGGCGCCGCTCATAGATCATCCCGACGAGGAAGAACAGCGCTCCCGTCGAGATGCCGTGGTTGATCATCACCAGCAGGGCCCCCTGGACGCTCTGCACGGTGAGCGCCCAGATGCCCAGCATCACGAACCCGAGATGCGCCACCGACGAATAGGCGATCAGCTTCTTGAAATCGGGTTGCACCATCGCGACGAGACCGCCATAGATGATTCCCACCAGCGATAGCGCCACGATCACCACCTGGACCGTCTGGCTCAGCGCTACCACCGGGAAGAACGGCAGCGCGAAACGCAGGAAGCCGTACGTTCCCATCTTGAGGAGAATCCCGGCGAGGATCACCGAGCCCGCCGTGGGCGCCTCGACGTGCGCGTCGGGGAGCCAGGTGTGGAACGGGAACAGGGGTACCTTGATCGCGAACGCCAGGAAGAAGGCACCGAACAGCCACCAGCCGAGCGACCCGAGGCCGGCGAGGTTGCCGAGCAAATGCGTGTAGCCGAACGAGTAGATCCCCGTGGCGCGCCCCACGTGGAAGTACAGGATCAGGATCGCCACCAGCATCAGCAGCGAGCCGAAGAACGTGTAGATGAAGAACTTGATCGCCGCGTACAGCCGGTTGTCGCCGCCCCACACCCCGATGATGAAGTACATCGGGATGAGCATCACTTCCCACATCACGTAGAACAGAAACAGATCGAGCGCGACGAACACGCCGATCATCCCCGTGGTGAGCACGAGCAGCAGCGAGTAGAACCCGGGCTCGCGCTTCGTGATGTAGCTCCAGCTGCCGAGCACCGAGAGCGGCATGAGGAACGTGGTGAGCAGCACCAGGAACAGCGAGATCCCGTCCACGGCGACCGTGTAGCGGATCCCCCACGGGGCGATCCAGGCGTAGTCGGCGACGAACTGCATGCCCCCGCCCGGTGCGAAGGTCCACCACAAGGGCACGGAGAGCGCGAACTCGACCAGGCTCGCGAGCAGGGCAACATGCTTGGCCCGCGGCGCGGGCACGACCAGGACGAGCAGCCCCGCGAGGAACGGCCAGGCGAGCAGCGCGGTGAGGACCCAGCGGGCGTACATCAGCCGATCGCCCGCCACAGAATCGCCAACACACCCACGACGAACAGGGCGACGTAGACGCCGACCTGCCCGTTCTGCAGGCGGCTCCCGAGCCACCCCAGGGCGCGGGCACCGCGCGCCACGCCGTTCACCCCCGCCCCGTCGACCAGCCCCTGGTCGACGCGCTTCCACAAGATCTCGCGCGACACCCACACCAGTGGCTGGACGATGAAGAAGTTGTACAGCTCGTCCACGTACCATTTGTTGCGCAACAGCCGGGCGAAGCCGGTCTCGGCCGGGGCGGCGCGCGCCGGGACGAGCGCCTCGGGCTTGAGCAGCCGCCACGCGGCCACGATGCCGGTGCCCGCGACGGCGACCGCGATCGCCACCAGCGCCCATTCGGTGGCGGGCGAGAGATGGGCCTCCGGCAGAACGGCGGCGCCGGCCCGGGTGACGGGCTCGAGCCAGTGGTGCAGCCAGGCGCCGCCGCCCCACAGCTCTGGGATGTTGATCAGGCCGCCGGCGGCCGAGAGCACTCCGAGCACCACGAGCGGGCCGGTCATCACCCAGGGCGCCTCGTGGAGGTGCGGACGCTCCGCGTCTCCCGTGCGATTCAGGCCGTGGAAGGTGTACAGCATCAGCCGCGTCATGTAGAACGCCGTCAGCAGCGCGGCGGCGAGCCCGAGACCCCAGAAGACGTACCAGACCACCTGCCCGGAGCCTTGGCCCCGGGCGAACGCGGCCGCCAGGATCTCATCCTTGGAGAAGAATCCTGAGAGCGGCGGCACGCCGGCGATCGCGAGCGTCGCGATCCACATCAACGTCGCGGTCCAGGGCATGTGGTGGCGCAGCCCACCCATGTTGCGCATGTCCTGCGCGTCCTCGTGCGAGTGGGTGGCGTGATAGGCGTGGTGCATCGCGTAGATCACGCTCCCCGAGCCGAGGAAGAGGAGCGCCTTGAAAAAGGCGTGCGTGGCGAGGTGGAAGATCCCCGCCGCCATCGCGCCCGTTCCGACGCCGACGAACATGTAGCCGAGCTGCGAGATCGTGGAGTACGCGAGCACGCGCTTGATGTCCCACTGCTTGAGGGCGATCGTCGCGGCGAACAGCGCCGTGAGCGCTCCGGTCCCCGCCACGACCGCGCTCGAGACTGGCGCGAGGGCAAAGAGCAGGTTGCAGCGAGCCACGAGATAGACGCCCGCGGTCACCATCGTCGCGGCGTGGATCAAGGCCGAGACGGGTGTGGGGCCCTGCATCGCGTCGGGGAGCCACGTGTACAGCGGGATCTGCGCCGACTTCCCGGTGCACCCGAGGAACAGGAACAGCGTGATCGCCGTGACCGCGCCGCCGCCCGCGGCGAGCAGCGTCGGGGCCCGGGCGAACACGTCGCCGAAGTCGAGTGAGCCCGTCGCCCAGAAGATGATGAACATCGCGACCAGGAACCCGAAGTCCCCGATGCGGTTGACGATGAACGCCTTCTTCCCGGCGTCGGCGTTGATCTTCTCGTTGAACCAGAACCCGATGAGCAGGTAGCTGCACAGCCCGACGCCCTCCCAGCCCACGAACATGACCGGGAAGTTCGCGCCCAACACGAGCACGAGCATGAAGAAGACGAACAGGTTCAGATACGCGAAATAGCGGGCGTACCCCGGGTCGTCCTTCATGTAGCCGACGCTGAACAGATGGATCAGCGACCCCACGCCCGTCACGACGAGCAGCATCACGACCGACAGTTGATCCACCTGCAAAGCCGCGTCGACCTGCAACGACCCGACGGGCATCCACGACCAGTACCGGAACACCACCGGGGCCTCGGCGGGGAGTGCGGCGAAGGCGCCGAACACCACCGCGCCCACCGCGAACGCGCCCGCGAGGACGCCGACCCCGATGATCGAGACGGCGACCTTCGCGTTCGGGCGCCACAGGGCGAGGAGGCCGTTCAGCACGAACCCCAGCAGCGCCAGCGCCGGGGCGAGCCAGATCAGGTCGACGGCCGTTCCGGTCATCAGCCCTTGAGCAGATTGATGTCCTGCAGGTTGACCGTCTGCTTGTGGCGGTAGACGGCGAGGATGATGGCGAGGCCCACGGCGGCTTCCGCGGCCGCGACCGCCATCACGAAGAACACGAACACCTGCCCGCCCACGCCCAGCCGCTGCGCCAGGGCCACAAATGTGAGGTTCACCGCGTTGAGCATCAGCTCGACGCACATGAAGATCACGATGGCATTGCGGCGCAGCAGCACGCCCGCGACGCCCAGCGTGAACAGCACGGCCGAGATGGCGAGGGCGGGACCGAGGAGCACGCTACAGCTTCCGTTTGGCCAGCACGACGGCGCCGACGATCGCGGCGAGCAGCAGCAGGCTCGTGATCTCGAAGGGGATCAGGTAGGTGTCGAACAGCGGGTTCGCTACCGCCCCGATGATCCCCTGCTGTTGCTGCAGGGTCGCCATCGTTCCGGGGGGGAGCTGGATCGCGTCGGGGGGGGTCGCGTAGCCCAGCACCCGGAGCTGGAGCAGGAGCGTGCCGGACAGCAGCGCGGCGATCCCGACCCCGACCGGCCCCTTCAAGTCGGTCGGGCCGGGACGGCCGAGGTTGAGCAGCATGATGACGAAGAGGAACAGCACCATGATCGCGCCGGCGTAGACCAGCACCTGCAGGGCGGCGATGAACTGCGCATCGAGCAGGACGTACATCGCCGCGACCGCGAACAGCGTCACCACGAGCCACAGCGCGCTCGCCACGGGGCTGCGGCGGGTGATGCACAGCAGCCCCCCCAGCATCGCCACCACGCCGAAGGTCCAGAAGACGGTCAGGGTCAAAGGCTACTCGCCCTTTGGGTCCGAGGGGTCCCACAGCGTCGAGACGGGGTGCGTCTGAGCGCACAGCCGCTCGAGGTCGTACACGAACCGGTCGCGCGAATACTCGGAGTTCTCGTAGTGCACCCCCACGTGGATCGCCTCTTCGGGGCACACTTCCTGGCAGTAGCCGCAGAATACGCAGCGGAACTCGTCGATCTCGTAGATCAGCGGGTAGCGGTGCCCGTCCTCGTCTTCGCCCGGGACCAGCTTGATGCAGTTCGCGGGGCAGATCTGCGGGCACAGGCCGCAGGCGACGCATTTGGCGCGTCCCTGCTCGTCCGTGAGCATGCGATGCGTCCCGCGCCAACGGGACGAGATTGTCCAGTCCTTGGAGGACTTCTCCTCCGGGTACTGCATCGTGACCTTGGGCCGCAGGATGTGGCTGAAGGTCAGCGCCATCCCCTTGAGCGTCGCGCGCAGGTACGACGTCTCGCGCGTGGGCCGCTTGAGCACCTTGATGCCGATCGCCATCAGGCGACCTCCGCCGTCGAGCCTGAAAGAATCCGGCCGCGGTCGAGCCCCCAGAGCAGGATCACGAGGAGCACGAGGTTCACGCCGCCGAGCGCGAGTGCCATCGGCGTCCCATAGGTCCAGCCGAGCTGCTCGTGGAGGTACCAGATCGCCGTGGCGATCACCGCGAGGTACACGAGCGCGAGCGGCAGCAGCACCTTCCAGCCGAGCGCCATCAGCTGATCGTACCGGAACCGCGGCAGCGTCCAGCGGATCCAGATGTAGGTGAACAGGAAGAATCCGGTCTTCGCGAGGAACGCCACGAGCGTCGCGAGGGTCTTCCAGACGCTCGGCTCGCCCGCATCGTCCCAGTGCGTAAACGGGATGTCCCACCCCCCGAAGAACAGCGTGGCCATCAGCGCCGACGCCGTCACCATGTTCGAGTACTCGGCGATGTAGAACATCGAGAACTTCATCGCGCTGTACTCGATGTGATAGCCGGCGATCAGCTCCGCCTCCGCCTCGGGGAGGTCGAACGGCAACCGGTTCGTTTCGGCAAAGGCGCTGATCATGAAGATCAAGAACGCCAAAGTCAGCGAGATCACGAACCATGCCCCTTGCTGCTGTTGGGCGATCACCTGCGACAGTGTCACGTTCCCCGCCAGCAGCAGCACGGCCACGGTGCTCATGCCCAGCGCGATCTCGTAGGAGATCATCTGCGCCGAGGCGCGCAGGCCGCCGAGCAGGGCGTACTTGTTGTTCGACGACCACCCCGCCAGCACGATCCCGTACACGCCTAGCGAGCTGATCGCGAGGATATAGAGGAAGCCGACGGGCAGGTCGGCCACGACCATCGGCACGACGCCCCAGGGCGTCGGCAGCGGCGCCGCGAACGGGATGACCGCGAACGTCAGTAGTGCCGGGACGAACGAGATGAGCGGCGCCAGAATGAACAGGGTCTTATCAGCCTGGGCCGGGTAGGTCTCTTCCTTGAGGAAGTTCTTCAGGCCGTCGGCGGCGGGCTGGAACAGGCCCTGGGGGCCCACGCGGTTCGGTCCGAGCCGGTCCTGCATCCAGGCGCAGATCCGCCGCTCCGCCAGGGTGAGCAACGCCACGCCCACCATGATCAGGTTGAAGACCACGAAGACTTTGACGGCGGACGCGATCAAGAAGGGGGTCATGCGACTTCCGCGACGCCCAGCGCGGCGGCCAGCTCGCCCAGGACCCAGGCCGCCGGCCGGGCCATCCCCGGCGCGGGCTTCGCCTGGAAGTAGCGCTGGGCGCGCCCGTCGCGGTTGACGAACGTGCCCTCTTCCTCGGCCACGTTCGCGATCGGGAGCACGACCTCGGCGGCGCGGCACGGCGCGTCGGGGCCGAGCACCGTCCCCGCGTAGATCAAAGCCCCGTGCGTCTGGACCGCGCAGTCGGGATCGTCGAGCACCAGCACCACGGCGGCGGACTTGGCGGCGGCAACGGCCGCGGCGTAGTCGCGCGTGTAGCCGAGCTGCTCGGCGCCTTTTGCGTTGGGAGCTCGCTCGGCGCGCAGTGCCAGGTTGGGCACGCCCGCGAGGGGCGCTTCCTCCCCCATGACCACCTGGAAGGCGCCTGTCCACTCGAACGTGGACAGGAGTCGCTTGGCGAGGGAGAGCGCCTCCAGTGACGCACCGGCGGAGACAAGCGCCACCGCCTTCCCTGACGCGCCCCGCAGGATGCCGAGCACGCGCGCGAACGCCTCGTCCCAGTCGGTCGCCTGCAGCTCGCCGTCCCGCCGCACGAGGGGCGCCTCGACCCGGTCGCCGCGGTTCATCCAGCGGTAATTCATTCGGCCGTGGTCGCAGATGAAGTAGCGGTTTACCTCGAGGTTGGGGCGCGGCCGCACGCGCACCACGACCTCGTCGCGAGTGTCGAGCGTGATACTGCACCCCTGCGAGCACCCCGTGCAGATCGAGGCGGTCTTGTCGAGCTCCCACGCCCGCGCCTTGTGCAGGAAGTCCTTCGAGAGGAGCGAGCCCACGGGACAGAGGTCTACGACGTTGCCGGCCCACGGGTGGTCCAGCCGCGCCTCGGGGTGCACCCCGATGAACGCCCGATCGCCCCGCTCCGAAACGTTCAACACCGGCTCTTGGGCGACGTCCTCCATGAACCGCACGCACCGCGTGCAGAGAATGCAGCGGTTGGGGACGTAGAGGACGTCGGGGCCGAAGTCCTCCACGGGGTTGAAGCGCTTCGCGTACTCGGCGTACCGCGTGCCGGAGCGCCCCTCCTGGAAGACGAAGTCTTGCAGCTCGCACTCCCCTGCCTGGTCGCAGATCGGGCAGTCGAGCGGGTGGTTGATGAGCAGCAGCTCGAGAACACCCTGGCGCGCGTCCTTCGCCGGCGCCGTTTGCGTCTTCACGACCATTCCCTCGGTGACCTGCGTGGCGCACGCGATCTGCAGCTTGGGCGCCTTCTCGATCTCGACGAGGCACATACGACAGACCCCGGCCACCGGAAGACCCGGATGGTAGCAGTAATGCGGAACGAGGACGCCCGCTTGCTTGGCGGCCTCGATCACGAGCGTGCCCGGTGGGACGGAGACCGGAACGCCATCGATCGTCAGGGTGATCATGCTGTCAGCCATCAGCCGTCAGCCTCATGCGACCAACATGGGTTTACGCCGGCCTGCGATATAGTCCTCGAATTCATTCTTGAACTTCTGTATCCCGGAGACGACCGGCGCCGCACACGAGTCCGACAAGACGCAGATCGTCTTGCCCGTCATGTTTTCCGACAGGTCGAGCAGCAGGTCCAAGTCCTTCGTCTTCCCCTGCCCCGCGAGGATGCGCTCGAGGATCTTGGTGGTCCAGGCGGTGCCCTCGCGGCACTGCGTGCACTGGGCGCACGATTCGTGGGCGTAGAAACGCGCCAGACGCATGATCTGGTAAACCATGTCGGTCGAGTCGTCGAACACGATCACGCCGCCCGAGCCCAGCATCGTGCCCGCCGCCACGCACCCTTCGTAATCCAGCAGCGTGCGCTCCGTCTCTTCACGATTGAGGATCGGTACCGACGAGCCGCCGGGAATGCACGCCTTGAGGGTACGGCCCGCGCGCATCCCGCCGCTCAGCTCGTACACTAGGTCCTTGAGCGGGAAGCCCATCGTGACTTCGTAGTTGCCGGGCCGCTGCACGTGGCCGCACACCGAGAACAGCTTCGTGCCCGTGCTTTTCGGGTTCGAGAGGCTCATCGCCTTGTACCAGGCGGCACCGCGCGTCAGGATGGGCGGCACGGCCGCGAGCGTCTCGACGTTGTTGATGGTCGTCGGCAGTCCGAACAGGCCCGCCGCCGCCGGGAACGGCGGCTTGATCCGCGGGTTGCCGCGCTTCCCCTCGATCGAGTTCATCAGGGCGGTCTCTTCACCGCAGATGTAGGCGCCCGCGCCGCGGTGCAGGTGGATCGCAATCTTGCCGAATACGCGCGCCGCGTTCGCCTCGGCGAGCGCCTGCTCCATGATCGCCCACGGCTCGGTGAACTCGCCGCGGATATAGATGTAGGCGACCTCCGCCTGGATGGCATGCGCCGCGATCGCCGTCCCCTCGAGCAGCGCGTGCGGCGTCCAGCGCATGATCTCGCGATCTTTGAACGTCCCCGGTTCTGATTCATCTGCATTTACGCACAGATAGTGAGGACGTTTTTTCTCCTTGGGCATGAACGACCACTTGAGCCCGGTGGGGAAACCGGCGCCCCCTCGACCACGCAGTCCCGATTCCTTCACGACGTCGGTCACCGCGGCCGGCTCCATCTTGAGCGCCTGCGCCAGCGCCTCGTACCCGCCGCGCTTCACCCAGCCCTTGTGGGTGCGTGCTTCGGGGTCGCCGAAGTACTGCGAGAGGACGACGGTTTCCTTGGGGTGCGGTTTGTGGGGGAAGCCCATCAGCGATACTTCCTCACGAGATCCGGCACTTTCTCCGGCGTCACGTTCTCGATGAAGTCATCGTTGATCAGGATCGGCGTCGCGAAGCCGCACGCTCCGAGGCACTCCACTTCGACGATCGTCCACGCACCGTCGGGGCTCGTGGCGCCCGGGTCGTTGGCGCCGGTCTGCTGCAGCAGCGCCTTCACGACCTCCTCCGCCCCGCAAATGTTGCACGGCGAGGTCGTACACACCTGCACGAAGTGCCGGCCCACCGGGTGCTGGTGGTACATCGTGTAGAACGTCACCACGCCCTTCACGTAGGCGGGGGTGACGCCCAGCGCCTCCGCCACCTCGGTCATGTTGCGGTCGGAGATCCAGCCTCGCTCCCGCTGCACGAGCCACAGGGCGGGCAGCAGCGCCGCCTGTTTGGTCGGGTAGCGCGTGAGGATCTGGCGCAGCTCGTCCTGCACCTTGCCCGCGAATACGGGGCGGTACTCCTCCGTCACCGTCATCGATCGACCTCGCCCATGACGATATCCACCGACGCATTGATCGCGATGAGATCCGACAGCAGATGCCCCTCGGCCATTTTCGGCAGCGCCGAGAGGTTGATGAACGAGGGCGGCCGGATCCGCCAGCGCACCGGCTTGGCCGTGCCGTCCGACACGAAGTAGTTGCCCAGCTCGCCTTTGGGGTTTTCGATCCCCACGTAGGCCTCGCCCACGGGCGCCTTCACGCCCTCCATCACCTGCTTGAAGTGGAAGATCATCGCCTCCATATCGCTCATCGCGCGCGACTTCGAGGGCAGGATCACGCGGGGGTCGTCCACGTTGATCGGGCCGTCCGGAAGCCGGTCGAGCGCCTGGATCAGGATGCGGTTCGCCTGGTGGCACTCCTCGAGGCGCACGAGGTAACGGTCGTACACGTCGCCGTGCTCGCCGACCGGCACGTCGAAGTCGTAGGTCTCATAGCCGAGGTACGGCTTGTCTTTCCGGAGGTCGTAGGGGACGCCGCTCGCGCGCAGCATCGGGCCGGACAGCGAATGATTGACCGCTTCGGCCGCGGTCATCACGCCCACGCCCTGCGTCCGTCCGGCCCACACGGCGTTGCGCGTGAGCACGCGATCGATCTCCGCCAACGTCTTGGGGAAGATGGCCGTGAACCGCCGCAGCCCGTCGACGAACTGGTCGGGGATGTCGGCCATCAGGCCCCCGACGCGCGTGAGGCTGGTGGTGAGCCGCGCGCCGGTCCACATCTCCTGGAGGTCGTAGATGCGCTCGCGCTCCTGGAACGCCCACAGGAACGGCGTGAACGCGCCGAGGTCGATGGAGGTCGTGCCGAGCCACACCATGTGCGAGATGATGCGGCTCATCTCGCAGGCGATCACCCGCAGCACGGTGCAGCGCGGTGTGATCTCGATCCCCATCAGCCGCTCCGCCGCCAGCGCCATGCCGACGTTGTTCGCCATGGGCGAGAGGTAGTCGGTGCGGTCGGTGAGCGGGACGATCTGGTTGTAGTGGCGGTACTCGCCCAGCTTCTCGAAGCCCGAGTGCAGGTAGCCGACGTGCGGGATGCAGCGCACCACCGTCTCGCCGTCGAGCTCCACCACGAGCCGCAGCACGCCGTGCGTGGCCGGGTGCTGCGGGCCGATGTTGACGAGGAGGTGCTCGCCCGCGAGATCGGGCTCCTCGGCCGCTGCCGTCAGCGGGACCCGCGTCGCCTGCCCCAGGGCGTCCAGCCCGGGTGTCGCCAGCTCGAGCTCGACCGTCCGCTTGCTCATGGAGCGGGGGGGTCCGGGATCGTGCCGCGCTCGCCGCGCAACAGGCGGTCGCGCATCTCCTGGGGCAGCTCCCCGGACGCGTCGGCGATGGAGAGCTCCTCGAGCGAGTAGTGCGCCTCGGGGTTCGCGTTCAGCGCCTGGCGCACCTGCTCGGCGCGAGAAAAGCGCCCGCGCAGGGGGAAGTCTTTCCGCAGGGGATATCCCTCCGCGTAGGTCTCCCACATCAGGATGCGGCGCAGATCGGGGTGGCCGCGGAAGGTGATGCCGAACATGTCGTACACCTCCCGCTCGAGCCAGTCGGCGCCGCGCCACAGGCCGCAGACGGAGTCCACGGCCAGGTCCGTGGCGGAATCGAGCTCCACCTTGACGCGCAGGTCAGCGCGGCGGGTGAGCGAGCGCAGGAAGTACACGACCTGCAGCGGTCGTTCGCGATCCCTGAACTCGACCGCCGTAACGTCGACGAGATAGTCGAACTGTTGACCGGGCGTTTCCTTGAGCCAGGTCATGACCTCGAGCAGACGATCGCGCGCGACAAAGACGATGGTCTCGCCGTCGCGCGCTACCTCCTCCCGCACAACGCCAGGGATCACGAAGAACGAAACTGGTGGACGGAGTTGCCGAACGGCTCCGACAGTTCGTCGATCACCGCGGGCGGGAGCCGCAGGCCCTTCTCGTCGAGCGGCTGCTCGTCGCGGCGCCGCTCGGCGTCGAACAGCGATTCGCCCTTGATCTTCTTGTGGAGGAGGAGCACGCCGTACAGCAGGCCCTCGGGGCGCGGCGGGCAGCCGGGCACGTAGACGTCGACCGGGACGATCGTGTCGATCCCCTGCACCATCGCGTAGTTGTCGAAGATGCCGCCCGTCGACGCGCAGGCGCCCATCGAGATCACCCACTTGGGCTGGGGCATCTGGTCGTAGATCCGCCGGATCACGGGGGCCAGCTTGAAGGGCAGCCGGCCGGCGCAGATGAGGACGTCGGCTTGGCGGGGGGAGAATGCCTGCCGCTCCATCCCAAAACGGGCGAAATCGTAGCGGCTCGCGGCGGTGGCCATGAACTCGATGGCGCAGCAGGCGGTGCCGAACGGCATCGGCCACAGCGAGTTGGCCCGCGAGCTGTTGACCGCCCAGTCCACCAGGTTCTGGAATTTGGCGAGCAGATAGTTCGGGCTCTGCCCGGCGATTTCCTTCATAGCCTCAGTCCCATTGGAACGCGCCGCGCTTCCAGACGTACACGTAGCCCACGAACAGGATCACCAGAAACACGAGCATCTCGACCAGCAGGAAGCCCATCGTGGCGCCGCCCGCGGCGACGTCCGAGCGACCGAAATAAATCGTGGCCCAGGGAATCAGGAAGACGGTCTCGATGTCGAACACGATGAACAGCATGGCCACGAGGTAGAACTTGATGGAAAAGCGCTCGTGCGCATCACCCAGGGGCGGCATCCCGCTCTCGTACGGCCGCTCCTTCACGTCGGTGGGCCGGCGCGGCCCCAGGAAGTGCGACCCGACGATCATGGTCGCCGCGGCGACGACGGCCAGGCCGAAGAGCATGAGGAACGGGATGTAGGGCTGCATCGCGCTCGTGAAACAATTCACTTGAGGTTGTTGGAAGCTACACGCCGGCCGGCGTCGTTGTCAACCGAATGAGTGGCGTAAGTGACGGTGGCGCCATTACATTGCGCCCCCATGTCCATCAAATCCGATCGCTGGATTCGGCGCATGGCCCGGGAGCACCGCATGATCGAGCCCTTCGCCGACGCCCAGGTGCGCGCGGGCGTGATTTCCTACGGCCTGTCGTCGTACGGGTACGACATGCGGGTCGCCCCCGAGTTCAAGATCTTCACCAACGCGCTCTCGGCGATTGTGGATCCCAAGCGGTTCGACCCCAAATCGTTCGTCGAGTTCACGGGCCCGGTCTGTGTCGTGCCCCCGAATTCATTCGCGCTCGCCCGCTCGGTCGAGTACTTCCGCATCCCGCGCAACGTCCTGACGATCTGCGTCGGCAAGAGCACCTATGCCCGCTGCGGCATCATCACGAACGTGACGCCGTTCGAGCCCGAGTGGGAGGGGCATGTCACGCTCGAGATCTCGAACACGACGCCGTTGCCGGCCAAGATCTATGCCGAGGAGGGGATCGCCCAGGTCCTGTTCTTCACGGCAGACGAGGGCGACGAGTGCGAAGTCAGCTACAAGGACAAGAAGGGGAAGTATCAGGCCCAGACCGGGATTACCCTGCCGAAGTTGTAATCCCGACGCCCGCCCCGGTGCGCCGAGCCCCGAGCGCCGTGATCAGCGCCGTTGCCGCGACGAGAATGATGATGTCCGGCACCCACCCCAACTCCGTTGCCGGCACCGCCATCTGTAGGAAGTACATCACGAAATCGAACGCGCCGATGGCGAGGCCCAGGAGGACGGTGAGATTGAGCGTGCGGCCCAACTGCGCGAGCACCCTCCCCGTCACGAGCGTGACCGCTCCCTGCCCCGCCGCAATCGCGAGCGCCGTTACGATTCCCCCGAACAGCGTGTGCATCACCGCGGATTTCCCGGGGTTGTAGCTGAAGAACCAGGTGTGAATCAGCGCCACCACAATCCCCGCCACCGCAGCGCACAGCGTGGCCCAGATGGCGTAGTAGACAACGATCCGCATCCGGTCGCCTGTGTCGGACATGACGTGCTCCCTCTGAAGAGCCTCTAACCTAGCGCAACGCCGCCGCGGCTTCCACCAGCGCCGCCCGGGCCTGATCGACCCGCGCGATGAGGTCCGCCAGCTCGCGTTCCGCGGTCGCCGCATCGGCGTACCGGATCGCCTCGTTCACCGTCGGGAACGCCATCGTGGCGTAGCCGTTGTCCATGTCCGACGCGAACTGCAGGCTTCGGTACCAGGGCCGGCTCACCAGTCCCTCGGGCCGGGTGAGGCGGCGCTCCACCTGCATCAGGGCGTGGTTCACCCGGGCGGCGCGTGCCGGATCCACGCTCGCGGCGCTGTCGCGCGCCGCGTTGAAGACGCGGGCCACGCCGGTGAGCCGGTCGAGGGCGTCCCGGAGCCCCTGCGTGGTTACCGTCCACCGCTTGCGGGCCAGCCCCGAATCGAGCTGCGCGACGAGCGCGCTCAGCTCCGTCCCGAATGACGCGTAGTCGAGCGGCAGGATGTCGGCATTGGCGAGTCGCGCGAGGATCACGCTCACGAGCTGGGCGCCTGCCCGGTGCGCCGCGTACGTCGGGTCGCCGAACCGCGTCATCCAGTCGTACGAATCGTACATCGAGTGGTAGATGCCGTCGGGGCCGTCGAACCCGATGCCGCCCGACGGGATGCCGAGATGATGGTAGAAGCCGGCGAAATCCGAGCCGCCGCCCAGGTTGCCGAGCGTCAGCGCGGTGGTGTCGCCGTGGTTGCGCCGCAACCAGACGTCGTACACGCTCCCCGGCCCGATCGGATCCGGCACGACGCGCGTCGCGGCCCGAATCAGCGGTTTGAGCGACGGCGAAGCGCCGCCGCCGAACGTGGGGCCGGAGAAGGTGCCGTCTTCATTGATGTAGGCGACCGCGTGCGCCCGGAGCGAATCCTCGAGCTCCTCCACCCATTCGGTCGAACCGATCAGCCCCCACTCCTCGGCGTCCCACGTCATGAACAGCAGCGTCCGCGCGGGCCGCAGCCCGCCCTGGGCGAGGGTCGCGAAGGCGCGGGCGGCTTCGAGCACCGATACGGTGCCGCTGACGTTGTCGCGCGCCCCGGGCCCCCACGCGTCCCGATGCCCGCCCACGACCACCCACTCGTCGGGCCACCGCTCCCCGCGGATGATGCCGACGGTGTTCCAGATCTTGTGGTAGGCCTGCGTTCCACGCTCGGTCTTGACCTTGAGCCGCGCCCGAACTGGGCCCGGTCCCACGTGATAGCGGAACGGCAACGCCCCCTGCCAGGTTTGGGGCACCGACGCGCCCGCGAGCGGCTCGAGCAGGCGGCGCGCGTTGCCGTACCCCATCGGGATGATGGGAATATGCGGGATCGGGAACGAGTCCTCCGAGGCCCGGCGGGCGCCCTCGACCGACGCCCACCCCGGGGTGCTCGGGTCGCCGTTCATGTTCATCATGCTGCCGCGTTGAATGCCGCCGGCGGGGCGCATCGGCCCCCGGGGATAGACGTCGCCGCGGAAGTAGCCGTCGTCCTGCGGGTCCGAGTACACGATCAACCCGACGGCTCCGCGCTTCTCCGCCTCGCGCGCCTTGATGCCACGGAACGAGCGGCCGTAGCGCGCCACCACGATCTTGCCGCGCACGCTGATGCCGAGGGAATCGAGGGTCTGGTAGTCCTCGATCAGCCCGTAATTCACGTACACGACCTCGGCCGTGGCGTCGCCGTCGCCGGTGTACCCGTTGAACGGCGGCACTTGCGGACCGGTCCCTGGCTCTCGCAACGACAAACGCTGAACCCTCGAACCAGTAAACACCCACGCGGCCACGGTGTCTGGTTGAGGCAAGTAGACCGTATACTCCTTGCTCCACGCCTCGAGTCCAAAGGTGCGCATCCGCTCGAGCGCGTAGTCGCGCGTCGCCGCCTGGGCGGGCGTCCCCGCCATGTGCGGTACCGCCGAGAGCGCCCGCGACATCTGGCGCACGCTCGCCGTGTCGGGGACGGCGAGGAGGCGCTGCTCAAAAGACTGGGCCGTTAGTCGGCTAGCCGGTTGGATGGTTAGGAGAATCGCCAGCGTCGTCCCTAACCGACTAGCCGACCAACTCTCTAACCGACATTTCATCGCCCTCACGCTTCCCTCCCAGCCAAGAGTACCGGCGGCCGCGTGCGCAGGGTGCGCACCGTCGCCGTAACGATCATGCAAATCAGGGCGCCGAGCGCCGCGAGCCCCATGTCCTTCTGGGGGTCCCACACGTCGCCCTGGGTGCCCAGCCACGCGTCCCCCGTGCCCGGCGCGACCATAGTGGCGATCACCATTTCCATGATCTCGTACAACGCGCTGAACGCGAGGGTGACGTCGAGCGGCAGGTAATATGCCCAGAACCCCCGCGCGTTGGCGACGCGCAGGAACACCTCGCGAATCGGGTAGGCCATGAGCAGACCGAACGAGAAATGCACCATGCGGTCGAAATGATTGCGCGCCAAGCCCAACGTATCCCGCAGCCAGAACCCGAGCGGGACCTCGGCGTAGGTGTAGTGCGCGCCGATCGCGTGCAGCGTCATGAACAGCGTGATCAGAAGGTAGGACAGATCCGACAGCGGGAAGACCCGGTACGTCCCGACGAGCAGCGCCACCGCGGCGACGACCAACAGGTTCTCGAGTACCCAGTCGTGGCGGTCGAGCGGGTGGAGGGCGGTGACGACCCAGACGAGCACGTACCAGGCCACGAGCGCCTGCAGCAGCCGGTGGTCCCGGAAGCGGACGCGGATGTGGGTGGTGGAGGTAGAGAGCATCACCTCGGGTTCAAGGTCCGGTCGATCCGCGCCTGCAGGTCCACGAAATGAGCCCGCGACATGCGGTCCGTCGGCCGTCCCAGCGCGGTCCGCAGCGCCGCTTGCAGCCCCTGAAGCTCGAGTCGGGCCAGGGCGCGCGCGTCGGCGGGCCGCACCGGCGGGGTGAACAAGCCGGGGAACGCGGCAAACTGCGGCGGCAGGGGCGGCACCAGCGGCGTGTTGATCAACCGGTCCATCTGGTCCACGAACGCCTGCTGCAGGTTGCGCCGGTAGCCGTCCACGGCCGGCCGCGCGCTGCTCAGCTCGGAGAATATTCCCTGCCGCACATCGCTGAACAGGTCGGCGAGGATGTACGCCGTGCCGGACGGCAGGGTCGCTCCCTGCTCGGCGAGGCGCGACAGCCGGGCATCCTGGAATAGGGTGTTGAGCAGCGCGGTCTGGCGGACGCGGACGCGCTCCACGAACCCCGTCGGCTCGATGCGGCGCAGGACGTCGGGATCGAGGAAGTAGATGGGCGTGGTGAACGCGTTTTCGTTCAGAAACCGCACGGCGTCCGCCTGGCGGGCGCGCGGCACCGCCGTGTGAATGACGCCGGCCTGATCGGGATACTTCTCCTGGCGGTACACGCCGCCCACCACGACCGCCACGTGGTTCATCTCGAGCGCCCACTGGCTCACGAGCCGGTCGTAGAAGTCGTCCAGTAAGGAGTAGTCCTCGAGCCGGTCCGTGGTCGTGGTGGGGATCAGGGTCGGGACGAGCCGCTTGATGTTCGCCAGGCCGTACCGGGTCGCCTTGACCGGGTCATCTCCCAGGGCTTCGGTCTGCGTCCGGGGATCGATGCCGTCCGGGTTGCCGAACCGCAGCCACGGCTTGGCGTCCTGCAAGCGAGCGAGCGAGTCTAGGACCGCCCGCTCCGCCTCAGTGTTCGCCGCGGTGGGGATGCGACGGTACCCCCAGTCGATGACGTAATAGTCCCAGTCGCCGATCTTCGGCATCAGCTGCACGTTATCGCCCGGCTGGGCGACGTAATTGTTACGGGCGTAGTCCATGATCGAGTACGACGTGCCGTGCTGCCGCGTGTACGTGGGGCTGCGCAGCGAGTCCACTGGATACAGGCCCGACGACAGCTGGTTGTGCGGCAGGCCGAGCGTGTGCCCGACCTCGTGCGTGGCCACATAGGCGACCATCTCACCCAGCAGCGAATCCGGCAACGGGAGCCGTTGCGCACGGACGTCCACCGCTCCCACCTGTGCCCAATACCAGGCCTGGAGCAGGCTGGTGATGTTTTGGAACCAGCCGATGTTCGACTGCAGGATCTCCCCCGTGCGGGGGTCGTTGACGTGGGGCCCGTACGCGTTCTCGATCGTGGACGGCAGCCACCGAATGGTGGAGTAGCGCGCGTCGTCCACGTCGAACTCGGGATCTTCCTGCGCGGTGGGCGCTCGGCGGGCCGTGATGGCGTTCGAGAACCCCGCCGCGCGGAACACCGGCTCCCACTCTTGCACTCCCTTGATGATCCAGGGCGCCCAGCGCTCCGGCGTCGCGGGGTCGAGGTAAAAGACGATCGGCTTGACGGGGTCGCTCACCGCGGCGTTCGCGTCCTTGGGCTCGAGCCGCCAGCGCGTGATGTAGCAGCGGGTCGGGACCTTCGCGTCGTTCGACCCGAAGTCTTCGAAGCCGACCGCGAAGTACCCGACGCGGTTGTCGCACGCGCGGGGCCGCATGCGGCGCTCGGGGAGCAGGAGCATCGAGAAGTTGGTCGGAATCGTCATCGAGTTGAGCGACCGGTCGGGCCCCGATCCGGGCGCGCCGGGCACCGAGTCCATCTCGAATGTCTGCAGGGCGGTCACCTCGACGTTGACCGGAAAGCTGCGGGCTCGCTCCACGAACGAGCGCGCCGGGTCGAAGCGCCGCACCCGCACGCCGAGCTGGCGGGCGTTGAGCTCGGACACGTCGGTGGTGAATAGGGTCGTCACCTCGACGACGGCGTTGGAATCCTTCGGGCTCCACGCCGCGATGTCGAAGCTCTTGAGGATCGGCGGCGTATTGGACAGGTCGACGGCGCGGCTCACCGGCAACGTGGAATCAGCGCGCATCGCGAAACTGACCATGCGCAGCAGCACTTTGTTGCCCATCCGGTCCCAGCGCACGACGCGGGCGGCGATTTGTTCGCCGGCGTACCCCACACCACGGATCGTGCCGCGCCGGTCCACAACCAAGCGGAACTGGCGGCCCAGCATGCTCCGCGGGATCTCGTAATAGAGCTTCTCCCCGATCCGGTGGACGATGAAAACGCCCGAGTCGGTCACCGCCTGCGCGGTGATCACCTGGCCGTAGGGCTTGGGTGCTTCGGCGGGGGCCTGACCCCCGGCCGCGGGCCGCGCACCAGCCCCGCGGGCGGTATCTTGACGGGCGGGCGCCGGACTGGGTTGCTCCGCCGCGCCCGTCGGGGCAGATGTGGCGCGGGAGCAGGCGAGGACGCCGAATGCCAGGAGGACGCTGAATGGGCGCATCGTCGGGCACCTTCGGTTGGAGGAAGGGGGCGCGGGGCCCGGAGAGATTAGGGCGCCGCGCGAGTTACGTCCAGAGCCTCCACGCGGTGACCGGTTTCAAGTCATGACGTCTCGCGCGCCCAGCCTGCGCGTGCTCGTCCTGTTGCTCGTCCTGGCGGCGGGGGCGTACGCGGGAGCGGTGGCCGTTTACGTGACGAGTGGAGTCCCGTCGGCGGCGTCCGGCGTCCTCCTGCTCGTGGCCGGCGTCCTGTTCCTGCCCCTGGCCCTCCTCGTGGTGCGGCGCCGGGTCTGGGCGCCGCTCGCCCGGCTCGAGGAAGGGCTGCAACAGGTGGCGAACGGCGACCTCACCGCGCAGGTGTCGGTGCTGCAAGACGATGAGTTGGGGCGCGTCGCGATCCACTTCAACGACATGACCCGCGTGCTGCGCGACCGGGCCGAGGAGCAGGGACGGTTCGCGGCGGCGGGCGAGCTGCTCGCGGGCGTAGCGCACGAAGTGAACAATCCGTTGATGGCTATCGCCAGCCACGCCGAGTTGCGCCTCGCCGACCCGAACGTCCCGGGCGAGCAACGCGCCGAGATGCAGAACATTCTCCGCCAGGCGCAGCGCGCCTCCAAGCTGCTCCGGGGGCTGCTGCGGTTCGTGCGCGCGGGCGAGACGCGGGCTGCGGCCGTGAACCTCAACGAGGTGGTGCGGAGCGCGATCGATCTCGTGTCCTACCGCTTCACCGTGGACGAGATCTCGATCGCGGGCACGCTCGATCCCAACCTGCCCGCCGTACACGGGGACGCAAACCGGTTGGAGCAGGTGTTGGTCAACCTTCTCAGCAATGCCATCGATGCCCTGCGGGGCGTGAGGCCGCCGCGGCGGCTGGCGGTGGATTCCTACGTAGAGGGCGGGCGGGTCTCGGTCACGGTCACCGACAACGGCCCCGGCGTGGCCCCCGAGATCGCCGCGCGGCTGTTCCTGCCCTTCGCCACGACCAAAGGCCGCCGCGGTACCGGGCTCGGCCTGTACATCTCGCGCCAGCTGGTCCGCGAGGCCGCGGGAGATCTGGGCCTCGCCTCCATTTCCGGGCGCGGGGCGCGGTTTCTCCTCTGGCTCCCGGCTGCACCCACAGTGGCCGCGCTCCCCGAACCCGAGGTTCCCTCGGCCGCCGTCCCGAGCCCCGCTTCGCGTCTGGCGGGCATTCGCGTCCTCCTGGTGGACGACGAAGACATGGTTCGGCGCCCCATGGCGCGCTTCCTCGCGAAGCGCGGCGCCGAGGTCACCGAAGCGGGCGACGGCGTCCAGGCGCTGGAACGCCTGACGAGCCTCGAGCCGCACGTGATCCTCGCCGACCTGCGGATGCCCAAGATGGACGGCGCCGAGCTGTACGCCCGGCTCCAGGCCGAGCGCCCCCCGCTGGCGGACCGCGTGCTGTTCCTTACGGGCGACATCACGCAGCTCGCCGGGCGCGGTCTCGCCCCGGTGCCGCGCGAGCGCGTCCTCGTCAAGCCCGTGGAGCTCGCCGAGCTGGAGCGGCGGATCACCGAGTTCCTGCGGGAGGCGGCGGGCAAGGCGTGTTGATCGTCATCGTGTTGCTCTCGACCGTTCTGCTGCGGGTCGGCATCGTCGCCACGGTCGTCTACCTCATGCTGCCCCGGGGCTCGGCGTGCCCGCGGTGCGCCGTCGAGACGGCGACGATCCGTCACCCGCTGCTGCGTCGCCTGTTCCCGTTGCTCGAGCACCGCTGGTGCCTCGAGTGCGGCTGGAATGGGCCGGTGCGGCGGGGCGCCCGCCCTCAGTCGCGCGTGATCAAGCGCACCGCGCGCTCGTAAAAGAAGTAGTCCCACGCCCAATTGAGCAGCACGAACAACTTGTTGCGGAAGCCGATCAGCTGGATGATGTGCACGACGAGCCACATCATCCACGCGGGAAAGCCGCGGAGCTGCAGGCCGAAGATGTACGCCACAGCCGCGTTGCGGCCGATCGTGGCGAGCGACCCCCGATCGCGGTAGCGGAACGGCGCGGGGGCCTCCCCGCGGAGCGCCCGTCGCACGTTGTCCGCCGCGGTCTCCGCCATCTGCATGGCCACGGGCGCTACCATCGGCAGCGCTTCCCCGTCCTGTTCGAGGTAGACGGCGTCTCCG
>Ga0210382_10000078_pt1 | contig 39107 bp, 35 predicted proteins | sample PLMedo_FD_155452 | JGI IMG/M metagenome (GOLD analysis project Ga0210382, IMG submission 155452) | Groundwater sediment microbial communities from an aquifer in East River, Colorado, USA - PLM0_60_coex redo | ecosystem: Environmental > Terrestrial > Soil > Riparian zone | place: USA: East... | reverse complement strand
GTTCGGGGCGCCCGCGGCGGCCTCCGGCCGGGGGGCGTGCGCGCCGCCCGCTCTGGGCGCGCGGCCGGCGGGGGCGGGGGGGGGGGGGGGGGGGGGGGGGGGGCGCCGCCGCGCGCGCCTGTCTGGTCTGCGTCGGCGACGGAGCGCAGCGCGCCGAGCTGGCGACCCTGGCGCAGGCGCTCGGGGTGGAGGGCCGCGTCCGCTTCCCAGGCACGCTCACGCCGCCCTTCAACGTCCACCAGCTGTTCGACGTGTCCGTGCTCTGCTCCATCAGCGAGGGTTTTCCCAATGCGGTGATCGAGGCGATGGCCGCCGCCCGGCCCGTCGTCGCGACGCGGGTGGGCGGCGTCCCCGATGCCGTGGTGGAAGGGAAAACCGGCATGCTGGTTGCGGCCGGCGACGCGGACGCCCTCGCCGTGGCGTTGGGCACGTTGCTCGCCGCGCCCGAGCGCGCGCGGACCCTGGGCGTTGCGGCGCAGGCGCGGGCCCGCAGCGAGTACCACGAGAATCGCGTCATCCCGCAACTGTCGTCCTGGTACGAATCGCTCGCCGCGGGAGGCGGGGTCTAGCGCCATGTGCGGCATCGCGGGGTTCGCGGGGTGGGCGCTCGGCCCGGAGGAGGCCGGCAGCACGGTGCGCCGCATGTGTGACGCCATCGTCCACCGAGGCCCCGACGACAGCGGCTACTTCGTCGCACCCGAGGTGGCGCTGGGCATGCGGCGCCTGTCGATCATCGATGTCGCGGGCGGCCGTCAGCCGATCGCCAACGAGGATGGCTCGGTCCAGGTCGTCTTCAACGGCGAGATCTACAACCACCACGAGCTGCGCCGCGAGCTGATCGCCCAGGGCCACCGCTTTCGGACGCAGAGCGACACCGAAACGATCGTCCATCTCTACGAGGAGCTCGGGCCCGATTTCGTGAGCCGGCTCCGCGGGATGTTCGCGATCGCGCTGTGGGACGCGCGCGGCCGGCGGCTGGTGCTGGCGCGCGACCGCGCCGGCATCAAACCCTTGAGCTACTGGCTGACCGCAGACGGCATTGCCTTCTGCTCGGAGCTCCGCTCGTTCCTGGCGCTGCCGCGGTTTCCGCGGCGGCTGGACGAACGCGGCATCGCGGCATTCCTGAGCCTCGGGTACGTGCCCGATCCGCTGGCGGCGTTCGCGGGCGTCGCGAAACTGCCGCCGGGCCATCTCCTCGTGTGGTTCGCGGACCGCAAGGGTTACGCCGTGGTGCGGCGCTACTGGACCCCGGTGGCGCCGGAGAGTGCGGTCCTGGACGAGCGCGAGGCCGCCGAGCGCCTGGGGGAACTGCTCGCCGACGCCGTGGGAAGCCACCTCGAATCCGAAGTGCCGCTCGGCGCCTTTCTCTCCGGCGGCCTCGATTCTTCGACCGTCGTCGCACTGATGGCGCGGGCGGCGCCGATCACGCCGCGCACGTTCGCCATCGGGTTCGCCGAGACGGCGTTCAACGAGGCGCCGGACGCGCGCCGCGTGGCCGAGGCGCTGGGCGCGCGCCACACCGAACTGATCCTGTCACCCACCGCCGATCGCTTGGTGGAGGGCATCGTCGGCATCTTCGACGAGCCGTTCGCCGACTCCTCGGCCCTGCCCACGTATCTCGTCTCCCAGCTCGCGCGCCGGCACGTCACCGTCAGTCTGTCGGGCGACGGCGGCGACGAGCTGTTCGGCGGCTACCCCCGCTACCTCGACGTGCTGGAGCGCCCCAGCGTGCCCGCGTGGGGCCGGCCCCTGCTGCGGGCGATGGGCCGCGCGCTGCCCCATATCGCGCCCGGTCGAGGCCGGCTGCTCGATCTCGCCCGGCCGCGCGCCGCCGGGTACGCGGGCACGGTCGCGCTGCCGCTCGCGCCGGAGGACGGCGGGATGGCGGCGACGCGCATCGTGCCCCGCGAAGGCCAGTTCGGCGACATTCTCGCCGATGCGTTCGCGGAGGCGGGCGCGCGCGACTTCGTTTCCCAGATGATGCTCGTGGACGTCGCGACGTACCTCCCCGGCGACATCCTGACCAAAGTCGACCGCGCCAGCATGGCCGTGTCGCTCGAGGCGCGCGTGCCCCTGCTCGATCATCCACTCGCCGAGTTCGCGCTCGCCCTGCCCGCCCGATTCAAGATCCGCAACGGCACCGGGAAGCAGGTGTTCCGGGCGGCGATCCGCGGCCTTGTGCCGGACGACGTGCTCGATCGCCCGAAGCGCGGGTTCGGCGTGCCGCTCGCGGCCTGGTTCCGCGGGCCGCTGCGCCATCGCATCGAGCAGCTCGCGACGGCGAACGGCGGCCTGTACGACTTCCTGGATCGCGGCGCGGTGCGGCGGCTCGCGCGCGAGCACCTGGTGCGACGCCGCGATCATAGCGCGGCGTTGTGGCGCGCGCTGGTGCTGCAGATCTGGTTGGGCCACCTCGACGCCGGCCACCTCGACCGGTCGGTCGCCACGTCGGTGGGCGCGCAATGAGCGGCATAGACGGCGTCCGTGGGATCCGTACACCCCGCCGGCTCACCGGGCGGGCCCCTTGGCAGGACACGTGGACGCCCACCTTCGTCGCGTTTTTGGCCTACACGTTCATCATCGTGACGTACAAGCTGGGCATCGCCACCGTCGTGATGGCCCTCGCGTTGGGCAGCGTCGTCATTCGCGCGGAAGGCGTGCGAGTCCCGAGGTTTCTGTGGCTCTTCGCGGCCTGGCTGGCGTGGGCCGCCATCGGGTACGTCGTCACGCCCTACCCCGAGCAGGTCGGACCCGCCCTCGTTGCCCAGGCCAAGGTGCTTCTCGTCGCGTTCGTCGCCGTCAACGCGCTGCGCACGACGACCCAGGTCCGGTATTTCGTGATATTCCTGCTCGCCAGCTACGTGCTGGTCCCCATCCGCGCCGCGCTGGTGAACTACGTGACCGGCTACCGGCTCTTCGATCGCGCCATCGGTCCGTTTATCTACAACAATCCGAATGACCTCGCCGCCTTGACGATCCTGGTGCTCGGAGCGGCGCTGGCCCTGTGGGCGAGCGCACCGCGCAAGAGCGTGCTCCGTTGGATCGGGTTGGCCGCTGCCGTGCCCTTGGTCCTGACCGTCATCCTCACGCAATCGCGTGGGGCGTTTCTCGCACTTGCGGCCGTGGCACTGCCGTCCGGCATCGCCTTGGTGCGCCATCGTCCGCGGGTCGTACCGGTCCTTGCCGCCCTCGTGGCCCTGGCCCTGTATCTGGCGCCTGCGACCTTCTGGGACCGTGTGTCCGGCATGCGGAAGGCTGCCAGCTTCGAAACGATCGCGGAGATGGATCCCGAAGGCTCCGCCCGCGAGCGGCTCGCGGTGCTGCAGACCGCCGCCCGCATCGTGGCGGACCACGCCATGCTGGGCGTGGGCCTCGGTGCGTACGCGCATGCCAACGCCGAGTACAGTCCGGCCGTGGGTCAACGGGACGCGCACAACACGTACGTGAACATCGTTGCGGAAACGGGCCTGCCGGGACTCGTGTTGTTCCTCGGGCTCGTGGGGAGCGTGTTGCGAAGCGCCCGCGACGCCCGGCGCCGCGCCGCGCGGGCGTCACCCGCGGCGGCCGAGATGCTCCGGTGGCTCCAATACGGCGTGGTAGCCTACCTGATCGCCGGATTGTTTGGTTCGTTTTCGAAGTTTGCGTTCCTGTACATCTTCCTCGCGTTGCTGTGGAGCGCCTCCCAGGCGATTCTCGAGGACGCTCCACCGGAGAGCCCGTGGGACTCGCCTCCGCTGCCCGAACGCGATCGTCGTACGCCTCATGTTCCGGGCATCGACAATGGTGTCGCAGTTATGTGACAAATCGATGCCGCGATCGGCCGCGCGTCCTCTTTGGCCGGTGGCCCGCTCCCTGCACACCGACGCGGCGTGCGGATCCTCATCACCGGCGGCGGCGGTTTCATCGCCCGTCATTTTGTCGAGCGCCTGACCCGCGAGGGGATCGCGCTGACCCTGTTCGACCTCGCGCCCCCCGAGTGGGATCCCGGGTCAGCCACCGTCCTGCTGGGTGACGTGCGCGACCCCCGGGCGCTACGCCAGGCCCTCGTGGGGGGAAGATGCGATGCCGTCCTCCACCTCGCCGCGGCCCATCACGACTCGGGGATCGCACCCGAGACGTACTATGACGTGAACGAAGGTGGCGCGCGCACGTTGTGCGGCGTGCTGGACGAGCTGAGCATCCGCGATGTGTGCTTCCTGTCGACCGTGGCGGTGTACGGCGACGCGCCCGAGCCGCGGCGCGAGGACACGCCCGTCCGTCCCACGACGGCGTACGGAAAGTCGAAGCTCGCGGCGGAGCGCGTCTTCCAGACGTGGGCCGGCGGGGCGCCGGGGCGGCGCGCAGTCGTCATCCGTCCCCCCGTGGTGTTCGGCGCGGGCAACTACGCCAACATGTACGCGCTCATCCGCCAGATCGACTCCGGCCGGTTCCTGCAGATCGGCAACGGCCGCAACGTAAAGAGTCTCGTCTACGTGGAGAATCTCGTCGCCGCCACGTTGCTCGCATGGCGCCGGGAGGGCGCGCCCGCCTTCGAGATTGTCAACGTCGTCGACAAACCCGACCTGACGAGCCGGGAGATCGCCGAGGTGCTGTCCCGGGCGCTGGGCAAGGCGCCGCCGCGCCACAGCATCCCCCTGGGCCTCGGTCTCGCCCTCGGCTTGCCGTTCGACGCCTTCAGCCTGCTCACGGGGCGGTCTCTCCCCGTGTCGACGGCGCGAATCCGCAAGTACGCCGGCGAGCAGACCAAGTTCGAGGCGGACAAGCTGGCGCGGCTCGGCTTCCGCGCCGGGGTTGGCCTCGAGGAAGGCCTGCGCCGGATGGTCGAGTGGTATCATCGTGAAGGCGGCGGGCAACCCGCGCGGCCGCGCCTGCCTCCGGCGCGCCGATGACGGTCCTGGTGGTGGTCGCGCTGGGGCTCGTCGGCATCGCCTGGGTAGGCTACCCAGTGGTGGCGACGGCCTTGTCGTGGTTGCGCCCGAGCGGCGACCCCGGGCCAGGTCGGGTGCCCCGTCCCGTGACCGTGGTGCTCGCGACGCGCGAGGCACCGTCGGTCGTCGCCGCACGGGTCAACGACGTGTATGCGACGGTCTTCCCGCGCGAGCTCCTCGAAGTGGTGGTGGCCGTCGATGCCGCCGTGTCGCGCCACCTGGCGGACTACCGCGACGTGTTGCCCGACACGGTGCGGGTCGTCGCGGGAGATCCTCCCGGGGGGAAGGCCGTCACGCTGAACGCCGGCGTCCGGACGGCAACGTCGGAGATCGTCATCTTCGCCGACTCCGGCCAGCGATTCGATCCGGGCGCCATTCCACTGCTGGCAAGCTTCCTGGCGAACGAGGCATTTGGCGCCGTGTCCGGAGCGTACCGCACGCGGCCGGCGTCGACCGAGTCCCCGCTGCTCCGGGCATTCTGGTGGCTCGAGACGCGGATCCGGCGGGCGGAGGCTCGCTTGCATAGCCTCGTGGCCGTCACGGGCGCGATCTATGCCATCCGGCGGAAGTTATGGCGCCCACTGCCGCCCAACCTCATCTGCGACGACTTGTACGTGCCCCTACATGTGGCGGCCGGCGGACTCCGCGTCGGCTTTTGTGAGACGGCGGTGGCCTCGGATGCGCGCAGCTTCGACCGGCAGCAGGAGTTTTCCCGCAAGGTGCGCACCCTGACCGGGCTCCTGCAGGTGTGTTGCTGGTATCCGTGGGTCTTATCGCCGACGCGGAACCGCCTCTGGGGTCAATTCGTGTGCCACAAGCTGTTGCGCCTCGCGACCCCGTATCTGCTCGCGGCGGCGCTGGTCGGCCTCGCGTGGACCGAGGCGGGCCGCGCCGCACTCTGGCCGGTGGGTGCGGCCGGGATCGCCGTGCTGGGCGTCATTGCGTTCGTCCGGCCCGCCGCCGCACGCCGCATCCTCCACCAGGCCGCATGGGCCCTCTGGCTGCAAGCAGCCCCGATCGCGGCCACCCTCAATGCGGTCCGCGGGCGCTGGGACGTCTGGCGCCGCAAGACGCTGACCACCGCGGAGGCCGGGTGAGCCCCACGACCCGCGAGACGCGCTTCGCGTTCGGCCGCAACTGGCAGTCTTTTCTTCAATCGCTCGATGAAGATCGCATACAGACGGCTACCGCCTCCCTGGCCGCGATGCTCGACCGCACCGACTTGCGGGGCGTCCGCTTCCTCGATGCCGGATGCGGGAGTGGCTTGTTCAGCCTGGCGGCCCGCCGGCTCGGCGCGACCGTCGTGTCATTCGATCTCGACCCCGACTCCGTCGCATGCACCCGCGAGCTGCAACGGCGCTTTGCCGCCGCCGACGCCGACTGGGAGGTGCACCACGGGTCGGCGCTCGACCAAGCGTTCCTCGCGCACCTGGGGCGGTTCGACGTCGTCTACTCGTGGGGCGTACTCCACCATACCGGCGAGCTCTGGCGCGCGCTGGACATGATCCTGCGGCCGTTGAACCCCGGGGGGCAGTTGTTCCTGGCGATCTACAACGACCAAGGCGCGTGGTCGAGTCGCTGGCGTACGTTGAAGCGCCTCTACTGCACCAATCCGTTGTGGCGGATCCTGATCGCCGGCACGGTCATCCCCTACTGGATCGCGCGGGATCTTGCCGCAGATGTCGTGTGGGGCCGCAATCCACTCCGCCGATACACGCGGTATCGGAGCGATCGCGGCATGTCCGTGTGGCACGACTGGATCGACTGGCTCGGCGGCTATCCCTTTGAGGTCGCAAAACCGGAGCAGGTCATCGACTTTTATCTCGCGCGGGGGCTGGCGCTCGCGCGCCTGCGCACGGCCGGGGGGAGCGTCGGGTGCAATGAGTTCGTCTTCCGCCGCCCGCCACGGTCAACGGGTAGTCCGAAGACTCGAGCCGGCATAGTGAGCCGCCCATTCCAGCATCGCGCGGCGGGGCCAGAGAACGAGTCCTAACGTCGGCGTGAACTTGCCGGCTGCGGCGAGGCGCCGCCGTGTCTCGCCCCGTTCGTACACCCCCGAGCCAGCATCGGTAGGACCCGAGTTCATGACGACCCCGCCCCACTCGTAAAACACCCTATTGAGAAAGGCGAGGTGGGGACTCGCCTTGTAGGTATCCGGGGCGTGGAACCAGGCTTCGGCCAGCAGCCCGCGGATCCGGGGCTGGCGGCGCATCGCCTCGGCCATGCGGTAGTACGCGAGGTAATGCTGGCTCTCCAGCAGGACGAGATGCGGTCGCCGCCACGGCATGTGCGGCGCCACCAGCGGTGCGAATCCGCCCATCCGAAAAATGGCCCCCGCCAGTCGCACGCGATCCCACCCCTTCACGCGCAGGATTGTCGAGCGTGGGAGCCCGGAGACCTCCCAGTGGTACTGCCCGGCAGGAAAGCGCCGCAACGTCACCAGCTTGCAGATGGCCGGGAAGGTAAGCTGCTCGGCGTCGAACCACGCGAGCTCGCTGTCGCGCGGCTGCATGAGCCACACAAACTCCTCGAGGAACAGCGCCACGACGTCCTCCGACACGGGCAGCGCAGTGACCTCGCTCACCCAATGCGCCGCCGTCACCAGGAGCGCATACCGCTCGATAAGATACGGTCGCGGATCTCCATCCTCGCCCAGGATGTCGCGGCGAATGCGTCCGAATCGGCTTTGCAACTCCGGGCGCTGCGCCACCTCGGCCACCAGCGCGCGGACGGCCGCGTCGTCCCAGCCGATCCGCCCGAGCTGTTGCCGCATTCCGGAGAATTCGGTCCCGTGCGCCGCGTCCAACAGTCGGGTCTGCACCGCCGCCGCCGTCAGCTTGCTCATCTCAGACCCCCCTGCGAGGCGTCGTGCCCGGCCGCCGCCACGCCGATCGCCCAGCCGCTCCCGGCACCACACCAACCCAGGAACGGGAGCCACGCACACCCTGTGACGAGCGGTAACAGGATCAGGGCGACGGAAGCTCCGGTGGCGGCCGCCACGGCGCCGGCGCGAGACCGGAGCGCGGCCAGATAGCCGAGGGGCCCTAGGAGACCCGCCATCCACATCCCACGGAGCAGCGGGCTCCAGCGCTCTCGCTGGCGTTCGAACGGAACGAAGAGGCGCCATGCGTCTCCGGGGGAGATGGTGACATCTCTCACAGACTCTCCTCGTCCCGTTGTGGTCACGATCCGATACGAGAACCTCTGCACGGCCAGCTCGATGGTCATGGGTTCACCTGCCGCGTCTGGTGTCACGGCCGAGAACCAGGGCGAGTGTCCCCGCAGGCCGAAGCGATCACTCGCCGACGCCAGATGAACGCGAAGACTCCGATACCGTTGATCCACCCACATCCAGGCGCCCCCGGGCGTATGCACGCTGATCATCTCTGCCCAGCGCGTGTCTGGTCTCCCGGAGCTGACCTTGACCGCGACCTGGACAAGCCCGGAAGCCGGCCGATCGCGCCACTCTTGCCTCACGGCCGGCGCGCCGTCGATGCTGACCGATTGCACGGAGCCTGAGAAGGTCGTGTACCCGGGAAGCCTGGAGCCCTCCGCCGTCCAGCGGTGCCGGCCAAGCGGGGGAACAGCCTGCACGGTCACGCCGGCGCCAAGACCCGTCACCAGGAGCGCGCCGTAGAGCGTCGTCGCGCCCCCCGCGCGTGCGCGCGACGCCGCGATCCAGCGACGCAGGGGCGGAATCCGCGAGCCGGCAAGGCCGCCGATCGTATTCGCGAGAATGTCCGAGAAGCTGGCGACGCGCCCGCGAACGACGCCGGCCTGGAGCAGCTCGATGCCGATGGTCGTGACGAGGATGATGCCGACCGCCTGGCCGGCGCGGACGCCAGCCCGCGACAGCGCCCATCCGAGCGGCGCAAACAGCGCGACGTTTGCCAGAGCGTCCGCGACGCCAAAGTCCCCGCACGCCAGACACCAAAATGGCATGCGGTCACCGGCCGCTGCGTCCCGGAGCGGCGTCAGGGTCGCGACGGCAATTAGCGCGAATGCAAGCGCGACCAAGCTTCGGTCATTGAGTCCCGTCATTAGGAGTCGCCCCGACGTGGTTGTAGCAGCCGTGCAACAGCACCACTGTCCTGCACCCGCAGGCGTGCCAGACGCGGCCGGTGTTCCTGTGGTTATCAGTATGTGAACAACTAACTTACGAGCCCTGTCCCGGGCACGCAACTTGCTCATCGGGGAGCGGACACGTACTCCGCCCGTCACGCCACGAAAACGCGAGGCCATGAGCCACCGGACCAGCAATAGCACACCCTTCCCAGGTCCCGGCCGGCGTTCGTGGGGTCGCCCGGAGTGAACGGCGCGCCACCAGTCGCACGATTCGGGCCATTCCTGTGGATGCGCACGCAGCTCACCGCATGGCTCATTCGGTGGGGCGTGAGCCCCGCGATGTTCACGGGCGCGGTGTGGTCGATCGGCGGCAACGTGGCCGGCGCCGCCGCCTCCCTCGTGACACAAATGATCCTGGCGCGCGCGCTCGAAGCCACGCGCTACGGTGTCTACAGCTACATCCTGGCCTGGGTCAACGTTGCCGTTGTATTCGGGAAACTGGAGTTCGACACGGCCGCCGTCCGATTCATCGGCACGTATGTCGGTCAGCGGAATGACGGGTTACTGCTCGGCTTCCTGCGGTATGGGCGACGGGTGGTAGGCGGGACGGCGACAGGAATCGCGATCGTCGCCGGCGTCGTTGCGTGGCTGTTGCGAGATCGCATGCCTCCGGGGGCCGAGCAGGCGGTTTTGGCAGCCTGCGTCCTGGTTCCCCTCAGCGCTTTACTCGGGTTCAACGGAAGCGCGCTGCAAGGGTTCCAGCGCATCCCACAGGCACAACTCCCGCAATTGCTCCTGCGGCCGGTCCTGTTCGGCGTAGGGATCGTGCTGGTCACCTCCGGTCTGCGGTTGGAGCTGGGAGCGGGGGGTGCCGTCGCGATCAACGCGCTGGCGACCGCTGTGGCGTTGGGCGTTAGCCTCCTGTTGCTCGGGCGCGCTCGCCCCGGGGTCGCCGCGGCGCCGGCGTTCGATACCGCCCGCTGGATGAGCGCCGTTCGGGGGTTCATGCTCATCGCGACCGCACAACTCGTCTTGTCACAGCAAGCGGACATTCTCGTCGTCGGCACGTTCCTCAGCGCGCGCGATGCCGGGCTCTACAGCGCCGCCAGCCAGCTGGCCTCGTTGGTGGCCTTCGGGGCGACGGCGGTGATCTTCGTCGTTCTCCCGGTGATCTCCGAACTTCACGCGCAGGGGCGGCGTCAGGACTTGCAGCGCCTCGTGGTTCGTACGGTCCAGGGGTGCGCCGCCGTGAGTGTTCCCATCACCATTCTGCTGTTCGCCGCCGGCCACATCGTCCTCCGATGGTACGGCGCCGCCTTTGACGACGCCTACGCGGTCATGATCGTGTTGAGCACGGCCCAGTTGTTTCAGGCGACCATCGGAATCGTGTCGGGTTTCCTCCTCACCATGACGGGGCACGAGTGGGAAGCCAGCCGGGTGATCGTCGGTACCGCCGTCCTCAATCTCGCGCTCACGCTGGTACTCACTCCGTGGTTCGGCGCCGTGGGGGCGGCGGCGGCGACGGCGGTCGCCGGACTGATCAAGCTGAGCCTGCTCCGCTGGTATGCCCGGCGCTATCTCGGCGTGGACGTGGTCCTCTACCTTCGTGCGGCGCCCGGCACATGACGAACGCCCTGGTCAACGACGCGGGCGATGGCGCCCCGCAGGGTCCGGGGGTGCCCGGGCTCGTCAGTGTCGTCATTCCCACGTACAATCGGGCACGACTGATCGGTCACGCGATTCAGAGCGCCTTGGACCAGACGTATCCCGCGATCGAGGTCGTGGTGGCGGACGATGGATCCATGGACGACACGGCCGACGTTGCGAGAGCGTATGGCGCACGCGTCCGCTATCTCCGGCGGCCCAACGGCGGCGTCGCTGCGGCGCGTAACCTCGGGTTGCGCCACGCGCACGGCGAGTTCATCGCGTTCCTCGACTCCGATGACCGCTGGTACCCGTGGAAGATCGCGGCGCAGGTCGCCGTGCTCCGGGGACGGCCTGAGGTCGGCATGGTCTGGACGGACATGACCGCCGTCGATCCGGCCGGCCGGGTGCGCGCTCCCCGCTACCTCCGGACGATGTATACGGCCTATCAGGACGCCGACATTACCAGCGCCTTCGAGGCCGCCATACCGCTCGGCTCGGTATGGTCGGATGCGCCCACGGAGCTCGGGGAGCATCCCGTCTACGTCGGGGAGATGTTCCCCTACATGTTCCTCGGGAATCTGGTCCACACATCCACCGTGGTGATGCGGCGGGCGTGGGCCGCGACCGTGGGTGGATTCGACGAGGCGCTGCAGAGCGGCGAGGACTACCCGTATCACTTCCACACGACCGCGCTGGGCCCCGTCGCGTTGATCGATGCGCCAAGCATCCAATACGGCATCGGGGCAACCGACCAACTCAGCGGTCCTCGCTTTGGGATCCAGATCGCGCGGCACACGCTCCGCACCATCCTCCAGGCCCTGGCGCAGGCCTCCGAGCGCATCACACTCCCTGCCGTCGTGATCGCAGCCCGCTTGGCGCGCGCGCATGCGTGGGTAGGTGAGGAGGAGCTCCGGGCGGGCAACCGCGACGCGGCGCGCCGCCACCTCTGGACGAGTTTGCGCCATGACCCCTGGCACGCGTGGGTCGCGGCACTGCTGTTCCTCGCATGGCTTCCGGCGGGCGCGTTCGGGGGCGCGCGGGCGGTCCGGCACGCGCTGCGGCGCGTCGGGGCGTCGTGACGGGGCCAGGGCTGGGGTTCGACGTGCTGCGCGACGCCTCACCCGAGCGCGAAGCGTCGGAGCGCGCGTTGGCGGCCGCGGGGGTGCGGCTGCCCCTGCCGCATCGGACTGGATGGGCCTTGGCGCGTCGCCGCATCACGTCACGCTACGTCGCTCTGCGCGCGCCATCCGGCGCGTATGCCGGCGCGTTCACGGTGGATGCCGCCGTTAGCCGCGCCCTCCCGGGCTATCGTCTGCTGCGCGTCGAGCGGTTCGGTGAGGCCCTCGCCGGCGCGCTGTGGCCGGCCGCGGTGGACGCCCTCGCCACGATCGCACGGCAACCCCGCGTGCTGCGCCTCACCGTCGAGGTATTCTCGCGCGACGCCGCGGCACGCACACGACTCGGCACGCTCCTCGCACAGGCGGGCTTCCGGCAGGTGGGGATTGTCCGGAACTGGGACCGGACGCTGGCTCTGGACCTGCAGCCCGCCGAGCCTGAGCTCCTCGCGTCGTTCAGTCAGTCGGCCCGCCAAGGCATTCGGTCCGTCAGCAAGGCGCCGGTCAAGGTTTGCCCCATCGACGACGTGCAGCTCGGCGACCGGCTCGAGGCACTGTCACGCGAGACGTTCGCGCGAACCGGCGGACGCTACCGGGCACTCTGGGATTGGGCAGGCGTGATCGCGCTCTCGCGGCTGGCCCCAGACGCCGCTCGGCTGGTCGGATTGTTCCGAACGGACCGCGACGGGCCAGAGGCGTTGCTCGGCTTCGCCTGGGGATGGTGGAACGGGCAAAGTGCGAGCTACTTCGCCGGCGCGTCGGCCCGACCGCGTGACCTGCGCGTACAAATCGGCCAGCCGCTGCTCTGGGATCTGATCGTGTGGGCAAAGCGGGCCGGTGCGGCGTGGTTCGATCTCGGCGGCGTGAGCGCCGGCTCGGCGCGATCCGGCGACCCCGTGGGCGGCATCTCAGATTTCAAGCGGACATTCAGCAAGGAGATTGCGGAGGTCGCTGAAGATTGGACCCTCGAAGCGCACCGCGTGCCCGCGCGCCTAGCTGCCTTGGTGAGCAGCGGTGCGGCCTGGCTGTCCCGCATGGGAGGACGGTAGCGTGCGCAAGGCATTGCGGCAGCTCCGGGGGCGTGCGCTCACCGCGCTCAAAGCGGCGGGCGTCTTCGGCATGGTGCGGCGCAGCCGCTGGCGCGGCCGCCGCCTGCTGATTCTCTGCTATCATGGCATCTCCCTCCGCGATGAGCACGAGCATCATCCCGAGCTATACGTGCGTCCCGAACTGTTCGCCGCCCGACTCGAGGCCCTCGCGCGGGGCGGGTACACGGTCCTGCGTTTACCCGAGGCCGTGGAGCGCTTGCAGGCGGACGCCCTCCCGCCCCGGAGTGTCTGCCTCACGTTCGACGACGGGATGCACAACTTCAGCGCCGCCGCCCAGCCGGTCCTGGAGCGCTTCGGGTATCCCGCCACCGTATACCTGTCCACGTACTACTGCATCCATGACGAGCCGGTGTTCAACCCCCTGTGCTCGTACCTGCTGCGGCGGGCCCGTGGCAGAGTGGTCGACGCTCGCGCCAGTCTCGGCATGGACGAAGTGTGGGACCTCCGGACCACCGAGAGTTTGGGAAGAGCCTTTCTGACGGTGCAGGAGGCCGTGAACCGGCAGGGATGGGATGGCCGGGCCAAGACCGCCTTCGCCCGGCGCATTGCGGAGGTGCTGGGGTTCGAGTTCGATGGCCTCCTCACGAACCGGGTCTTTCACCTGTTGCGCCCGGATCAGGTGGTGGACCTCGCTCGGCGGGGTGTCGATTTTCAGCTCCACACCCACCGGCACCGATCGCCGTTGGATCGCGAGCTGTACCTGCGGGAAATCCGGCAAAACCGGGAACACCTGAAGTCCATGCTCGGTACGTCTCCGGTGCATTTCTGTTATCCCAGTGGGTATTGGCGGCCGGAGTTCCTGCCCTGGTTACGAGAGGCCGGCGTGGCATCGGCGACGACGACCGCTGCCGGGCTCGCGGCGCCCGGCGCCAATCCCCTGCTCCTGCCCCGCCTGCTCGACAGCGAACAGGTGGCCCAGGTTGAATTCGAGGCGTGGCTCACGGGAACCATGACGTGGCTGCGGCGGCCGCATCGCAACGGGCACGGCGCCCCGTGAGCTTCTCCCGGCGCGTTCTGCTGCAGCTGACCGGTGCCCACGCCCTGGCGCCCGCGATCCGCTCACTCGGACGGGGCCTCGTGTCGATTGTCACGCTCCACCGGTTCGCCGATCCGCGGCACGCCACGGCCGGCCACGACCCCGCCGCGTTGCGCGACCACTTGGCCTACCTGCGCCGCCACCGCTACCGTCTGCTCGGCTTGACCGACGTGTTGGACCTGCTCGAGCGCGGAGTGAACGACTCCGCGACGCCCGCCGTCGTCTTCACCGTAGACGACGGCTACTCCGATTTCGCTCACATTGGCGCTCCGATCTTCGCGGAGTACGACTGCCCGGTGACGCTATTCGTGACCACCGGGTTTCTCGACGGCGCCGTGTGGCTGTGGTGGGATCGAGTCGCGTGGCTGCTCGGCCAGACGTCACGTTCCTCAGTGACAGTCGAGCTGGCGTCCGACGTCTTCCAGTATTCGTGGTCGAGTCCGGAGGAGCGCGCCCAGGTACAGTACCACATGATTCACCGCCTCGAATTGATCGATGGGCCGGCGCGCGACTTCGCCATTGCCACCCTGGCGCGCCAATGCGACGTGGCGCTCCCGGAACGCGCGCCCCCGGAGTTCGCGCCCATGACCTGGGACGAGCTCCGCCACACTGCCGATCTCGGGGTGACGTTCGGACCGCATACCGTGACGCATCGGATCCTGAGCTTGGCCACACAGGAAGGCTGCGAGTGGGAAATCAGGGAGTCGTGGCGCCGGCTCGGTCAGGAGACCACCGCTGTGGTGCCGGTATTCGCGTACCCAAATGGCGGAGCACGCGCATTTGGGGCACGGGAGCGTGACGCCGTTCAACGCGCCGGCTTGCATGCCGCGGTGACGACGGTGCCGGGTCACGCCGTGCCACAGAGCGCGGCGGGCGCCCACATCCGCGCCGGCCGGTTTGCGCTTCCCCGCTTTCCGTATCCGGATGACCGGCCGCACGTCGTGCACATCGCCGCGGGCCTCGGGCGCTTCACGCACCCCCTCCAGCGCGCGCGGCTGCCGACCTGAACGAGTCTCAGACGATCGCGTGGCCTGCCGGACTTCGCGCCTGACGTCCCGGCGCTGAGGGCAGCAGCGCGGCGTACGACCGCAGCATTGCCGCGCCAATCTGCTCCCAGCCGTAATCGTCCTCCACTGTCCGGCGCCCTGCGGCGCCGAGGCGCTGCCGCAAGGGGCCATCGCGGAGGACGGCGCACACGGCCCGCGCGAAACCATCCGGATCGTCCCGGATCAGGATGTTGCGCCCGTCCTCGACGGCCAGGCCTTCGCACCCGATTGAGGTGCTGACGACGGCCTTCCCCATTGCCCAGGCGTCCAGGATCTTGACCCGCGTGCCGCCCCCCACCCGCAGGGGAACCACATAGCACGCCGCATCCCGCACCAGCGGACGGATATCCGGGACGTACCCCGTCAGCTCCACGTCATGGCGTTGGCGGTACGTCCGACGGGTCGCCTCCGAGGCACGCCCCACCCACCGCACGGGCGCCTGCTCGCCGGCCGCGCGCACCCGCGGCAGGATCGCGTCGCAGAAGTACTGCAGCGCGTCCTGATTCGGGAACCATCCCATCTCCCCGACGTAGATCATCCCGTCCTCTCGGCCGACGCCCGGGCGGAACCCAATCGTGTCGACGCCATTCGGCAGGATCGCACAGTGCGCCTGGGGCACGATCGTCTGGAGCCGCACGCGATCCGCTTCCGAAACCACCACATTGAGCGCCGCCCGCGCGCACCAGCGACGCTCTTCGCGCTCCATCAAGCGGGCCTGATGGGCAAGGTACGCGCGCCGCCATCCGCGCTCGACCAGGGCCCGGCGCTCGAGCAACGCGGACTCGATGTTGTGGTGCACGGCTACGACCGGCAGATCCCCGAGCAGGGCGAAGTATCGGCACAGCACCATGCAGTCGACGTGGGCGAGATCGAAGTGACGGGCGCGAAGGAGCTCCGTGAGACGGCGCGTGTAGGCGCGCGACTCGTAGCTGAACGCCGCGTACACACGATCGCGAGCGACTCCTTGGAGATGGTTCCACGCCAGGCGCGCGACGCTGTGTTCCTGAGGCACTGGAAAGGCTTCGACGCGGCAGAACTCGCCGAGCTTCGCAAGACCAGGACGGGGATCGGGCGCCTCCGCACCCTTGCGGCGGTAGAAACACAGCGCCGTAATGTCAAAGGCGCTACTCAGGATACGCAGCACATTGTAGGTGCGTATGGCGACGCCGGAATCCGCCGGATAGGGCAGCGTCTGGCACAGGAACAGGAGACTCGGTCGTCCGGTCACGGGGATCCGGCCACTTGGTTTCTGCTCGTGCCGCGTTCGCCCAGCTGCCGTGCGGGATTCCCGCCGACGATCGCCCGGGGGGGGACCGGCTTCACCACGACCGCCCCGGCGGCGACGACGGCTTGATCACCCACGGGCTCGAGCACGATAGCCCCGTTCCCGATCCACACATCCCGCCCGATGCCGACCGGCACGTAGCTGCCCCCTTGGAGCCGGACGGGGACGTCGAGTCGACCGAACTGGTGCGCATGCTTGCTACTGAGGATATCCACGTTGGAGCCGATGAGGACGTCGTCGCCGATGACCGCGTGCCCGATCATGCAGTACGCGCCGATGTACACATGCTTCCCGATCTCCACCTCCGGAGTGGCGAAGACGGTGCCAAAACCGATCGCGCAATCAGCGGCGCAACGCTTCAGGGTCGCGCGGTAGAAGGCGCGCCGCAGAAACAGGCCTGCGAAGCCGGGCCACAGGCTCAGAAACTGGCTCTGACCCTGGAACAGGCGCTCCTGGTGGTGGGGCAGCAACAGGACCCACAGCCGGTACCACGCGATTAGCGGCAGCATCAGCAGCATCGCCACTGAATTGGACAGCCGCTTCACGACACCGTCTGGCGGTGTCGCAACCCTCGGGGCGACCGTCAGTGCTGATTCAGCCATTCGCGCAATACCAGGAGACTGTAGAGCCGTTGACTGTGATCCCGGAGACCGGCACGATGGTCTTGGACCATGCGCCGAATGCCCTCCGGGTTGAACCACCCCAGATCGTGGAGACGGTCGCTGTCCGCCAGCTCGTCAGCCCAGGCGGCGGTTCGCCCGTGCCCGAACCAAACGGGCAACGGCAGGGAGAATCCCTGCTTGGGCCGCTGAAACAGGCTCGCGGGCACAAACCGCTCGAGCAGCGCTCTGAGCAGCGGCTTCCCGCCGTTGTCGTTCACCAACCACCGGTCTGGCAGGCTGAGGGCGAATTCCAGAACCTCCGGATCCAACAACGGCGAGCGGGCCTCGAGACCGTGAGCCATCGTCGCGACGTCGACCTTCGGCAGCAGGCAGTCCGCCAAGTACGTCCCGATGTCCACGATCTGCATCCGTTGGAGCGGTGTCCCCTGACCGGTGCGGTACAGGTCGGCAATCCAGCTGCCTACCGCGTTGGCGCCTCGCTGCCGTTCGCGTCGCAGGTCGCCCGCGTACAGGGCCTCCGCCTCGGGCGCACCGATGAACGTGCGCAGGGACGCGAAGCGCTCTGGCTCGTCCAGCGCGGCGATGCGCAGGGCGCGGTGGGCCCGGCCGGCCCACCGCAGCCCGCTCGGCACGCCTGCAACGGCCGCGCCGAGCGTCAGGGCCGCCTTGGGCGCGATGCGCCGCCAACGCGCCAACCGCAACCCGGTGCGATACCAATTGTAGCCCGCAAACCCTTCATCCCCACCGTCGCCGGTGAGGGCGACGGTGACGTGGGCGCGCGCCTCCCGCGCGAGCATCCAGACGGCCAGGGCGGACGAGTCTCCGAACGGCTCTCCGAAGTGCCGTACCAGCGTCGGCAGTGTGTCCAGCATCTCCGGGCGTCCCGTGAAGGTGCGGTGCCGCGTGCCGAGATGCCCGGCGATCTGCTCGGCGTACACGCTCTCGTCAAAAGCCGCTTCGGCGAACCCCAGGGAGAAGGTCAGCGCGTCACCCCGGCATTGCCGGGCGGCGATCGCCGTCACGAGGCTCGAGTCGATGCCGCCGCTGAGGAACAGCCCGAGCGGTACGTCGCTGCGCAACCGCAGGGTGACTGCGGTCGTCAGCACTTCTTCCAGACGATCCACCGCATCAGCAAAGTCTCCGGCAAATGGCTGCGGAGCAGGGTGGAGAGCCCAGTAGCGTCGAGCTACCAGGCCGGACGTGCTGGCGTGCAGCGTCTCCCCGGCGGCCAGCTTGCCGATGCCATCCCAGATCGAGTGGGGGGCCGGGATGTAGCTCAGGGTCAGAAACGCATCCAGGGCGGGCAGGCTGATGCGCCTCGCGCCCGGCGCCGTATCACGGAGCGCGGCGAGCGTGGAAGCGAAGTACAGGCAGCCGTCGTCCACCGCGTAGAACAACGGCTTCTTGCCGACCCGATCGCGCGCCAGCAGGAGGTCGCCACGGCTGGCGTCCCAGGCGGCAAAAGCGAACATCCCGCGCAGGTACCGGAGGCACTCCGCGCCGTACCGCTCGTACAGTCGCAGCAGTACTTCCGTGTCCGAAACGGTGCGGAAGCGCACGCCTTGCGCGGAGAGGGACTCCCGGAGCTCGCGGTAGTTGTAGATCTCGCCGTTCAGGACGAGGGCAATCCGTCCGTCATCGCTGCACATCGGCTGCTGCCCGCCGGCGATATCGATGATGGACAGCCGCCGGTGCACGAGCGCCGCCCGGCCCGCCGGGTCGGCCCAGGCCCCCTGGCCGTCCGGCCCGCGATGCCCCATCAGGTCGGCCATGCGGCCCAGCCGGTCGCGGTCGACCGAGGCTGTGCTGCCCAGCGCTACTGCTCCAGCGATGCCGCACACGCTGCGTCGTCCTCCTCCCCTCGGGGGTGCCGATCCTCAAGGACCTCGCGATACAGCTCGATGTGCGCCTGGACCCGGCGCTCCAACGAAAACCGGCTCACCGCGGCGCGGCGGGCGGCCCGCGCTTCGGCCGAATCCTCATTGGTGATGGCCACGTGGATCGCGTCGGCCAGAGCCGCCGCCGACCCCGGCGCCACCAACCGCGCAGCGGCGGACGTGCCGACGACCTCCGGCACCGCGCCCACGGCCGTCGCGACCGCGGGAACGTCCGCCCACATCGCTTCCAGCAGAGTGTTCGGCAGGCCCTCGCTGCGAGACGGCAGCACCACCAGGTCGAGATCGCGATAGACGACGTCGACGTCACTCGTCTGGCCCGCGAACGCCACACGGGACTCGAGCCCCAGACGCCGACATTGAGCCGCGAGGCGTGCGCGCTCCGGCCCATCGCCGACGATGACCGCGGAGTACGCGACGCCGTCGCGCATCAGCAGCGCGCAGGCATCGAGAAACAGGTCTACGCCCTTCTCCGGACTGAGGCGTCCCACGACGCCGATCCGAGGTCGCGGCAGATCTCGCGTGAGAGCGGACCAGCGCGCGCGGTCCGACGGATCGCCGGCGGCGGGGGTGGCAAGGGCCGCGTTATGGATGACGCGCACCCGTCGTCCGCAGTGCCGGAATTCCGCCGCCTGCGCCCGGGACATGACGACCACGCGCTCAGCGGCCGCGAGCAACCGTCGATCGATCCAGTGATACCACCGCGTCTTCAAGTTCTCGGCGGTCGAGCCATGAAAGAACCCGACCCAAGGGGGCCGGAACCGAAGCTTGCGCAGCCAATACGCGACGGCAGTCGCCTTATAGCCGTGCGTCTGGAGGATCGATGGCCTCCAGCGCGTCAGCACGTCGCGCACTCTCGTGGCCATCCGCCAGTCCGCCGGTCCCTGATCATCGACCACCGTATGGGCGATCCCTGCGTCGTCGAGGTACCGCGGCAGTGTCCCCGGCGACCGGCCGGACCGGCGGAACACGACGACGAGGCACTCCGTCCCGACATCGCGCAGCGCGCCGGCAAGGGCCGTCAGTTGTCGCGCCGGGCCGGAGATAGAATCGGCCGAGACCAACGCCGCGATGCGCTCCGGTACCGCCGCGCCTCCGATCACCGCACGCTGTTGCGCCGCTCGCGTTGGGGATTCTCCGCCCACGCCTCCCTGCGGATCGCTCCCCGGCGCGGCTCAGCCAGCGCTGGCCCGCAGTCCACCCACGCCCACGTCCGACGCAACCCTTCCTCGAGCGAGACGAGCGGCCGATACCCGAGGAGGCGCTCGGCGCGCTCGAGCGAAGCCAAGGAGTCCTGCACGTCCCCGGGCCGCGCGGGTCGGCGCTCGCACGCGAGGGACCGACCCGTGATGGTTCCGATCAGATCGACCAGAGACAACAGCGACGTGCGCGCTCCCGCACCCACGTTTACCACGCTGCCACTGACCGTCTCCGCCGGACCGGTCGCCGCGAGGATGTTCGCCGCCACGACGTTGTCGATGTAGGTGAAGTCCCGTGTCTGCGTTCCGTCGCCGAACAGGATCGCTTCCCGGTTCTCCCGGGCGGCGAGCAGGAAAGCCGGGATCACCGCCGCATACGCCGAACGCGGACTCTGCCGTGGTCCAAAGACGTTGAAGTAGCGGAGCGCCATCCCCTCGATCCGCCCGGCGCGAGCAAACGCCAGGACGTATTGCTCGCCGGCCAGCTTCGACGCCGCATACGGTGACCGCGGGAGGGGCTCCACCGATTCCGTCTTGGGCAAGACAGGGGTGTCGCCATAAACCGAGCTGGAGCTCGAATAGACGATCCGCTGGACGCCGGCTTCCCCGCACGCTTCCAGCAACCGCATCGTCGCGTTGACGTTCGCCGCGTGAGACGCCCACGGGTCTTTGAGCGACCGTGGCACGCTTGGGAGCGCGGCGAGATGAAAGACGACGTCGATGCCGACGACGGCGCGCCGACAGACTTCGAGGTCACAGAGATCGCCCCGCAGGAACTCGATCTCGCCGGCCAGACCGGCGAGATTCGCTTCATCTCCCGTGCTGAGATTGTCGACCACCCGCACCTGGTGCCCGAGCGTCACGAGCCGCTCGGCGACATGCGAGCCGATAAAGCCGGCTCCTCCCGTCACTAGGCATTGCCAACCCCGTGCTGCCGTCATGGGACTCCTTCTGCGATGGACGGTTTTCGCGGCAGCCCAGAGACGAGGAGAGGATGACCGCGCTGCAGAAGGGGGTTGCAAGGCGAACGCCACCGGGCAGCACCGACCAGGGCGCACGGGGCACCCATAACTGACGGCAGCTCAAGGAGATAACCGATTCGATGTTGTGAGGGGGAAACCCGCCGTTCCTGCCAGAGTGTGGCAGTGGCGTTACAAGATGCCGGCGTCGCGACTTCGGATTGCAACCCGAGCATCCGGCCGACTTCTGCACCCGCACCGGCGGATACCGCGAGGGACCGGCACCGTTCTTGCCGCCTTGTGGCGGGACGGGATCATGATCGACCCCATCTTGCTTCGCGCCGCCCCCCCCCCCAAGGGGTCTCGGGCGGACACGCGCCTGCAGGCACTCGATGCCGCCCGCGGCGCAGCCATGGTGCTCGTGTGCCTGTCACATTTCGCCAGCGTGTACCTGGTGCCGGCCGGCGCGGCGCGCCCCGCAGTGTGGTTATCGGCAGTCGGAATGATCGCCACACCGACATTCATCGTCGTGTCGGGGCTGCTGATCGGTTACCTGTCCGACGTTTATCGCTCTCAGCTCGACGCCTACCGCACCCAACTGTTCGACCGGGGACTGTTCCTGCTCCTCATCGGCCATACGTGGCTTGCCCTCACGGATGCGTGGCGGGCGGGCGGTTTGAGCGCCGGCTTCAAACGCGGCTACATCACCGACGTCATCGGACTCGCGCTCCTCGTCATGCTGCCGGTCGGGCGACGCATGCCCTGGCGCCCCCGGATTTGGGTGGGGCTCGGGCTCGCGCTGCTCACGTCCGCCGTCACCCTCGCCTGGCATCCCGTCGGCGGGTGGGCCGAAGCGCTCGAGGAGACGCTGATCGGTTCGAGCGTCGCGCCGCTGCGCGGCTACACCTTCCCCCTCCTCCCATGGCTGGGAGTATACGCGGCGAGCACCGGACTGGGGACCTGGCTCGCCCCGCGGCTCCGCGCGGGGCGCCAGCGCGAGGCGGGACGGTGCCTCGCCCTCGCGGGGTGCGGTGCCGTGGCCCTCGCCGTGATCGCACGGGGCGTGGTGCGCATCGAAACGGGACCGAGTGGCCCGCACCTGACGCCGCTCAATTTCCTGACGACCCCGTGGCTCAAGGTCCCGCCCTCCCCCGGTTACCTGTTGTTCTTTGGGGGTCTCGGGCTCGTGCTCACGGGCGCCATGCTCGCCGCGCCGCTCGTCCTGCATCGCTGGCGCCCAATGCGCGCCCTGACGTTGTTGGGCCGCAACTCCCTGTTCGCCTACCTGGCGCAGAACTTCGTCTACTTCGTGGCCCTGTACGGCGTGGCGTTGCCGTATCAGCCCGCGTGGCCGCTGCTGCTCGCCGGCTCCATCGGCGTGGTGCTGACGCTCGCGTGGCGCTGGGAGCGCTCTGCCGGCAACCGCTTCCTGACGATCGGGTTTCCCGCCATCCAGAGCGCGGTGCGCGGACGCTTGAGAGCGTCCCGCGCCTCCGCGTAGCGCTCTCACGCCGCCTCGGTCCGCCGCAGCTTCGCCTCGACGAACCGGGCGATCGCACTGAGGGACCCGAGATTGTCCTCCGTGACCTCTTCGTCGGCCACCGTGATTCCGAACTCGCTGCCCAGGAACCCGAGCAGCTCCATGACGCCCATCGAGTCGATGACGCCCTTGGCGAGCAAGGGGTCGTCGTCGCCGAGGGCAAAATCGGGGCGCATGTAGAGGAAGTTCTCGCGCACGTAGGCGCGGGTTCGCTCCAGAATCTGCGTCACCGGCATCGTCTCCATTCGCACAGTCGACTAGTGAACCACCGCGGCCTCGTCGTCGATCACGACGTCGGCGCCGTCCAGTGGCAGCGGCGTGAGGGACCGCCGTGCCTCGAGAAACTCGTGGTGCCAGAGCTGGGTCGAAAGCACGGCGATGAGGGCTTGACCCTCCCGGGCTCCGGTCGCCAACCCGGCCTCACAGCGCCGCATCAGGCCGCTGACCGCGGCCGGATCGAACACGCCGCTGTCCCGCACGCTCGCGGGCTGTAACAGCGCGTCGACGTACTCGGGACGGTCCGCGGAGAAGAACGCCGGCGTATCGGGCGCCCGATAGGGCTGCTTGCTGCGCTCGCGCACCTCCGGAGGCACAATCCCCGCGGCCCAGCGCCGCAGGATCTGCTTCTCGCGCATCCCCTGGAGCTTGCTGCGCGTGGGCAGGGCGGCGGCAAACTCGAACAGCCGGTGATCGAGGAACGGGAACCGCCCCTCCACCCCGTGCGCGAGGGCCATACGGTCGCCCTGCGAGCTGAGGAGATAGGGTTCGAGCAGCGTCACCATTTCTAGGTAGGCCGCGCGGTTCAGCGGCGACCAACTGCGAAACGCCGCCGGCAGGGTGTCGCGCAACGCGGCCTCGGCGTCCCACCCGGCGAGCGCTTGCCGCATCTCCGGGGCGTAGAAGTCTTTGATCCGCGACGTGAGGCGAATGCGCGGCAGATGGGAGAAGAGCGGGTCGTCCACCGGGCCGGCCTGCAGGAAGAAGCGCCGCCAGAACTCGCCGCCGCCGCCCAAATAGGGATACAACCGATCGAACAGCCGCGGCCGCGTTTGCGACGTCGGCTGACGCAGGCAGAACTCGCGGACCGCCGTCTCCTTGAACAGGTCGTATCCGAGGAACAGCTCGTCGGAGCCCTCGCCGGTCAGCACCACCTTGATGCCGCCCTCGCGCGTCACGCGCGACAGCAGAAACATCGGCGCGGGCGCGGTGCGGACGAGCGGCGTCTCGGTGTGCCGGATCACGGCCGGGAACGCGGCCGCGACGGCGCTTCCACCGATCGGTTGGACGGCGTGCTCGCTGCGAAGCTGCCGGGCCACTGTCCGCTGGTAGGCGCTTTCGTCGAACCGCGGGTCGTCGAACGTCACGGAGAACGTCCGCAACGCGTACGGCGACGCGGCGGCCGCGAGCGCGCAGGTGATGCTCGAGTCCAGGCCCCCGCTGAGGTAACCCCCGACGGGTACGTCCGCCCGCATGCGCAGATCCACGCCCGTGCGCATGAGATCGTCCAGCTGGCGGAGCGCATCGGGGGGCTCCTGCCCCGCCTCCGGGTACTCGAGCTCGTAGTAGCGGTGGATCTGCAGCGCGCCGTTCTCCCACTGCGCCCAGCAGCCGGGCTCGAGCGCCGCGATCCCGCGAAACACCGTGCGCGGGGCGCGCGCCGCCCACAGCGTGAACACTTCGTCGAGGCCGGCGTAGTCGGGGGCCGCGTCCACCTCGCCGGTGGCGAACAGCGCCTTGATCTCCGACGCGAAATACAGCGTCCCGTTCCGCTCGGTGTAGAACAGCGGCCGGACGCCGAAGCGGTCGCGCGCGAGAAACAGCGCGTCGCGCCGCCGATCGTAGATCGCGAACGCGAACTGCCCGTTGAGCCGCGCGAGCATCGCGGGCCCCCATTCCTCGTAGGCGTGGACCAGCACTTCGGTATCGCTGTCGGTGGAGAAAACGTGCCCCAGACGCTCCAGGGTCGGACGCAGCTCGCGGTAGTTGTAGACCTCGCCGTTGTAGACGATCAGGAGCTGACCATCTTCATTGCCGAGGGGCTGGGCGCCCCGCGCCAGGTCGATGATACTCAGCCGGACGTGCGCCAGCCCCACGCGCGCCCCCGCGTAGAAGCCGTACCCGTCCGGGCCGCGATGGCGCAACGCCGCCGCCATGCGCCCCAGGACTTCCGGCCTCACGCCGCTCGGCTCGCGCCGGGCGATGCCAGCAATGCCGCACATCAGTCGGGCGTGCCGCCCGCGCCCGGGACGACCTCCGGCACGGGCTCGACAAGCAAGGAAGAGCAATGGAGGTAGCGCGTCGTCGCGCGCTTCTGCTCGATGTCACGGTAGGCGCGGTCGATCTGGTCGCCGCGGAACCCGAGCTCCACTCCCACCTCGGCACTGGGAGAGCCCGCGTTCAGCGCCGACAGCACGATATCGAGCGTCGCGGCCGGGAGCGCGAAGTAGAACTCCTCCTGCGTCTGCGGAAGCGAATAGGTGTCGGTGGTCGGCGCGCGGCGCCGAATGGCTTCCGGCACGCTCAGATAGTCCGCGAGCTGGTAGACTTGTGTCTTGTACAGATGGGCAATCGGCTTGACGTCCGCCAACCCGTCGCCGCCCTTCACGAAGAACCCCTGATCGTACTCCAGGCGATTCGGCGTCCCCACCACCGCGTAGTGCAGGCGATCGGCGTGGTAGTACTCGAGCATCTTGCGCACGCGCTGCTTGAAGTTCGTCGCCGCCACGATCTGACGGTATTCCGCCGGCGGGAGCCGCACCTGCCGCAGGTCACCCTCCGGCGGCTGGACCGCCAGGTACGTCAGGTTGAGCCGGTCGGAATCGAGCCGGTCGCCGGGGAGGACGAGTTTCGACCGCCAGCCGGCCCCGAACTCCGGCACCACACGCGCGATCGCCTCGTCACGGCGCCGATAGCAGCCGCTGGCGTCGAGGATCGGAGCGATATCCTCCACGGCGTGCTCGATGCCCAGCGTTTCGGCCCAGCCGCGCGCCAGCCCCAGGCTCGCCGGATCCGATTCCCGTTCGGGCAGCATCAACCCGAACACCCGCTTCGGCCCGACCGCCCGGACCGCCAGCGCGGCGCAGACGGAGCTGTCGATGCCGCCGCTCATCGCCACGACCAGCCCACGCCGCCCCAACACCGACCCGAGCTGTTCGCGCAGCGCGGTGGCGATGCGGCGCACTGCCGCCTCCGGATCGAGGCGCAGCCGTTGGGCGATCGCGGCGGTCGTAGTCACGTTCACTCCCTGGGAGATGTCGCTGGCGAACATGCCGCGAAGATGCAAGGTTGGAGCCCACGCCCTATCAGCCGCCCACTCATGACGTAACAGCCGTGCCAGCAATGGGTTGCCGCTTGCGAGGTGGGCGCCGCCGGGTGACCCCGAGAAGCACCGCGCCAGGACTGTCGCAGCGCCGCTACACCTTCCCGAGGGACGCCTAGTCACGGGTCGTGGTATGCAGGTTGCGCTGCGACTACGGCGGGATGTCGATACCCGAGCGTAGTAGCTCCGCCCTGATGCTGTGGGACGCCGCGGCGCGGTTTGGCGATCGGCCGGCCGTGCTGCAGGGCGGCTCCACCGTGAGCTACGCCGCGCTCGGGGCGCGAGCCGCCGCCATCAGCCGTGCCTTGAGCCGCGCCGGCGTGGAGCCCGGCGATCGCGTGGGGGTGTTTGTGGACGGCGGGCCTGACGGCATCGCGGCGTTCTTCGGCGTGCTCGCAACGGGCGGCGTCGCCGTCGTCGCGAACGAGACCCTTCGGCCCCGTCAAGTCGAATACATGCTGACGCACGCCGGCGCCAAGGTGCTCGTTTCGACGGCCGATCTGCTGAAGCGCCAGCCCCGCCCCCTCGCCACGCCCGCCCGCCTGCTCGATCTGGGCGACGTGCCCGCGGGCGACACCTGGAGCCCCCCCCCCGTCGAGCGGGGGAGCGACGACATCGCCCAGCTCAGCTACACGTCGGGGTCGACGGGACAGCCCAAGGGCGTGATGATCAGTCACGGCAATCTCTGGGCGGCGATGAGCGTGGTGACCGGTTATCTCGGGATTCGGCCCGACGACCGGATCGCGAGCATCCTCCCGTTCAGCTTCGTGTATGGCATGAGTCAGGTGTTGTGCGCGGTTGGGACCGGCGCGGCCCTCGCGATCGAGCGTTCCCCCCTGCCCCAACAGCTTGCGGCCAACCTCCGCACCCTCGACGTAACGGTTCTCGCGGCCGTCCCGCCCCTGTGGATCCGCATGCTCGACGTTCCGGCGTTCCGCGATGCGCCCCTGCCCTCCCTGCGGATTGTCACGAACGCGGGTGGCCACCTGCCTGTCGAGACGGTGCACGCGTTGCGGCGCGCCCAGCCGCAGGCGCAGCTCTATCTGATGTACGGTCTGACCGAGGTGCTGCGTAGCACGTATCTCCCGCCGGAGGAAGTCGACCGCCGACCCAATTCCATGGGGCGCGCCATTCCGGGCGCGGAGGTCCTGGTGCTGCGGGAGGACCAGACGCCCTGCGCCCCGGGTGAGACCGGCGAGCTCGTGCACGGCGGTCCCACGGTGACTCTCGGATACTGGCAGGATCCCGAGGCCACGGACCGCACGTACCGGCCGCATCCGCTGCGCCAGGTGCCCAACGGCACGCGGGTCGTCTTCTCCGGCGACTTGGTGCGCCGGGACGAGGCGGGCCTCCTGTACTACGTGGGGCGGCGGGACCGGCTGATCAAGTCGCTGGGCTATCGGGTCAGCCCCGAAGAGATCGGCGACGTTATCCACGGCTCGAACGAGGTGGTCGACGTGGTCGTGACAGGCGAGCCCGATCCCGTGCGCGGCGAGCAAATCGTGGCGCACGTCGTGCTCCGGCCTGGCGGCTCGCTGGAGCGACTGAAGCGGTACTGCGGAACCGAGCTGCCGCGCCACATGCAGCCCGGGCGCTACGAGCTCCGAGACGTGATGCCCCGGCTTCCCAACGGCAAGTACGACCTCGTGGCCCTCCGTCAGCCCCGCGTGAGCGGAGGCCACAGCCCGCTACCGTAGGAGCTTCCGCAGCGGCACCTCGCCGGTCCCCTTGAGGCCGACGCGTCGATCCCCGATCGGCGTGTCCAGCAGCACGGCGCCCCCAAGCGTGTAGCGGATCGACTGCCGCCCCAGCAACGCGCGCATGCCCGCCCCCACTCCCGCCCATTCGAAGCGGACCGGCACGACCACGCGGCTGTGGTTCGTGGGGGAGAGATCGAGCGGCCGGTCGAGCAGCGCGTCGCCGAAGTGCTTTCCCTCGAGGTCGAGCCCGACCTCGAGCCGCGTGCTCCGCAGACGGTAGTCGTTCGGGTTGTATACGTCGAGGATCAAGTCGAGCGTTCCGCCCGTGAGGCCCAGCCCGGTGATGTTGATCTCCTGCAGCGCGATCTGGGGTTCCTGGAAGTTCAGGGCGTTGCGCAGGGTGGCGCAGCCGGCGACTAGCACAACTGCGATGGAAAGTTGGAACGTTGGAAAGCGTCTCATTCCGCGGGGCCCGTTCCATCTTTCCATCCGTCCAACGCCTTGTTCTTCAGCTTCTCCCACCATGCGATCCGCTCCTTGATGGTCTTCTCGTACCCGAACTCCGTCGGATCGTACCACGTGGCGCCACGTAATGGTTCAGGCAGGTACTCCTGCGGGATGTAACCCTGGTCCGAATCGAACGCGTACTGGTACCCCGCGCCGTACCCCAGGTCCTTCATCAAGCCGGTGGGCGCGTTTCGGATGTGCAGCGGCACCGGCTCGGCGGGGTGCTCCCGCGCCGCCTCCATCGCGCGACCGAACGCCGCGTACACCCGGTTCGACTTGGGCGCGGTCGCGAGGTAGACCGTGGCTTCGGCCAGGGCCAGCTCCCCTTCCGGACTCCCGAGAAAGTGATACGCGTCTTTCGCGGCCAGCGCCACGCTCAACGCCCGCGGATCGGCGAGCCCGATGTCTTCGGAGGCGATGCGGACCAGCCGCCGCGCCAGGTAGAGCGGGTCCTCACCCCCGGCGAGCATCCGGGCGAGCCAATAGAGCGCGCCGTTGGCGTCCGAGCCGCGCACCGCCTTGTGGAGCGCCGAGATGAGATTGAAGTGCTGCTCGCCGGATTTGTCGTACGACGGCAGGGGTTTTTCGAGGACTTGCAGCACGACGTCGCGGGACGTGGGGCGTGGCGCGTGGGAGGTCGCAACGTGCTTCTGCAGCGCCTCGACCGTGTTGAGTGCTCGCCGCGCGTCGCCCTGGGCATGCCGGACGAGAGCGTCCAGAGCGTCCTCGGTCAGTTCCACGCCCAACGTCTCACGACCCACGCCTCCGGCTTCCAAGGCCCGCCCAATCACCGTCCTGATATGGTCATCGGTCAACGGTTCGAGGACAAACACCCGGCACCGTGACAGCAGCGCTCCGGTGAGCTCGAAGCTCGGGTTCTCCGTCGTCGCGCCGATGAGGGTGATGACCCCGTTCTCGACCCAGGGGAGGAATGCGTCCTGCTGGCCCCGGTTGAAGCGGTGGATCTCGTCGCAGAAGAGGATCGTGCCCTGCCCCTGATACTTGAGGCGCTCCTCGGCTTCCTTGATGATCTCGCGCACCCGGGCGACGCCCTCGGTTACGGCGGAGAACGGCTCGAAGTGGCGCTCGGTGTAGTTGGCGATGATGCGCGCCAGCGTCGTCTTGCCCGAGCCGGGCGGCCCCCAAAAGATGCACGACCCCACATCGCCGCGCCGGATCAGGTCGCCGAGCGCTTTGCCGGGACCGAGCAGGTGCTCTTGCCCGAGGAATTGGTCCAGCGTCCGCGGGCGCATGCGCGCCGCGAGCGGCTCCGTCGAGCCCTGGAACAGCGTCGGGTCGCTCACGTCAGGGTGTCGAGCAATGTCTTGGTCAAGAAGAACGCGAGGGCGCCGGCGAAAAACGACGCGGGGACCTTCCAGCCTCGCTTGTGTTGAAACTCAGGGACGAGATTCGATGCCGCTACGTACAGTGTCACGCCCGCGGCAAGTGCCAGCCCATGACGGACCAGCACGGCCACGCGGTCGGTCAAGAGCACGCCAAGCACCGTCGCGAGGCCGAGCAAGGCCGCCGATCCGATCGCCCGGCCCCCCGACTGTCCACCCGCGATCATCAGACTCGAGATCATGACCCCTTCGGGCAGCTTGTGCAGGAAGATTGCCACGAACACCATCACTCCGAGCTCCGGGCGCACCAGGAAGGCGCTGGCGATCGCCACGCCGTCGAAGACCATATGGAGCAACAAACCGACCAGCGCCGACGTGCCGGCGATGCGGCTGACGGCGTGCGTTTCCTCACCGAAGTGGAGGTGCGGCGTGAGGGTGTGCTGGGTCAGATGGACGGCGAGGTACCCTGCCAAGATGAGCGCGGGCGCCAGCGACCCACTCCGTTCGAAGGCTTCCGGGAGGAGCTCGACGATCGCGACGGACAGCATGAACCCCGCGCCGAATGCCAGGAAGTGCTCGATGAGCTTGAGCTCGCTCGTGGCGCGGCGCGTCACGGCGAGCGCGCCGAGCACGTTGCCGAGCGCTGCGACGAGCGCGTAGATCAGGGCGCTAGACACGGGACAGCAGGTACTCTTTGGTGTTCCGGGTGGGGTCCTCGATGACCTCGGCGAGCAAGCGCTGCAAGGTCTCGCCCACGTCCGGCCCGGCGCGGACGCCCGCGGCGATCAGATCGTCACCCTTCACGGCGAGGTCCTTGAGCGCGAGCGGAGGGTTGCTCGCGCGGATCGCCGCCACGGCCGTCCTCAGCGCCTCCGGTGCGGCGATCAACAGATCATCGGTGGACTCGCCCACCTGCGACAGCCAGCGCCGCACGGCCGCCGCGTCCTTCGCCTCCGGATACTTCTCCCGCCACTGTCCGATGGCTCGCCCGCGCTCGATGTCCCGATTCGAGCATTTCAATCGGGTGAGCAGCGAGGCGGGGTCTCGGGCGATGTAAGCGGTGATGAGCACGGGATCCCGTGGCAGCTTGTCCACACCGGCGGCGTCGCCCAGCTCGGGCAGCCAGATGCGCGCGGCGCCGACGTCCCGCCACAGCGCGACGAGCTTCGACACCTTTACCGCCGTCGCGATCCCCTTGAACCACTCGTCGCGCACCCGCTCCGCGGAGAGCTGCCCCAGCCCCTGCGCGTTGGCTTTGGCGGCCTCGAGGGTGCGGGGGTGGATCCGGAACTCGAACCGCGCGCTGAAGCGCAGGGCCCGCAGGATACGCAGGTAGTCCTCCTGAAAGCGCCAGTTCGGGTCGCCCACCGAGCGGACGAGTTTCTTGGCGAGATCTTCTTCCCCTTGAAACGGATCGCGCCACTCGTGGCGCAGCGGATGATAAGCGATCGCATTGATCGTGAAGTCGCGCCGCGCCAGATCGTCCATCAACGACACGCCGAACTCGACCACCGCGTGCCGGCCGTCCGTCTTGATGTCCTTGCGGAACGTGGTGACTTCGTGCGGCCGATTGTCCTTGTCCAACACGGCGACGGTGCCGTGCTCGATCCCTACCGGCACGGTGCGCTTGAACAGCTTCTGGACTTCGGCAGGAGGAGCAGCGGTGGTGAGGTCGAAGTCGTTGTGCGCCACGTCGAGCAGCGTGTCGCGGATCGCCCCGCCGACACACCAGGTCTCATACCCGGCATCTTCCAGGGTGCGCGCGATGCGGAGCACGTCGGGCGGGATCGGCAGGCGCGCGGGAAAGGCCACCGGTTCACGCCTCGAGAATCACCGCGGCCGCCGCGATGTTGCCGTGGTGGGTCAGCGTCACGTGGATCCGGCGCACGCCCCGCTCGCGCGCGCCCTCGGCGGCGCGGCCGCTGAGGGTGAGGTGGGGGGCCCCGTTCTCGGCGCGCAGCACCTCCACCTGCTGGAACGAGAGGCCCGGACCCAGGCCCGTCCCGAGCGCTTTGAGAAACGCCTCCTTGGCCGCGAACCGGGCGGCGAGCGCCAGGGTACGGTCCGCGCGCTGCGCGACTTCGCGCCGTTCCGCAGGCGTGAACACCCGCTCCTCGAACCGCCCGCCGAACGCGCCGAGCGCCTGCGCGATCCGCGACGCGTCCACGACGTCCAGGCCGATCGCGACGATCACGCGGCCCTCACCCGCACAACACGCTCCCCCCGTTCACGTTCAGGATCTCGCCCGTGATGTGGCGCGCCAGCGGCGAGCAGAGAAACACGATTGGACCGGCGACGTCCGCGGCACTCGCCACGCGACCGAGCGGAATGGTCTGCTCGATCCGGCGCCGCCCGCCCCCCGCGTAGGGCTGCGCGGACATCTCCGTGTCCACCCAGCCCGGCGCCACACAGTTCTCCGTCACCTTGGGGGCGAGCTCGACGGCGAGTGCCTTGGTGAGGGCAATGACCGCGCCTTTGGTGGCGGCGTAGTCGGCGTGAAACGCCTCGCCGCGCTGGCCGGCGGTGGAGGAGACGAGGACGATGGTGCCGCCCTCCGAGAGGTGGGGAATGGCGGCCCGGCAAACGTAAATCACGGAGTCGAGATTGGCGCGCCGCGTCCCCTCCCATTGCGCGTCGCCCATCCTGGCAAGGGGGACGTCGTCGGGGGGCCAGACGCCATGGTTCACGACGAGGAGATCGAGGCCGCCGAGTGTCGAGACGACGTCGGCGACCGCCCGCCGGGCCGCCGTGACGTCGCCCAGGTCGCCGGCGATCGTCGCCGCGATCGCGGGGTCGGGCGTTGGCTTCCGGCTGCGGTAGCCGGCGGCGACTCGCGCGCCCGCCTTGGCGAGCAGCTGCGCGGTCGCCAGCCCGATGCCCCTCCCCCCACCGGTGACAAAGGCGCGGCGACCGGTGAGGTCGATCATCCCCGGAGCCGGCCCTCCACCAAGTCACAGATCACGTGCTCGATGGCGAGGTGCAGCTCCTGAATGCGCGCCGTGTCGTCGGCCGGGATGACGAGTGCGGCGTCGGCCAGCTCCTTGAGATGGCCGCCGCCCCTGCCGAGGAACGCAACGACGGCCACGCCACGCGCTTTGGCTGTTTGGGCCGCGCGGATCACGTTGGGGCTCTCGCCGCTCGTCGAATGCAATACCAGCAGATCGCCCGGCTCCGCGAGGGCCTCTACCTGACGCGCGAACACCTCGTCGAACCCCATGTCGTTGGCGCAGGCGGTGAGCAGCGAGGTGTCGGTCGTCAGCGCGACCGCCCGCATCGCCGGGCGCGTCGTCTGATAGCGCACGACGTATTCGGTGGCGAGGTGCTGGGCGTCGGCCGCGCTGCCGCCGTTCCCCGCGAAGTAGAGCGTCCCCCCCCCCCGCAGCGTCGCCTCGAAGCGGTCGGCGATCGCGGCGATCTCCTCGGCCTGGTCCGCCGACACCCGCGCCGCGAGCCCGGCGAGCGCTTCGAGCGACGCGCGAATCTGCTCGAGCGGCGTCATCGCACCGCCTCCACGAACGCGCGCAGCTCGGCCGCGGACCCCCCGCCCGCCTCGAGGACGGTGCCGATCACCACGAAGTCCGCCCCGTGGACGCGCGCCGCGCCCGCCTGCGCGGGCGTGCGGATCCCGCCGCCGACGAACAGCGGCCGGTCGGGCACCGCCTCGCGGCACGCCCGGATGACGTCGCCCGGTACGGGGCGTTCGGCGCCGCTGCCGGCGTCGAGGTACAACGCCTGCATCCCGATCAGCTTCGCGGCCGTGGCGTGCGCCGCCGCCAGCTCCGGCTTGTTGGCGGGGAGGGGGCGCGTCTGGCTCACCGCCTCGACGCTCGTCACCCGCCCGCCGTCGATCAGGATGTAGGCGGTGGACAGGGTCGGGACGGGATGGCGCTGCAGGAACGGAACGGCGCGCACGTGCTCCTCGATCAGGTACTGCGGGTTGCGGCCCGAGACGAGCGAGAGAAACAGCACCAGGTCCACCTGGTCGGTCAGCTGCATCGCCGAGCCGGGGAACAGCGCCACCGGAAAGCCCGGGGCCGCTTCGCGGATGGCACGCACCACGACGTGGGTCTGGGCCGCGCCGTCGAAGGACGATCCAATCAGGACGCCGCGGGCTCCCGCCGCCGCCGCGTCCCGAGCGATCCGCGCCGCGTCGCCACCCGGCGTCCGAGCGGGGTCGACGAGCACCAAGAGGCCTCCCGTCCCCAAGACCGCGGTCACGCGACCAGACCCTCCGTCAGGCGCGCCAGATCTCCCACCGCCTGCTCTGCCTGAGCCTCGAAGGCGTACGTAATGAACGCGTCCGCCGCCAGCAGGTCGAGCGCCAACTCGCGCCCGCCGTCGGGCTGCGACGCCACTCGCTCGAGCAGGTGGCGGCCGAGCTCGGCGAGGTATGCGGGGAGCGGCGAATGGGGACTGCTCTCAGCGAGGGCCCGCTCGAGGCGTGCCCGCAAGGCGGCCGGGCTAACCGGGCGGCGAGCCTCGAGCCAGGCGAGTACGTCATCGCGCGTCACGAAGTCAGCTTCCTGACGATCGCTGGTGTCTGCGATTTGGCATCGCTCAACCGGTCCGGGTCACCAATGCCGGCGGACGCGAACTGCGGGCGCCCACCCCCCTTCCCTCCGGCCGTCGCGGCGATGGCGTTCACGATCTCCCCGGCCTTGAGCCCCTGAGCGATCAGGTCGTCGGTGACGGCCACATGAATGCCCGGCCGCCCGCCCCTGGTAAACAGCACGGAGATAGCACGCTTGTGCTTGGATCGGAAGCCGTCCATGACGGCGCCGATCTGCGCACGATCCTCCAAGTCGGACTCGGCGATATGGAGGTCGACATCTCCGATACGCTCCACCTTTCCCGATTCCCCAGTCCCCGCCTTCAGGAGGTCCCCGATCCGCTTCTCGAGCTTCCTGTTCTCCTCGAGCATCGTCTCGATGCGTCGCGCCAGGTGCTCCGGTTGTGTCTTCAACAAGTCTGAAGCGTGCACTAAGCGATTTCGTAGTTCGACAACGTATCGATAAGCCGCCGGGCCAGTGAGGGCTTCGATGCGCCGGACGCCGGCCGCCGCCCCGGTCTCGTGCGTAAACCGGAACAGGGCGATCTGCCCCGTCGTCGGCACGTGGGTACCGCCGCACAACTCGAGCGACACGCCCGGCACGTCGACCACGCGGACGACGTCGCCGTATTTCTCCGTGAAGAACGCCATCGCCCCCGCGGCGATCGCTTCCTTGTACTTCATCTCGCGCGTCTCGACGGGCAGGTTCTCCCAGATGTGCTGATTCACGTCCTCCTCGATGCGCGCCAGGACCTCGTCCGGGATCGGGCCGTGGTGCTGAAAGTCGAACCGCAGCCGCTCCGGCGCGACCACCGATCCCGCTTGACGGACGTGCGTCCCGAGCACCTTGCGGAGTGCGGCGTGCACGAGGTGGGTTGCGGTGTGATTGCGCTCGATGTTGCGGCGCCGCGCCTCGTTGACCTGGGCGAGCGCGGGCGTGGGCTCGAAGGGCTCCCCGAACGTCCCCACGACGGCACTCTTGCCGTCCACCTTCTCGACGTCCTCGACTGTCAACTCCCAACCGTCGCCCTTCACGACGCCGGTGTCGCTCACCTGGCCGCCTGACTCCGCGTAGAACGGGTTCTCTTCGAGCATGATCTCCAGTTGATCGCCCTGCTGTCGGAACGCGATGGGATGAGTCTCGGCGGTGGTCGTATCGTAGCCGACCCACTTCTGGTGGCCCTTGGCTTTCAGGGTCACCCACCCGCCCAACTTTTCGACCACGCGTTGCGACGCGCTCATCTTCCGTGCGGACCGCGAGCGATGCCGCTGCTGCCCGAGGGCGCGCTCGAACCCCTCGACGTCGACCCTTTGCCCGCGCTCGGCAGCGATGAGCTGCGTCAGGTCGATTGGGAAGCCGTAGGTGTGTCGTAACTTGAAGGCGTCCTCCCCGGAGATCACCGCCGTGCCCTGCAACTCGTCCAGCCGTCCCAGCCCGCCCTCGATCGTTTCCAGGAAGCGCTCCTCCTCGGCCCGCGTCACGCGCTGGATGTGCGGCTCCTTGGGCACGAGGTCGGGATAGACGGGCCCCATCACGGCGCTGACGGCAGGGATCAGGGGCGCGAGCGTCGGCTCCCGCCGGCCCAGCAGCCACGCGTGCCGCACCCCGCGGCGCAGGATGCGGCGCAGCACGTACCCGCGCCCCTCGTTGGACGGGTAGACGCCGTCCGCGAGCAGGAACGCCACCGCGCGCGCGTGGTCGGCGAGGACCCGGAACGGCGCCCCGGCAGGGCCGCGATCGTACGCCTTCCCCACGACCTCCACGGCCTGCGCGATGATGGGCTGAAACAGGTCGGTGTCGAAGTTCGACGGCACGCCCTGCATGACGGCCGAGATGCGTTCCAACCCTGCTCCGGTGTCGACGGACGGAGCGGGGAGCGGGGAGCGGGTGCCGTCGGCCGCCTGGTCGAACTGCATAAAGACCAGATTCCAGATCTCTAAGAACTTTCCTTCCTCGGAGAGCCGCACGAACTCGTCCATACTCAAGTCGCGCTTCCCGCTCCCCGCTCCCCGCTCCCCGCGAATATCCACGAGGATTTCCGAGCACGGGCCACAGGGCCCGGTGTCGCCCATCTGCCAGAAGTTGTCCTTGTCGCCCAGGCCGAAGATGCGGGCGTCGGGGATGCCGGTGATCGCATGCCAGAGCTGGCGCGCTTCGTGGTCCGCGTGGTGCACGGTCACGTACAGCCGTTCTGGGGCGATGCCGAGCCACTTGTCGCCCGTCACCCACTCCCAGGCGTACGCGATTGCTTCTTTCTTGAAGTAATCTCCGAAGGAGAAGTTGCCGAGCATCTCGAAGAAGGTGTGGTGCCGCGCGGTGTGGCCCACCTGCTCCAGGTCGTTGTGCTTGCCGCCGGCGCGGACGCACTTCTGGCAGGTGACGGCGCGCGAGTACTCGCGGCGTTCCAACCCTTGAAACACGCGCTTGAACTGCACCATGCCGGCGTTCGTGAACAGCAGCGTGGGGTCGTCGGCCGGGACGAGCGAGGAGCTCGGCACCTCCCGGTGGGATCGGGGGGCGGCCGTGAAGTAGTCCACGAATTTGCGGCGGATTTCGGCAGCCTTCATGGGGCGGAATATAGCACGGCGAAATGGCAACCTGAAGAGCAACTAGCACTTAGCCGCCAAGCAAGGTCCCCGCGGCCATGCCGCGGGGTTCGAACGAATGGTGGCGGCTAAAGACCCTCGACGATGTGGCGCACCTCAGCCCCCTGGAACCCTCGCCGCGCGAGGAACGCCACCAGCCGCCGCTTTCGCACCGCCAGAGGCAGGCCGGCGAGCTGCCGCGCCCGTTTGGCCGCGACCACGCGCACGGCCGCCGCCGGGTCCATGCCTTCGTCGGCGAGGGCGGCGCGCACGGCCGCTTCGGCCACCGCGCGGTCGACTCCCTGGGCGAGCAGATCCTTCACGAGGCGCGCCGGGCCGCGGCCACGCGCCGCCTTGGCGCCGGCGTAGTCCCGGGCGAAGCGCGCGTCGTCCAGCAGATCCTGCGCGAGGAGGCGCTCGAGCGCGCCGTCCACCGCCAGGCGGGGATGTTGTTTCTGCAACAGGCGGCGGCGCAGGTCGAAGCGGGCGTGCGCGCGCCGGGCCAGGGCGCGGAGCGCGGCGCGGTAGGCCCCCTCGAGGTCGGCGAGCTCCTGCAAGCGTGCGAAAACGCGCTCGCTGATCTCTCCTCCCACGACGAGGCCTATGTCGGCGAGTGCTTCGGCGGGGAGGGACGCAAAACGCCCCCGATCCACTTCGACCAGTCGGTAGTCCGGCCGGCGTGGATCGGGGGCGAGCCCGGTGAGCAGCATCTACTCCTCGGGGGGTGGGGCGCTCTCGTCGTCCTCGCCGGCCGCCGGGGAGGGAGCGGCCTTGATGCCGAGGTGTTCCTTCACCCGTGCCTCGACCTCGGCCGACATCTCGGGGTGGTCCTTCAGGTACAGCTTGGCGTTCTCCCGTCCCTGGCCGATTCGGTCCTTGCCGTAGGAGTACCAGGCGCCCGACTTCTCGATGATCCCCGCCTCGGCGGCGATGTCCACGAGCAGCGACTCGTGGCTGATGCCTTCGTCAAACATGATGTCGAATTCGGCCTGGCGGAACGGCGGCGCCACCTTGTTTTTCACGACCTTGACGCGGACATGGTTGCCGATCACCACTTCGCGGTCCTTCACCGGCGCGATGCGCCGCATGTCGAGCCGCACCGACGCGTAGAACTTGAGCGCGCGCCCGCCGCTCGTGGTCTCGGGGTTGCCGAACATCACGCCGATCTTCTCGCGCAGCTGGTTGATGAAGATCACGGAGGTGCGCGAGCGGTTGATCGCCCCGGCGAGCTTGCGGAGCGCCTGACTCATCAGGCGCGCCTGCAGCCCCGGCAGCGAGTCGCCCATGTCACCCTCGATCTCGGCCTTGGGGACGAGCGCCGCCACCGAGTCGATCACGACCACGTCCACCGCGCCCGACCGCACCAGAATCTCGCAGATCTCGAGCCCCTGCTCGCCCGTGTCCGGCTGGGAGACGAGCAGGTTCTCGATGTCCACACCCAGCTTCTTGGCGTATTCCACGTCGAGCGCGTGCTCGGCGTCGATGTAGGCCGCGGCGCCGCCGAGCCGCTGGGCGTGTGCCACGACGTGCAGGGCGAGCGTCGTCTTGCCGCTCGACTCGGGGCCGAAGATCTCCGTCACCCGGCCCCGCGGGATGCCCCCGATCCCGATCGCGGCGTCGAGGTTGATCGCCCCGGTCGAGATTCCCTCGAGCCGCACCTGCGGCGTGTCGGCCCCCATCCGCATGATGGAGCCCTTGCCGCAGGTCTTCTCGATCTGGGTGATGGCCAGCGCGAGCGCCTTCCGGCGGTCGTCGGAGAGCTTGGGCGGTTCGCGGTTCTCGCGGGGGGGCGGCGCCGTCATGAGTGACCTCGACATGGGTTGCGAGCCTCTTTGGGTGAGGCCCGAATATATACCGAAACAGCTGCTATCGCCACCCGGGACGGAACGCATCCTCCAAGTGGTCCAACTTGTTTCCCACCAACGCGATACAGTCGAAGCGATAGATGTCCGATGGCCTCCCGAACCGGTCCACCCACACACGCGCGGCTTTCACGATCTCGCGCCGCTTCGCCCCGGTGACCGCCTCCAACGGGCTCCCGAAGGCGTCCCCCTGCCGGACCTTCACCTCGACGAACGCGACCAGCTGCCCGCGGCGCGCCACCACGTCGACCTCCACGCGCCCCACTCGGAACCGGTGGGCCACGACGTCCCAGCCGCGACTCTGCAGGTAGCGGATCGCCCGCTCTTCGCCGGCGAGCCCGCGCTTGTGCCGCTCGTCGGTCCATTCGTCGGGATTGCTCCGCACGCCGCTTGCCATGGCGCGCAACTTACCGATCCCCCGCCTGCGAACCTAACCGAATCCATGCCCGCCGTGCCCGTTAAACGCGGCAGATCTCATCCAGCTCCTCCAGCCCCACCAGCACATCCCTCGGCTTGCTGCCGTTCGCCGGCCCCAAGATCCCGGCTAACTCGAGCTGGTCGATGATCCGCGCGGCCCGGCCGTAGCCGATGCTCATGCGCCGCTGCAGCAGTGAGGTCGAGCCGAGTTGATTCTGAATGCACACCTCCGCGCCTTGGCGGAACAAGGGGTCGCGCTCCCCCCCCCCCCCCCCCCCCCCCCCCCCCCCCCCCCCCCCCCCCCCCCCCCCCCCCCCCCCCCCCCCCCCCCCCCCCCCCCCCCCCCCCCCCCCCCCCCCCTCCCCCCCCGCCCCCCC
>Ga0210382_10000077_pt1 | contig 39688 bp, 24 predicted proteins | sample PLMedo_FD_155452 | JGI IMG/M metagenome (GOLD analysis project Ga0210382, IMG submission 155452) | Groundwater sediment microbial communities from an aquifer in East River, Colorado, USA - PLM0_60_coex redo | ecosystem: Environmental > Terrestrial > Soil > Riparian zone | place: USA: East... | reverse complement strand
GTCCACGAGCAACGGGCTCGCAGCCAGCACGCCGCGTTGCGCGCGGAGATCCACCGTGGGCCCGTGGGCGGAACTGCGCCAGCGCGCGCGCACGCGGCCGGTGGGAACGACAGTCGTGCTCCCACTGCCGCTCCGTTCGAGTCGGGTCTCTCCAAGGGCGCCTTCAATGCTGGCCAGCCGGCCCGGCCGCCACGCTGCGCGGAGCGCGAGCTGTTCTAGCCCTGCGGTACTGAAGCCGTCCGTCACGCGATCATGGCTCGCTTCCACGCCGAGCCGCAACGGCCCACGCGCCTGGAGCTCGGCGCTACCACCCAGACGGAACGTCGTGTTTCCGTCCGAATCGCGGCTGCCACTCACCAGTGGTGTGACCGTGGGCGCCACTGCCCGGGCCCGAGGGAGCACGCTCGCGCGGCCGGCGACAGCCTCGGGCTCTCCCGGCGCAAGCCGCAGCGCGTCGTCGAACGAGCGGAGCGCATCTCCGTACCGGCCGGCGCGGGCCAACGCCTCGCCCACCGCCATGTAGCCCCACGGATCCTCGGGCTCGAGCTCGACGTAGCGCTGGAATAGGCGGAGCGCTGCAGCGGGGTCGTTGCGCGTGAGCTGGGCGAGACGATAGGTCGCGTGGGAATTCTCCGGATCCGCAGCGAGCACGGCCGCGTACTCCCTGGCTGCTACGGTCTCCGCTTTCGCTGCCCAGGCCGAGTCCGCGCGTGTCAGAAGAGCGGCCACGCGGCGGGGACTTTGCGCTAACGCCCCCCGCGGGCCAGGGACGACGAGCCCGAGGATGAGCAGCAGCGCCACGCGCCGGCGCTCGCGCGCGACGGTGCGGCCTGCCGGGGTGCCACGGTGCACCCACAGCCGCAGCAACTCGACGCCGGCGAGCACGCCGGCGAGCGTGCCGAAGGCGAGCGCGACACTCGCGATGCGAAGCACGTTGCCCGGAGGTAGGGAGGTGCCGAAAGCCGTGATCGGCCGCGCGGCCGCAAGCGCGAGGCCCAGCAACCACCCGGTCACCCACATCGCTCCCAGGATCCCGCCGGCGATCGCCAGCTGCGCGGCGACGACGCGCCAGTTGCCCGCCGCCCGCCCGCGGCCACGGCGGTACGCTTCGCGCAGCGGCATCGCGAGCGCGCTCGCGAGATAGAAAATCCCGCCGATTCCCGTGCCCGGCAGCCCGGCGTTCACCGTCAGTGTCCCTTTTTGTACTGCCGCAGGGGGCGACCCAGCAGCAGCTCGGCGCATACAGCACGCAGGAAGAAGACAGCGTTGACGGTGCGGAGTAGGAAGAACGCGGGGACGCTCGCCAGGGCCCGCCCGACCTCCCGCCGCGGGGCGGCACCAGCGAGCACGGGCACTAGCACGGCGGGGGCGTCGATCACGTAGCCCAACAACGGCCACGGGCTCGCGAACAGGAGGGCGAGGGCCGGTAGGGCGACCAGGTACAGGGCGGCAGCGACCGTGGCATCCCAGAACGCCACGGCGACCGCGGAGCGCAGATACGGTACGGCGAGCACACCACGCCAGTGCAGCTTCACGTTCTGGATGAAGCCATGCGACCAGCGTTGCAGTTGCGTCCCCATGAGGCGGAAGTTGCGCGGCTCGATCGGGTAACACACGGCGTCAGGTACGAAGCGCACGGCGTACCCCGCCTGATACAGGCTCCACGTGAGATCCATGTCTTCGGCCATGGTGCGGTTGGACCAGCCGCCCTGCGCGCGCAGGATGGCCGTTTGGTACATCGAGAAGCAGCCGGATGAAATGAGCGGCTTCCCGTAATACTCCTGCACCTGCTTGTAGAAGGTGAATGCGAACAGGTACTCGATATAGCGCCCGCGCTCCCATACGCTGCGAACGCGCTGGGGAAGCACGAAACCGCACGCGGCGGCGACGCGGGGCTGCCCGAAGGCCGGCAGCAGCCGCTCGATCGCGTCGGCCGCGAGCACCGTGTCCGCGTCGACGGCGATGGTGAGTGGGGTGCGGACGTAGCGCAGCGCGAACGTCTGCGCCCCGGCCTTGGAGCCCGTGTTCGCCGGTGGGCGCACGACGGTGACCCCCAGCGCCCGGGCGAGGTCGGCGGTCCCGTCGGTGGAGCAGTCGTCCACGACGATGATTTCACGCGGTCGCGCCGTCTGCGCCTGGAGGCTCCGGATCGTGTCCGCCACACTGGCCGCCTCGTTGAAGGCGGGCACGATCACCGTTACATCCGCGCCGGTAAATGAGGAAAGCATCAAGTGAAGACGCTGGCACCGCTCTCCCGGTAACCGTGGCAGGCTGGAACGCGAGGGCCTTCGCCCTTGCTACTATAGCCACAGTGGATATACTCGGACCATGGCCTACTCTCGAACCGACGTCGACGCACTGCTGCCGCTGCCCCTCGCCACCTTCCACATTCTGATCGCGCTGGCGCACGAAGACCGGCACGGCTACGCCATCATGCTCGACGTGGCGAAACGGACCGACGGTGAGCTGCGACTCAGTGCCGGTACGCTGTATCGCTCGATCCAGCGGATGCTGGAGCAGGGACTCATCACCGAGACCAATGAGCGCCCCGCCCCGGAGCTCGACGACGAACGGCGCCGCTATTACCGGATCACGCCGTTCGGCGCCGCGGTCGCGCGGGCGGAGACGCAGCGCATGGCCAACCTCGTGCGCATGGCGCGTGTCGAAGGATTATCTCCAGGACGGGCCTGATGCGCTTCTATCGCCTGCTGTTGTTGCTCTATCCGTCGTCGTTCCGGCGCGAGTACGGCGCCGAGATGAGCGCCGATTTCGCGCGCCGCCGGCGGGAATCGTCTGGCGCGGTGGCAGCGCTGTTCCTCTGGCTCGACACGGCCTTCGACGTGCTGCGTAGCGCGGCGGCCGCGCACTGGGACATCCTGCTCCAGGATCTGCGCTACACCGTACGGTCGCTCAGCCGTGCGTGGGGGTTTGCATTCGGCGCCATCGCGGTGATCGCGATCGGCGTGGGCGCCAATACCGCTGCCTTCTCCGTCGCCGATTTCGTGCTGTTCCGGCCGCTGCCGTTCCCCGACCCGGACGCGCTGGTGCGGCTGTGTTGGGGCCCGCGGACGGGCGGCGGGTGGGGCTGCATGAACCAGCTCTCACCCGCGAACTATCGCGATTACAAAAACATGACCTCGTCGTTCCAGGCCATGGGCGCGTATTTCGGCAACGCCGTGAATCTGGTGGGGAGCGGGGAGCCGCAGCGGATCTCGGGGGCTCAGGTGACGTCCGACGTCCTTCCGCTCCTCGGCGTCGCGCCGTTGCTGGGGCGGCTTTTCGACTCCACGAGCGGTGGAGCGGCGGACGTCCGCGGCGTCGTCCTCAGCTACGGGTTGTGGCAGTCGCAGTTCGGCGGCGACTCGCGCGTGCTGGGACGCGGCGTCAACCTCAACGGGACGCCGTACGAGGTGATCGGTGTGATGCCGCCTGATCTCTACTTCCCGACCCGGGAGACGAAGATGTGGACCCTCCTGCTGCTTCGGGACGAGAACTACACGGACCGCAGCGACAATTATCTAGAGGCCGTCGCACGTCTGAAGCCGAGGGTCTCGATGGATCGGGCCCGCGCGGACCTGAACGTCGTCGCGGCGCGCCTCGCGCGCGACTACCCCGATGTGAACGGCGACGCCGGATTCAGCTTCTTCGCGATGCGCGACACCATGTCACCGCGCTACCGCCTGATGCTCCTCGGCCTCTGCGGCGCGAGCCTGTGCATTCTCCTCCTCACGTGCGCGAACCTGGCCAACCTGTTGCTCGCGCGCGCGGGCGCGCGGGAGCGCGAGCTCGCGGTGCGGGCGGCGCTTGGCGCCGGCAAAGAGCGGCTCGTGCGGCAAATCGTCACCGAGAGCATGACCCTCGCGCTCGCCGGCGGCATCGCGGGCGTGGCGGTCGCTGCGGCGGCCGTTCCGCTCCTGTCTCTCCTCGTGCCGGATACCTTACCCGTGGCGAGTCAGCCGAGCCTCGACCTGCGCGTCCTCGCGCTGGCGGCGGCGATCACGGCGCTGACGGGCCTCGGCTTCGGCGTACTGCCGGCGCTGCGCGTCGGCGGCCGAACCGGCGGAAACTTGAGCGCGTTGCGCGAAGGCGTTGGCTCGGGAGGCGGCCAGAAGCAGCGACTCCGTAACGTACTGGTCGCCGTGGAGGTCGCGGTCTCTGTCGTGCTGCTCATCTCATCGGGTCTCTTGATCCGGGCGGTCTGGCGGATTCAGTCCATCGATCCCGGCTTCGTGCCCGAGCGCGTCGTCGCGCTGAGGACCGTGCTGCCGAGACCGAAGTACGACATTACCCAACGCCGCGTGCAGTTCTACAACCGCGTCCTGACCGACATCCGCGTGCTCCCCGGAGTGCAAAGCGCAGGCTACATCACGGGCCTGCCGATGGTGATGACGGGGAGGATCACGAATGTGGTGATCCCGGGCCGCGAAGTACCCGCCGGTTTCCGCAACGAGGTCGTGAGCGTGCGCTCCGTGACATCCCAGTACTTCCGGACGATGGGGATTCCGCTGCTCCGCGGGCGGGACATCGAGGAGGGCGACGTCCGCGGGCGCGCGAATGCCGCGGTTATCAGCGAGTCGTTCGCGACGCGGTACTGGCCGAGTGAGGACCCCATCGGTCGAACGTTCGAGGCGCGCGGGGAAGTTCGCGCGGTGGTCGGCGTCGTGGGGGACGTCAAGGTGCGCGGCTTGGAGCGCGCCGAGGAGCCGCAGCTCTATCTCTCCGCCGGTCAGGTGCCGGACACGGCGTTTATCAATGACGACCCCAAGGACCTCGTCGTCCGTTACAGCGGGACGACCGGCGCCCTGCTCTCCACGGTGCGCGACATCGTCCAAGCGGCGGACCCGGAGCAGCCGATCTCCGACGTGCAGACATTGGACGATGTGGTCGCGGGAGAGACGGCTACCCGCCGCGCGCAGCTCCGTGTCCTCGGCGCGTTGGCCGCAATCGCGTTGCTGCTCTGCGGCGTCGGCATCTACGGCCTGCTGGCCTTTACAGTCTCCCAGCGCTCGCGCGAGATCGGCGTACGGCTGGCGCTGGGCGCGGAACCGTCGAGCGTGGCACGCATGATCGTGACGAAAGCGATGAAGCTCACGCTCGTCGGGCTCGTGCCCGGTGTGCTGGCCGCCTACGCGGCGGCGCTCGGGATGCGCGCGCTGTTGTTCGGCGTTGCGCCTGCAGATCCTGCCACGATCCTCGGTGCTGTGGTCCTGGTGTGCGTGATGACGCTGGCAGGGTCGCTCGTGCCGGTTCTGCGCGCCGTGCGGGTGAACCCGATGCTGGTGCTGCGGGCGGAGTAGGTTGTTCGCTTGTGGGATTCGCCAGTCCCACAACCGAACGCTTTGAGTTGGGCCGCGAACGGCAATTCATTCGCCCGCTGCGACTTAAGAAATCCCGCCGATTGGTACACTCTGTGCCTATGTGAGCAGCGTGGACATCCCACGCGCGCCAACCAAGAACCGCAAACGCTACGTGCAGGCGGGAGTCGGGGCCGCCGGCCTCATCCTCGTCACGATTCTGCTCGCCAGTCTGAAGCCTGCGGCGCCCAGTGTCGATCGCGAGGTCGTCTCGCTCGATGGGGTGCGCCGCGGCACGATGGTGCGAGAGGTGCGGGGTCCCGGCACGCTCGTGCCCGAGCACATCCGCTGGATCTCGGCGCTCACGCCCGCGCGAGTCGAGCGCATCTTCGTCCAGCCGGGCACGCCGGTGCAGGCGAACACGGTGCTCCTCGAGCTTGCGAATCCGGACGTCCAGATCGAAGCGCTCGATGCCCAGCGCCAGCTCACGGCCGCCGAGGGCGAGCTCGTCAATCTGAGGACCAACTTGCATAGCGCGCGGCTCACGCAGACCGGCGTCGTCGCAACGACGCGCAGCCAGTACCTCCAGGCAACACGCGACGCGGCAGCCCTTGACTCACTCGTGGTGCTCGGTGGCGTGTCCCGCAACGACGTGAGCCTCGCCCGCGACAAGGCGAGTGAGCTCGAGACGCGCTACGACATCGAGAAGCAGCGCCTCGATCTCCTGACCTCGACCGTGGACTCGCAGCTCGCGGTGCAGAGGGAGCAGGTCGTGCGGCTGCGCGCGATCACGGCGTTCCGGCTGAGCCGGCTGAGCTCGCTCGAGGTGCGCCCCGGTGAGGACGGCGTCCTGTCGGAGCTCAACCTCCAGCCCGGCCAGTGGGTGGTGCCCGGGACGATTCTCGCGAAGGTCGTCCAGCCCGGAAAACTCAAGGCGGTGATCCGCATTCCCGAGACCCAAGCGCCCGGCCTCGCGATCGGACAGATCGCATCGGTGGATACGCGCACCGGCATCGTCGCCGGACGCGTCATTCGCATCGATCCTTCCGCACAAGAGGGAACGGTGACGGTGGACATCGCATTGGACAGCACTCCCGCCGGGGCGCGGCCCGACATCAGCGTGGACGCGACGATCACGATCGAGCGATTAAGCGACGTGTTGTTCACGGGCCGTCCTGCGTATGGCCAGCCCAACAGCACGATCGGGATGTTCAAGCTTGTCGAAGGGGGCCGCTACGCCGTCCGCATTCCCGTGAAGGTGGGCCGCACCTCGGTCAACGCGATCGAGATCGTGCAGGGGCTCGCGGCCGGTGATTCGGTGATTCTGTCGGACATGTCGCGCTATGACAACGTCGAGAGGGTGAGACTGAAATAGGGGAGAGAGCCATGCCCGGTAATGGTACGCCGCTCATTCAGCTCCAAGGTGTCCGAAAAATCTTCTTCACCGACGAGGTCGAGACGCACGCGCTCGCGGACGTGCACCTCGAGATCCGCGAGGGCGAGTACGTCGCGATCAATGGCCCTTCGGGGTGCGGCAAGACGACGCTCCTCTCCATCCTCGGCCTGCTCGACACGCCCAGCGACGGCAGCTACCTGCTGGAGGACAAGCCGGTCGCCAACCTCACGCCGGCTGAGCGAGCGCGGATCCGCAACCGGCGGATCGGGTTCGTGTTCCAGGCCTTCAATCTGATCGGCGATCTCACCGTGGCCGAAAATGTCGAGCTGCCGCTCACCTACCGCGGCATGTCGGGGGGAGAGCGCACGAAGCGGGTGCAGCAGGCGCTCGAGAAGGTCGGGATGTCGCACCGTGCCAAGCACTATCCGGTGCAGCTCTCGGGAGGTCAGCAGCAGCGGGTGGCGGTAGCCCGGGCGGTCGTGGGTGACCCGGCGATCCTGCTCGCCGACGAGCCGACTGGGAATCTCGACTCGACCAACGGAGAAGCGGTGATGGAGCTGTTGCGGACGTTACATCGCGCCGGCGCGACGGTCTGCATGGTCACACACGATCCGCGCTACGCGAAGCACGCCGATCGCTCGATTCACCTGTTCGACGGCCGCGTCGTGGAAGAGTCTCAGGCGCCGAGCACCTAGCCCATGAGCACGCTGCTCCAGGATCTCCGCTACGCGCTGCGCGCGTTGCGACACAACCCGGCGTTCACGACCGTGGTCGTGATCACGCTGGCGCTCGGCATCGGCGCCAACACCGCGATCTTCAGCGTGGTGGACGCGGTGCTGCTCAAGCCGCTGCCCTATCCCGACGCGGACCGCCTGGTGTCGCTCGACACGAAGGTGCCGGGACCGGGCAAGGACATCTTCGGGAGCGCGATGTCCTACCCCGACATTCAGCAGTTGCAGGCACTCACCAAGGATTTCGCCGGTGTAGCTGCGTATACGTACGCGCGCTACAACTACGCGGGCCGCGACCAGGCGAGCGAGCTGGCCGCCACGGTCGTCTCGCCCAACCTGTTCGGCGTGCTGGGCGTGAGTCCGGCTATCGGGCGCGGGTTCACCGGCGCCGAGCTGCACGATCAGCTCGCCGTGCTGAGCTACCGCATGTGGGCCACGGCATTCGGCAGCGACCGCAACATCGTGGGCCGCGTGATCAATCTCGACGGCCAGAGCTTCACGGTTGTGGGCGTCATGCCGCGCGGCTTCGCGTTCCCCAACGAGGATACCCAGCTGTGGGTGCCGCTGGGCGAGGCGCTGCGCTCCCATCCGCAGGTCGAGTTCAACCGCCAGTTGTACGCCTTCGAGTCCGTGGCACGCCTGACGGCGGGCGTCACGCTCGCGCAGGCGCGCGCCGACGCCGGCGTGCTGGCGCAGCGCATCGGTGGCGCCGAGCGGGCGTTCCTCATCGACCCGCTGAAGGTGGAAGGTGTGGAGAACGTCCGCTCTGCTTTGCTGGTGCTGTTCGGCGCGGTGGGGCTGGTGCTGTTGATCGCCTGCGCCAACGCGGCGGGGCTGTACGTGGCGCGCGCCACCGAGCGCAGGAAGGAGATCGCCGTGCGCCGGGCGCTCGGCGCCGATCGCGCGCGGCTGGTGCGGCAGCTGCTGACCGAAAGCGTGGTGGTGGCGCTCATCGCGGGGGCTGCGGGCGTGCTGCTGGCGCGCTGGGGCCTCGCCGCCATGCTCGCTGTCTGGCCGGGCGTGCCGCGCGTGAACGAGATCGGGATCGACCCCTGGGTACTCGGGTTCGCCCTCGTCGTCTCGCTCGTGACGGGCCTGGCGTTCGGACTGCTGCCGGCGCTGCGCGCGGCGGGCGCCGGCGTGGAGGAGGTGCTGCGCGAGGAGGGCGGCGCCACGACGGGATCGCGCCGGCGCCACAGGACACAGCGGGGGCTGGTGGTGGCGCAGATCGCGCTCGCGCTCGTGTTGCTAGTAGGCTCGGGGCTGCTCATCACGACCTTCGTGCGGTTGACGTCGGTGGATCCCGGCTACGACACGCACGACGTGCTGGCAGCGCGTATCCGGCTCACGCCCTCGCGGTACGCGGATCCGACGGTGCAGAACCAGTTCTTCCAGAATCTCACGGACCTCCTGGCGCGCAATCCCGGCGTGGCGGACGTAAGCGTGGCGCGCCTCCCGCTGCCGCTCGCGGGCGGCGTGAACATCCTCGCATTTGATCCACGGCGGATTCGTCCCGACGCCACCGAGGAGTTCCTCGCGGCGCGGCTGAGCGTGGTCGGTCCGGACTACTTCGCGGCGATGGGCATCCCGCTTCGGGGCCGCGACTTCACGCCGCAGGACCGCGCCGATGCCCCAAGGGTCGTCATCATGAACCGGCGGCTCACCGACGAGCTGTGGCCGGGGCAGCACCCGGTGGGGAAGGTCTTCCCGCTGCGGCGGCCGGGCGGTGGTGGTGGTTACGACGCAACGGTCATCGGTACCATCGGGGACATTCGATACGAGTCGCTCGATGCGACACCCATGCGTGAGCTCTACCTCCCGCAGCTGCAGGCGCCTCGGCTGCCGGGCGTGCCCGAGATGTGGGTCGTGCTCAAGGCGAAGCACTCGCCTTTGGCGCTCGTGGGCGCCGTGCGCGACGCCGTGCGGCAGGTCGATCCCCAGCAGCCGATCGGCGATCTCATGAGCCTGGATCAGGCTTTGTCGCGCTCGACGGCGGCGCGGCGGCTGAGCATGACGCTGCTCACGTTGTTCGCGGCGCTGGCGGTGCTGCTCGCGTTGATTGGGATCTACGGCATCACGGCGTACACGGTGACCCAGCGCACGAGGGAGCTGGGCCTGCGCATCGCCATCGGCGCCAGGCCGGCCGAGGTCGTGGGCATGCTGCTGCGGGAGAATCTATTGCTCGTAATCGGCGGCCTGGTGCTCGGGATGGCGGGCGCCGCGCTGGCGACGCGCGCCCTGCGCACGATGCTGTTCGGCGTCTCGACGCTGGACGCCATCACGTTCATCGCGGCTGCGTTGGTGCTCGGCGGGATCGCGATGCTCGCCACCTATGTCCCGGCCCGCCGAGCGGCGCGGATCGATCCGATGGAGGCGCTGCGGTACGAATGACTAACCCCAGGCCCTAGGCCCCAGGCCCCATCATGCTCCAAGACCTCCGCTACGCGCTGCGCACCTTCGCCCGCAGTCCGGCGCTCGTCGCCGCCGCGGTCGTCTGCCTGGCGCTCGGCATCGGTGCGAACGCCACGATCTTCGGTGTGGTGGACACACTGCTGTTCAGGGCGCCCCCACGCATAGAGGATCCTGGGCGCGTTGTGCGGCTCTACGTCCGCAGGAATCTCCCGCCGTTCGGCACGGCAACGTCGAGCACGACCGGCTATCCGCTGTACACGTCGATTCGCGACGCCGCGCCCGCGTTCAACGGACTCGCAGCCTTCACGTATCCCCAGGGCGCGAGTCTTGGGCGTGGGGCCGACGCGAAGCGAGTGGATCTGGTGCTCGCGTCCGCGACCTTCTTCCCGCTGCTCGGCGTCCGTCCCGCGCTGGGCCGCTTCTTCACCGCGGACGAAGACCACCCCGGTGGTCCGGCAATCGTCGTGCTGAGTTTCGGTTTTTGGCGCTCCGCGTTCGGCAGTGATTCCGCGGTCATCGGGAGACACCTGCAACTGGGACGCGGCAGCTACACCGTCATCGGCGTGGCACCGGACCGATTTACCGGCGTGGAGCTGCAGAACGTGGACGCGTGGGTGCCGATCGCGGTCGCGACGCCCGAGGTCATAGGTCCCAGCTTCCTGAACCGCGGCTCCTACTATCTCCAGATCATCGGTCGGCTCGGCAACGGCGGTGATGCGACTGCCGCGCGCCAGGCGACGCTCGCGTTGCGCGCGGACGATGTGTATTCGGGCCGGGACTCGAACGCTGTTGTTGTGCTGGGGCCGGTACAGCACGCACGCGGGCCGGAGATGTCGAAGGACGCCAAAGTGTCCATCTGGCTCGCCGCCGTCGCGATCATCGTGCTGCTTATCGCGTGCGCCAATGTCGCGAACCTGCTGCTCGCGCGATCGCTGCAGCGCCAGCGCGATGTAGCGATCCGGATCGCACTCGGCGCGGGGCGGTGGCGACTGGCCCGCCAGGTTCTGATCGAGAGTCTCGTTCTGGCGATCGCGGGAGGCATCGCGGCGCTGTTCGTCACATTGTGGGCCGGGCCGCTGATTCGCGCCTTTCTCCTGCCGGACACTCCCGCCTTCACGGAACCGCTCGACGCTCGCGTGATCGCGTTCACGATCGCGGTGGCGCTGCTCACGGGGATTGTGACGGGTGCTGTTCCGGCGTGGCAGCTCGCGCGGCGGGACCTGACGCCGGCGCTCAAAGCCGGGGCCGGCGAGGGACGATATCAGCGCTCGCGCCTGCGGTCCGCGCTGCTCGTCGCGCAGGTCGCTCTGACGGTTGTGCTCATCATCGGGGCCGGCCTGTTCACGCGCAGCTTGCGGAATGTCGAGGGGCAGGACTTCGGCTTCGATCCGGCGCACACGCTGCTCGCGACGATCGATTTGCAGGCGGCCGGATATTCACCGGCACAAATCAACGCGCTGCATCTCCAAGCGCTCACCCGTCTCGAGTCGTTGCCAGGTGTCGAGGCCGCCGCGGCCACCGTCGCTCACCCGCTCGGGTGGGTCACCGGCTGCTCGGTGTCCGTGCCGGGCCGCGACTCGATCCCGCGTCTTTCCAGGGGCGGACCGTACTGCCAGCAGGTCACGCCCGGCTACTTCGCGGCCATCGGGACGCCGGTGCGCGGCCGCGCGTTCACGTCGGCCGACCGCGCAGGCTCCGTCGCGATCGTGAACGAGACGATGGCCCGGCTCCTTTGGCCCGGCGAAACCGCGATCGGCAAATGCTTCGTGGCGGGCGACGCAAAGACCTGTGCTGAAGTGATCGGCGTCGTGCCGGACGCGCGGCGCTTCGAAGCCGTCGAAGATGCATCGATGATCTTCTACGTCCCGTTTTCGGGCGACTCGAACGGATACATCACGGCCCTCGTCGTGCGGGTGCGCGGCCGGCCGGAAGAATGGATCGGCACGATCCGCTCCGCGATCCAAGCGACGGCGCCGAATCTGCCATTCGCTTCGGTGACCCCGCTCGCCGAGCTGCTCGCGCCGTCGATCCGGCCGTGGCGTCTCGGTAGCGCGATGTTCGGTGGCTTTGCGTTGCTCGCGCTCGTCCTGTCGGCGGTCGGGCTGTACGGTGTGCTCGCCTATATCGTGACCCAGCGGACGCACGAGATGGGCGTGCGCGTCGCCATGGGCGCGCAACGGTGGGACGTGCAGCGGTTGATGGTCTCGCACGGCGTGCGGGTCGCGGCTATTGGCGCGGCGCTCGGCGCGCTCGCGGGCCTCGTGGCCGGACGGGCGCTGAGCTCGCTGCTGTACGGCGTCTCGCCGCGCGATCCCCTCGTCCTGTTTGTCGCCGTCCTCGTCCCCGTCGTCGTCGCGGCCGTCGCGAGTTACCTCCCTGCGCGTCGCGCATCACGCGTCGATCCCGTGATAGCGCTGAGGCACGAATAATCATGCTCCAAGACATCCGCTACGCCTTGCGCGCCCTCGCCGCCAACCCCGCGTTCACCGCGGTCGCCGTGGGCACGCTCGCGCTCGGCATCGGCGCCAACACCGCGATCTTCACGGCGGTGGACCACCTGTTGTTCCGCCCCTATCCGTTCCTCGAAAACGCGGACCGGCTCGTGGCGGTGTGGCAGGTCGCGCCCGGCGGCAACGATCACAACGAAGTGTCGGCCGCGGACCTCCGCGACTGGCGTGCCAACCTGAAGAGCTTCGATCACCTCGCCACGCACATCTGGTGGACGGGAAACGTGACCGGTGGTGAGCGCCCCGAGCGGATCCAGGGCTTTCAAGTGTCGGCCGACTACTTCGAGACGCTCGGTCTGCGCCCCGCGCTCGGCCGCACGTTCGTCGCCGGCGAGGACGAGCCGGGCCGCGATCGGCTCGTGGTGCTGAGTTGGGGTCTGTGGCAGCGGCGTTTCGGTGGGGACAGCGGCGTGCTTGGTACCGTCGTGTCGATCAACGGCATCCCTCGCACGATCATCGGTGTCATGCCCGACGGCGTGCGCTACCCCGCGCCCGCCGAGATGTGGGCGCCGTTTGCGCCGCCGGCCGAGGCTTGGACCCGGCGGCAGTCGCATTACCTGCTGGTGACGGGCCGGCTCGCGCCGGGACGGACGCTCGAGCAGGCGCGCGCCGAGCTCGCGACGCTAAGCGCGTCGCTCGCCGCGCAGTATCCCGCGACCAACAAGAACTGGCGCAGCAACGTGCGGCCGCTGGTGCGCGACACGGCGCGCCAGATCGAGCCGATGCTCGCGGTGCTGATGGGGGCGGTGGGCTTTGTGCTCCTCATCGTGTGCGCCAACGTGGCGAACCTGATGCTGGCGCGTGCCACAGGCCGCGGCCGGGAGCTCAGCATTCGCGTCGCGCTCGGCGCCTCGCGGACGCGGATCACCCGGCTCATCCTCGTCGAGAGCCTGGTGATCGCGCTCGCGGGCGGTGCGGGCGGTGTGCTGCTGGGCCTCTTCGGGGTGGACCTGCTCGTGGCCCTCGTGCCTGCGGATCTACGCCGGATGATCCCGGGATTCGAGCGACTCACCGTCAACGGAGCGGTGCTCGCATTCACCGCCGGTCTCTCGATTGCCTCGGCGGTGCTGTTCGGGCTTATCCCCGCGCTGCGCGCCGCCCGTGGCTCGGCCAGTCGAGAGTCACTGCGAAGCGGGGCCACGACGAGCGGCCGCGAGCGCCACCGCCTGCGGCGGATGCTGGTGGGCGCGGAGGTCGCGCTGGCGCTGCTGCTTCTGGTGGGCGCGGGACTGATGCTGCGCACCTTCCGTCATCTGGGAGCGCAGTATCCGGGGTTCGTGGTCGAGGGTGTGGCGCTCACGAGTCTCGCGTTGCCGGGCCGGGGCTACCCCGAGGGACCTGATGCCGCGCGATTCTACGCCCGGCTAGTCGAACACGTCGCGGCGTTGCCGGGTGTCGGCGCCGCCGCGGCAGCCAATGTCGTGCCGCTGTGCGGCTGCAATCAGACGTCGGGCTTCTCGGTGATTGGCGCGCCGCCCTACCCGATTGGCGAAGGTCCGGAGATGGACTGGCGCGTGATCACGCCAGGCTATTTCTCCACCCTCCGGATTCCGCTCGTGCAGGGCCGTGATTTCGTCGCGGCCGACGGGCCCAATGCGCCATTCGTCGCGATCGTCAACGAGACCCTCTCGCGCCGCTGGTTCGCGGATGGTGGAGCTCTCGGTCGCCGCCTGCACCTCGCAGGCGACACCACGCGGGCCGTCGAAGTGGTGGGGATCGTCGCCGATGTGCGGCACAACGGTCTCTCCCAGCAAGCGCCTCCCGAGATGTACCTCCCCGAGGCACAGCAGCCGGTCTGGGAGATGACGGTCGTGGCGCGGATGCAGGGAGGGGGCGAGCAGGCGGCGGTGGCGGTGCTTCCATCCTTACGCACGGCGGCGCTCGAGATCGATCCCAATCAGCCGGTCTACGATCAGCAGACGATGGGCAATCTGCTCGCGTTCAGCATGCTGCAATATCGCTTCTCGCTGCGGCTGCTCGCGGCGCTCGGGTTGATCGCGCTCGTCCTCGCGGGCGTCGGGATCTACGGCGTCATCGCGCAGCTCGTCGCCGAGCGTACGCGCGAGATCGGCATCCGAATCGCGTTGGGCGGCGACCAGCGATCGGTGCAACGGCTGGTCGTACGTCAGGGGATGATGCCGGCGGCGCTGGGAGTCGGAGCGGGACTGGTGCTGGCGCCCGCGCTCACCCTGCTCGTCCGCCGGCTGCTCGTGGGTGTGAGTCCGCACGATCCGTTGACCTTCGTCACCGTCGCGCTGCTGCTGCTCGCCGTCGCGCTTGCTGCGTGCTGGCTTCCCGCGCGTCGAGCTGCGCGCGTCGATCCGATGATCGCGCTGAGGGCCGAATGATGGACGGATTGCTTCGGGATCTGCGCTACGCGGTGCGCACACTCGCGAAGAGCCCCGGCTTCACGCTGGTCGCCGTACTCACGCTCGCGCTCGGCATCGGCGCCAGTACGGCGGTCTATACCGCGTTGGAGCGGGTCGTGCTGGATCCCCTTCCGTATCCCGACGCGGACCGGCTGGTGCAACTCAAGAGCGCGGTACCACAAGTCGGTCCCGGGACTGAATGGGACGTTTCGGAAGGGGCGTGGTTTTTCTTCGGGCGCGAGGCGCGCACCATCGACGGCTTGGGGGCGTACCGGCGTGGCGGTGCGAACCTGGTCGGTCCTGATGGTCCTGAACGGGCGCGCACCGCCCAGGTTAGCGCACACACGCTTCAGCTGCTCGGCGCGCGGGCGATCCGAGGCCGTCTCATCGACGAACATGACGACGTCCCTGGCGGAGCGCCGGTCGCGGTCGTATCGCATCGTTTCTGGCAGCGCCGCCTCGGCGGCGACGATCGAGTCATCGGCACGACGATCAGTATTTACGAGCAACCGGTGGAGATCATCGGTGTCATGGCGCCCGGCGTCGATCTCCCGCCCGCGAACGGCATGCCCGCGGCGCTCCTGGAGACTGATGTCTGGCTTCCGCTTCGTCTCAATCCCGCCGGGCCGTTTTGGAATGCGCATACGCAGTTTCGCACGATCGCCCGTTTGAAAAGGGGCGTGACGTTGGACGCAGCTCAGGCGGAGTTTGCGAGCCTGACCATGCGGCTGCCCGAGGCCGTGCCCAATGCGTACACACGCGAGGGAATGCAGCGCAGCGGATTTGCGACCCGCGTCTACTCGCTGAAGAGCTACGTGGTCCGAGAAGTCTCGAAGACGTTGTGGATTCTCTTCGGCGCCGTCGGCGTCGTTCTTCTGATCGTGTACGCGAACGTCGCGAACCTCTTTCTCGTCCGGGCCGAGGCCCGGCGTCGCGAGGTCGTTATCCGAACGGCGCTGGGCGCAGATGCCACCGCGATCGCCCGTCATTTTCTCGCGGAGAGCCTCGTGCTGGCGTTGGCCGGCGGTGTGCTCGCGCTAGTTCTGGCCTCGTGGGGCGTTGATGCACTCACCCACCTCGCCCCGGACGGAGTGCCGCGGCTCCAGGCACTGAAGCCAGACGGCAGCGTCATCTTCTTTGCCCTGGGCTTAGTGCTGGTGGGCGCCGCAGTGCTCGCGGCGTTGCCGGCATTGCGGGCGAGACGGGCGGTGCGAGCCGGAGAGCTCGTGCAGGGCGATCGCGGACCGACCGTTGGGCGTGAGAGCCAGCGCGTGCGGTCCGGCCTCGTGGTCGCCCAAGTCGCCCTCGCGTTGGTACTGCTGGTCGGTGCGGGGCTGCTTGTCGAGAGCATGCAGCGGCTGCGGGCCGTCGATCTCGGGATTCGACCGCACGGCGTTCTCACCGGGCAGCTGTACCTCCCATACCAGCGGTACGACAGCCTTCCCAAGCTGTGGCGCTTCTATAGTGCGGCGTTGGAGCGAGTACGCGCGGTGCCCGGCGTCGAGGCAGCCGGACTCACGTCGGACCTGCCGCTCGAAGGCGGCTATGGCTGCACGGTTCAGGGTTTCGAGGACGCCGCGGTGCGGCAGCGCATCGCGGACGCCGGCGGAACGTTGTGTGCGGGTCAAGAACCGACGTCGCCCGGCTACTTCGAGGCGATGGGAATTCCCGTCATTTGTGGTCGCGCGCTCACACAAGACGACCTGGAGCATCCCGAACGCGGCAGCGTCGTCGTCAGCAAGGCGTTCGCAGAACGGTTTTGGCCGGGTGAGGATCCGATCGGCAAGGGAGTGGGGCCGAACGGCTACACCAATCAGCAATTCTACCACGTGGTCGGTGTCGTGGGAGATGTCTATGCCGGGTCCGCTGCAGGCGAACGGGGATTGGCCGTCTACTATCCGGTTTTGCGCATCCCCGGAACGTCAGGATGGTGGCCCAATCCCATGACCTTGGTCGTCAAGACGCGATCCGACGAGCCGGTCTCTTTGTTGCCGGCCATACAGACCGCGATCCGGGATGTGGACCCGTCGATCCCAGTCGCGGACGTCGATGCGATGGAGACGATCGTGGACCGGTCGATGGCGCAGTTGTCGTTCGCGATGGTGCTGCTCGCGATCGCGGCGTCGACGGCGCTGCTGCTTGCGGCTGTCGGACTTTATGGCGTGATCTCCTACCTGGTAAACCGGCGTACCGGCGAGATCGGGATTCGTATGGCGCTGGGCGCTGAGCCGCGCCAGGTCGCGCGTCTCGTGGTCGGCGGTTCGGTAAAACTTGCCTTGGTAGGAGTGAGCTTCGGTGTTGTCGCCGCGCTCGGATTCAGCCGCGTCCTGCGCGGGCTCCTCTATGATGTTCAGCCCACACAGCCGCTCGCGTATCTCATCGCGGCTCTGGTGCTCGGGGGTGTCGCGGCGCTGGCGGCGTATCTCCCCGCGCGGCGCGCGGCGCGCGTCGATCCGATGATCGCGCTGCGGAACGAATAATGGACGCGCTGCTGCAGGATCTCCGAGTCGCTCTGCGTCGCATGCGGCGAGCTCCGGTGCTCGCGACGGCCATCGTGTTGACGATCGGCCTCGGGTTGGGCGCGGCCGCCGCAATCTTCGCGACGTCCAAGGCTGCTCTGGTTGAGCCGCTGCCGTACGCGGAGCCGCAACGCCTGGTACATCTCTGGGAGCTACGCGTGGGTACCGGTGAGCGGAGCCCGACGTCGTATCCCACACTCCGCGATTGGCGATCGCGCGCCAATAGTCTCAGTGGTCTCGAAGGCTACGACCCCATCAACGTCACCGTTGGACTGGGCGATGACGCGCGAATGCTGCGTGGCGCGCAAGTGACTGCGGGCTTCTTCCGGCTCCTGGGCGTCCGGATACCGGTCGGGCGCGACTTCGTTCCAGGCGACGATGAGTCCGGAGCTGGAGTGGCAATTGTGAGTGACCGCTTTGCCCGCTCTGTTCCCGGCAGGAGTGCGGTTGACCAAACCATCACGATCAACGGCACGCCGTACGTCATCGTGGGGGTTCTACCGGCGGAGTTTCACTTCTCGCTGCTGCAGAATGCCGACATTTTTGTGCCTCTCGTCGTTGATGAGCAACGGCTCACAAACCGGCTGCTACGCTCGATCAACGTGATTGGTCGCCTTCAAGACCAGGTGCCACCGGCAGGGGCGCAAGCTCAGCTCTCAGCCGTGATGTTGGGGCTGGCGAGCGAACATCCCAATGAGTTAGCTGGCCGGACTATCGTCGCGGTCCCGCTCCGCGACGCACTCCTCGGCAACATGAAGCCGATCCTGACCGGCCTTCTCATCGCAATGGCCCTCCTCTTGGTGACCATGGGTGCGAACCTGGCTCTCCTCATGCTGACTCGATACGTAGAGCGCATGCCGGAGCTGACGCTGCGCTCCGCGCTTGGCGCCACGCGCGCGCGCGTTGTGCGCCAACTGCTCGTCGAAAGCCTCGTACCCAGCCTCCTCGGCGCTGCCCTTGCCACTGTCATCGGCCAGATGACCACCAGCGGTGTGATCGCGGCGATTCCTGAAGGCGTCAGGATCGGCATGCCGTATCTGGCAAACACCAGACTCGATGCAAGTGTGATCGCGGTGATCGGAGGCGTGGCGATCATACTGGCGATCGGATTCGGGCTCGGCCCCGCTGCACTCATCACCCACGGCTGGAAACGTGGAGGCGATGCTCGGACGACGCTCGCGCGTGGGGATCGACGTCTGCGACGTGGACTCGTCGTCACACAGATGGCCTTCACGGTCGTGCTTCTCATCTCATCGGGCCTGCTCATCGTGAGCTTCGGCAACCTGGTGCACCGCGACGTGGGATTCAGGAATCCTGAGGGGCTGGTGACGGCCCGTGTCCCACTGTCCGGTCCACGCTACCAGACGCCAGTCGCGCAGCAGCAGTTCTACGAGGCATTACTGGCTCGGATCGTCGCGCTGCCGGGCGTCCGTGGCGCCGCGCTTATCAATGAGGTACCGGGGGGCGGCGGAGGGATCACGACCTTCGATCCGGTGGACCGTCCGCGCCCATCGTCCATGCAGCCCCGAACCGTATTGCGGATCGTCGGCGGCGAGTACTTCGCGACGATGGGAATCCCCGTCGTCACGGGACGCGCGTTCGAGTCACGCGACCGCAGCGCTGCGCCCCCCGTCGCCGTCGTCAGTGCAAGCTTTGCTCGACTGCTCGGCAGAGAGGGCCCGACGGTAGGCCAGCGACTGCGGTTGGCGAGAACCGGCCAGACTGAGTGGGAAGTTGTGGGCGTCGTCGGCGACGTCCAGGTCGCCGCTCTCGATGCGGACTCACCGCCGGTTATCTACTTGACGCATCTCCAGACCGCAGAGAACCGCATGACTCCGGTCCTCCGCACCGAGAGTGGGGTCGCATCGATCGCGAACCAACTTCGCGCGATTGTGAGAACCCTGGACTCCGGAGTGCCGGTGTACTCGGTCACCACACTCCAGCAACAGCTGAGCGAGTCGAACGCGGTGTTCAGTCGCCGCTTCCCGATGGTTCTGTGCGGCGTGTTTGCTGCAGCCGCGTTGGCGCTCACGCTGGTGGCGCTCTACGCGATCTGCATGCACGAAGCCCTGACACGGCGTCGCGAATTCGGGATTCGGCTTGCGGTGGGAGGATCCCCGGGCTCGATCAGGCGATTGATACTCAATGATTCGATGCTGCTGGGCGCGGCCGGAATCGCTATCGGAGGGATCGTCGCGATTGTCGTCTCACGCTCGCTGCATGCGGTCCTGTTCGGCATCACGGCGACCGACTGGCGAGTGTACGGCGGCGTAGCGGCGGCCGTTCTCATGTTCGCGTTTCTTGCCACTTTGGGGCCGGCGTTACGCGCCGGCTCGGTGGACCCCAGCATTGCCATGAGGGCCGAATAATGGACACCCTGCTGCAGGACCTCCGCTACGCCGTGCGTCAGCTCGTGAGGAATCGCGGCTTCACGATCGTTGCCGTCCTCACGCTCACCCTCGGCATCGGCGCCAACACCGCCATTTTCAGCGTGATCCGCGGGGTGCTGCTGCGGCCGCTCCCGTTCCCCGAGCCCGAGCGTCTGATGCTCGCGGTGGGCGTCTTCGGCGATCGACGAGCCGGCGTCACAGCGCCGGATTTTATCGACTGGCGCGCGGGGAGCCGCTCACTCGACCTCGGGGCGATGACGACTTACAACGCCAATCTCACGGGGATAGACGAGCCCGAGCGCGTGACCGCGGCGCGCGTCACCGCCAACTACTTCGCGGTTCTGGGAGTGCGGCCCCTGCTGGGGCGCGTGTTTACACCTGAAGAAGAGCCCGAGGGTGGTGTGCACGTGGTCGCGGTGACGGAGGGGTTTTGGCGCAACAGGTTGGGTGCCGATTCATCCGCGTTGGGCCGCACGCTGACGCTGGACGACGTGCCCTACTCGATCGTGGGTGTGATGGGTGCTGACGCTGAAGCTCTGCAGAACGGTGAGAACCTGTGGGTGCCGCTGGCGCTGCGGCGCAAGGAGATCGCTGCCACCGGCGCGCGTTTTCTCGACGTTGTTGCCCGGCTGCATCCGGGCGTGAAGCGCGAGCGGGCGGCCGACGAGCTCCAGACGATTGCGGCACGTCTCAAAGAGGTCCGGCCTTGGTCGAACAAGGATGTCAGCGCCGAGCTCGTGCCGATGGCCGAGGTGGTGGTGGGCGACAGCCGCCGCCCGCTGCTGTTGCTGTTCGGGGCGGTCGGCCTGGTGCTGCTCATCGCCTGCGCCAACGTGGCGAATCTGTTGCTGGTGCGTGCGACCGCCCGTGGCCGCGAAAGCGCGATTCGCACCGCGCTCGGCGCGGGGCCCTCCCGCCTCATCCGGCAGCTGCTCACAGAGAGTGTGTTGCTTGCCCTACTCGGTGCCGCAGGCGGCTTGGTCCTCGCCGCGTGGGGCACTGGACTGCTAGTGCAGGCGCTCCCCGCGAGCACGCCGCGGCTCGATCAGGTGCGGCTCGACGGCATGGTCCTCGTATTCACTCTCGTCGTCGCCACACTGACGGGCATTGTATTCGGACTCGCCCCGGCGCTCCGCGCGGCGCGTCCCGATCTCGTGTCGGAATTGACGGAAGGGGCGCGCGGCTCCGGAGGTCCCCGCAGACGCAGAGTCGGCGCGGCGCTGATCGTGGGCGAGATCGCCGTGGCGCTGGTGCTCCTCGTCTCGGCCGGCCTGCTGCTGCGCAGCTTTGCGGCCGTGACCCGCGTCGATCCCGGCTTCGATGCCGAGCACGTGACGGCGGTGCGGATCGCGCTGCCGGGCGGGCGCTACGGGTCACCCGCGCAGGCGGTGCTGTTCTATCAGTCGCTGATCGCCCGCGCCCACGACGTGCCCGGCGTTCAGGAAAGCGCCGTCGCGTCCAACGTGCCGTTCGGCAGCGCCGGATACAATTACTCGATCGTGATCGAGGGCCAGCCCGCGCCCGCGCGCCTGGAAGACACCCCGATGATCTTCCCCCGCGTCATCAGCGCCGGGTACTTCCACGCGATGGGCATCCGGCTCCGCGAGGGACGTGAATTCGAGTCGAGTGACCGGAGCGGCGCGATGCGTGTGGGGATCATCAATGAGACCGCGGCGCGCCGGTTCTTCCCAGGAGAGAGCCCGCTCGGCCGCCGGTTCACCCCGGACGACGATGGAGGTGTGCTGCAAGTCGTCGGCGTGGTCTCCGACGTCCGTGCGTTCGGCCTCTCGAACGAGCCACGCCCGGAGTTATTCCTCCCGCTCGAGCAGGCGACGCCCCTCCATTGGGACTGGACCGGACGCGCGATGAGCCTGGTCGTACGCTCCGGCACTGATGCGCGGCTGGACGCCCCGTTACGGGAAGCCGTGTGGTCGCTCGATCGCTCGCTTCCGATCTACAGCACCTGGACGGTGCGCGACCTGATGGCCCAGTCTGTGGCACCGCGCCGTCTGTTCATGCTGCTCATCGCGGGGTTTGCGACGGTCGCTCTGGTGCTCGCCGCGATCGGCATCTACGGCGTCATGACCTTCACGGTCAGCCAGCGGACGCGCGAGCTGGGGATTCGCGTCGCGCTCGGCGCCGTACGCCAGGATGTATTCCGGCTCGTAGTAGGCCGCGCCATGGCCCTCACGGGACTGGGTCTCGCGATCGGTGTTGCCGGTGCCGTGGCCGCAACTCGCCTACTCACACAATCGCTGTACGGTGTGCGGGCCACCGATCCAATCACGTACCTCGTCATTGCAGCCTTGATGTGCGTTGTGACGTTTGTCGCGAGCTATCTCCCCGCCCGCCGCGCGGCGCGCGTCGATCCGATGGTCGCGCTGCGGAGCGAATGATGGACTCCGTCCTCCAGGACCTCCGTTATGCGCTGCGGACGCTGCAGCGGGCGTCCCTCTTCACGTTTGTTGCGGTCCTGACTCTGGGGTTGGGCATCGGCGCTACCACGGTGGTTTTCACCATCCTGAACGGCGTCGTGCTGCGTCCGCTGCAGTATGAAGCCTCAGACCGGCTGTTCGGTGTCTGGGAGCAGAACGAGCGGGGGGACTACCGGCTGGGGTCTTACCCGGCGTTCCGCGATTGGCGCACGCAGAGCGACGTCTTTGAAGCATTGGCGTACATCCGGGGATCGTCCGCCCTCATGCCGGGACATGACGGCGCTCGCCAAGTGGGTGCCGCGTTTGTGACTGACGAGTTCTTCCAAGTACTGCGAGGCCAGCCACTGCTCGGCCGCTTGTTCTCGCCCGATGAGCAGCGACCCGGCGGCGCACCAGTGGCCGTTCTCACGCAGGCCCTGTGGCGTGAAGCGTTCGGCGGTGATCGGAGTGCGATAGGATCCACAATCCGATTGAATGAGGCGACGTACACCGTTGTTGGCGTACTTCCCGACTGGTTCCAGTTCCCCAGTTGGGCCGGAGTGTACCTGCCGCTCAGCACAATCCTTCCCACGGACCGAATCCTCGCACAGCGCGGATTTCACGCCGACAGCCGAATCGTCGCGAAGCTCAAACCCGCTGTATCGATCAAGCAGGCGCAGGCCGCGATGGCCGCCATCCAGTCTCGGCTCGCGACCGCCTATCCCGCCGAAAACCGTGGTTGGACCCGAGTCGAGTTCGTGTCACTATTCGAGGAGGAGCTGCGGTTCGGCGCGGTGCGGCCCGTGCTGGTTTTGCTCGCCGCGGCGGTCGCTGCCGTTCTGCTTCTTGCGTGCGCCAATGTCGCGAACATGACACTCGTGCGGGCAGCGCGGCGATCTCGGGAGCTCGCGATCCGTGCCGCGCTGGGCGCCGGACGAGGACGCGTCGCACGCCTGCTGTTGACCGAAGCCATCCTCGTGGTGCTCGCGGGAGCTGGGCTTGGTTTGCTGTTGGCGTGGTGGGCGACTGGCGTAGTGCGAGCGACGGCCCCGGCCGGGTTGCCGCGAGTCAGTGAGATCGCGCTCGACGCGCGGATGCTGGGTTTCACGGCGCTGATTTCTCTTCTGGTCACCGTGGCGATCGGCATCGCGCCAGCCCTGCGTCCTCCAATGCCGGATCTTTCCCACCCGCTAAAGGCGGGGTCACCGGGCACCGCGGGTTCGGGACTCTGGCCGCGGCTGCGGTCATCACTGGTTGCGTTAGAAGTTGCGCTGGCGCTGGTGCTGCTGATCGCGACGGGTCTCCTGGTGCGCAGCCTGTGGGCACTGAGCCATGTCAATCCTGGATTCGACCCGCAGGGCGTCGTCACATTCGCGGTTTTTCCGCCGCCGCAGTATGCCGCTCCTGAGCGCGCGGTCGCCCTGTATCAACGTGTAGCCGGCGCGATCGCGGCGCTTCCGGGCGTCAAACAAGTCGCGCTGTCGAACCATTTGCCGCTCAGCGGCGCATACCTCCCCCGGCCCATCGAGATTCCGGGGCGCCCCCCCGACGCGCAGAACGATCAGCCCGTGTTGTTCCGAACGATCTCAGCCGAGTATTTCGAAACGCTGCGCATTCCCATGCGCAGCGGCAGAGCCTTTACGGCGACTGATGTCGCATTGGCCTCGCATGTGGCCATCATCAATGATGCGCTCGCCCGGCGATATTGGCCGAAGCAGAATCCCGTCGGCACGTACATCACGCTGTTCAAATCGGCGCAGGCTCGAGCGGATTTCGGACAGCGCTTCTCGGTCGAGATCATCGGTGTTGTGAGCGATGTGCGACACACTGGCTTGCAGGACGAGCCCTCCCCCGAGGTCTACATCCCGTACACACTGAATCCGTGGGGACACATGAACGTCGTGGTCCGCACGGCGGGCGATCCGAACGCTCTGCTGACTGTCCTTCCGCGCGTGATCAGCGCCATCGACCCGGACATTCCGGTCACGGGTGCGCAACGGCCTGGCGCTCTCACTGACGCTGTGTCCGGACAGCTCGCGCGCCAGCGCCTAACCGTCACCGTGCTCTCGGGGTTTGCCAGCGGGGCATTGCTGCTGGCGGCGCTGGGCATCTTCGGTGTGATCGCGTACGTCGTGACACTGCGGACACGCGAGTTCGGAGTGCGTGCGGCTTTGGGTGCTACGCCACGCCAGATCGTGCGGCTCGTGATCCGTCAGACAGCGTGGATTGTGACCACGGGGCTCGTGCTCGGCTTCGCGGCCGCGCTCGCGTTGACTCGTCTCATGGCGGGACTCTTGTACGACGTTCCACCGACGGACGCAGCGACCTTTGCCAGCCTTACAGTGTTCGTCGGGATTGTCGCGCTACTCGCGTGCTACTTCCCGGCGCGCCGCGCGACGCGCATCGACCCCATGATGGCGTTGAGGAATGAGTAGAGACTCGGGGCTCGGGCCTGGGGTCTCGGGCCCCTTCTTATCCGTTCGCAATCTCGAAAAATCATTCCCCCAGGCCGAGGGCCGGGTGTTCGTATTGCGCCGGATATCCCTCGACGTCGCGAAGGGAGATTTCGTGACGATCATGGGACCGTCGGGGGCGGGGAAGTCCACGCTCCTCGCGGTGCTGGGCATGCTCGACGGCGACTGGACGGGGGAGTACCGCCTGCTCGAGCACGCGGTCCACAAGATGAAGCACAAGGACCGCATCGCCCTGGGAAAGCAGTACGTCGGCTTCGTGTTCCAGCAGTATCACCTGATCGACGACCTCACCGTCGCCGAGAATCTCGCGATGCCGCTGTCGTACCGCGACGTGAAGGCCGACGATCGCGAGGCGGCGGTGGCCGACACGCTCGACCGCTTCGGCATGGTGGCCAAGAAAAACCTCTATCCTCGCCAGCTCTCCGGTGGCCAGCAGCAGCTCGTGGCGGTCGCGCGCGCCGTGATTCACCGGCCCTCGTTGTTGCTCGCGGACGAGCCGACCGGGAATCTTCATTCGAGTCAGGGGAAAGACATCATGCAGCTGTTCCGCGAGCTCAACGCCGCGGGCACGACGATCGTGCAGGTCACGCACTCGGAAGACAACGCAAAATACGGCAAGCGCGTGATACAGCTGAGGGATGGCTGGGTGGTGAACTGACATGGACACGATTCTCCAGGACCTTCGCTACGCGCTACGCACGCTCCAGAAGAGTCCCGGTTTTACGGCGGCGGTCGTGCTGACGCTCAGCCTGGGGATCGGCGTCAATACGGCAATCTTCAGCATCGTCAACGCGCTCCTGCTGCGGGATCTCCCTCACGTGGCGCGGCCGGATGAGCTGCTGTTGATCGGACGGACGATCAACAACGACGGGTTCGACACGTTTTCCTATCCAGACTATGTCGATCTGCGGGCCCAGTCACGAGTGTTCCAGGATGTCGCGGCCATCACCACGGTGCCGGTGCACGTCAGCGGTACGGCGGCGACGGAGCGTGTGCGCGGTGGGATCGTATCCGGGAATTACTTCGCAGTGCTCGGCACATCGCCCGCGCGGGGCAGGTTCTTCTCGCCGGATGAAGATCGGCCGAGCAATCCCGCGTATGTCGTGGTTCTCAGTGCCGGACTGTGGCGGCGCGCCTTCGGCGGGCGAGCGGATGTCGTCGGGAAGACCATCCGCGTCGACAACCATCCGTTCGAGGTGATCGGCGTCGCCCCGGCCGGCTTTCAAGGCCTGACGCGCGGTGATCAGCTCGACCTGTTTCTGCCGCTTTCCGTGCAGCCGGTAGCGATGCCGGAGTTCGGCTCCTTCATCAACCAGCGGGCATCCGTCTGGCTGCAGCTGTTCGGCCGGCTGCGCCCCGGGGCGTCGCTGCCACAGGCGCGGACGGAGCTTGCGTCGTTCGGGCAGCAGATGGTGGCTGCGTCTCCGACCGATCGAAGGGGCTGGGGAGTATCCGTCGCCACCACGGCGGGCTTCGATCCGTTCACGCAGGCGAACCTCGTGCGCTTCCTGCGACTGCTGCAGGGCGCGGTGATTCTCGTCCTCGCCATCGCGTGCGCCAACGTCGCAAACCTGCTCCTCGTTCGGTCGGCCGCGCGGCGCAGGGAGCTGGCCATTCGCGCCTCGCTCGGCGCGGCCCGCGGCCGGATTCTCCGGCAGCTCTTGACCGAGAGCGTCTTGCTCTCGGCGCTGGGTGGAATCGGCGGTCTGGTGTTGGCGTATTGGGGCAGCGATCTGCTGCGCGCGCTTCCCGTCCTGGGATTCTCCGAGGCGATCGATCTCAAGCCCGACACGCGGGTGCTGTTGTTTACCCTCGCGATCTCACTCGTCGCGGGTGTGCTGTTCGGCCTCTTCCCCGCAGTGCACGCCGTCCGCCGCGATCTTGCCGGAGAGTTGCGGCAAGCCGCGGAGATCGGCAGGCCGAGAGGCACTCGTCTTCGCAATGCGCTCGTGATCACCCAGGTCGCCGTCTCGCTCGTCCTGCTCGTGGCCGCGGGGTTGTTCGTACGGACGCTGCAAAACGCCTACGCGATCGATCCCGGCTTCGCGACGAACGTCTTGGTGGCGCGGCTGGATGTCGGCTTGCAGGGATACGACGAAGCGCGAGGGCGGCGCTTCTACGCGCAGCTGTTGCGCGATCTCGAGGCCACCCCGGGCGTACGCTCGGCAAGCCTCGCGATCAATCTGCCGTTCGCCGGCGGGTTCGACACGCGCATCGACGCCCAGGGTGCGCTCATCGACACCGAGCACCATGGATACCGTACCGACCGCAATTCCGTCTCGCCGGGTTACTTCGAGACGATGGGCATCACGATCCTGCGCGGCCGGGGATTCACCGCGCACGACGAGGCGACTTCTCCGCCCGTGGCCGTGATCAACGAAGCCGTCGCCGAGCGGCTGTGGCCGGGCCAGGAAGCGGTCGGCAAGCGCTTCGTGCGCACGTGGGGTGGTCCGCCGCTCGAGGTCATCGGCGTAGCCCGGGACGCCAAGTATCGCAATTTGTTCGAGGAACGCCGGCTGACGTTCTACCAGCCCCTCAGCCAGGATTATCAGGCGGCGCTCGTCGTTCACCTGCGGCCCACCGGCGATCCGATGGCGCTGGCCGGTCCGCTCCAGAGCGTGGTTCGAGCGCTCGATCCGGACCTGCCGGTCTATCGGATTCAGCCGCTCGTCGAGCGGCTGGCGGGATCACTCGGCCAGCAACGCACCGCCGCCACACTCGTGAGTGGATTCGGTGCGCTCGCCTTGTTGCTCTCCGCGATCGGCCTCTACGGGGCGGTCGCCTACTCGGCCGCGCAACGGACGCGCGAATTTGGGATCCGAATCGCGCTCGGCGCGCAGACACCCGACGTGCTGCGGCAAGTATTGCGCGAAGGCTTGATGCTCGGCGCGCTCGGGCTCGCGATCGGGCTCGTTGGGGCGGTCGCCATAACGCGCGTGTTACGCAGTCAACTGTTTGGGGTAACACCCACTGATCCGCTGAGCTTTACGGTCGTTTCGCTCCTGCTCCTCATGGTGGCGGTTGTGGCGAGCCTGGTGCCCGCGAAGCGAGCGACTCGTGTGGACCCCATGGTAGCGTTGCGGTCCGAATAGCAGCTTTAGCTACATGGGTTCTCCTCCGGCGCGGCTGCTCGTTGCCGATGATCAAGCAGATGTCCTTGAGGCACTAAAGCTCCTCCTCAAAGGAGAGGGCTTTGAGGTCGAGACTGCAGCTTCTCCCCGCGCCGTGCTTGCCGCTGTCGAAGCGCGCGACTTCGACGCGCTGCTGGTGGACATGAACTACACCCGTGACACGACGTCGGGCGCCGAAGGGCTCGACCTGCTCTCGCGCGTCCAGGGGCTGGAGAGCCCACCCCCGGTCGTCGTCATGACGGCGTGGGGCAGCATCGACGGCGCGGTCGAGGCGATGCGCCGCGGTGCGCGGGATTATGTCGAGAAGCCCTGGGACAACCGTCGCCTGCTCGCGACGATGCGGACGCAGGTCGAGCTGGGACGCGCATTGCGCAAGAGTCAGCGGCTCGAGATCGAGAACCGCAGGCTCCGCAGAGAAGGGCTCCCCGAGCTCGTCGCGGAATCGCCCGCGATGCAGCCCGTGTTGCGGTTGATGGAACGCGTGGGGCCGTCGGACGCAAACGTGCTGATCCTCGGTGAGCATGGCACGGGGAAGGAGGTCGTGGCCCGCTGGCTGCACGCGGCGTCGGCACGGGCGGACCGGCCGCTGATCGCGGTGAACCTGGGCGGCATCCCCGACGGGCTGTTCGAGAGCGAGCTGTTCGGGCACGTGCGTGGCGCTTTCACCGACGCGAAGACCGACCGCATCGGGCGCTTCGAGCTCGCCGAGGGCGGCACCCTGTTCCTCGACGAGATCGCGAATCTGCCGCTCCCGCAGCAGGCGAAGCTCCTGCGCGTGCTCGAGACGGGCGAGTACGAGCGCGTGGGTGCGTCGCGTGCACGCCATGCCGACGTGCGCGTGGTCGCGGCCACAAACGCCGACATCCACGCCGAGGTGAAGGCCGGCCGCTTCCGCGAAGACCTGCTGTTTCGTCTCAACACGGTCGAGATCCGGCTTCCCCCATTGCGCGAGCGGCGCGCCGATATCCCGCTGCTCGCGGCGCATTTCCTGCACCGCTACGCCGCGCGCTATCGCAAAGCGGCAATGGAGTTCACGCCGGACGCCATGGAGGTGTTGCTCCGCCATTCCTGGCCGGGCAACGTGCGGGAGCTCGATCATGCGATCGAGCGGGCCGTGCTCATGACGGAGGGCGGTGCTGTGCGGGCCCGCGACCTCGGGCTGAGCGGCGGCGGGGACGGCGCCGGCGCGCTCGATCAGATGAGCCTGGAGGAAGTCGAGCGCGTCCTGATTCAGAAGGCGCTCACACGTGCGGCGGGCAACGTGAGCGACGCGGCGAAGGCGCTCGGCCTGTCGCGCAGCGCGCTGTACCGCCGGCTCAAACGGCATGGTCTCTAAGTCCGCTCCCCGTCACGAGCGGCGCGTATTCTGGCTCGCGCTGTTCGGCGGCCTTCCCGCGGTCGCGCTCGCGCTCGGCCTGCTCTGGTTCGGCGACTTCACGCCTCGCACACAATGGACGCTCACGCTGCTGGTCGCAGGTGTGTGGCTCGCGTGCGCAGCCATCGTCCGGGACCACGTCGTGCGGCCCCTGCAGACCGTCTCGAACGTGCTCGCCGCCCTGCGCGAACGCGACTACACGCTCCGCGCCCGCGGCTCGAATCCCGAAGATGCGCTCGGCTTGCTGCTATTCGAGCTAAACAGCCTGGGCGACGATTTGCGCGCGCAGCGGCTCGGCGCCCTGGAAGCAACCGCGCTGCTCCGCCGCGTGATGGAGGAGATCGACGTCGCCATCTTCGCGTTCGACGCCGCGCACGCGCTCCGGCTCGTGAACCACAGCGGCGCGGCGCTGCTCGGCCGCGCGCCGGAGCAGCTGCTGGGCCGCGACGCGGCGAGCCTCGGTCTCGCCGGCTCGCTCTCGGGCGACGCGCCGCGCGTCGACACGCTCACCTTTCCGGGCCGCGCCGGGCGTTGGGAAGTGCGGCGCGGCACGTTCCGGCAGGGCGGCCTGCCGCATCAGCTGCTGGTGCTCACCGACGTGAGCCGCGCGCTCAGCGACGAGGAGCGCCAGGCGTGGAAGCGCCTGATTCGCGTCCTGAGCCACGAGCTCAACAACTCATTGGCTCCCATCAAGTCCATCGCCGACAGCCTGCTCACCTTGATCACCCGCCAGCCGGCGCCGCCAGACCAGCTCGAGGACCTCCGCAAAGGACTGGGCGTGATCGCGAGCCGCTCGGAGTCGCTCAGCCGGCTGATGGCGGCGTACGCGCGGCTGGCACGGCTGCCCGCACCCCGCCTCGAGCGTGTCGCGATTCAGGACTGGGTGCGTCGCGTCGTCGCGCTGGAGACGCGCCGGCAGGTCACGATACGCACCGGTCCGAACGTGACGATCGAAGCGGATGGCGGACAGCTCGATCAACTGTTGATCAACCTCGTGCGCAACGCGGTGGACGCGACGCTCGAGGCGAATGGCGCGGTGGAGGTAGGCTGGGAAACGCGCAACGGCCAGCTCGACGTGTGGGTACGCGACGAGGGCGCAGGCCTCGCCGACACGGCCAATCTGTTCGTGCCGTTCTACACGACCAAGCCTGATGGCTCGGGAATCGGTCTCGCGCTCTCGCGGCAGATCGCCGAAGCGCACGGCGGGGCACTCACGTTGTCCAACCGCGCGGCGCAGCGTGGTTGCGAGGCTCGACTCTCGTTACCGCTTAAATGATGACAGTATGAGAAACCTCTCATAACACGCCGGACCCGATGCGCTGTAGCGACGGTCGGCGTTCATTCTCCCGAGCAATTCACCGTCACCAATCACTCGGGAGGTTTTCGATGAACAGGATCGCAGCAGTCACGACGTTGGCGTTGCTTGCAGTCGCCGCGTGCGCGCAGGACAACAATGTCACGGGGCTCGCGGCGGACCGCGCCCTCACGTTGAACGCGAGTTCCGCGGCCGCCGGGGCCGATGCGCCGGGCGCCGTCTACGCCCTCACCAACCGGGCGAGCGGCAACGCCGTCGCCATGTACGCGCGCTCGGCCGACGGCAGCCTGTCATGGTCGGGCACCTTCTCGACGGGTGGGATTGGAGCCGGCAGCAGTCTCGGCTCACAGGGCGCTCTCGCGCTGAGCGACGACGGCCGCTGGCTGTTCGCGGTGAACGCCGGTTCGAATGACGTCTCCGCATTCCAGGTGACCGCCGGCGGATTGTCCCTCACGAGTCGCGCGGCCTCGGGTGGCATTGGGCCGATCAGCCTCACGGTTCATGGCGACGTCGTGTACGTGCTGAACGCTGGCGGCGACGGGAACATCAGTGGCTTCAATGTCGGCACCGACGGCGCGCTCGCGCCGATTCCCGGTTCAACGCGGGCGCTTTCGGCAAGCGCGGTCGGACCAGCGCAGGTCTCGTTCAGCCCTAATGGACGGTGGCTGATCGTGACGGAGAAGGCGACCAGCCGGCTCGACGTCTATGCGGTGGGATCCGACGGCGTCGCGTCCGCCGCGATTACGACCGCATCGGCAGGAGGCACGCCGTTCGGCTTCGCGTTCGGTCACCGTGATGAGCTGTTCGTCTCCGAGGCCGCCGGCAGCGCGTCGTCCTACGCGATCGGCGACAACGGGACGTTGAGCGTAGCAAGTGGCGCGGTGCTAACCCACCAGGGTGCTCCGTGCTGGGCCGTGGTCACGAAGAACGGCAAGTTCGGCTACACGGCCAATGCACAGGGCGGCTCGATCTCCGGCTTTGCGATCGACCAGGACGGCTCGATTGGACTCATCGACGCCGATGGGCGCTCGGCTGTGGTGGGCGGTGGGAATATCGATTTGGCGGTGAGTGGGAACAGCCGCTACCTGTATGAGTTGAACGGCAACCGCAGCATCAGCGGCTTCCGCATCGAAGCCGACGGGCATCTGACGGCGGTCGGCAATGTCGCTGGCTTGCCGGCCAGCACGGTAGGGTTAGTCGCGCGGTAGAGTTATCCCTGCGTTCCCCCTCTCCGCGACGCGGAGAGGGGGTCAGGGGGTGAGGCCGCGGGCAGCCACAATGTGAAGGTGCTTCCCCGTCCCACCGCACTATCCACTTCGATCCGTCCTCCCTGCAATTCCGCCAGCAGCCGAGCGATCGCGAGGCCGAGACCGGTTCCTCCGAGCTCCCGGCTGCGCGACTGGTCGATTCGGAAGAATCGATCGAAGATCCGATCCACATGTTCTGGTGCGATTCCGGGGCCCGTGTCCTGCACGCTCACACTGACTTCCTTGCCGTGTGGTATGATCGCGAAGGTCACGCTGCCGTTCGGCGTGTAGCGCACCGCGTTGGACGCGAGATTCAGCAGGATGTGCCGGGTCCGATCGGCGTCCCCAATGACATCAGTCCGCGCTGAAGGCTCAGCGTGCACGACCAGCGCCTTGTCCGTGGCCATTGCTTCCGTGATCTCTCGGACCTCTTCGACGACGGCGGCCAGGTCAAACGGGGCATGAGCCAAGGCGAGCTGGCGATTTTCGCCGCGGGCGATGAGGAGCAGCTCCTCGACGAGCTTCGTCGTGCGGTCGAGCCCTCGCTCCATCGCGGCGAGGGCATCGCTAATCTCGGCCTCTGTCCGGCCTTCCGCGGAAGCCCACTGCACCTGCGCGCGCAGGTGCGTCAGGGGCGTGCGCAGCTCGTGACTCGCATCCGCCGTGAAGGACTGCAGCGCGCGGTGCGCGCGATCCACCCGCTCGAGCATCCGGTTGATACTCTCCGCCAGATCGGTGACCTCCGTCTGCCCAGTGGGACTCGTGAGCCGCGTGCCCAGCTCGGACGGGCCGATCGCACGTGTTTCCGCTGTAACGCGTTCGAGCGGTTGCAATCCCTCGTCAACCGCTTGCCTGGCCCCGCGGGCGGCGACGAATGCCGCCAGCGGGAGCAGCAGAGCGGCGGCTGCCACGAGGATTCCGAGCGGGAGGAAATACGATTGCCGGCTTGCGACTACGTACAGATCGAACTCTCCCATCACGCGATGTAACACGCGATAACGCCAGCGGGCCTTTTGCGTGATCGCCGCGACGAGTGCGGAACGGATCTGTTCCGGTGATGCTTCAGCCGGCAAGCCCTCGAGCCGCTTCGCCGGCATCCCCGGTGACAGATAGTAGACCTGCGGCATGCCCCCCGCGTTCGTCGTGGTGCGCGTAATGACGACCTGGCCACCCATTCCCACCAGCTGATCAGCGAGCGCCGACGGCAGGACGCCGCCCGGAGCACTGGTCGAATCGCGATACGCTCCGAGCAGGGATTGGATTACATCCGCCGAGTGCTCGAGCGAGCGCCGCAGCGCCATCTCGGCGGCCACAGCGAACAGTAGGACGACTACGACCGCGTAGGCTGTGAGCGCCGTCCACGCGACGCGGCTGAAGCGCCGCGTGAGCACCTGGCTTAGGCGACGCTCACTCACTGTCGCCCGCCTCGAGCCGATATCCCACGCCGCGCACGGTCTTGATCGGAGCGGTCCGTCCCGCAAAGCTCAGCTTCTTGCGCAAGTAATTGACGTAGACATCCACGACATTCGTTTCGGGATCGAACTTGTAGTTCCACACCGCCTCCGCGATCCGCGACCGCGAGACTGTGCGGCCTGCATTGCGCATCAGGAACTCGAGCAGCGCGAATTCCCGGGGCGAGAGATCGACGACGCGATCATCCTGCGTGACGCGCCGTGCCAGTGGGTCGAGCGAAACGTCACCGACCTGCAGCGTCGCATCCTTGTGGCGCAGCTCGGCACGCCGGATCAGCGCATGGACGCGCGCGAGCAGCTCCGGAAGGTCAAACGGCTTTGTGACGTAATCGTCGGCGCCGCCCTCGAGCCCGCGCACGCGCGACTCGAGCTCGTCCTTAGCCGTGAGGAGGAGCACCGGAGTGGCAACGCCGCGCTTACGCAGCTCGGCGACAACGCTGAACCCGTCACGTCCCGGCAACATCACATCGAGGACGACGCAGCTGAAGCTGCTTTCGAGGGCGCGCTCCAGCGCCCGGTCACCGGAATCGGTTTCGGTGACGCCGTACCCTTCTTCGCGAAACGCCTTGCTCAGGAAGCGCCGCAGATCGCGATCGTCTTCGACCAGAAGAATCTGCACGTCGCTAACGTACGGTGACCCCGAGGCGCGGGGCAATGTGAACAAGATGAGAAAGCTCTAAGAAAGGCGTGCGGCACTTCCACGTGCCGGCCCGTCAGGCGAAATTGATCCCATGAACATCGCACTCTTATTGGCGCTCAGTCTCACAACGCCGCTCGATACCGCCACCTTTGCCGGCGGCTGCTTCTGGACCATGGAGCACGCCTACGACGATCTGCCGGGCGTGATCTCGGCGACCTCGGGATTCATGGGCGGCACCACCAAGAACCCGACGTACACGCAGGTGGTGGAGGGCAGCACGGGCCACCTGGAAGTGGTTCAGGTGATTTACGATCCAGCCAGGGTAGGTTACGAGACGCTGCTCTGGACCTTCTGGCACAACATCGATCCGTTCCAGGCGGACGGTCAGGCGTGCGACACCGGGCCGAATTACCACACCGCGGTCTTCGTTCGTGGTCCCGAGCAGCGCAGGGCTGCCAGCGGGTCGCGCCAGCAGATCATGGACCGCTTCCACCGCGACGTGGCGGCCCAGGTCCTCACAGCCGGCGCGTTCTATCCGGCCGAGGAGTACCACCAGGACTACGCCAAAAAGAATCCGGCTCGCTATGGCATGTATCGCACCGGGTGCGGCCGCGACCGGCGACTGAGCGCGATTTGGGGTGACGAGGCGGGAAAAGTCTCAACTATCGTTCCCCCTCTCCGTCACACGGAGAGGGGGTCAGGGGGTGAGGTGTATACCGTAAAGCCAAAACCAAGCGACGTCGATCTCCGGCAGACCCTGACGCCCGTGCAGTACGAAGTCACGCAGCACGAAGGCACGGAGCGCCCCTTCCAGAACGAGTTCTGGGACAATCATAAGGAAGGGATCTACGTGGACGTCGTGTCCGGCGAGCCGCTGTTTAGCTCGCTCGACAAGTTCGATTCCCGCACCGGGTGGCCCAGCTTCACGCGGCCGCTCGAGGCGAGCAACGTCCAGGAGAAAACCGACCGCTCGCTGTTCATGGAGCGCACCGAAGTGCGGTCCGCGCACGCGAACTCGCACCTCGGCCACGTGTTTCCCGACGGGCCGAGGCCCACGGGGCTACGTTACTGCATCAATTCGGCGTCGCTGCGATTTATTCCGGTGGACCGACTGGAAGCAGAGGGTTACGGGCAGTATCTCGCGCTGTTCAAAAAATAATCATGGTAGGGCGCAGCATCATAGTAGGGGCGCAGCATGCTGCGCCCCTACCGCATTTAACCTCTACCTACGTTGTCGTTCGAGCAGACCGACGGCACGGTGCAGGCGTTCGATGGCCGCGCCGAGGTCCTCGCTCGGTCCGGTCGACAACTCCCCAGTCAACGCGACCTCTCTCAGCAATTGCAGGGCATTGCGCACGTGCTCGACCGGCCGTTCGGCGTTCGGGGCGCGCGACGCGCGGCCCCGCCGATCGAGTGTGCTGCGCCGCTCGGACCCGCGCCGGCGGTCGACGACGCTGCGACGCTCGTCCGCCGCTCGCAGGACGGCCCGCCGGCGCGGCTCGGCCCGGCGGTCGGTGCCGGTGCGGCGGTCAGCCCACACCCTGCTGAATGTCATTACGGACGGCGAACTGCAGGACGCGTGCCAGTAGGCATCGCGCCCCAAAAGGCGGGGTCGGTCGCGCGCGTCTCCCGCGAGACGTAGCTCTGTCTTGGGTCGAGACGGAAGCGGTTGTTTTCCCAGCTTAGTGTCGCGTCGGTGCTGAATTTCATGATGGCAGCCTGCTCGGCGGCGTTGGCCGATTGGAACGTCTTCATACCATCCGCGAACATTCGATCGAAGTCCGCGTAATTCGTCGCCGAGGCAAAGATAACGTAGGTCGGCGATGGCATACCGGCGGTCACTTCGTAGGTGCGAAACTGGTTGCCGGATGCCGCTCGGTCGGCGGCCGCCATGTACGCCTTCACGGCGGCGTCGAAGTCGGGCTCGTGGCCCGGCCGGACACGCACGATCGAGATTTCCCAGAAACGCTGTTTCGCGAGGTCGGGGTACGCGCCTCTGCTGAGATCAGGACGTGCCATGGCTTGAATTGTCCGGGTGCTGTTTAGAACCTCACCGTCAGCGCGCGACAGCCTTTCCAGCTCCGCGGTCGTTGCCGCATCGTTGTCGTAGCGCCGCATCCTCTCGCCATCGGCGGCATTGCTGGCGGCTGGGATGATGTACCACGCCTCGGGCGGGCCCGTCAGCGACGTCATCGCCAGGTAGTAATCCGGCGAGTTGACCCGGCCAAACGCGGCTGGCCAGCCGGCCTCGATGCGCGCGTGGTCAGCCGTGCGGCCGACTTTGACGTCTTCGCGGATGATGGTCACGAGCGTGGGCTGGGTGGTCGGCAACCCGGTGCCCTGGGCGAACGCGACGGTGGGTGCCCCACACGCAATCGTGAGGAGTGCGCATCGGATCATGCTCGTCATGCGAAAACCCTGGGTTTGGCGGCCCGGCGAACCTATCACGAAACCAACCATTTGGCGAATCGTACCATCAAAGGAATGATGATGCCCCTCACGCTCGTCGTAGCCGCCATGTTCGCTTTGCAAACAGCCGATTCCTCGCCGCCCCCGAAGGCGTCGAACGCCACGACCGCCGTGGCGCACCGTGCCACGACACCGCCGGTGATCGATGGGAAGGATAACGACGAGCTCTGGCGCCTGGCACCCGTGATCAAGGATTTCCGGCAGTTCGCCCCGCTGGAGGATGCAAACCCGAGCTTTCCCACCGAGGCCAAGGTCGCTTACGACGAGCACAATTTTTACGTTTTCGTGCGCGCCTTTGACTCCCATCCCGATAGTATCAAGAAGCTCCTTGCCCGCCGCGACACCCGCATCTGCTGTGACCAAATCAAGATCATGATCGATTCCTATCACGACCGGCGGTCAGGCTTCGAGTTTGCGGTGAACCCCGGTGGCGTAAAGCGCGACTACGCGATGTACGGTGATGACCAGCAGGAAGACGACGCATGGGACGGCGTGTGGGAAGTCGGGACCCAGATCGACTCACTCGGTTGGACCGCGGAGTTCCGCATTCCGCTGTCACAGCTGCGGTACGCGCATACGCCAAGCAATGTCTTTGGCTTTGCGATCTGGCGCGATATCGATCGGCATAACGGCGAGCGGGTGGGTTGGCCGCTGTACCGCACGTCGCGCCGCGGCTTCGTATCGCAGCTGGGTGATGTCGTCGGGCTCGATGGTCTGGCGGCGCCGCGCCGCCTGGAGCTGGCGCCCTACGCCGTGGTCAAGAACGTGCCGGTGCCGAAATTTGAGCGCGATCAACAGTACACCGCCGGCGCGGACATCAAGTACGGGATCACCTCGAACATCACGGTGGATGCGACGGTGAATCCTGACTTCGGCCAGGTCGACGCCGACCCGTCCGTTGTCAACCTCACGTCGTTCGAGACGTTCTTCCAGGAACGCCGTCCATTCTTCGTCGAAGGCACCGGCATTTTCAACTTCAGCGTGAACTGCAACATCGTGAACTGCAGCGGGGAAGGGCTGTTCTATTCCCGGCGCGTAGGTCGCGACCCGCAGCTGCGCGGATTGTACGGCGACGCCAAATCACCGAACGCGAGCCGGATTCTTGGCGCCGCCAAGATCACGGGGCGTCTTCCCGGTGGTCTCACGATCGGTGCCGTCGAAGGTGTCACGCAGCGCGCGCAGGGATCAGGCGACCGCACGATCGAGCCATTCACGAACTATGGCGTCCTGCGCCTGCAGCAGGACTACCGCAACGGCAAGAGTGGCATCGGGTTCATGGCCACCGCGGTCAACCGCACCCTGGACCAATGGACCGAGGACTTTTTGCGCAACCGCGCCTATGTGGGCGCCGTCGATTTCCGGCACCGTTTTCATAACGACAACTACGAAATCTCCGGATCGTTCGACCTGAGCACGGTGGCCGGCAGTCCGGCCGCGATTGCCCGGACGCAGCGGAACTCGACCCACAATTATCAGCGCCCCGACGACGACGTGACTTTCGACAGCACGCGCACGTCGCTCGGCGGGCATGCCGAGGAGCTGCTCCTGACCAAGCAAAGCGGGTTCATCCGCTTTCAAACCAGCTACATGCGCCGTTCGCCCGGCTTCGAAATCAATGACTTGGGCATCCTGTTCCGGTCCGATCAGCAGGGCTGGAACAACTGGGGCTCCTTCAACTGGCAGAAACCGAACAAGGTGTTCCAGCGGGCGTTCTGGAACTTCAACTGGTGGCAATTCTGGACGACCGGCGACGGGCTTCCGACGGATCGCGCCGCGAACACGAACTTTCACGGCCAGTTCAAGAATCAGTGGTGGATCCATGTCGGGGGGACCCTCGGCAATCTGGGCGACATCTACTGCGATCGTTGCGCGCGCGGCGGCCCCGCGATACGCGGCGATCAGTACATCGCGCCGTGGATCGGCCTCCAGTACGATCAGCGCGCAGCGATTGTCCCTCAAGTCTTTATGAACCACTTCAAGGGCGACCGCGGTCACTCACGGTCGACGAACGTGAATCCGTCCGTCGACCTGCGGGTGTCGTCACGGTTCCGCGGCTCGGTAGGCTACAACACCACCCACAACATCAACGACCTGCAGGACCTGAACCCGGTCACGGATTCGACTGGCACGCATTACCTGTTCGCGCACCTCGATCAGAAGACTACGTCGATGTCGTTCCGGATCGATTACACGGCGACGCCGACGTTGACGGTGCAAGTGTACGCGTCGCCCTTTGTGAGCAAGGGCCGGTGGTCCAGCGTGCGCGAGCTGTCCAGCACGCCGCGCGCGAGCCGCTACGATGATCGCTTCCAGCCGTTCACCGGGCCGGGGCCGGGCGATTTCAACATCAAGTTCTTCAACTCGAATTTCGTCGTGCGGTGGGAGTATCGACCGGGCTCGACGTTGTTCCTGGTCTGGAATCAGGGACGCGACGACTTCGAGCCGACGGCAGGAAACAAGAACGTCTTTGGGGACTTCAAGAAGCTCTTCAACGCGTACCCGAGAAATACGTTCCTGATCAAAGCGTCGTACTGGCTCAACCGCTAATCAGCACGAATCCCTAACTCGTCGATGTGCAGCAGGAGGTCTGCCGGGTCTTCATAGACCCGGTAGGCTCCTGCGCGCTCGAGCTCCTCCTGTCCGTAGCCACCCGAGAGCAGTCCGACGCCGAGCGCGCGGGCGCGGCGCGCGGCGAGCAGATCCCAGACGCTGTCGCCTACGGCAATCGCCGATTCGATCGGCACGTCGAGCCGGGCCGCCGCGGCGATCCAGAGGTCGGGATTGGGTTTGGCGTGCTCGACGTCGTCGCGGGTGATCACCGGGACGTCCGGCGGCAGGTTGACCAGTTTCAGCAGCGGGCGCGCGCTCGCCAACGCGCCGCTGGTCGCGACCGCCCAGGGCACGCGCATCTTGGTCAGATGGCGGACGAGGTCTTGCGCGCCTGGCAGGGGACGCACGTCTCGCAGCTGCGCCGCAAACAACCGCGCGTGCGCCTGCTTCAGCTTGACCGCCTGCTTCTCGCTCAGCTCGTGTCCCGTCTCGCGTGCCAGACTCTCCGCCAGCAGTCCGCCGCTCATCCCGATGCGCCGATGGATGCGCCAGACGGACAACTTGATGCCGCCCAGCTCGAGCGCCTTGTGCCACGCGAGGGCGTGCTGGTACACGCTGTCAACGAGCGTGCCGTCGAGGTCGAGCAGGAGGGCAGGGCGGTCGTTCATGACGTGAAACTGAAAAGCACGGACATGCAAAAGCTAGATGCATAGACGCACCGCGGCCATGAGTCATTGGTCAACGGGACCACCCCAGCGAGCGTAGTCCCGTTGACCATTGACGGTTTACCGCGGTGCGTCTGTGGCCTAGTAGTGCATGTCCGCGTCTTTACTTCCGGACCTTCATTACAGCAGCGTACGCGTCGACGAACCCCGCGCCCACTTCCCACGTCGCGTAACCCGGCAGGGGTCGCGCGGTCGACGTCAGCGCGTTGAGCACCTGCGTCGGGCTGAGCTTCCCTCCCGCTGCCTCCTGCATCAAGG
>Ga0210382_10000076_pt1 | contig 40035 bp, 34 predicted proteins | sample PLMedo_FD_155452 | JGI IMG/M metagenome (GOLD analysis project Ga0210382, IMG submission 155452) | Groundwater sediment microbial communities from an aquifer in East River, Colorado, USA - PLM0_60_coex redo | ecosystem: Environmental > Terrestrial > Soil > Riparian zone | place: USA: East... | reverse complement strand
CCGAGTCGCGGTCGAGCGCCACCATCGCGTACAGGCACAGCGACATCAGCTCCAGGCCGAGGTACATGGTGAGGAAGCTGTTGGCGCTGATCATGACCATCATGCCGAGCAGCGAGAACAGCAGCAAGGTGAGGAATTCGCCGCGCAGCAGGCCGCGGTCGACGAGGTACTGGCGCGAGTAGATCAGCGTCGCCCACACCGCGAGGCAGGACAGCAGCTTGAGCAGGTTGGACAGCGTGTCGGAGACGAACAGCCCGTTGAAGAGCAGCAGGCGCGAATAATCGGCCTGGCCCTGCACGAGAAACACGTACAGGCTGGCGAGAGCGCAGAGCAGCAGGACGATCTGGGCGAGGCCAAAGCTGGCGTTGCGCCGCTCCGACTTGACGTACAGATCGACGATCATCAGCGCGCACGCGCCGGCGAGCAGCAGCACCTCCGGCAGCGCCGGCAGATGGTCGATGAGCACGGTTCTCGCGTCCATCAGGTTTTTGGCAGCGCCACGTGACGCAGAAGGTCGTTCACAGAAGCATGCATGACTTCAGTGAACGGGAAGGGATAGACGCCCATGCCGAGCACGGCGAGCGCCAGCAGGCCGAGCACGGTCGCTTCCCGACCATTCAGGTCCTTCAGCGCGGCAACCTGCGGGTTCGCCACCGGGCCGAACATCACGCGCTTGTACATCCACAAGGTGTACGCGGCGCCCAGGACCATGGTGCTGGCGGCAAGGAAGGCGAGCCAGAAGCCGGTCTTCATCGCCCCCAGGATCACCAGGAACTCGCCGACGAAGCCGCTGGTCGCGGGCAGGCCGCTGTTGGCCATGGCGAACAGCATCATCAGGCCGGCGAACTTCGGCATCGTGTTCACCACCCCGCCGTAGTCCGCGATCATGCGGCTGTGCATGCGGTCGTAGAGCACGCCGACGCAGAGAAACAGCGCGGCGGAGACGAAGCCGTGCGAGATCATCTGCACCAGGCCGCCCTCGACGCCGTAGGCGTTGAAGATGAAGAAGCCGAGCGTCACCAGGCCCATGTGCGAGATCGACGAGTAGGCGATCAGGCGCTTCATGTCGGTCTGCGCGAGCGCCACGAAGCCGATGTAGACCACCGCGATGACCGACAGCGCGATCATCAGCCAGGCGAGATGGCGCGACGCGTCGGGCATGATCGGCAGCGAGAAGCGCACGAAGCCGTAGGCGCCGAGCTTCAGCAGGATCGCCGCCAGCACCACCGAGCCGGCCGTCGGCGCCTCGGTATGCGCGTCGGGCAGCCAGGTATGCACCGGCCACATCGGCACCTTGACCGCGAACGCGAACAGGAAGCCGAAGAACAGCAGCAGCTGCGCGCCGAGCGGCAGCGGCAGCTTGTGCCAGTCGAGGATCGCGAAGCTGCCGCCCGACTTGCCGTACAGGTAGAGCAGGGCCACCAGCATCAGCAGCGAGCCCATCAGCGTGTACAGGAAGAACTTCACCGAGGCGTAGACGCGGTTCGGGCCGCCCCACATGCCGATGATGATGAACATCGGGATCAGCGTGCCCTCGAAGAACACGTAGAACAGCACCGCGTCGAGGGCCGAGAACACGCCGTTAAGCATGCCGGAGAGGATCAGGAACGCGGCGTAATACTGCGCCACCCGGTTGTCGACCTGCGACCAGCTGGCGATCACCACCAGCACGGTGATGAAGCTGTTCAGCAGCACGAACAGCATCGAGATGCCGTCGACGCCGAGGTGGTAGTTGACGTTGAAGCGCTCTATCCAAGGAACGAATTGCACGAACTGCATTCCCGGATTCTGCAAATCGAAACCCGTGTAAAGCGGAATCGTCACCACGAAACCGAGGATCGAGCCGGCCAGGGCGACCCAGCGCGCATGGCGCTCGCCGAGCGCGAGCAGCAGCACGCCGGCGAAGACCGGGACCCAGATCGCGAGCGAAAGCAGCATCAGGTTCTCAGGAAGAAAAACGCCAGCACCACCACGCCGATGAGCATGGTGAACGCGTACTGGTAGACGTAGCCGGACTGGAACAGCCGCACCACGGACGCCGACCAGCCGACGAACCGCGCCGAGCCGTTCACCAGCAGGCCGTCGATGATCGCCAGGTCCCCGCCTCTCCAGAACCCCCCGCCGATCGCGCGCGCGCCGCCCGCGAACAGCCAGGCGTAGAGCTCGTCGAAGCCGTATTTCCTCGCCACGATCGCGTAGAGAGGACCCAGCTGCGTGGCGATCCGCCTGGGCAAGTCGGTTCTTCTCGAGTACAGGTACCAGGCGGTGGCGATACCGGCCACCGCGAGCCAGAAGGGCAGCGCGACGAAGCCGTGCGCCACGAACGCGCGCAGGCCGCGGAACTCGCCCTCCACCCGCGGCAGCGCATCCCTGAAGAAGTCCCCGTAGACGACGTCGCCGACCACCCAGCCGGCGGCCACCGAGGGAATCGCGAGCAGCACCAGCGGAATCGTCACCACCGCCGGCGACTCGTGCGGCGGGTGCGCCGCGTCGAAGCGCTCCTGGCCGTGGAAAGCCATGAACAGCATGCGGAACGTGTAGGTCGCCGTGACGAACACGCAGGCGACCACGCAGACGTAGGCGAACAGGTGGCCGGGGGTGGCGGAGTCGCGCACCGCCTCGATGATCGCGTCCTTGGAGAAAAAGCCGGCGAAGCCGGGAATCCCGGCCGAGGAGATGGCGCCGATGAGCAGCGTCCAGTAGGTCCACGGCATGTAGCTCTTCAGGCCGCCCATGCGCCGCATGTCCTGCTCGTGGTGCAGGGCGATGATCACCGAGCCCGCCGCGAGGAACAGCAGCGCCTTGAAGAAGGCGTGGGTCATCAGGTGGAAGATCGCCGCCGAGTACGCCGAGGCGCCGAGCGCCGCCGTCATGTAGCCCAGCTGGGAGAGCGTCGAATAAGCGATGACGCGCTTGATGTCGTACTGGGTGAGCGCGACCAGCGCCATCGAAAGCGCGGTGATCGCGCCGATGATCAGCACCACCGAACGCGCAGTCTGCGACTGCTCGTAGAGCGGCGACATGCGCGCCACCATGAAAATGCCGGCGGTCACCATCGTTGCGGCGTGGATCAGGGCCGAGATCGGTGTCGGGCCTTCCATCGAGTCCGGCAGCCAGACATGCAGCGGGAACTGCGCGCTCTTGCCCATCGCGCCGACGAACAGCAGGATGCAGATCAAGCTGATGTTGGCGGACACCGAAGCTGCCTGCCCGAACACCGCGGCGTAGTCGAGGGTGCCGAAGTGCGCGAAGATCAGCGCGATGCCCAGGAGGAAGCCGAAGTCGCCGACCCGGTTGACGAGGAAGGCCTTCAGCGCGGCGTAGATGGCGCTCTCGCGGGTGTACCAGAAGCCGATCAGCAGGTAGGACACCAGGCCGACCGCCTCCCAGCCGAAGAACAGCTGCAGGAAGTTGTTCGCCATCACCAGCATCAGCATCGAGAAGGTGAACAGCGAGATGTACGAGAAGAAGCGCTGGTAGCCGGGGTCGTCGGCCATGTAGCCGATGGTGTAGATGTGCACCATCAGCGAGACGAAGCTCACCACCACCATCATCAGCACCGTCAGGCGGTCGATGAGGAAGCCGATCTGGAACTGGGTTGTTCCCCCAACGCTTAGCCACCGGTACACCTCGCCGTTGAAGGTATTGCCGTCGAGAACATCGACAAAAATGACGACGGAACAGATGAAGCTGATGAATACCGAAAGGCTCGTGACCCAGTGCGCGCCGGCGCGGCCGATGGCGCGGCCGAAGAGGCCGGCGATGATGGCCCCGGCCAGCGGCGCGAACGGCACTAGGAGGTAGACGGTTTTCATCCCTTCAGCGAGTCGAGGTCTTCGACGTCGATGGTGTTCAGATTCCTGAACAGGACCACCAGGATCGCCAGGCCGATCGCCGACTCCGCCGCCGCCACCGTGAGGATGAAGAACACGAACACCTGCCCCGCCAGGTCGCCGAGGAAATGCGAGAAGGCGATGAAGTTCAGGTTGACGGCGAGCAGCATCAGCTCGATCGCCATCAGCAGGATGATGATGTTGCGCCGGTTCATGAAGATGCCGACCACGCTGATGGCGAACAGCAGCGCGCCCAGCACCAGGTAATGCGACAGGGTCAGCGTCATTCTTTCTCGGCGGGCATGGAGACCAGCCGAACGCGCTCCTCGCGCCGCACCCCGACCTGCTGCGACGGGTCCTGGTAGCGGCGGTCCTTGCGCCGGCGCAGGGTCAGGGCGATGGCGGCGATGATCGCCACCAGCAGGATCACCGCGGCGATCTCGAAGGCGTAGGCGTAGTCGGTGTACAGGACGCGGCCCAGCTCCTTGGTGTTGCTGTAGCCCGGCGGCAGCTCGCGCGCTCGCGCGCCGTAAATGCGGTTGGCGAGCACGGCGATCATCTCGAACACCAGGATCCCGCCCACCACGATCGCCAGCGGCAGGTTGCGCCAGAAGCCCTCGCGCAGGCGCTCGATATTGATGTCGAGCATCATCACCACGAACAGGAACAGCACCATCACCGCGCCGACGTAGACCACCACCAGCGCGATGGCCAGGAACTCGGCGCGCAGCAGCAGCCAGGTGCCGGCCGCGGTGAAGAAGGCGAGCACCAGGAACAGCGCGCTGTGCACCGGGTTGCGCGACGTGATCACGAACGTCGCTGACACCAGCAGCACCGCCGCGAAGGCGTAGAAAACCGCGGACTCGAACATTATTGTTGTGGCTTACCGGTAGCGGGCGTCGGTCTCCCGGTCCCGGGCAATTTGCTCCTCGTAACGGTCGCCCACGGCGAGCAGCATGGGCTTGGTGTAGTACAGGTCCCCCCTCGCCTCGCCGTGGTACTCCAGGATGCGCGTCTCCACGATGGCGTCCACCGGGCAGGCCTCCTCGCAGAAGCCGCAGAAGATGCACTTGGTCAGGTCGATGTCGTAGCGCGTGGTGCGGCGCGTGCCGTCGGCGCGCTGCTCCGATTCGATGTGGATGGCGAGCGCCGGGCACACCGCCTCGCACAGCTTGCACGCGATGCAGCGCTCTTCCCCGTTCGGGTAGCGGCGCAGCGCGTGCAGGCCGCGGAAGCGCGGGCTCATCGGCGTCTTCTCCTCCGGGAACTGCACCGTGATCTTGCGCGCGAACAGGTGCCGCCCGGTGAGTGCCATGCCTCGCAGAAGTTCAACCAATAAAAAAGACTTGAAAAAATCGAGCACGCGGGTCATTGCCAGATGTTCCAGGGAGTCTGCATCCACAGCCCGATCACCGCGATCCAGACCAGGGTGAGCGGGATGAACACCTTCCAGCCCAGCCGCATGATCTGGTCATAGCGGTAGCGCGGGAAAGTTGCCCGGAACCACAGAAACATGGAGACCACCAGGAAAATCTTTCCGAATAACCAGAGGAAAGGCGGCACCCAGTTCGTCACCACGCTGTCCCAGGGCGCCTGCCAGCCGCCGAAGAACATCACCACCGTCAGCGCGCTGATGAGGATCATGTTCATGTACTCGGCGAGAAAGAACAGCGCGAAGGTCATGCCCGAGTACTCGATCATGTGTCCGGCGACGATCTCCGACTCGCCCTCGACCACGTCGAACGGCGCGCGGTTGGTCTCGGCGACGCCGCTGACGAAGTACACCACCAGCATCGGCGCGAGCGGCAGCCAGTTCCACGACAGGAAATTCAGCCCCATCGAGGCGAAGCTGCCGCGGCCCTGGGCGTTGACGATGTCCGAGAGGTTGAGGCTGCCCGACACCATCAGCACCACCACCAGCGCAAAGCCCATCGGCAGCTCATACGACACCATCTGCGCCGCGGAGCGCATCGCGCCGAGAAAGGCGTACTTGGAGTTCGACGCCCAGCCGGCGACGATCACGCCGTACACGCCCATCGAGCTCAGCGCCAGGATGTACAGCAGCCCGGCGTTGATGTCCGCGAGCACCACCTCGGGAGCAAAAGGAATCACCGCCCAAGCGGCGAGCGCCGGGGTCAGCATCAGCACCGGCGCGAGCAGGAACAAGCCCTTGTTCGCGTTGGCCGGAAGGATGATCTCCTTCAGCAGCAGCTTCACGCCGTCGGCGATCGGCTGCAGCAGCCCGGCGGGCCCGACGCGGTTGGGGCCGATGCGGATCTGGATCCAGCCGATCAGCTTGCGCTCCCACAGCGTGAGATAGGCGACGCACAGGAGCAGAGGAACGACGATCGCCACGATGAACGCCAGGTTCCAGGCCGTCGAGGTCAGCGCGCCGCGCCAGTCCATCTAGGCAGCCCTCTCCACCGCGACCTTCTTCAGCGAAACCGTGCCGAACATCGGGCCGAGCGGCGCCGTCAACGGATGCGCGGCAGCGATGCGCACGCACTCATCGGGCAGCCTGTCGTCGAGGGCCGCCGGCAGCCTGGCCGCGCCCTCGACCAGCACCGGCTGCCCCGCGGAAATTCCGAGCCGCGCCATCAGTTTCGCGTTCATCCACGCCCTGGGCGGCTGCGCGTCCGGGGTCTTGCGCAGCGCCACCGAGCGCCGCACCAGCGGATCCGCGAAGTAGATCGGCACGTCGGCGATGCGCTGGATGCCCGGGGGATCGAAGGAAACCGGGCTCGGCTCGACCTGCGTCGCGTTCGAGAGCAGGCTCGAGACGTCGCGGCCGCGCAGGCAGTCGGCGCGCACTTCGTCGATGCTGTCGTAGCCGGTGCCGGGCTTGCCGAGCATGGTGCCCAGCACGCGCAGCACTTTCCAGCCGGGACGCGACTCGCCGAGCGGATTCACGGCGGCGTAAAAGCTCTGCAGCCGGCCCTCGGTGTTCACGAACGTGCCGGCGGTCTCGGTGAACGGCGCGATCGGCAGGAGGACGTCAGCATACTCGAGGCCGGTCTCGAACGCGCTCAACTGAACGACGAACTCCGCCTCGTTGACCGCCCGAGTGGCGGAGCGCGGATCCGCGAAGTCGAGCTCGGGCTCGCAGCCGAGGAGCACCAGCGCCTTGCGGGCGAGGATGCTGTTGACGTTGCCTCCCGCCGGCAGCCCGGCGAGGTAGCCGCCGACCGAATTTGCCGCCTCGCCGAGGAAGCCGAGCGTTACGCCCAGCGCCTGCGCCTCGGCATGGATCTGCGCCGCGAGCGGATGCTGCTGGGCGAAGTTGCCGAGCAGCACTGCCGCCTTCTTCCCGCCTTTCAGCGCTTCCGCAAAGGACGCGATCGAATCCGGGATCTTCGACGGCGGCACGATGCGCTTGCTCGCGATCGGCATCGCCCAGTCGTCGTCCACCGAGTGCAGCATGTGGACCTGCGTGCCGCGCTTGGCCGCCTGGCGCAGGCGATGCGCAATCAGCGGATGGTCCTTGCGCAGGAACGAGCCGATCACCAGCACGCGGTCGAGCGTGCCGAGAGCGGCGATCGGCATGCCGAGCCACGGGATGCCTTCGCGCCGGCCATCGGCGGAGAAGTCGGCGTGGCGCAGGCGGAAATCGGCCGCGCCGAGCTTGCCGGCGAGATACAGCTCTTCGAGCGTCGAATGCGGCGAGGCGAGGACGCCGAAGTCCTGCTTCTGCAGGCCCGCGACGGCGAATTCCAGCGCCACTTCCCAGTCCACCGGCTCCCACCGCGCGCCGCGCTTCAGCATCGGCTGCTTCAGCCGCCCGGGCGCATTGAGGCCCTCGTAGGAAAAGCGGTCCTTGTCCGAAAGCCAGCACTCGTTGATCGCGTCGTTATCGAGCGGCAGCACGCGCATCACGCGCGACTGCTTCACCTGCACGACGAGGTTCGAGCCGAGGCCATCGTGCGGCGAAATCGACTTGCGCCGCGACAGTTCCCAGGTCCGCGCCGTGTAGCGGAACGGCCCGGAGGTCAGGGCGCCGACCGGGCACAGGTCGATCATGTTGCCGGACAGCTCGGACTCCAGCATCTGGTTGACGAACGAGACGATCTCGGCCTTCTCCCCGCGCCCGGCGAGGCCGAGCTCCATCTTGCCGGCGATCTCCTGCCCGAAGCGCACGCAACGCGTGCACTGGATGCAGCGGCTCATCTCCTCGGCGGCGACCAGCGGTCCGAGCTCCTTGCGCAGCACGACGCGCTTTTCCTCGGTGTAGCGCGAGTTGCTGGGGCCGTAGCCGACCGCGAGGTCCTGCAGCTGGCATTCGCCGCCCTGGTCGCAGATCGGGCAGTCGAGCGGGTGGTTGATCAGCAGGAACTCCATCACCCCGTTCTGCGCCTTCTTGGCGGCGGGCGAATGGGTCCACACCTTCATGCCGTCGGTCACCGGGGTGGCGCAGGCCGGCAGCGGCTTCGGCGCCTTCTCGACCTCGACCAGGCACATGCGGCAGTTGGCGGCGATCGAGAGCTTGCGGTGATAGCAGAAGTGCGGCACGTAGACGCCGAGCTGGTTGGTCGCGTCCATCACCGTGGCGCCCTGCGGCACCTCGACCGGCCTGCCGTCGACTTCGATTTTCAGCATCAGGCCGCCTTGGCCATGTTCGCGAGGTGCGGCTCGTGGGGAGCGTCCACCCGGCCCCATTTCGGCTCCACGTCCTTGAGCACCAGGCATCTTCCATGCTCGATGTGGTGCACGAATTCGGCGCGGAAGTGCTTGATGAAGCTCTTCACCGGCAGCGCGGCGGCGTCGCCCAGCGCGCAGATGGTGCGCCCGGCGATGTTGTCGGAGACGTCGTCGAGCAGCGCGAGGTCCTCCATCCGGCCGAAGCCGTTCTCGATGCGGTGCACCACGCGGTACAGCCAGCCCGTGCCCTCGCGGCAGGGCGTGCACTGGCCGCAGGACTCCTCGAAATAGAAGTACGACAGGCGCTCGAGGGCGCGCACCATGCACGTGCTGTCGTCCATGACGATCACCGCGCCCGAGCCGAGCATCGACCCCGCCTTGGCGATCGAGTCGTAGTCCATGTCGGTCGCCATCATGATGTCGGCGGGCAGCACCGGCATCGACGATCCGCCCGGGATCACGCCCTTCAGCTTCCTCCCGCTGCGCAGGCCGCCCGCCATCTCGAGCAGCCTGGCGAACGGCGTGCCGAGCCTGACCTCGTAGTTGCCGGGACGGTTGACGTGCCCGGTGACCGAGAACAGCTTGGTGCCGCCGTTGTTCGGCTTGCCGAGCGCGAGGAAGGCATCGGCGTCGTGGCGCATGATCCAGGGCACCGCGGCGAAGGTCTCGGTGTTGTTGATGGTGGTGGGCTTTCCATACAGGCCGTAGCTCGCCGGGAACGGCGGCTTGAAGCGCGGCATGCCCTTCTTGCCCTCGAGCGACTCGAGCAGCGCGGTCTCCTCGCCGCAGATGTACGCGCCGTAGCCCGGAACCGCGTACAACTGGTGGCTGAACTCGGAGCCGAGGATGTTGTTTCCGACGTAGCCGGCCGCGCAGGCCTCGGCGAGCGCCTCCTCGAACTGCTCGTAGACCTCCCAGATCTCGCCGTGGATGTAGTTGTAGCCGGCGCTCGCGCTCATGGCATAGCCGGCGATGAGCATTCCCTCGATCACCGAATGCGGGTTGTAGCGCAGAAGGTCGCGATCCTTGCAGGTGCCGGGCTCGCCTTCGTCGGAATTGCACACCACGTACTTGGGGCCGGCGAACTGCCGCGGCATGAACGACCATTTCAGCCCGGTCGGAAAGCCGGCGCCGCCGCGCCCGCGCAGCGCGGACTTCTTCAGCTCGGCAATGATGTCCTCGGGTTTGAGCTTCTCCGAAAGAATCCTTTTCAGGGCCTTGTAGCCGTCGCGCGCCTCGTAATCCTTCAGGCGCCAATTGCGGCCGTCGAGCCCCTTCATCAGGATCGCGTCGGGCCCGTAATCGAGCAGGCTCATTTGCGCCCGAGCTCCTCCAGGAGCTGATCGAGCTTCTCGTGCGTCATGTAATCGTGCATCTTCTTGTTGTTGACCAGCAGCACCGGCGCCATGGCGCAGGCGCCAAAGCATTCGCCTTCCTTGAGCGTGAAGTGGCCGTCGGGCGTGGTCTCGTTGAAGTCGATCCGCAGCTTGCGGCGCAAGTGGTCCGCGGCGTCGAGCGCGCCTTGCAGGCCGCACGGCAGGTTGGTGCACAGCGTCAGCTTGTAGGTGCCGACGGGCTCCAGGTTGTACATCGCGTAGAAAGTCGCCACCTCGTAGACCGCGACCGGCGGCATGCCGAGGTAGCGGGCGACGAAGTCCATGACCTCGCTCGACAGCCAGCCCTTTTCGTCCTGGGCGACGATGAGCGCGCTCATCACCGCCGACTGCTTCCGCTCGGGCGGGTACTTGGCGATCTCGCGGTCGATCTTCTTCAGTGAATCAACCGAGAGCATAAGAACCCAAAAACGTGGTCTGTCCCTGATTTCTCACCGGTCGACTTCTCCGAACACGATGTCCTGGGTGCCGATGATCGCCACCGCATCGGCGATCATGTGGCCGCGCGCCATCTCGTCGAGCGCGGCGAGGTGGGGGAAGCTGGGCGGACGGATCTTCAGCCGGTAGGGCTTGTTCGCGCCGTCGGACACCAGGTAGATGCCGAACTCGCCCTTCGGCGCCTCGACCGCGGCGTACACCTCGCCTTCGGGCACGTGCATGCCCTCGGTGACCAGCTTGAAGTGGTGGATCAGCTGCTCCATGCTCTCTTTCATCTCGAGGCGCGTCGGCGTCGCGATCTTGTGGTCGTCGACCATCACCGGGCCCGGGTTCTCGCGCAGCCAGTCGATGCACTGCCGCACGATGCGGTTCGACTGGCGCATCTCCTCGATGCGCACCAGGTAGCGATCGTAGCAGTCGCCGCCCTTGCCGACCGGGATGTCGAACTCCATGCGGTCGTAGACCTCGTAGGGCTGCTTTTTCCTCAGGTCCCAGGCCACGCCGGAGCCGCGCAGCATCGGCCCGGTGAAGCCCAGGGCGAGAGCCCGCTCCGCGGAGACCACGCCGATGCCCACGGTGCGCTGCTTCCAGATGCGGTTGTCCGTGAGCAGCGTCTCGTAGTCGTCGACGTACTTGGGAAAGCGCTGCGTGAAATCCTCGATGAAGTCGAGCAGCGAGCCCCGCCGATTTTCATTTAGTTTATTAATTTCCTTTTCATTGTGAATCTTGGAGGCTTGGTACTGCGGCATCGTGTCCGGCAGGTCGCGGTACACCCCGCCCGGGCGGTAATACGCCGCGTGCATGCGCGCGCCCGAGACCGCCTCGTAGACGTCCATCAGGTCCTCGCGCTCGCGGAAGCAGTAAAGGAACACGGTCATCGCGCCGATGTCCAGACCGTGCGCGCCCAGCCACAGCAGGTGGTTCAGGATGCGCGTGATCTCGTCGAACATCACGCGGATGTACTTGGCGCGGATCGGCACCTCCACGCCGAGCAGCCTCTCGATCGCAAGCACATACGCGTGCTCGTTGCACATCATCGACACGTAATCGAGCCGGTCCATGTAGGGCACCGACTGCAGGTAGGTCTTGTGCTCGGCGAGCTTCTCGGTGGCGCGGTGCAGCAGGCCGATGTGCGGGTCGGCGCGCTGGATCACCTCGCCATCGAGCTCCAGCACCAGGCGCAGCACGCCGTGCGCCGCCGGATGCTGCGGCCCGAAGTTGAGCGTGTAATTGCGGATCTCAGGCATCGCGCTTTTCCGCGTAGTTTTCTTCGCGCACGATGCGCGGCGTGACCTCGCGGGGATCGATCGTCACCGGCTGGTACACCACCCGCTTCTGCTCCGGGTCGTAGCGCATCTCGACGTAACCGCTGAGCGGGAAGTCCTTGCGGAACGGGTGGCCGACGAAGCCGTAGTCGGTGAGGATGCGGCGCAGGTCGGGATGGCCGTCGAACAGGATGCCGAACAGGTCGAAGGCCTCGCGCTCGAACCAGTTGGCCGCCGGCCACACGTCGACCAGCGAGGCGGCGACCGGGAATTCGTCGTCGGCACAGAAGCTGCGCAGGCGCACGCGGCAGTTGTTCGTGACGGACAGCAGATGAACCACCACGGCGAACCGCGGGCCTTCGCGCGGCCGGTCGCCGTAGCTCGCGTAATCCACCCCGCACAGATCGATCAGCTGCTCGAAGCCGAGCTCGTCGCGCAGCTTCAGCGCCGCCGGCCGGTGATCCTTCGCCTCGATGGTGAGCTCGCCGAAGCGCTCGGTGGGGGCAAACCCCGCCCGCGCGAGGGAATCGCTCAGCTTCTGCAGCCTGGGAGTCATCGCGCGATCGTGCTGGTGCGCTTGATCTTGTTCTGCAGCTGCACGATGCCGTAGAGCAGCGCCTCGGCCGTCGGCGGGCAGCCCGGCACGTAGATGTCCACCGGGACGATGCGGTCGCAGCCGCGCACCACGGAATAGGAATAGTGGTAATAGCCGCCGCCGTTGGCGCACGAGCCCATCGAGATCACCCAGCGCGGCTCGGCCATCTGGTCGTAGACCTTGCGCAGCGCCGGCGCCATCTTGTTGCACAGCGTGCCGGCGACGATCATGACGTCGGACTGGCGCGGGCTCGGCCGGAACACGATGCCGAAGCGGTCGAGGTCGTAGCGAGCGGCGCCGGCGTGCATCATCTCTACGGCGCAGCACGCCAGGCCGAAGGTCATCGGCCACAGCGATCCGGTGCGCGTCCAGTTGATGAGCTTGTCCGCGGTGGTCGTGACGAATCCCTTCTCGAGGAGGCCCTCTACTCCCATTCCAGGGCTCCTTTCATCCATTCGTAGACGAAGCCGACGGTGAGGATCGCGAGGAACAGCATCATCGACAGGAATCCCGCCAGGCCGATGTCGTTGACCACGGTCGCCCACGGAAAAAGAAACGCGATCTCGAGGTCGAACAGGATGAACAGGATCGCGACCAGGTAGTAGCGCACGTCGAACTTCATGCGCGCGTCCTCGAACGCCTCGAAGCCGCACTCGTAAGGCGAGAGTTTCTCGGGGTCGGGCTTGTTCGGGGCGAGCAGCTTGCCGAGCACCATGGGCGCCACGCCGACGCCCACGCCGACGAGGATGAACAGCAGCACCGGAAAATATTCTGCGAGCATAAGGTTCTGGTGCCCACGAGCAGACTCGAACTGCTACGGCTTTTTAGGCCACTAGCCCCTCAAGCTAGCGTGTCTACCAATTTCACCACGTGGGCGAATGCGAAATTATCTCCCAAAAATCACCGCGGCACCTCCTTGCCCGACGGCGCTTCCGCGGGCGCCGCGGGCTTCTGCGGCTCGGCTGCGGGTTTCTGCGCTTCGGCGGCGGGATTTGCTTTCGCCGGCACGCGATCCACCACGCTGCCGTCGTCTCCGGCGCGGTGCGTCGCGACGTAAGCGAGCGCGAGGCTCAGCAGGAAAAACAAGGTCGCGAGCACGGCAGTGGTCCGCGACAGGAAGTTCGCCGAGCCCGTCGCCCCGAACAGGCTCCCCGAGGCGCCGCCGCCGAAGCCCGAGCCCATGTCCGCGCCCTTGCCGTGCTGGAGCAGCACCAGGCCGATGATCGCCAGCGCGACCACCACGTGCAGCACGATCAGTACGTTGGTCCAGCCAATCATGTCGTCATCCTTTCGCCGCCGCCTGAACGATGGCGAGAAATTCCCGCGCGTCCAGCGACGCCCCGCCGATCAGGCCGCCGTCGATGTCCGGCATGGCGAACAGCGCCGCTGCGTTGCCGGCCTTCACGCTCCCGCCATAGAGAATTCTGACTTCTCCCGCAAGCCTTTTCCTGAGAAACGCGTGCACGGCCTGCGCTTGCTGCGGCGTCGCCGTCCGGCCGGTGCCGATCGCCCACACCGGCTCATAAGCCAGAACCGCGCTTGAAAAGGCGCCTTTGCTCAGAACCGCGTCCAGCTGCCTGGCCACGACTTCCTCCGTGATTCCGGCGTCGCGCTCCGCCAGCGTCTCGCCCACGCACAGGATCGGCACCAGGCCCGCGCCCTGCGCCGCGGCGAACTTCGCCGCGACCTGCGCATCGCTCTCGCAGTAGAGATGGCGGCGCTCCGAATGCCCCACGATCACGTAGCGGCAGCCGAATTCGGCCAGCATCGCGGCCGACACTTCCCCGGTGTACGCGCCTTGCGCGTGCTCGCTGACGTTCTGAGCGCCCCAGGCCAGCGCGGTTCCCGCGAGCTGCCCGGACACCTGCTGCAAATAAGGAAACGGTACGCACACCGCGCATTCCGCGCTTGCGCCTTTTCCCATCGCCTCGACGATGGCTTCGAGCAAAGCGCGGTTCGCCGCCCGGCTGCCATGTAGCTTCCAGTTGCCGGCGACCAGCCGGGTGCGTGCCATGCCTATGAATTTTACCGCATTCCCAAGGGCAGCCGCTCTCCGAATGCGCCGAATCTACTATAGTGCCTGCGCGAACGCGTCACATGAGCGCTCTAGAATCCTCAACTCGTTCCGACGGAATGCCCGATCGCCGAGCGGGCGCGGATAGCTCGCCGGGGTCGGCATCCCGTTCGGACGATATCCCGGCACAAACCCAGGTCATCGTGGTCGGTGGCGGCCCCTGCGGCCTGATGCTCGCCAACGAACTCGGCCGCCGCGGCATCGGCGTGGTGCTCGTCGACCAGAAGCCCGGCACGGCGTTCAACCCGCAGGCGAACGCGACCCAGGCGCGCACCATGGAGCTCTACCGGCGGCTGGGATTCGCCGACGAGATCCGTGCGCTCGGCATGCCGCCCGATTTTCCGACCGACATAGCTTACTTCACGCGCTTCGCGAAATACGAGCTGGCGCGCTTCAAGCTCCCGTCCTCGCGTGAAGCGAAGCAGATGATCTCCTCGCTTTCCGGATCCTGGAGCGCGGCCGAGCTGCCGCACCGCTGCAACCAGAAATTCATAGAGCCGGTGCTGCGCCGGCATGCCGAACGGCTGCCCTCGGTCTCGGTCAACTACGGCTGGCGCATGACCGCCTGGCGCGACGCCGGCGATCACGTGGCCGCGGACGTCGAGCCGGTGCACGGTGCCGGAGCGCGGACGATCCGCGGCGCCTATCTCGTCGGCGCCGATGGCCCGCGCAGCCTGGTGCGGCAAGGCCTGGGCGTTCGCTACACGGGGGAGACCGGCGTCAGCCGCGATTTCGTCGGCGGGCGGATGTATGCGGTCTACGCGCGCATTCCCGACTTCTATCGCGCGCTGCCGCACGCGCCGGCCTGGATGAACGTGAGCTTCAACCGCGAGCGCCGCTGCTTCATGCCGGCCGTCGACGGGAAGAGCGAATTCGCGTTCCATACGCAATTGAAAGACTACGAAGATGAAACAACGATCACCGGAACCGGGGCCGCGGGAATGGTGCAGGCGGCGATCGGCGCGCCGCTCGAGGTGGAAGTGCTGTCGCGCGACACCTGGACCGCCGGGCATTCGCTGGTCGCCGAGCATTTCGGCAAAGGGCGGGCGTTCATCGGCGGCGACGCGGCGCACCTGTTCACACCGACCGGCGGGCTCGGCTACAACACCGCGGTCGAGGACGCCGTGAACCTGGGCTGGAAGCTTGCCGCGGTGCTGAAAGGGCAGGCCTCGCCGCGGCTGCTCGAGAGCTACGAAGCCGAGCGCAGGCCGCTCGCCGTCAGGAACACGGCGTACGCCAAGCGCTTCGCCGATTCGCTCGGCCTCTACCCGCCGGCGCCCGAAATCGAGGACGACACGCCCCGAGGCGAGGCCGCGCGCAGGCGCGCCGGCGAGTACCTGGAAGCGCACGGCCGCGCCGAGTTCAACATCCCGGGCGTCACCTTCGGCGGCCGCTATGACGGTTCGCCGGCCATCGTTGCGGACGGCACCGAGCCGCCGCCCGAGACCATGAATACGTACCGGCCGAGCGCCTGTCCGGGCGGACGCCCGCCGCACCTCTGGCTTGCCGAGGGGCGATCGCTTTACGATTGCTTTGGCTTCGACTGGACGCTGCTGCGTCTCGCAGCGCATGGCGAGAAACTCAAAAAGTTGAAAAGCATCGACCTCAAGATCGTCGATCTGAAAAGCGAGCAGGCCAGGGACCTCTACGGCGCCGATGCGGTGCTCATCCGTCCCGACCAGATCGTTGCCTGGCGCGGGAACGACGCGCGCTCGCTCGAGCAGATCTTTGCCAGGCTGATGGGACATGGCTGAGCACCATCCCCATCATCACCACGACCAGAGCTCCGGCGCGGCGCTGCGCGGCGCGGCCGCGCTGACTGTCGCATTCGCGGTGGTGGAGGCGCTCGGCGGATGGTGGACCGGTTCCCTTGCCCTGCTGTCCGACGCCGGCCACATGCTCACCGACGGCGCCGCGCTCGCCCTCGGCGCGCTCGCCGCCTGGATGGCGCGCCAGCCGCCCTCGGAGCGCCACTCGTACGGACTGGGGCGTGCCGAGATCTTCGCCGCGCTGCTGAACGCCGGGGCCATGCTCGCGATCGTGGCCGCCCTGGCATATGAATCCGTTCTTCGTTTCAGGCAGCCTGGCGAAGTGAACGGCGCGGCGGCGGCCGTGATTGCGCTGGCCGGGCTCGCGATCAACCTGGGAGTCATGCGATGGCTCGCGCCGCACGGCCATGACATGAACGCGCGCGCCGCGCGGCTGCACGTCGCGGGCGACGCGCTGGGCTCGGTCGCGGCGCTGATCTCGGCCGCGGTGATCGCGTTCAGCGGCTGGACGCGCATCGACCCGCTCGCCTCGCTAGTGATCTGCGTCCTGATTGCCGTCTCGAGCGTGCGGCTGCTGCGCGAGAGCCTGCATGCGCTGATGGAAGGCGTGCCGCACGGTCTTTCCGTGGAGACCATCGGCGGCGAGATGGCCGGGGTCGACGGCGTGCTGTCGGTCCACGACCTGCACGTCTGGGTGTTGTCGGGCAGCCGCACCGCGCTCTCGGCGCACGTGGTGGTGCGCAGCATGGCGCAGTGGGAGCGGACGCGGCGCGAGCTGCAGACGCGGCTGCACGAGAAATTCGGCATCGATCACGTCACGCTGCAGCCCGAGTCGGGCGTCCAGCCGCTGATACGCCACTAGGAAGCTGCGCTGCGCACCGCGGCGGCGATGCTCTGCGCCGCCGATTCGATCGCCTCGCGCGGCTCGCCCTCGACCATCACGCGCAAAACCGGCTCGGTTCCCGAGGGACGCAGCAGCACGCGCCCGCGGCCGTCGAGCGAGCGCTCGGCGGCCGCCTGCGCTTTCATTATCGAATGATGTTTTTGCCAGTCGAAATCGCGCGGCACCGCCACGTTGATCAGCACCTGCGGATACAAGACGAGATCGGCGGTCAGCTCGGCGAGCGAGCGGCCCAGCTGGCGCATTGCGTGCAGCACCTGGAGCGCGGACACGATGCCGTCGCCGGTGGTGTGCCGGTCGAGGCAGATGATGTGCCCCGAGTTCTCGCCGCCCAGCTCCCAGCCCTTGTCGCGCAGGAGCTCGAGCACGTAGCGGTCGCCGACGCGGGCGCGCGCGAACGGGATGCCGAGCCGGGTCATCGCCTTCTCGAAGGCGTAATTCGTCATCAGGGTGCCGGCGACGCCGGCAAGCGTTTTTTTCGCGGCGCGATGCTTGGCGACGGCGTAAAGCAGCTGGTCGCCGTCATACGCCCGCCCGGTGTCATCGACGATCAGGACGCGGTCGCCGTCGCCGTCCAATGCAATCCCCAGGTCGGCAGCTTGATTTTTCACCTCGGCGACCAGGCTCTCGGGCGAAGTGGCGCCAAAAGCCTCGTTGATATTCAGACCGTCGGGCTTGACGCCGATCGGGACGACGTCGGCGCCGAGCTCATGGAAAACGTGCGGCGCGACGTTGTAGGCCGCGCCGTGCGCGCAGTCGACGACGATCTTCATGCTTTTCAGGTCGAGCTCCGCCGGGAAGGTCGATTTGCAGAACTCGATATAGCGCCCGCCGGCATCGTCGACACGGCGCGCGCGTCCCAGCCGGGCGGCCTCGTTGCAGCCCATCGGCCGCTCCATCTGCTCCTCGATCGCCGCTTCGGTGCCGTCGGGCAGCTTGAAGCCGTCGCCGGAAAAGAACTTGATGCCGTTGTCGGGATACGGGTTGTGCGACGCGCTGATCACCACTCCGGCCGAGAGCCGCAGCGCGCGCGTGAGGTAGGCGACGCCCGGCGTCGGCAGCGGGCCGCAGAGCAGCACATCGACGCCCGCGGCGGAGAAGCCCGCCTCGAGCGCGGCCTCGATCATGTAGCCCGAGATGCGCGTGTCCTTGCCGATCAGCACGGACGGATGCTCGTCCTGCCCCGACAGCACCTTGCCCGCGGCAAAGCCGAGCCTCAGCACGAAGTCGGCGGTCATGGGGCTCGCGCCCACCGTGCCGCGCACGCCGTCGGTGCCGAAATAATTCCTGCTCATGCCCGCTGGTACGCCTCCCAAACGGCGATGATGTCTCGCGTCTCGCGCACATCATGCACGCGCAGTATTCTCGCCCCGCTCTGCAGCGCGAGCAAAGCCATCGCCAGGCTGCCCGCCAGCCGCTCGTCGACCGGCCTGCCGGTCAGCTTGCCCAGGGTCGATTTGCGGGACACGCCGGCAAGGATCGGCAGCTCGGAGAGCTCGCGCAGATGCTTCAGGAGGACCAGGTTGTGAAGCGCGGTCTTGCCGAAGCCGAAGCCGGGGTCGACGACGATGCGGTCGACGGCGATGCCGGCCCCTTTCGCTCTCTCAACCGATTCTTTCAAAAAGGCTTTCACCTCGCGCAGGACGTCATCGTAATGCGGGTCGCGCTGCATCGTCGCCGGCTCGCCTTTCTTGTGCATCAGGCACACGGCGCACCGGCTTTCCGCCACGGCCTGCAGCGCCCCGAGAGAAGTGAGCGCCTCGACGTCGTTGATCATCGATGCGCCGGCGGCGAGCGCAGCCTTCATTACCCTGGGCCTGCGGGTGTCGACCGAAACAGGAATCTCCAGGGAAATGCCTTCCAGGACCGGGATCAGCCTGCGCATTTCCTCTTCCTCGGAAACAGCGGCCGCTCCGGGGCGCGTCGATTCGCCGCCGATGTCGATCAGGTCGGCGCCGTCGTCGGCCAGCCGCCGGGCGTGAGCGACAGCGGCGCGTGCGTCGAAATACCGGCCGCCGTCGGAAAAGGAATCGGGCGTGACGTTGACCACACCCATGACCAGAGGTTTATCGAGCGGCATGGAGTACTTCCCACACCGCAGGATCATCGCGGTCTTGTCTGGATCAGGCGCTGGGCGCAGGCGCGGTCGCGCCCTCGGCCCCGCCATCGCCGGCGGGCGGCTTGGCGGCGCTTTGCGAGGCCGAAGGCTTCGGCGGCCGCGGCGGCTTGCCGGTCATGATGTCGGCGATCTGGTCGGCGTCGATGGTCTCGAGCTCGAGCAGCGCCTTCGCCATCGCCTCGACCTTGTCGCGGTTGTCCTCCATCAGCTTGCGCGCGACGCGGTACTGCTGGTCGATGATGCGGCGGATCTCGGCGTCGACCTTCTGCATCGTCGCCTCGGAGACGTTCTTGTGCGTCGTGACCGTGCGGCCGAGGAACACCTCGCCTTCGTTCTCGCCGTACACCATGGGTCCAAGCTCGTCGGACATGCCCCACTCGGTCACCATGCGGCGCGCCATGTCGGTGGCTTTCTTGAAATCATCGCCCGCGCCGGTGGTCATCTGATGCATGAACAGCTCTTCCGCGATCCTGCCTCCGAGCATCATGGAGATCTTGTTCAGGCACCATTCGCGGTCGTAGCCGTAGCGGTCGTTCTCGGGCAGCGACAGCGTGACGCCGAGCGCGCGGCCGCGCGGGATGATGGTGACCTTGTGAATCGGGTCGGTCTTCGGCAGCAGGCGCGCCACGACGGCGTGGCCCGATTCATGGTACGCGGTATTGCGGCGCTCCTCCTCGGGCATCACCATCGAGCGGCGCTCGGCGCCCATGATGATCTTGTCCTTGGCGCGCTCGAAGTCGTCCATATCGACCAGGCGCTTGTTTCCGCGAGCCGCGAACAAGGCAGCTTCGTTCACGATGTTCGCAAGATCGGCGCCCGAGAAGCCAGGCGTGCCGCGCGCAATGATGTCGGGCTTGACGTCGGGCGCGAGGGGCACCTTGCGCATGTGGACCTTGAGGATCTCCTCGCGGCCGCGGATGTCGGGCAGCGGCACCACGACCTGCCGGTCGAAGCGGCCCGGGCGCAGCAGCGCCGGGTCGAGCACGTCGGGGCGGTTGGTCGCGGCGATGACGATCACGCCCGTCGTCGCCTCGAAGCCGTCCATCTCCACCAGCAGCTGGTTCAGCGTCTGCTCGCGCTCGTCGTTGCCGCCGCCGAGGCCCGCGCCGCGCTGGCGGCCGACCGCGTCGATCTCGTCGATGAACACGATGCAGGGCGCGTGCTTCTTCGCCTGCTCGAACATGTCGCGCACGCGCGCCGCGCCGACGCCGACGAACATTTCGACGAAGTCGGAGCCCGAGATCGAGAAGAACGGCACCTTGGCCTCGCCCGCGATGGCGCGCGCCAGCAGGGTCTTGCCGGTGCCTGGAGCGCCCACCATCAGCACGCCGCGCGGGATGCGGCCGCCGAGCTTCTGGAACTTGGAGGGATCGCGCAGGAAGTCGACCAGCTCGGCGACTTCTTCCTTGGCCTCCTCGCAGCCCGCGACATCCGCGAAGGTCACGGTGTTGGTCGACTCGTCCAGCATCCGCGCGCGCGACTTGCCGAAGGAGAACGCGCCGCCGCGGCCGCCGCCCTGCATCTGGCGCATGAAGAAGATCCACACGCCGATCAGCAGCAGCATCGGGAACCAGGAGACGAAGATATTCATGAGGAGCGACGGCTCCTCCTCGGGCTTGGCCTCGATCTTCACGCCGTACTTGAGCAGATCGGACACCAGCCAGATGTCGCCGGGCGAGTAGCTCGTCACGCGCTTGCCCTCGGCGGTCGTGGCCTTGAGCTGGCGGCCCTCGATGGTCACCTTGGCGATGCGTCCGGACTTCACCTCTTCCAGGAACTGCGAGTACTCCATCGGCGCCTGCGCCGCCTGGCGGGTGTTGAACTGATTGAACACGGTCATCAGCACCAGCCCGATGACGAGCCAGATGACCAGGTTCTTAAGCATGTTGTTCAAGTACTTGCTCCTTACACTGCGCTGCGCAAAAAGGCATCTTACAAGGCCAGCAAGCCGCGCGCCACCACATAAGTCTCGCTCGATTCACCCCGCGATGCCGAGGGTTTTCTAACCATCACCTTCCCGAATTCTCGTTTCAAACGCGCCATGACCTCGCCGAAGGCTTCGCCATGAAATGTTTTGACCACGAAAACGCCGTCGGGCTTCAGCATCTTGCGGCAAAAATCGATCGCCGCGAACGCCAGCTCTGCGCCCCTTGCCTGGTCGACATTCGCGACTCCCGAGAGGTTCGGCGCGAGGTCAGAGAGCACGATGTCTGCCCTGACACCCTCCAGCTTCGCTGCGCGGAAATCCCCCTGCATCATCTCTACGCCAGTGATGGGGGCAATCTTCAGCAAATCAATGGCGATGACGCGCCCGCCGGGCTTGACCCTGGCGGCGGCCACCTGCGACCAGCCGCCCGGCGCGGCGCCCAGGTCGACTACGATTGCTCCGGGCCGCAGAAGCCTCTCCTTGTCGTCTATCTCGAGAAGCTTGAACGCCGAGCGGGAGCGATAGCCCTGCTCCCGGGCCTTGCGCACGTACGGATCGGTGACATGGCGGCGCAGCCACTGTTTGTTCGACTTCGCCATGCGCCCTCTATCGGCGAGTCTGGCTCCACGGCAGATTCATGACGCGGTCGCGGGTCCTTTCCAGGGCGCTCAGCTTCTGCGGGGCAGCAGAACGCAAATGGGGGTCGAGCGCTCGCCAGTGGAAGCGCCGCGCAAGCGCGTGAAGAGTCTCGTCGCTCAGCTCCGATTCGGCCAGGCGCCGCAGCTTGCCGCCCTCGACGGCGGCGATGGCAATGCCATCCCTCAACAGCACTCTATTTCCCGCCAGGGCAGGAACGCGGGCGTCCGGAGTGAGAATGCCGACCAGGTTCAATGGATCGGCGCCGCTGAGCGCGACCAGCTCGTCGCCTTTCTCGAGCTTGCGCACCGCGCGCAGCCTGCCGACCGCATCCGCGGCGGCGAACTGCTCGCCGCCGAAGCCGGCGACGAAGCGCCCGCCGCGGATCTCGCCGCGCGCCTCGAGGCGCCGGTACAGCTTCACCAGATCGCGCCACGGCGGCAGCGATTCTCTTTGCAGCAAAGCGCGGAAAACCACGCCGTAGCGCTTGAGCAGTCCCTGTGCGATCTGTTCTGTAGTGGTGTTTTTCTGGTTTAGCAGTGACCAGCGACCCGCGCCTTGCACGAGTCCGTTTCGCTTGTGCTGCGGCGCGAGCAGCGCGCGCAACCCGCTGAAGCTGTCCGCAGTCACCAAACCGGCGCTGACCAGCTCGGCGAGCCCGCGCTCGACGAGCGTCGGCAGCAAGCCGGTCGCGGCGACGAGCTCGTTGAAGAACAGGGCGCCGCGGTTCTTGAGGACCTCCCTTACCGAGCGCGCCTCTGCTGAAACCGGCGCTTCGCTTTCCCCGGCTGCCAGCACATGCTGGCGCAACATCAGTGCGATCGGCGACGAGCGCAGGGGCGATTTGCCGTCGCCGGGCGTGAGCCGGCCCCAGGCGACGCGGCCGCCGAGGCAAAGGCGGTCGATCTGCTCGGCGCCGTAGTCGCTCACCCGCGCCGGAAGCACGTCGTGCTCCCATGCCGCCGCCGCCAGCTCGAAGCCCTCGAGCTGCTCGACGATCGCGGCCAGCCCTTCGGCGCCTCTCAGCTGCTCGCCCACCGCGACATGCTGCCAATGCAGCAGGAAGCGCGTGAAGTCGGCCGCGGTGACCGGCTCGATCTCGGAGCGCAGGCGGTTCAGCGTGTAGCGATGAATGCGCGCGAGCAGCCGCCGATCGCACCATTCGAGCTCGCTCGTGCCGGGAGTGAAGCGGCCGCGCAGGATTCGCCCCTGCCCTTCCAGCTTGAGAAGCATCGAATTCTCTTTTTCCGCGATCGGGCCGAGAACTTCCATGCGGCTTGCCTGGAGCTCTTCGGCCGCATCGTCTTTGCGCTCCACGGCGTGCCAGCGCCCGTCTTTCCTGACCGTGCGGGGGCCGAGCTCGCCCAGCAGCTCGCGCCATCGCGGAGTGATTTCCCCGTCGAGAAGATATCCGGCGACCATCAGCGCGTCGTAGAGCTCGTCGGCCGTGCTGGCGACCGGCCAGGCTTCCTCGCGCACGCGCCGGATCGCCGCCGGGTCGAGCGCGCCCAGATCGTCGGCGCTGCGCACCTCGGTGGCGCGCCGGGCGTACACGGCGCGCGCGCGGCGCTCCTCGAGCGGCGCGTCGTCGAGGAAGGTGTAGACCTGGGAATTGAGGATCTCGTGGCAGAGGACCGAGGGCTCGGGCGTGTCTTTGGCCAGCAGCGTCAGCTCGCCAGAGAAGAGCTTCTGCAGCTGACGCAGCAGGCCGGGGAGATCCAGCGCCTCTTCGAGCGAATCGCGCAGCGCCTGCTGCACCAGCGGGTGCTGCGGCACCTCGCGCGCACCCTGCAGATTGTCGAGACAAGCCGCGGCGTCGGGAAAGACGCTCTGCAGCAGGTCCTCGGCGTACATGCGCTGCAGCTGGTTCGGCACGCGCGCGCCGCCGCGGTGGCGCGGCACCGCGAGCGCGAGCGTGGCGGTCCAGCGCCAGCGCGTCTCGAAAATCGGCGAGTCGAGGACTGCCTGCACCAGCGTTTCGCGCACCGAATTGGGATGCAGGTAGCGGAACACTTCCTGGAGCGCGAACGAATGCGACGCGCCGAGCGACAGGAGGATGCCCTCCTCCGTCGCCGCCGCCTGCAGCTCGAAATTGAAGCCCTGGCAGAACTTCTTGCGCAGAGCGAGGCCCCAGGCGCGGTTGATGCGGCTGCCGAACGGCGCGTGCAGCACGAGCTGCATGCCGCCCGATTCGTCGAAGAAGCGCTCGAGCACCAGCGTCTGCGTGGTCGGAACGGCGCCGAGCGCGCGTTTGCCCTCGCCGAGATAGGCCGCGATCTGCTCCGCTGCGGAGGCAGGCAGGAAGTAATGCCTGGCAAGAAAGTCGATGGCAGAACCGAGCTCTCCCTCGCGTCTGGGCACGTCAGGACCCGGCAACAGAGCATCTGCGCCCGCGCGCAGCCGCGACACCGCCGCGGTCATTTCGTCGCTGCGCGCCGGCGCCTCGCCGAGCCAGAACGGCATCGAAGGCGGCTGGCCTTCAGCGTCCGCGACGCGGACCACGCCGTTGCCGATGCGCAGGATGCGCCAGGAGGTGTTGCCGAGCTGGAACACGTCGCCCGGCAGCGATTCGATGGCGAAGTCCTCGTTCAGCGTGCCGAGGAAGTGCCCTTCGGGCTCGAGCAGCACGCGGTAGTCGAACACTTCCGGGATCGCGCCGCCGTTGAGGATGGCGCTCATGCGCGAGCCCTTGCGAGCGCGCAGCTGGCGCTCGATCGAGTCGTAGTGGATCAGCGCGCCGCGTCTGCCGTTGCGCGTGGCGTAGCCGCGCGAGAGCATCTCCACCACGTCCTTGAAATCGGATGGCTCGAGACTTTTATAAGGCAAAGCTTTGCGGACGAGAGAAAACAGCCCGTCCTCCGCCCAAGTTTCCTGCGCGGCGGTCTCGGCGACGATCTGCTGCGCGAGGACGTCGAGCGGCGCGTCGGGAATGGCGATGCGGTCCAGCTCGCCGTCCTGCACGCCCCGCAGCATCGCGGCGCACTCGATCAGGTCGTCGCGCGTGAGCGGGAACAGCCGGCCCTTGGGCACGCCGCGCACCGTGTGGCCCGAGCGCCCGACGCGCTGCAGGAGCGTGGCGATGCGGTGCGGCGAGGAAATCTGGCAGACCAGGTCGACGTGGCCGATGTCGATGCCAAGCTCGAGCGAGGCGGTCGCCACCAGCACCTTGAGCTGGCCCTCGCGCAGGCGCGCCTCGGCCTCGAGGCGCGCTTCCTTGGCAAGGCTGCCATGGTGCGCCGCTACGTATTCATTACCTAATTTTTCGGATAACTGATGCGCCATGCGCTCCGCCAAGCGGCGGGTGTTCACCGTGATGAGCGTCGTGCGGTGGGACTCGATCAGCTCGATCAGCCGCTCGTAGATCTCCTGCCACACCTCGCCCGACATGACCGCCTCGAGCGGCGATTTCGGCACTTCGATGGCCAGGTCGATGCGGCGTCGGTGGCCCTTGTCGACGATCGAGCAAGGCTCGCCATCTTTCAGGAATCTCGCCACTTCCTCGATCGGCTTTTGGGTCGCCGACAGGCCGATGCGCTGCAGCGGCCGGCCGCAGACGTGGTCGAGCCGCTCGAGAGAAAGCGCGAGGTGGGCGCCGCGGCGCGATTGCACCACGGCGTGGATCTCATCGACGACGACGACCCGGGCCGTCCGCAGCATGGCGCGCGAGCGCTCGGCGGTCAGCAGCAGGTAGAGCGACTCCGGCGTGGTCACCAGGATATGCGGCGGCGTGCGCAGCATCGCCGCGCGCTCGTTCTGGGGCGTATCGCCGCTGCGCACCGCGGCGGTGATTTTCACGTCCGGGGCCAGCGCCCGGATTTCGCGCCGCGGCTCGGCCAGGTTCTTGTGGATGTCGGCCGAAAGCGCTTTTAGCGGCGACACATAGATGACGCGCACTTCGTCCGGCAGGCCGCCCTGCTCCTTCGCTTCGCGCAGCAGCTGGTCGATCGCGGTGAGGAAGGCGGCGAGCGTCTTGCCCGAGCCCGTGGGCGCGGCGATGAGCGTATGCTCGCCGCGCCGGATGGCGCTCCAGCCCTCGAGCTGGGCGTCGGTGGGCTCGGCGAAGCGGCTCGCCCACCAGCGCTGGATGACGGGGTGAAAATCCTGGGGTAGCAAGGTCGTCATTTTGACATTAGATTTACGGTTTCATTCATGTTGAATCTCATGTTGAATCCAGCCGAGCGCAAGGCGCTGCGGGCGCGCGCTCACAAACTCGAGCCGGTGGTCATGATCGGCGGCAAGGGACTGACCGACGAGGTGATCGCCGAGATCGAGCGCGCCCTGGCGGTCCACGAGCTGATCAAGGTCCGCGCCGCCGGGCTCGGGCGCGAAGCGCGCCAGCAGGCGCTGCCCATCATTTGCCGGAAAACGGCGGCCGAGCCAGTCCAGCAAGTCGGCAAGATCTTCGTCATCTTTCGGAAAAAGCCATGACAGGAATGCTGGATCTCGAGCAATTGCGCGGACTGGTCTCGAAGAACGAGATCGAGACGGTGGTCGTCGGCTTCACCGACCACTACGGGCGGCTGTTGGGAAAGCGCTTCGACGCCGAGATGTTCGTCGAGGAGATCTGCAGCCAGGGCGCCCATGCCTGCGACTACCTGTTGACCGTCGACATGGAGATGGAACCAGTCCCGGGTTACCGGTTCGCCAGTTGGGAACTGGGCTACGGCGACTTTCACCTGGTGCCCGATCTCGGCACGCTGCGCCTGGCCAGCTGGCTCGACAAGACCGCGCTCGTGCTCTGCGACGTGAAAAGCGAGAAGACCCACGATCTCGTCGGCGTCGCGCCGCGCTCCATTCTTCGTCAGCAGGTCGACGCCGCAAGCGCCCTGGGATACAGCAGCTTCGCCGCCACCGAGCTCGAGCACTACCTCTTCCGCACGAGCTACCGCGACGCCGCCCGGCAGGGCTATCGCGATCTCGAGCCGGCAGGCTGGTACCTGGAGGACTATCACATCCTGCAGGGCACGCGCACCGAGAGCTTCCACGCAGCGGCGCGCCGCCACCTCAAGCTTTCGGGGGTGCCGGTCGAGACCTCGAAAGGCGAATGGGGGCAAGGCCAGCACGAGCTGAACGTTCGCTACGCCGGCGCCCTCGAGATGGCGGACCGCCACGTCGTCTTCAAGCAATGCCTCAAGGAGCTCGCCGAGGCAGCGGGCATGAGCCTGACCTTCATGGCGAAGTTTGCCGCGGACCGCGCCGGCTCCAGCTGTCACATCCATTTCAGCCTGTGGCGCGATGGGAAAAATGTCTTCGAGAAAGGCGGCGAGGTGTTCCGCTGGTTCCTCGGCGGCTGGATCGCGCACGTGCCCGACGTGATGGTGTTCTACGCTCCGACGATCAACTCGTACAAGCGCTACGTGGATGCTTCCTGGGCGCCGACACGGCTCGCCTGGAGCTACGACAACCGCACCGCCGGATTTCGCGTCGTCGGCAACGGGCAGAGCCTGCGCATCGAATGCCGCCTCCCCGGCGCCGACTGCAATCCCTACCTCGCCCTCGCGGCATCGCTCGCCTCCGGGCTGGAGGGCATCGCCGCGCGGCTCGAACCGCCCGAATGCTTCGTCGGCGACGTTTACGCGGCGAAAAACCTGCCGCGGGTTCCCTACACGCTCAGAGACGCAGTAAATCTTTTTTCAAAAAGCGAATTTACGAAGCGCGCGTTCGGCGACGAGGTCGTGGAGCACTACAGCCATTTCTTCCGCACCGAGGCGGCGGCCTTCGATACGGCGGTCACCGACTGGGAACACAAGCGATACTTCGAAAGAATATGAGACTCAAAGACAAGATTGCGCTGATCACGGGCGCGGGCAGCGGCATCGGCCGGGAGGCGGCGCTGCTCTTCGCCAAGGAAGGCGCGGCGATCGTGGTGGTCGACGTCAATGAACAGGCGGCGCGAGACACTGCCGCATTGATCGACAGGGCAATCCATGTTCGCGCCGACGTGTCGAAAGCATCCGATTGCCAGCAGATGGTCGCGGCGGCGGAGAAGGCGTTCGGCAAGCTCGACGTGCTGTTCAACAACGCCGGCATCATGCACGCCAAGGACGACGACGCCGTCTCCACCGACGAGGGCATCTGGGATCTGACCCTCGACATCAACGCCAAGGGCGTGTTCCTCGGCTGCAAGTACGGCATCCCGGCGCTGCGCCGCGCGGGCGGCGGCTCGGTCATCAATACCGCTTCGTTCGTGGCGCGGCTCGGCGCTGCGACGCCACAAATCGCCTACACGGCGAGCAAGGGCGCGGTGCTGGCCATGACCCGCGAGCTGGCGGTGGTCCACGCCCGCGAGAACATCCGGATCAACGCGCTTTCCCCGGGGCCGCTGCGCACCGAGCTCCTCATGAGCTATCTGAACACGGAAGAGAAAAGGCGCAGGCGCCTGGTGCACGTGCCAATGGGCCGCTTCGGCGAGGCGAAGGAAATCGCCCAGGCCGCCCTCTACCTCGCGTCCGACGAATCGTCCTACGTCACCGGCACGGAGTTCCTGGTCGACGGCGGTCTCACCGCCGCTTACGTAACCCCGGAATGACCATGCGTTACCTCGAGGATTTTGCCGCAGGACAGAAATTCGGATCCGGGCGTCTGCGGATCGAGAAGGAGCGGATCAAGTCCTTCGCCGCGGAATTCGATCCCCAGCCTTTTCATCTCGACGAGGCGGCCGCGCGCGGCTCGATATTCCGCGGCCTGGCGGCAAGCGGCTGGCACACCGCCGCGCTCACCATGCGGCTCCTGGTCGAGAGCGAGCTCAAGCCCGCGGGCGGCATTGTCGGCGCCGGTTTCGACGAGTTCCGCTGGCCGCGGCCGGTACGGCCCGGGGATGAGCTGCATCTGGAAAGCGAAGTGCTCGAAGTGCGGCCTTCGAAAACGCGTCCAGAGCAAGGGCTAATCAAGGTGCGCACGACGACGCTGAACCAGAACGGCGAGACGGTGCAGATCTCGGTCGGCAATCTCGTCGTGCCGCGCCGCCCCCGGCAACCATGAAGACCATCAGTCCGATCGACGGTTCGGTCTACGTCGAACGCGCGCCTGCTTCCGACAAGGTGATTGAACAGGCATTGGAAGCGTCGGTTACCGCGCAGCCGGCGTGGAAGAAGGTGCCGGTTGCGGAAAGAGCCGCAATCTGCCGCCGCATGGCGGACTGGTGCGTCGTAAACGCCGACCAGCTCGGCGAGGAGCTAACCTGGCAGATCGGCCGCCCGATCGCGCAGAGCCCCGGCGAGATCCGCCGCGGCTTTCATGAGCGCGTCAAGTACATGAGCGGTATCGCCGAACAGACCCTCGCTGATCTTCCGGTTGAAAAAAAAGCGGGCTTCCAGCGCTTCATCCGGCGCGAGCCGCTCGGCGTGGTGCTGGTCCTCGCACCGTGGAACTACCCTTGGCTCACCTCGGTGAACGCCGTCGTGCCGGCGCTCCTCGCCGGCAACACGGTGGTCCTGAAGATGGCGCAGCAGACGCCGCTGGTCGCCGAGCGCTACCGCCAGGCTTTCGCAGCCGCCGGCCTGCCGGATGGCGTGTTCCAGTTCCTCCACATCGATCACGAGTCGGCGGCGCGCGTCATCGCCGACCCCCGCATCGGCTTCGTCGCCTTCACAGGCTCGGTCGGCGGCGGCCATGCGGTGCAGCGCGCCGCGGCCGGGCGCTTCATCGCCACCGGCCTCGAGCTCGGCGGCAAGGACCCGGCGTACGTGCGGGCCGACGCGCCGCTGCGGGCGACGATAGAGAACCTGGTCGACGGCGCTTACTTCAACTCGGGCCAGTCCTGCTGCGCGGTGGAGCGTATCTACGTGCACCGGGCCGTGTTCAAGCCGTTCGTCGAGGGATTCGTCGAGCTCGCCCGGCAGTACCGGCTCGGCAACCCGCTCGAGCGTCAGACCACGCTTGGGCCGCTGGTGCGCACCGAGGCCGCCAACAGCGTGCGCGCTCAGATCCGCGATGCCCTCAACAAGGGGGCGCAGGCGCTTCTTGACCCGAAAGCGGACAGGGAAGGCACGCCATACCTCGCGCCGCAAGTCCTCGTCGACGTCGATCACGGCATGGCGGTGATGACCGAGGAGACATTCGGACCCGTGGTCGGCATCATGGCCGTCGCGAGCGACGAGGAAGCCATCGGCTTGATGAACGACAGCCACTACGGGCTGACGGCTTCGATCTGGACCGCCGATGCGCAAGCCGCGATCCGGATCGGCGATCGCGTCGAAACCGGCACCTGGTTCATGAATCGCTGCGACTACCTGGATCCGGCGCTTGCCTGGACCGGAGTGAAGGACTCCGGACGCGGCTGCACGCTATCCCGGCTGGGACTGGAGAGCTTCACCCGTCCCAAGTCCTTCCATTTGCGATTGACCCTGTAATGCACATCGGCCTGCTCGAATGCGATCACGTCGCGGGGCGTTTTCCCGGCATCGCCGGCGGGTACCGCGAGATGTTCGCAGCGCTGCTCGGTCCGCACGTGCCCGGGCTTCGCTTCACCTACTACGATGCTTGCCACGGCGGCCTGCCTGCGACGCCCGATGCCTGCGATGCGTACCTTTGCACCGGCTCGCAATTCTCGGTCTACGATTCTTTCGGCTGGATTGGCGGCCTCGCCGACTTCTTGCAGCGGCTGCACGAGCTGCGCAAGCCGTTCGTCGGCATTTGCTTCGGCCACCAGGTGCTGGCCCAGGCCCTGGGCGGAGAGGTGAAGCGCGCCGCTCAGGGCTGGGGCGTTGGCGTTCTCGACATGACGATTCTGCGGCAGGAAGCCTGGATGCAACCGGCGCAGGCGCGCTGCAGGCTCCAGTACATGCACCAGGACCAGGTCCAGCGTCTGCCCGCGGATAGCGTGGTCCTCGGGCAGAGCGAGCATTGCGAGGTCGCCATGCTCCGCGTCGGCGAAACCATGCTCGGCATCGAAGGCCATCCCGAGTTCACGCGGGCTTACAACGAGGCACTCATCCGTCAGCGCGCCGCTCGCATCGGCGCCGAGCGCGCGCAGGCCGCTCTCGCCAGCCTCGACCAGCCAACCGACGGGCCAGTCGTCGGCCGTTGGATCGCCGAGTTCCTGCAGCGCAAGGCTTAGCGGCCGCTGCCGCCGTCTTTCTTCGAATAGACCCTCGGATCCCATTCCGAGTAATACCAGAGCACGCGGTCGCCGGAATCGAAGATCACGTGCAACAGCTTGATGACGCCGTAGTCCTGGTAGCGATAGCTCCAGGAGTGAGTGCCGTTCGCGTAGGCCCGCTGCTCCGGGCTCGCCCCGACGAGCGCGCCGACCTCGGCCTGGGTCATGCCGGCCTGCAGCTTGCGGATGTTCTCGGGCGTGAGCAGGTTGCGCACCTCGCGCACGCGCTCGTCCGGCCCGAACGTGACGCGGTAAATATAGTAGCCGTACGGCTGGCGCGTGTAGTCCCAATAGGCATCGTTATCCGCCAGCCTTCCCTCGGCGATCGGCTTGCCGGCCAGCGCGGCGACTTCGCCTTTCGCCATGCCCGGGGTGACAAGGCGCGACACGTCGTACGTCGCGCAGCCGGCGAGCGCGGCATACAAAAGAAGGCAGAGAAACCTCATTCGTAGCGCACGTCGAGGATATCGTAGCGCTTGACGCCGCCGGGGGTTTGCACGTCCACCTTCTCGCCGGACTCCTTGCCGATCAGCGCGCGGCCGAGCGGCGAGCTGTAGGAGATCTTGCCGGCCTTGATGTCGGCCTCGTCCTCGCCGACGATCTGCCAGGTCGCCTTCTCGCCGCCGTCCTCCTCGACGTCCACCGTGGCGCCGAACACGCAGCGGCCCTCGGCATCGACCAGCCTCGGGTCGATCTCCTGCGCGTCGGCGAGCTTCGACTCGATGTCGCCGATGCGCGCCTCGATGAACCCCTGGCGCTCGCGCGCCGCGTCGTACTCGGCGTTCTCGGACAGGTCGCCGTGCGAGCGCGCATCGGCGATCGCCTGGGTCACCGCCGGCCGCTCGACGCTCCTCAGCCGCTGCAGCTCTTCGCGCAGCTGCGCGGCGCCGCGCCGGGTCATCGGGGTCCTCGGCATGTCAGGAGGTTACTGCGGGTTCGGCGGCGGCGCGCCGCAGTTTCGCGTGCAGGTCCTGAAGGCGGTAGGGCTCGAGCTGCCCGAGGTGCTTCATGCCGGCGCACGCCGCCTTGGCGCCCGCGATGGTCGTGTAATAAGTGACCCGCCGCGCCAACGCGGTGGTGCGGATCGAGCGCGAGTCGGAGGTCGCGGTGCGTGTGGCCTCAACCGTGTTCACGATGAAGCTCACCTCGCCGTTCTTGATCATGTCGACGATGTGCGGACGGCCCTCGGCTACCTTGTTCACCTGCGTCACCGCGATGCCGTGCGATCCCAGGATCGCCGCGGTACCGCGCGTGGCGAGCAGCGAAAAGCCCAGCTCGACCAGGTCGAGCGCGACCTGCACCGCGGCGTGCTTGTCGGCGTCGCGCACGCTGATGAAGGCCTTGCCGCCCTGCGGCAGCCGCACGCCGGCGGCGAGCTGCGACTTCACGAACGCCTCGCCGAAGGTCTCGCCGACGCCCATCACCTCGCCGGTCGACTTCATCTCCGGGCCGAGGATGGTGTCGACGCCGGGGAACTTGGCGAACGGGAACACCGCCTCCTTCACGGAGAAATACGGCGGGGTCACCTCTTCGCCTGCATGCTGGTCCTTCAGGCTCTTGCCGGCCATGCAGCGCGCCGCGATCATGGCGAGCGGCACGCCGGTGGCCTTCGACACGTAGGGCACGGTGCGCGAGGCGCGCGGATTCACCTCCAGCACGAAAACCGTGTCGCGCTGGATCGCGTACTGCACGTTCATCAGGCCCAGCACCTTGAGCGCTTTCGCCATCAGCTCGGTCTGGCGCCGCAGCTCGCGCTCCAGGTGGCTGGCGAGCGAGTGCGGCGGCAGGCAGCAGGCCGAGTCGCCCGAGTGCACGCCCGCCTGCTCGACGTGCTCCATGATGCCGCCGATCAGGACGTTCTTGCCGTCGCACACGCAATCGACGTCCACCTCGATCGCGTCCGCCAGGTAGCGGTCGAGCAGCACCGGCGAATCGTTCGACACCTTGACCGCCTCGCGCATGTAGCGCTCGAGGTCTTCCTGCATGTGCACGATTTCCATCGCGCGGCCGCCGAGCACGTAGCTCGGGCGCACCACGACCGGGTAGCCAATCTCCTGCGCGAGCTTCACCGCCTCCTCGGCCGAGCGTGCGGTGCGGTTGGGCGGCTGGCGCAGTTTCAGCTTGGTCAGGAGCTGCTGGAAGCGCTCGCGGTCCTCCGCCATGTCGATCGATTCGGCGCTGGTGCCGATGATCGGCACGCCGGCCGCTGCCAGCTCGCGCGCCAGCTTGAGCGGCGTCTGCCCGCCGTATTGGACGATCACTCCCCAGGGGCGCTCCTTGTCGACGATCTCGAGCACGTCCTCGAGCGTGAGCGGCTCGAAGTACAGCCGGTCCGAGGTGTCGTAGTCGGTCGACACCGTCTCCGGGTTGCAGTTGACCATGATGGTCTCGAACCCGTCATCGCGCAGCGCAAGCGCTGCGTGCACGCAGCAGTAGTCGAACTCGATGCCCTGCCCGATGCGGTTCGGCCCGCCGCCGAGCACCATCACCTTTTTCTTGCTGGTGGGATTGGCCTCGCACTCCTCCTCGTACGTGGAGTACATGTAGGCGGTGCGCGTCGCGAATTCCGCGGCGCAGGTATCGACGCGCTTGTAGACCGGGCGGATGCCGAGCTCATGCCGCCTTTGCCTGACCAGCTCCTCTTTTGAATTGAAGAGGTACGCCAGGCGCCGGTCGGAGAAGCCTTTCCTCTTAAGAACCTTGAATCTTTCCTTATCGATGTCTTCGAGCCTGCGGTCATCGAGCTCCATCTCCAGCTCGACGATCTCCTTGATCTGGTCGAGGAACCAGCGATCGATCTTCGTCAGGCGATGGACCTCCTCGAGCGTGAAGCCGTTCTCGAAGGCATCGCCGACATACCAGATGCGCTCCGGCCCCGGCTCGCCGAGCTCCTTCTCGAGGGTCTCGCGGTCGCGCGTGCGCTGGTTGAGGCCGTCGACGCCGATCTCGAGGCCGCGCAGCGCCTTCTGGAACGACTCCTGGAAAGTGCGGCCGATCGCCATCACCTCGCCCACCGACTTCATCTGGGTGGTCAGCCGGTCGTTGGCCTGCGGGAACTTCTCGAACGCGAAGCGCGGCACCTTGGTGACCACGTAGTCGATGCTCGGCTCGAATGAAGCCGGCATGAATTGTCCACCGAGGCCGCCGGTGACGTCGTTGGCGATCTCGTCGAGGGTGTAGCCCACCGCGAGCTTCGCCGCCACCTTGGCGATCGGGAAGCCGGTCGCCTTCGAGGCGAGAGCGCTCGAGCGCGACACGCGCGGGTTCATCTCGATGATCAGCATGCGCCCGTCTTCGGGATTGATCGCGAACTGCACGTTCGAGCCGCCGGTGTCGACGCCGATCTCGCGCAGCACCGCGCTCGAGGCGTCGCGCATGATCTGGTATTCCTTGTCGGTGAGCGTCTGCGCGGGCGCCACGGTGATCGAATCCCCGGTGTGCACCCCCATCGGGTCGAGGTTCTCGATCGAGCAGACGATGATGCAGTTGTCGTTGCGGTCGCGCACCACCTCCATCTCGAATTCTTTCCAGCCGAGCACCGATTCCTCGATCAGCAGCTCGCGCGTCGGCGAGGCTTCCAGCCCGCGCTCGCAGATCGCCACGAACTCCTCGCGGTTGTACGCGATTCCGCCGCCCGTGCCTCCCAGCGTGAAGGACGGCCGGATCACCACCGGGAAGCCGATGCCAGCCTGCACCTGCAGCGCTTCCTCCAGCGAGTGGGCGAGCGAGGAGCGCGGCGAGTCGAGCCCGATTTTTTTCATCGCCAGCTTGAACTTCTCGCGGTCCTCGGCCTTGTCGATCGCCTCGCGCGAGGCGCCGATCATTTCGACCCCGAATTTTTCGAGGACGCCCTCGCGAGCGAGATCGAGCGCGCAGTTGAGCGCCGTTTGCCCGCCCATCGTCGGCAGCAGCGCGTCGGGCCGCTCCTTCTCGATGATGCGCGCCACCACCTGCCAGGTGATCGGCTCGATGTACGTGGCGTCGGCCATCTGCGGATCGGTCATGATGGTCGCCGGGTTCGAGTTCACCAGGATCACCCGGTAGCCCTCGGCGCGCAGCGCCTTGCACGCCTGCGCGCCCGAATAGTCGAACTCGCAGGCCTGCCCGATGACGATCGGGCCGGCGCCGATGATCAGGATCGACTGGAGGTCAGTTCTTTTTGGCATCGATCATCTTCGCGAAGCGGTCGAACAAATAGCCGATATCGTGCGGCCCGGGGCTCGCCTCGGGGTGCCCTTGGAAGCAGAACGCCGGCCGATCGGTGCGCGCGAAGCCTTGGAGCGAGCCATCGAATAGCGAGACGTGTGTTGCTCTGAGATTGGGAGGTAGCGTAGCAGGATCAACAGCAAAACCATGGTTTTGGCTGGTGATGACTACGCGTCCCGTGTCGAGATCCTTGACCGGGTGGTTCGCGCCGTGATGGCCGAACTTCATCTTCACGGTCTTGGCGCCTGAAGCGAGGGCCATCAGCTGGTGGCCGAGGCAGATGCCGAACACCGGGATCACCGTGGTATCGAGGATTTCGCCGATCGCCTCGATCGCGTAATCGCAGGGCTCCGGGTCGCCGGGGCCGTTGGACAGGAACACGCCGTCCGGCTTCATTCTCAGAACTTCTTTTGCGGGAAACTGCGCCGGTACCACGGTGACGCGCGAGCCGCGCTCGGCAAGCATGCGCAGGATGTTGCGCTTGATGCCGTAGTCATACGCGACGACGTGAAAGCGCGGCTGCTCGATCTTGCGGTAGCCCTTGCCCAGCTCCCAGCGGCCTTCGCTCCATTCATACGCATTCTGTGCCGTGACCACCTTTGCCAGGTCCATTCCCGCGAGCCCGGGAAAGTCTCTTGCTTTGGATAAAGCCAATTCTGCGTTGGCTTCGCCCGCGATCAGGCAGCCGCTCTGCGCGCCCTGGCTGCGCAGAAGCCGCGTCAGCCTGCGGGTATCGATGTCCGCGATGGCAACGACGTTCTGCTCCTTCAGGAAGGAGTCCAGCGTCTGCGGCGAGCGCCAGCTCGAATGCAGCCGGGGAAGATCGCGCACCACCAGCCCGGCGGCGTAGACGCGGTCCGATTCCCAGTCCTCGCCGTTCACGCCGGTGTTGCCGATATGGGGATAGGTCAGCGTGACGATCTGCCGGAAGTACGACGGGTCGGTGAGGATTTCCTGGTATCCGGTCATGGCGGTGTTGAACACCACCTCGCCGACGGCCATGCCGCGCGCGCCGATGGAGCGGCCCTGAAACACCGTCCCGTCGGCGAGGACGAGCACGGCGGAATCAAGGTCAGCCACAGTACTAACTCCAGGAGTCGACGTGAAAAGCGGGAAAGGCTGCGCGCCCCTCCCGCTCAATTGAAGACGGAATTATACGCGCTTGGCTAGCTCAGGCCAAGCACATGAAACATGTCGTAGAGCCCGGCAGGCCGGTCTTTCAGCCACTTCGCCGCGCGCAGCGCGCCGGCGGCGTAGGTCATGCGGCTCTGCGAGCGCGCCGTCAGCTCGACGCGCTCGCCGGTGCCGGCGAAGATCACGGTGTGCTCGCCGACGATGTCGCCGCCGCGGATCGCGTGGAAGCCGATCTGAGCGGGGGGCCTTTCCCCGGTATCGCCCTTCCTGCCGTGGGTCGCCACGCGCTCCAGATCACGCCGCAGAGCCTTGGCGACGATTTCCCCGAGCTTCAGGGCGGTACCGGAGGGCGCATCCACCTTGTGGCGATGGTGCGCCTCGACGATCTCGACGTCGTAGTCCTTGCCGAGCGCCCCGGCGGCGGTCTGCGCCAGCCTGAACAGCACGTTCACGCCGACGGCGAAATTGGGCGACATCACCACCGCGATTCGCCGGCTCGCTTCCAGGATGGATTTCTTCTGAATTTCCGAGAATCCCGTGGTCCCGATAACGATCGGCTTGGCATGCGTGACACAGGCCTCCAGGTGCTCGAGCGTGCCTTCCGGCCGCGTGAAGTCGATCAGCACCTCGGCGGTGGCGAGCGCGCGCAGGTCCGAGCCCACCTTCACGCCGCCCAGCTCCTTGCCGAGCGCCGGGCTGCCCGGCACATCGAGCGCCACCGCGAGCGACAGCTCGCGGTCGGCGAGCACGGCGTCGATCAGCGTGCGTCCCATCCGGCCGCCGGCGCCGGCGATGGCGAGCTTCACCGCCCCGCTCCCGCGGGCACGACGTCGCCGTCGACGCGCACCAGCTTGCCGTCCTCGAAAAACACCACCAGCTTGCGCTGCTCGCGCGCGCCGTTCGGCAGCTCGCGCGAGTAAACGTAGTCCCAGCGCTCGCCGTGGAAGATATCGATGAGCAGCGGCGTGCCGAGCGTGGAGCGCACCTGGTCCTTCGACATCCCCGCCTTGAGCTGCGCCACCATGTCCTGCGACACGAAATTGCCCTGCTGCACCTCCATCTTGTACGGCGTTATGCCCGGAATGCGCGGCACGCCGCAACCCGCGAGCGCGGCAGCGAGGATCAGGATCGCGGTTCTGGTCATGGGCCTATAATGATAGTCGATGAGCACAGCCCAAAGCCTCAAGGACAGCGGGCTGAAGGCCACCCTTCCGCGCCGCAAGATCCTCGAGCTGTTCGAGGCGAGCAAAGTGCGCCATCTTTCCGCCGAGGACGTGTACAAGGCGCTCCTCGCGGAAGGCATCGACATCGGGCTCGCCACCGTGTATCGCGTGCTGACGCAGTTCGAGCAGGCGGGCCTGCTGGCGCGCCAGCATTTCGAGACCGGCAAGGCGGTGTTCGAGCTCAACCAGGGCGGCCATCACGACCACCTGCTGTGCCTGCAGTGCGGCCGCGTCGAGGAGTTCTACGACTCCGAGATCGAGAAGCGGCAGGCCGACGTGGCGCGCCAGCGCGGCTTCCAGCTGCACGGACATTCGCTGGCGCTGTACGCCGACTGCATCAAGCAGGACTGTCCCTACCGGCCGGCCTAGCCGGCGTCCAGAAGCTCCGCAGCATGCTTGCGCGCCGTGCTTTCCGATCCCCCCAGCATGCGCGCCAGCTCTTCGATCCGCGCCGCGCGATTCAGAAGTGAAGCCTGCACGTTCACTTTCCCCCTGGAAGCCGATTTCACGACCAACCACTGCTGATCGCCGTTGGCGGCGACCTGCGGCAGGTGGGTGACGCAGAGCACCTGGCGCTCCTTGCCGAGGCTGCGCAACGCCTTGCCGATCGTCTCGGCGACGCTGCCGCCGATGCCGGCATCGACCTCGTCGAAAACCAGCGTGCCGACCGGCGAAGCCTTCGCCGCGACCATCTGGATCGCCAGGCTGATGCGCGAGAGCTCGCCTCCCGAGGCGACCCGCGCGAGCGGCCGCAGCGGCAGGCTCGGGTGCGAGGCGACCTGGAACTCGATTTCCTCGGCCCCCGCCGCGCCGGGTTCGTCAAGCTTGTTCAACAACACCTCGAACCTGCCGCCCGACATCGCGAGCTGTTGCATGCCCGCCGTCACCGCCTTCGAAAGCGCCTGCGCGCCGTGCTGGCGCTTGGCCGTGAGCTTCTTCGCCGCGGCCTCGTAACGCAGCCGCGCGGCGGCGACTTCGCGCTGCAGCGCCTCGGGGTTGACGGCCAGCTCGAGCTCCGCGAGGCGCTTCTCCAGCTCCGCATGCCGCTGCGGCAGGTCCTCGGGCCTCAGCCTGTGCCTGCGGGCGGCGGCGTGCAGCGCCTCGATGCGATCCTCGACCGCGCGCAGCGCGTCGGGATCGAGATCGACGCGCGACGCGTAATGGCGCAGCTCGCGCACCGCCTCGCCGGCCTGTGCCGCGGCGGACTCGACCAGCTCGACGATCGGCCCCAGGCGCGCATCGTGCGCCGACAGCGCGCGCAGGCGGCTCGCCACGGCGCCGAGTTGCGCCAGCGCCGCGCCCTCGGACTCGGTCAGCGCCTCGAGCCCCGACTGCGCGCCGGCGAGAAGGCTGGAGCCGTGCTGCAGGCGGGCATGCTCGGCCGAGACCTGCTCCCATTCGCCTTCACGCGGCGCGAGTTGCTTTAAAAAAAGAACATCGTCTTGCACCCCGGAGCGCTCGGCCTCCCTTGCCGCGTAGTTCTTCTGCGCCTCCGTCGCGACGGCCTCGAGCCGCTTCCAATCGCGATAGGAGTTCCTGGTGTCCAGGGCGAGCGGCTCCGCGCCGGCCTGCGCATCGAGCAGATCGCGCTGCGCGGCGGCGCGCAGCAGCGACTGGTGCGCGTGCTGGCCGTGAATGTCGACCAGGTATTCGCCGGCCTCTTTCAGCTGGGCCAGCGTGGCGGCATGGCCGTTGATGAAGCAGCGCGAGCGGCCGGAGCCATCGACGGTTCTGCGCAGGATGACCTGGCCCGGGTCGCCGCCCAGGTCGCGCTCGGCGAGCCACGCGGCCAGCGCGCCCTGGGGATCGAGGTCGAATTCGGCCGCCAGCTCCGCCCGCTCGGCGCCGCCGCGCACCGCCGCAGCATCGGCGCGGCCGCCGACGAGCAGCTCGATGGCATCCACCAGCATCGACTTGCCGGCGCCGGTTTCGCCGGTGAGCACGGTGAATCCGTCGCGGAAATCGATGGATGATTCCTCGATCAGCACGAACCCCCGGATGTCGAGCGCGCGCAGCACGGCCCTACTCCAGGTCGCGGTTCTTCTCGAGTACTTCGCTCCAGCGCAGCTTCTCGCGCAGCGTGGCGAAGTAGCTGTAGCCCGGCGGGTGCACGAAGCGCACCGCGTCCGCCGAGCGCTTGAGCAGCAGGCGGTCGCCCTGCTGCATGTCGGCGAGCGCGAAGCCGTCGAAATGCGCGCGCGCGTCGAGCGCGCGCACCAGCACGATCTCGATCATCATGCGGTCGCTCACGCTCACCGGGCGCGCGGACAGGGTGTGCGGGTTGAGCGGCACCAGCGCGAACGCCGGCACCGCGGGATGCAGGATCGGGCCCTGCGCCGACATCGCGTAGGCGGTCGAGCCGGTCGGCGTGGCGACGATCACGCCGTCGGCGCGCAGCGTGTAGACGAACTCGCCGTCGATCAGCAGGTTGAACTCGATCAGGCGCCCCTGCGAGCCCTTGCCGACGACGGCCTCGTTGAGCGCGATGGTCTGCAGGATCGATTTATTGTTTCTTCTTATTTCGGCTTCCAGCAGCGCGCGCTCCTCGATGCTGTACTTGCCATCGAGAATCGCGCCGATGCCGGAGCGCATGTCGTCGTGGCCGATGTCGGTCATGAAACCGACGCGGCCCTGGTTCACGCCGACCAGCGGCACGTGGTAGCGCACGAGATTGCGCGCCGCGGCGAGCATCGTGCCGTCGCCGCCGACGACGATCGCGAGCTTGGCCTCGGCGCCGATCGCCGCATAGTCGACGCCGCGCAAGCCGAGGGCGGACGCGGTCTCGC
>Ga0210382_10000074_pt1 | contig 40782 bp, 41 predicted proteins | sample PLMedo_FD_155452 | JGI IMG/M metagenome (GOLD analysis project Ga0210382, IMG submission 155452) | Groundwater sediment microbial communities from an aquifer in East River, Colorado, USA - PLM0_60_coex redo | ecosystem: Environmental > Terrestrial > Soil > Riparian zone | place: USA: East... | reverse complement strand
CACATGGTGACCTTCGGCATCGGCCTCGCCGACGGGCTGATGCGCTTCGAGCCGGGCTACGAGACAGCCTCGACCGGCGACTTCGCCAACATCAAGAACGCCGCGCTCAACGGCTGCTTCTGGACGACCGGAAGCTGCAACTGGCCGGCGCCGGCGGATAACCTCAACGCCAACCTCGACGATCTGTGGCACGCCGCCGCCAACGGCCGGGGGACGTACTACCAGGCGCTGAACCCCGACGCCCTGCGGCAGGGAATTTCCGCCGCGCTGACTTCTCTCAACGCGACGTTCGCGGCGGCGGCGGCATCGGCGACTTCCAGCCCGAACGTCACGCAGACCGACAACCAGATTTTCAGCACCAATTACGAGACCAACACCTGGTCTGGCAACACCTTCGCCCAGACGATCGACCCCGTCACCGGCGCCGTGAACCCGACCCACCAGTGGGACGCGGACCAGAACCTGCTCTCCAAGGTCGCCGCCTCCAGCGACTCGCGCAACATCTTCACCCTCGATGACACCGGCACCGGCTCGAAAGTGAAGCCGTTCGCCTGGGCCTCGCTCACGGCGACCGAGCAGGCGTTCTTCGCCAACAAGTGCACGCCGCTCAGCACCATGACGCAGTGCGCGCTGCTCACGCCGGCGCAGCAGATCACCGCCAACGACGGCAACCAGATGGTCGGCTACCTGCGCGGCTGGCAAGCCAACGAAGGCAGCATCTTCCGCGACCGCGTGGTCGTCGACCCGATTACCGGCGCAACCTCGAACACGGTGCTGGGCGACACGATCACGGCCCAGCCGGTGTTCGTGCGCAACCCGACGAACAGCTACGTGGACGCGGTCACGCCGAGCTATGCGACCTTCGCGAGCGCCAACGCCAAGCGGGCACCGCGCGTGTACGTCGGCGCCAACGACGGCTATCTGCACGCCTTCGACGGCAACACCGGCAGCGAGTCCTGGGCGTACGCGCCGAGATTCCTGCTGCCGGCGATGTATTCGCTGGCGGATACCGGCTACTCCTCGCAGCACCGTTATTTCGTGGACGGCTCGCCGGAAGTCTTCGACGTGTACGACTCCGCCGCCACCGCCTGGAAGACCCTCCTCATCGGCGGCCTGGACGGCGGCGGGCGCGGCTACTATGCCCTCGACGTTACCGACCCGGTCAATCCCAAGGGACTCTGGGAATTCTGCAACGACTCGACGCTGTGCGCGATCAACGACGCGGACCTGGGCCTGAGCTACGGCAATCCGGTCATCGGCAAGCGCTCCTTCGACGGCAAGTGGGTCGTCGTGCTGAGCTCCGGCCTGAACAACGTCAGCCCCGGAAGCGGTATCGGCTACTTCTACGTCCTGGACCCAATTACCGGCGCGGTGCTCAACAAGGTCAGCACCGGCGCCGGCACGGTCGGCACGCCCTCGGGCCTGATGAAGATCTCCCCCTTCCACGATTCCCCGGCGACGGACGCGACCTTCCGCTACGCCTACGCCGGCGACCAGCTCGGCAACGTGGTCCGGATCGACATGAGCACGAACCCGGCGACCGTGCTGCACATCGCCACGCTGAAGGACGGCAGCGGACGCGCGCAGCCGATCACCACCCGGATGCAGCTGACGCATATCGGCACGAACCGGGTGCTGTACATCGGCACCGGCCGCTACCTGGGCAATGCCGACCTGACGGATCCGGGCGCGGCGAGCGGCATCGCCTGGCAGCAGACGATGTACGGGCTCAAGGACAAGGACGTCGACTACGGGACCAACATCCGTACCGGCGCCACCCTGGTCACGCAAACTCTGATAAAGGTCGGTACCACCGGCGACCGCGCGATCTCGGCCAACCCGGTGGACTGGAACACCCAGGACGGCTGGCTGGTGGACTTCAACCCGGCTACGGACCCGACCCCGGGCGAGCGCATCAATGTCGATTTTAAGCTGGTGATCGGCACGGTAAAGGCCGTCACGAACATTCCGTCGGCGGGCGGCGCGTGCGCGATCGGCGGCACCAGCAGGGACTACGACTTCGACTTCAGGACCGGAGGAGCGATAGCGACTGCGATGGGCGGCGTGGTCAGCCACTCTCTCGGCGGCACGATCGCGGTCGGCATGGCGATCATCCAGCTGCCCTCGGGCGCCATCAAGGGCATCGTCACCGACGTGGGCACGGGCAAGACCTCCGTGGACGTGCAGATCAACGCCGCCGGCGCCGGGGTGAAGCGGTTCTCGTACCGCGAGCGCTGAGCGGGCTCGCTCAGCGCTCGCCGCCTGCCGCGCGCGGCACGAGCTCGCGCGGCAGGCTGAACACCATGTTCTCGGTGATGCCCTCGAGCGGCCGCACGCTCTCCGCGCCGAGCTCTTTCAGCCGCTGCATGAGCTGGTTCACCAGGATCTCGGGCGCCGAGGCGCCGGCGGTCACGCCCACGCGGCGCTTGCCCGCGATCCACTCGGGGCGCAGCTCGTCGGCGCTGTCCACCATGTAGGCGTCGGCGCCCATGTGCTCGGCGACCTCGCGCAGGCGGTTTGAATTCGAGCTGTTGGGCGAGCCGACGACGATCACCACGTCGCACTGCGGCGCCATGAACTTCACCGCGTCCTGGCGGTTCTGCGTCGCGTAGCAGATGTCGTCGCGCTTGGGGCCCCGGATGCTCGGGAAGCGCGCCTTGAGGGCGGCCACCACCACCGCGGCATCGTCGACCGACAAGGTGGTCTGCGTGACATAGGCCAGTTTCGCCGGATCGCGCGGCTCGAGCCCGGCCACGTCGCCGAGCGTCTCCACCAGGTACATGGCGCGCTCGGCCTGCCCCATGGTGCCTTCGGCTTCCGGGTGCCCGCGATGGCCGATCATCACGATCTCGTAGCCGGCTTTCAGCATCTTGGCGACCTCGACATGTACTTTGGTCACGAGGGGGCAGGTGGCGTCGAACACCTTGAGCCCGCGGCTCTCGGCCTCGGCGCGCACCGCCTTGGCCACGCCATGGGCGCTGAAGACCACCGTGCTGCCGGTCGGCACCTCGTCGAGCTCGTCGACGAACACCGCGCCTTTCGAGCGCAGGTCCTCGACCACGAACTTGTTGTGCACGATCTCGTGCCGCACGTAGATCGGCGCGCCGAACTGGCTCAGCGCCCGCTCGACGATCTCGATCGCGCGCTCGACCCCGGCGCAGAAGCCGCGGGGGTTGGCGAGAAGAACGTCCATGCGCGATTTTCTCACGCCGGACGCCGCGCGTAGGCGGCGTCGAACGCCTTTTCGAGACCCGGATGGGCCCCGCGCACGCCGTCGACCACGCGCCTCGCCCAGTCGAAGTACTCGCTGCGCCGCTGCCGGTCCCAGTGCGCCGGGGGATGATCGGAGATGTCGCGCAGGTTGCAGATCTTGTCGGCGAGCTTCACCAGCTTGGCTTCCCTGCTCAGGCTCGCCGCGTGCTCGACCTGCAGGCGCTTGCGCTCCGCCTTCGGCAGCGCCTTGTCGTCGGTCACCTCGGCGACGATGCGCGCGATCTTCGAGCCGAAGGCGCTCACCAGCTCCCCGTGCGTGGTCGCCGTGTCCTCCACCGTGTCGTGGAGCAGCGCGGCGCACAGCACTTCGACGTCCGTGACCCCGCCCTCGTTGATCAGCACATCGGCAAGCGCGATCGGGTGGTTGATGTACGGCGAGGACTCGGCGTCCTTGCGCCGCTGGTCGCGATGCTTGTGCGCGGCGAAGGCGAGCGCCTTGAGCAGCAAGGCCAGATCGCCTCGATCAGCGCCGCTTTTCATGGAACAACCCCTCGAGGATCAGCAGCCCCGCGCCGACCGTGATGGCGGAATCGGCGACGTTGAACGCCGGCCAATGCCAGCCGAAGGCATGGAAATCGAGGAAGTCGACCACCTGGCCGAAGCGCAGCCGGTCGATGACGTTGCCGAGCGCCCCGCCCAGGATCAGCGCCAGCCCGGTGCAGAACATCGGCTGCGGCGGCGAGCGGAACAGGAGCACGCTGACGATGACGGCGGCGGCGAGAGAGAAAACGACCAGCAGCGGCGTCTGCCAGCCGGGCGCGTCGGCGAGAAAGCTGAACGCCGCGCCCTTGTTGAACACCAGGACCAGGTTGAAGAAGCCGGTCAGCGCTCGCCGCTCGCCGGGCGCGAAACTGCCAAGCATGGCCCATTTGGCGACCTGGTCTGCGACGACGACCGCGGCGGCGATCGCGAACCAGCGCCAGTTTCTAGGCATACAGCCGTTTTTCGCCGGGTCCGTGCAGGTTGCTGCGGCAGCGGCCGCAGAGCGCCTCGTCGTCGACGTCCGGGCGGTAATGCCAGCAGCGCTCGCATTTGCGGTGCAGGCTCGGCGCGACCTCCACGCGCGGCTCTCCGCTCGCGCGATGCACGCGGGCGGCGGAGGTGAGCATCACGAACTTGAGATCCTCGCCGAGGCTGCGGAGCAGCTCGCAGTCGCCGCCGTCGGCGTAGAAATCGGCCTCGGCCTGCAGCGACGAGCCGACCTGGCCGGCCGCGCGCAGCTCCTCGATTTTCTTGCGCACGGGGTTGCGCAGCTCGCGCAGGCGCTGCCACTTCGGCAGCAGCTGCGCGCCGTCCTTCGGGCGCGGCAGCGCGTGCCAGGTCTGGAAGAACACGCTGTCGTCGCGCCCTCCGGCAAGCACCTGCCAGAGCTCCTCGGCGGTGAAGCTCAGGACCGGCGCCATCAGCCGCACCAGGCTGTGGGTGATGTGGTGGAGCGCGGTCTGCGCCGAGCGCCGCGGCAGCGAGTCCGCCTTGCAGGTGTAGAGGCGGTCCTTCAGGATGTCGAGGAAGAAGGCGCTGAGGTCCTCGGAGCAGAACCCCTGGAGCTGCTGCGCGACCAGGTGGAACTGGTAGCGCTCGTAATCCCCGGCAATCTCTTCTTGCGCGCGCGCCGTCATGGCGAGCGCATAGCGGTCGATCTCGAGCAGCTCGTCGACCGGCACGCTGTGCCTGGCGGCCTCGAAGTCGGCGGTGTTGGCGAGCAGGAAGCGCAGCGTATTGCGCACGCGGCGATAGCTCTCCACCACGTGCTTCAGGATCTCCCTGGAGATGAACAGCTCGCCCGAGTAGTCGGTGCTCGCCACCCACAGCCGCAGGATATCCGCGCCCAGCGTATTTGACACCTCCTGCGGCGCGATCACGTTGCCTTTCGACTTCGACATCTTGCGGCCCTCGCCGTCGACGACGAAGCCGTGGGTGAGGAGCGCCTTGTACGGCGCGATGCCGTCGAGCATGCACGAGACGAGAAGCGAGGAATGGAACCAGCCGCGGTGCTGGTCGGAGCCTTCGAGGTACAGATGCGCCGGGAATCCGGTTTTTTCCTTGTGCGAGCCGCGCAGCACGGTGTAATGCGTCGAGCCGGAATCGAACCAGACGTCGAGCGTGTCGCGGCTCTTCTCGTACTGCGCTGCCTCGGCGCCGATCAATTCTTCGCCGCGCACCGACTGCCAGGCCTCGATGCCGGCGCGCTCGACGCGCCGCGCCACTTCCTCGAGCAGCTCGGACGTGCGCGGGTGCAGCTCGCCCGTTTCGCGGTGCAGGAAAAACGGCATCGGCACGCCCCACTGCCGCTGCCGCGACAGCGTCCAGTCCGGGCGATTGGCGATCATGCCGTGCAGCCGCGCCTTGCCCCAAGGCGGAAAGAACTCGGTCTGCTCGATGCCGCGCAACGCCGTCGCGCGCAGGGTTTCTCCGCCGACTTCCTTGTCCATCGCCGCGAACCATTGCGTGGTCGCGCGCAGGATCACGGGCGTCTTGTGCCGCCAGCAGTGCATGTAGCTGTGCGTGTACGCCTCATGATGGAACAGGACGTTGCGCTTGCTCAGCTCCTGCACGATCTTCGGGTTCGCCTCCCAGATCGTCATGCCGCCGAACAGCGGCAGCGAAGCGGCGAACCGGCCATCGCCCATGACCGGAGCAAGGATGTCCTCGTCGCGCAGGCCGTAGCGGCGGCAGGACTCGAAGTCCTCGACGCCGTAGGCGGGAGCCGAATGCACGATCCCGGTGCCGCTGTCGAGCGTCACGTATTCGCCGAGGTAGATCGGCGCCTCGCGGTCGTAGAACGGATGGCGGAAACGGATGTGCTCCAGCGCCTTGCCCTTGCACGAGGCGAGCGTCTTCCCGGTCAGCTGGTAGCGCTTGAGGCAGGCTTCCTGCAGCTCGGCGGCGAGGATCAGCAGCCCCCTTTCCGTCTCGACCAGGTTGTAGGTCAGGTCGGGATGAACGTTGAGCGCCTGGTTGCCGGGCAGGGTCCAGGGCGTGGTGGTCCAGATCACAGCGTAGCCCTTGTCCGCAGGAAGCCTGGGGAGGCCAAACGCCTTTGCAATCCTCTCGTTTTCAAGAAACGGAAAGCCGACATCGATCGCCGGGTCCTTGCGCTCCTCGTACTCGACCTCGGCTTCGGCGAGCGCCGAGCCGCAGTCGAAGCACCAGTTGACCGGCTTCAGGCCGCGATAGATGTAGCCCTTCGCGAGCAGCTTGCCGAGCACGCGGATCTCGTCGGCCTCGTTGCCGTAGGCCATCGTCAGGTACGGGTGCTCCCAGTCGCCCATCACCCCGAGGCGCTCGAAGTCCTTCTTCTGGTTCTCGATCTGCCCCGACGCGAAGGCACGGCACAGACGCAACGTTTCCTCGGGCGGCAGGTTCTTGCCGTACTTCTTCTCGATCTGCACCTCGATCGGCATGCCGTGGCAGTCCCAGCCCGGGACATAGGGCGCATCGAAACCGGCGAGGGTCTTCGACTTGACGATGATGTCCTTCAGGATCTTGTTGACCGCGGTGCCGATGTGGATGTCAGCGTTGGCGTACGGCGGGCCGTCGTGCAGCACGAAGCGCGGCCGGCCCTTGGCGATCGCGCGCAGGCGGCGATAGATGCCTTTCTCCTGCCACTCCTTCACCCACTGCGGCTCGCGTTTGGCGAGGTCGCCGCGCATCGGGAACGGCGTCTCTGGGAGGTTCAGCGTGTCTTTGTAGTCAGCCATGTCGCGCAAAATATTCCCGGGCGCGGTCAGCGTCCTGCGCGATCGCCTGCTTCAGGGCGTCGAGCCCGTCGTACTTCTTCTCGTCGCGCAGCTTCTCGAGGAAGCAGACCTTCAGGTGCCGGCCATAAAGCTCCTGGTCGCAATCGAGCAGATGCACCTCCAGCAACGGCACCGGGACGGGGTTCACCGTCGGGCGCCTGCCCACGCTGGCGACTCCCGGGCCAAGGCCTTCGACCTCCACGGCAAAGATGCCGCCGAGCGGCGGCGGCCGCCGCAACACGATATTGGCGGTGGGAAATCCCAGGGCGCGGCCCAGCTTCGCGCCGTGCGCCACCCGGCCGCTGAGGGTATACGGGTGTCCCAGCAGGCGCTCGGCGCGGCGCAGATCGCCCGCGCCGAGCGCGCCGCGCACCGCGGAGCTCGAGACCCGCTCGCCTTCGAACAGCACATCGGGCATCGCTTCCAACCGGAATCCGTGGCGCATCGCCGCCTCCTCGAGCGTCGCAAAATCGCCGGCGCGGCGCGCGCCGAAACGGAAGTCGCGGCCGACTAGCAGCCAGCGCGTGCCGAGCCCCCGCAGCAGCACGTCCTCGAGGAAGCGCTCGGCCGGAAGCGACGCAAAACGCGCGTCGAAACGCACGATGTGCACGCGCTTGATGCCCGTCGTCGCCAGCAGCTCGAGCTTGTCGCGCAGGCGGGTCAGGCGCGCCGGCGCCGCGTCGCGCGAGAAGAACTCGCGCGGGTGCGGCTCAAAGGTGAGGACGCAGGAAGCCAGCTTCAACTCGCGCGCTTTCGCAGCCACCCGGTCGATGAGCGCGCGGTGGCCGCGGTGCACGCCGTCGAAGTTGCCGATGGTCAGCGCGCACCGGCCTCGGGTGGCCTGCAACGCGCCGTGCGTGACGACCATGGAGACGGTTAAAATATTGAATTATAGTGTGTTTATGAAAACTCTCGAAGAGCAGATGGCGTTCTATGCGGCGTACCATCAGGACGTCCGCAATAAAGCGACGCACTTCGTCGGCGTGCCGGCAATCATGCTGTCGCTGTTCATCCCGCTCGCCTGGCTGCGCATCGAGCTCGGCGGCGTCGCGATCAGCGCCGCGATGCTGTTCGCTGCGGCGGTGGTGGTCTACTACTTCCTGCTCGACGTGCCGCTGGCGCTCGCCATGCTTTTGATTACTGGCATTCTTGTTTGGTCGGGAGAAAGAATCGCCGGGCAGGGCACGGCTCAGGGCTGGGTCTGGTTCGGCGTGCTGTTCGTCGGCGGCTGGATCCTGCAGCTCGTCGGCCATGTGTTCGAAGGCCGCAAGCCCGCGCTCACCGACAACCTGTTCCAGATCTTCGTCGCGCCGATCTTCCTCTGCGCGGAGCTGTTCTTCGCGCTAGGCTACAAACCCAAACTGCATGCGGAGCTGCAGGAACGCGCGCTTCGCATGCGGCAAAAATAACTCCCCTGACTCGGGCTCCATGAAACCACTGCTCGCGCTGTCGCGCGCGATCGATGCCGTCAACGAGCGCATAGGACGCCTGGTCTACTGGTGCGTGCTGATCATGGTGCTGGTCAGCGCCGCGAATGCCATTTCGCGCTATGCGCTTTCGATCGCCTCGAACGCCTGGCTCGAGCTGCAGTGGTATCTGTTCTCGGCCGTGTTCCTCCTTTGCTCGGGCTACACCCTGCTTCACAACGAGCACATCCGCATCGACGTCGTCGCCGCCAACCTTTCGCGCCGCAAGCAGATCTGGATCGACATCTTCGGCACGCTGTTCTTCCTGCTGCCGATCGCGGTCTACATGATGTGGTCGTCGTGGCCGATCTTCATGAACGCCTGGACCAGCGGCGAGATTTCGGGCAGCGCCGGCGGCCTGATCCGCTGGCCGGCGAGGCTGCTGGTGCCGGCGGGATTTTTCCTGCTCACCCTGCAGGGCATCTCCGAGCTGATCAAGCGCTTCGCGTACCTGCGTGGACTCATCCCCGACCCGGTGGAGAAGCACGAGGAGCCGGCGCTTGAGCTGATGCGCATCGACGACCAGGCGGCGAAATGAGTGCCTTCCTGGTCGCGAACATGGCGCCGCTGATGTTCGCCACGCTCGTGGTGTTCCTGCTGCTCGGCTATCCGGTGGCGTTTGCGCTTGCCGCCCTTGGCCTGTCGTTCGGGTTCATCGGCGTCGAGCTCGGCCTGCTCACGCCGGCGCTGTACCAGGCACTGCCCGAGCGCATCTTCGGCATCATGTCGAACGACACCCTGCTCGCGGTGCCGTTCTTTACCTTCATGGGCCTGATCCTCGAGCGCAGCGGCATGGCGGAAGACCTGCTCGACACCATCGGGCAGCTGTTCGGGCCGATCCGCGGCGGACTCGCCTACGCCGTGATCTTCGTCGGCGCGCTGCTCGCGGCGACGACCGGCGTGGTGGCCGCATCGGTGATCTCGATGGGATTGATCTCCCTGCCGATCATGCTGCGCTACGGCTACGACCGCAGGCTCGCGAGCGGTGTCATCGCCGCCTCCGGGACGCTCGCGCAGATCATCCCGCCGAGCCTCGTGCTGATCGTGCTCGCCGACCAGCTCGGACGCTCGGTCGGCGACATGTACGCCGGCGCCATCGTCCCGGGCCTGGTCCTGACCGCCCTGTATGCCACCTACGTGCTGGGCGTATCTCTGTTCTATCCCAAAGCCGTGCCGGCGCTGCCGCCCGCGGCGCGCTTGCTGCGCGGCTGGAAGCTTGTCGCCCGCGTGCTCTTCGTGCTGATCCCGCCGCTCGCGCTCATCTTCCTGGTGCTGGGAACCATCTTCCTCGGCATCGCGACGCCGACCGAGGGCGGCGCGATGGGCGCCACCGGCGCGCTGGCGCTGGCGCTCATCAACCGGCGCCTGAGCTGGGTGCTGCTCAAGCAGGCCATGAACTCGACCGCCAAGCTGACTTCGTTCGTGGTGTTCATCCTGGTCGGCGCGACCGTATTCAGCCTCACGTTCCGCGGCGTGAACGGCGACCTGTGGGTCGAGCACCTGCTCACCAGCCTGCCCGGCGGCCAGATCGGCTTTCTCATCGTCGTGAACGTCCTGACCTTCCTGCTCGCGTTCTTCCTCGATTTCTTCGAGCTGGCGTTCATCATCGTGCCATTGCTGGCGCCCGTTGCGGACAAGCTGGGCATCGACCTGATCTGGTTCGGAGTGCTGCTCGGTGTCAACATGCAGACCTCGTTCATGCACCCGCCGTTCGGCTTCGCGCTGTTCTACCTGCGCAGCGTGGCCCCGGCGCGCGAGTACCTCGACAAGGTCTCGGGCAAATCGACGCCGCCGGTCACGACCGGCCAGATCTACTGGGGCGCGGTGCCGTTCGTGGTGATCCAGGTCATCATGGTCGGCATCGTGATCGTGTTCCCGGGGCTGGTGACAGGCAATGTGGAGAAGCTGAAGTTCGATCCCTCGAAAGTGCAGATCATCGTCCCCACGCCGGAGTACGAGCGTGAAGAGCTCGACCGCGAGGGCGCCGCCCCGGGCGCGAGCCCGGGGACGGAATCGTCAGACGATCTGCAAAGGCAGTTCAGCAAGTAAGCTGCTACTTGGGCGCGCCGATCTTCGAGAAAAACGAGTAGTTGTCGAAGGTGGACTCGGCGACGCGGAACCACAGGTACTGCTCGTCGCGGAACTTCTTCCATTCAGGATAGACGCGCGCCCAGTGCTTGCTCTTCGCCTTGAGCTCCTCGTAGAGCTCGTAGGAGGCTTTTTCGGCGGCCTCCAGGACCGACCTGGGGAACGGATGGATCTTGGTGCCGCTGCCGATCAAGCGGCGCAGCGCCGCCGGGTTCTGCGCGTCGTACTTTGCCGGCATCCACGCGTTTGCTTCGCCGCACGCCGCTATCAGCGCGGCCTGGTAGCTCTTCGGCAGCTCGTTCCACTTCTTCTCGTTGACCAGGGCCAGCAGCGTCGGGCCGCCTTCCCAGAACCCCGGGTAGTAGTAGTGCTGCGCGACTTTGTTGAAGCCGAGTTTCTCGTCGTCGTAGGGACCGACCCATTCGGCGGCGTCGATGGTGCCTTTCTCGAGCGCCGGATAGATGTCCGGCCCGCCGATCAGCTGCGGCACGACGCCCAGCTTGGCGAGGATCAGCCCCGCCATGCCGCCGATGCGGAACTTGAGGCCCTTCAGGTCGGCGACCGACTTGATCTCCTTGCGGAACCAGCCGCCCATCTGGCAGCCGGTATTGCCTGCCGGGATCGCGACGCAGCCGTACTCTTTGAACAGCGGCTCCATCGCCTCGCGCCCGCCGCCGAAATGCCACCAGGCGTTGTTCTGGCGGGTATTCATGCCGAAGCACACCGACGTGCCAAGCGCGAACGTCGGATCCTTGCCGAAGTAATAATAGGTAGCGGTGTGTCCGAGCTCGACGGTGCCCGCCTGCACTGCGTCGAGCACCTGCAGCGCCGGGACGATCTCGCCGGCGGCAAAGGCGCGGATGGTGAACTTTCCGTCGGTGATCTCGCCCACGCGCCTGGCGACCAGCTCGGCGCCGCCGTAGAGCGTGTCGAGGCTCTTCGGCCAGCTCGCGGCGAGGCGCCACTGGATGCTCGGCTGCGACTGCGCGATGGCGGGGGCCGCGACGCCGGCTGCGGCGACGCCGGCCGCCGCCTTCTTCAGAAATGATCTGCGCTCCACGACTTTCCTCCTCGGGGAATGAGGCCGGGGATTGTAACGGCTAATTCAGCCGCGCGCAGAGCGCGGAGAGCTCCATCAGCTTGACGCGCACGTCGTAGAGGTCGGGCGCCTCGGGCTCGCGCTCGACGTAGTCGCTGAGATCCTTCAGCGCCGGGCGCCAGCACTCGAGCCGCTGGTAGAGGTAGCCGCGATCGCGCAGCTCGCTGCTGGCGTCGGGCGCGACGACCAGCATGCGGTTCAGCACCTCGAGCATGCGCTCGGGCTTGTCCTTTTCCCGATAGATCCCCTTCAGGTTGCGCAGCACGCGCGCCAGGATCTGCCGGTTGGACGCGGGCTCGAGAAACTGGTCGAGCGGCAGCTCGCCCGGCGCGACGCCGCCGGCCGCGCCTTCGGGAATCACGCGCTGCAGGCGCTCGCGCAGCTCGGCCTCGGATTGCGGCGTGCCGCCCGCGAAGGGGTCGAGCACCAGCGTGCCGCCGCGCAGGCGCAGGCGCACCAGGAAGTGCCCGGGGAAGGACACGCCTTCGAGCGGCAGCCCGATGCGCCGGCCGAGCTCCATGTAGAGGATCGAAAGGCTGATCGGAGTGCCGGTCTTGCGGTCGATCACCTCGTTCAGGTAGCTGTTGCGCGGATCGTAGTAGTCGTCGGTATTCCCCCAGTAGCCGAGGTCATCGAAGAGGAACTGGTTGAGCGCCATCACCTTTTCCTCCGCGGCGTTGGCCTGAGGCATGCGCGCGCGCAGGCGTATCGCCATGCGCTCGATCTCGCCCAGGTAGCGCTCGACGTCGAGGCCGGGATACGCGTCCTGCGCGATCATCAGGCAGGCGCGCGCCAGGTCGATGCGCGAATCGTCGCCGCCGAGCAGCTGCGCGAACGGCTCGAGCGGATGGCTCATCACGCGGCCCCGCGCCGCGAGAAGTCGCGCGGCCGCATGCCGAATGCCAGCAGGCAGCCGGCGTAGGCGGCGCCTCCAAGCAGCACCAGGCCGATGATCGCGGGGAGCTTTTGCTGCCAGGGCGCAGCCAGCCACCAGGCGGACTCGCCCATGGTGGTGAACAGCGCGAGCGCCATGACGGCCACCGCGGCGGCGACCTTGAGCAGGAACACCGGCCAGCCGGGCCGCGGCGTGTAGATGCCATGGCGCCGCAGGTAACGGTACAGCAGCCCCGCGTTGAGACACGCGCCCAGCCCGATGGCGAGCGCGAGGCCGGCATGCCTGAGGGGAATGATGAAGATCAGGTTGAGCAGTTGCGTGACCGCGAGAGTGACAATGCCGATCTTGACCGGGGTGAGGATGTTTTGCCTCGCGTAGAACCCCGGCGCCAGGATCTTGACCAGGATCATCCCCAGCAGGCCGACGCTATACGCGACCAGCGCCTGCCGGGTCATCCACGCGTCCTCGGCAGTAAAGCGGCCATAATGAAACAGCGTCGCCACAAGCGGCAATGCCAGCACGGCGAGGGCGACGGCGCTCGGCACGGCGAGAAGAAAGGTGAGACGCAAACCCCAGTCGAGCAGTTCGCCGTACTCGGCGTGCTTGCCGTCCGCATGGAACTTCGACAGGCTCGGCAGCAGGATCGTGCCGAGGGCGACGCCGAGCATGCCGGCGGGAAATTCCATCAGCCGGTCCGCGTAATACAGCCAGGACACGCTGCCGGAGACAAGGAAGGACGCGAAGATCGTGTTGATGAGCAGCGACACCTGGCTGATCGAAACGCCGAACGCCGCCGGCGCCATCAGCCTGAGCATGCGCCGCACGCCCGGATGCGACCAATCGAGCCGCGGGCGAGGGAACAGTCCAAGTCTTGCGAGAGCGGGAATCTGGAGCATCAACTGCAAAGCTCCTCCGACGAAGACTGCCCAGGCGAGAACTAGGATCGGCGGATGAAAGTAGTCGGCGAAGAATAAAGCGCCGACGATGAACGCTATGTTGAGCATGGCCGGCGTAATGGCGGGAAGCGAAAAACGGTTCCAGGTGTTGAGGATGCCAGCGGCAAACGCCACAAGAGAAATGAACGCGATGTACGGAAACGTGATGCGCAGCATCGTGACCGTCAGGTCGAACTTGACGGTGTCGGCCGCGAATCCCGGGGCCGATAGGTAGACGATGATCGGTGCCACGGCCATGCCGAGCGCCGCCACCGCGACCAGCGCCAGAAACAGGAGCGTGCCCACGCCGTCGACGAGCCTGCGCGTTTCCTCGGCGGAAGTGCGGTTCTTGTACTCGGCGAGCACCGGCACGAACGCCTGCGAGAACGAGCCCTCCGCGAACAGGCGGCGCAGCAGGTTCGGGATGCGGAAGGCCACGAAAAAGGCGTCGGTGGCGAGGCTGGCGCCGAAAGCGCGGGCGATGATGAAGTCGCGCAGGTAGCCCAGGATGCGGCTGACGAGGGTCAGGCTGCTGACCGTGGCCAGGGCGCGCAGGAGGTTCATGCTAGAATTCGCCCCCTTTCCGGACCCACCTCTTCATGGCAAACATCAAGTCCGCCCGCAAGCGCGCCCACCAGGCGGTGCAGCGCCGCATCCACAACATGAGGCTGCGCACCACCGTGCGCACCGCCATCAAGAACGTGAGCAAGGCGGTCGCCGCCGGCAACAGGGACGCCGCTTCCAAAGTGCTGCGCGATTCGCAGCGCCTCATCGATCGCGTGGTCGCGAAAGGCATCATGCACCGCAATGCCGGCGACCGGCACAAGAGCCGCCTGGCGCATGCCCTGAAGGGCATGAAGTAGCCACCTAGGCAGTATCTCCAACACGGATTGCCGTCGAGAGTCATTCCCTGAATGACCGACTCGACGCGGCTGGCGTCGGGCATGCGAAATTATACTGACCCGGTATGCCGAAGCTGACCAGCCGGATCCTCGTCATCAACGACGAGCCCCTCGTGCTGCGCGAGTTCGTGAAGGGGCTCAACGCCGCCGCGCGCACGCTCGATAACCCCCTCGGCATCAGCTTCACCGGCGTGACCACCGCGAAGGAAGCGCTTTCGGTCATCGAATCGGACCGCGACCTGCAGGCGGTGCTGGTGGATGACCGGCTCTACAGCCTGGCCAAGAACGGCTCCAATTCAAAGAAGAAACTGCAGATGTCGGCGCTCGAGCTGGTGCAGCGCATCACCCGCTTCCGGCCCGAGCTCGACGTCTACATCCTGATCGCGCAGGAGAAGGAGGACGACGTGGTCGACAAGCTGTTCACCGAATCGGTGGACGGCTACTTCTACCGCGAGGAGCGCGACTACCGCGGCATCTACCGCATCCTCAACGCGCAGATCCAGGAGCGCGCGCGCACGCCGTTCTACGACCAGCTGAAGAACTACGTGTGGATGGCGAAGGATCAGTGGCACACGCCGGGCCACTCCTCGGGCGAGTCGCTGCGCGGCAGCCCCTGGGTGAACGATTTCTACGAGTTCATGGGCGAGCACGTGTTCGACGCCGACCTGTCGGTGTCGGTGCCGATGCTCGACTCGCTGATGGAGCCCAAGGGCGTGATCGCCGAGGCGCAGGCGATGGCGGCGAAGGCGTTCGGCGCGCGGCGCACGTATTTCGCGACCAACGGCACCTCGACCGCCAACAAAGTGATCCTGCAGACCCTGCTTGCGCCGGGCGAGAAGCTGCTCCTCGACCGCAATTGCCACAAGAGCGTGCACCACGGCGTCGTGCTTTCGGGCGCGCATCCGATCTACCTCGACTCGGCGCTGAACCGCAAGTACGGGCTCTATGGGCCGGTGCCCAAAAAGACGCTTCTGAATTCAATCAAGAAACACCCCGACGCGCAGGCGTTGATCCTGACGTCTTGCACCTACGACGGGCTGCGCTACGACCTGGCGCCGGTTATCGATGCGGCGCACGCCAAGGGCATCAAGGTGATCATCGACGAGGCCTGGTACGGCTTTGCGCGCTTCCATCCGGAGTTCCGGCCGACGGCACTCGAGGCGGGAGCCGATTACGCGACACAGTCCACGCACAAGGTGCTGTCGGCGTTCTCGCAGGCGTCGATGATCCACATCAACGATCCCGGGTTCAGGGAACACCTGTTCCGCGAGAACTTCAACATGCATACGTCGACGAGCCCGCAATACGGGCTCATCGCAAGCCTGGACGTCGCGCGCAAGCAGGCGATGATGGAAGGCTACAAGCTGCTCTCCCGCACGCTGGAGCTGGCCAACGAAGTCAGAAATCTCATAAATTCAACGCGCGTGTTCCGCGTCCTGGAGCTCGACGATCTGCTGCCGGACGAGGTGCGGCACGACGGCATCCGGCTCGACCCCACCAAGGTGACGATCGACATCTCGGGCTGCGGCTATACCGTCGACGACCTGCAGAAGCTGCTGTTCGAGCGCTACAACATCCAGGTCGAGAAATCGACCTTCAACACGCTCACGCTGCTCCTCACCATCGGCACCACCCGCTCGAAGCTGTCCCGCCTGTACGATTCGTTGATGCGCATCGCACGCGAGAATCGCGCTCCCAGGCGCCTGGTGCAGACCCCGGAGATTCCCGCGTTCACCCGGCTGCGGTATCTGCCGCGCGACGCCTACTACTGCGGCGGCGAGCTGGTGCCGGTGTTCGACGAGCGCGAGCGCGTCAACAAGAAGCTCGCCGGGCGCATTTGCGCCGACCAGATCGTGCCCTACCCGCCCGGCATCCCGGTCCTCGTGCCCGGGCAGCTGATCACCTCAAAGATCGTCGACTACATCGCCGACCTGCTCCACTCCCACAAGCGCATGGAGATGCACGGCGTGGTGCACGAGGGCTACCTGCCCTGCATCCGGGTCCTAAGGCCTGAAGAAGAGAAATCCTTGCGCCGCTTGCGCTAGGAAACAGGGACAGACCACGTTTTCCTTAACCAGGCACGGCTCCCAGGGCACATGGGAAATGGTGGTCTGTCCCTGATTTTCTGTTAGCATTTCCTGAACGGCGGCGCGGGCCGCCGTTTTGCATTTGGGGAGTGCTCTATGTCCCACGTCATGAACACCTACGCCCGGCAGCCCGTGGCCTTCGTGCGCGGCGAAGGCGTGTGGCTCTGGGACGAGGCGGGAAAGAAGTACCTCGACGCCCTCGCCGGCATCGCGGTGAACACCCTCGGCTATGCGCACCCCAGGCTGACGCGCGCGCTCACCGAGCAGATCGGCAGGGTGATGCACACCTCAAACCTGTTTCGCATCCCGCTCCAGGAGGCGGCCGCCGACCGCCTGGCCGGGATCACCGGGCTGGACGAAGTGTTCTTCTGCAATTCCGGGCTGGAGGCCAACGAGGCGGCGATCAAGATCGCGCGCAAGTATGGCCACGAGCGCGGCATCGCGGAGCCGGCGATCGTGGTCATGGAGAAGGCGTTTCACGGCCGCTCCCTCGCCACCCTCTCGGCGACCGGAAGCCGCAAGGTACAAGCCGGGTTCGAGCCGCTGGTCTCGGGTTTCGTGCGCGTGCCGCTCAACGACCTCGACGCCGTGCGCACGCTCGCCGAGCACAACCGCAACGTCGCGGCGGTGATGGTCGAGCCGATCCAGGGCGAAGGCGGCATCAACGTCTCGCGCCTCGATTACTTGCGCGACCTCAAGGAGATCTGCGAGCGCCGCGATTGGCTGTTCATCTCGGACGAGGTGCAGTGCGGGCTGGGCCGCACCGGCAAATGGTTCGTCTACCAGCATGCCGGCTTTCTTCCCGACGTGGTGCCGCTTGCGAAGGGCCTGGGCTCGGGCGTCCCGGTCGGCGCCTGCGTAGTCGGCGGGCGGGCCAGGGGCGTGTTCAAGCCCGGTAACCACGGCTCGACCTTCGGCGGCAATCCCCTCGCCATGACCGCGGTCGTGACCACCATCGACAGCATCAAGGAAGACGGGCTGCTGGCCAATGCGGCGCGCGTCGGCGAGGCGATCCGCGGCGGGCTCGCCCAGGCGCTGGGCGGCGAGAGCGGCGTGGCGGAGATCCGCGGCATGGGGCTGATGATCGGCCTGGAGCTGGCGCGGCCCTGCGGCGAGCTGGTGAAAGAAGCGCTCGACGCGGGGCTGGTGATCAACGTCACCGCCGACAATGTAATCCGCATGCTGCCGCCGCTGGTCATGACGCCGGCCGAAGGCCGCATGGTGGTCGAGCGGCTGGCGCCGCTGGTGCAGAACTTCCTCGCGCGCGGCGCGCTGCCCAAGGCGGCTGCGCATGGAACTTGATCTGAGCGCTGGCTGAGCGTGCCGCGATGCAGCTGCGCCACTTCCTGCAGTTCAAGGACTTCTCGCGCGAAGAGCACGAGCATCTGTTCGTGCGCAGTCGCGCGATCAAGGACCGCTTCAAGCGATATGAACGCTACTGGCCGCTCGAAGACCGCACGCTGGCGATGATCTTCGAGAAGCAGTCGACGCGCACGCGGCTGTCGTTCGAGGCCGGGATGCACCAGCTCGGCGGCGCCGCGATCTTCCTCAGCACAAGCGATTCCCAGCTCGGGCGCGGCGAGCCCGTCGAGGACGCCGCACAGGTCGTTTCGCGCATGTGCGACGTGGTGATGATCCGCACCTTCGAGCAGGACATCCTCGAGCGCTTCGCGCGGCACTCGCGCGTGCCGGTGATCAACGGCCTCACCAATGAATACCACCCTTGCCAGATCCTGGCCGACGTCTACACCTACATCGATCACCGCGGGCCGATCCGCGGCGCGACGGTGGCCTGGATCGGCGACTCGAACAACGTCTGCAATACCTGGCTGCAGGCTGCGGCGCTGTTCGATTTCAAGCTGCACATCTCGACGCCGCCCGGGTACGAGGTCGAAGCCGAAAGAATCAACAGGAATTGCGCGACCTTCGCCGACCCCATGGAAGCCGCGCGCGGCGCCGAGCTGGTCACCACCGACGTCTGGACCTCGATGGGCTTCGAGTCTGAAAACGAGGAGCGCCGGCGCGATTTCCAGGCCTGGCAGGTCGACGCCGAGATGATGCGCGTGGCGAAGAAGGACGCGCTGTTCATGCATTGCCTGCCGGCGCATCGCGGCGAGGAAGTCGCCGCCGAGGTGATCGACGGCCCGCAGTCGGTGGTCTGGGACGAGGCCGAGAACCGGCTGCACACGCAGAAAGCGCTGCTGGAGTTTCTCCTGCTTGGCATCATCAAATGAAAAAAACCATAAGGAAAGTGGTGCTCGCCTATTCCGGGGGCCTCGACACCTCGGTGATCCTGAAATGGCTGCAGGACCGCTACGGCTGCGAGGTGATCACCTTCACCGCCGATATCGGCCAGGGCGGGGAGCTCGAGCCCGCGCGCCGCAAGGCGAAGAAGATGGGCGTGAAGAGGATCTTCGTCGAGGACCTGCGCGAGGAATTCGTGCGCGACTTCGTGTTCCCGATGTTCCGGGCGAACGCCGTCTACGAAGGCGAGTACCTTCTCGGCACGTCGATCGCCCGGCCGCTGATCGCGAAGCATCTGGTCAAAGTCGCAAGACAGACGGGCGCCGACGCGATCTCGCACGGCGCCACCGGCAAGGGCAACGACCAAGTACGGTTCGAGCTCGGCGCGTACGCCCTGATGCCGGAGGTGAAGATCATCGCGCCGTGGCGCGAATGGGACCTTCTGTCGCGCGACCGGCTGCTGCGCTACGCCGAGCAGCACCGCATCCCGGTGGACTTCAAGCAAAAGAAAGGCGGCGCACCCTACTCGATGGACGCCAACCTGCTGCACATCTCCTATGAAGGCGGGGTGCTGGAAGACCCGGGCTACGAGCCCGAGGAATCGATGTGGCGCATCACCGTGTCGCCGCAGAAGGCGCCGCAGCGGCCCGAATATGTGGAGCTGGAATACCGCAAGGGCGACATCGTCGCGGTGAACGGCAAAAAGCTCTCCCCGGCGAAGGTCCTCGCCGAGCTCAACCGGCTCGGCGGCCGCCACGGCGTCGGGCGCCTCGACCTGGTCGAGAACCGCTACGTCGGCATGAAGAGCCGCGGCTGCTACGAGACGCCGGGCGGAACCATCATGCTGAAGGCGCACCGCGCGATGGAGTCGATCACGCTCGACCGCGAAGTGCTCGCCCTCAAGGACGACCTCATGCCGCGCTATGCGCGCATGATCTACAACGGCTACTGGTTCAGCCCCGAGCGGCGCCTCCTGCAGCAGCTGATCGACGCCTCGCAGCAGCCGGTCAACGGTCGCGTGCGGGTGAAGCTGTACAAGGGCACGGTGCTGGTCAGCGGCCGCTCCTCGAGGGATTCGCTGTTCGATGCGTCGATCGCCAGCTTCGAGGACGACCAGGGCGCCTACAATCAGGCCGATGCGGCCGGATTCATCCGGTTGAACGCGCTGCGCATGCGAATCGCGGCCAGGCGGGGTCGAAAATAAGAAGGTTTGTTTCCCTCTTGCTCTTCATTGGCACTTCGGTGTCGGCGGCGCCGTTCGCCATCCAGCTCGGCGACACGAGGCTCGGCCTGGATGCGCCGCCAGGCTTTGCGGACACCGGCTTCACGGGCTCGCCGCGCCTGCAGGAGCTCGCCGAATCGCTCACCTCGGCGTCGAACCGCATCCTGCTGTTTGCAATTTCCGACGCCGACCTGCGCCGCTTCACGCTCGGCGACCCTCCCGAGTTCAGGCGCTATATGATCGCCGTGACCCCGAAGGGGCTGGAGCGCGAGCGCGTCAGCCCCGCCGCCTTCGGCGTCTTCGTTCGCGATTCGCTGGTGGCGCTCGGCAGCCTGCCCGCCGCGGGCGAGGTGCAAAAATACCTCGATGCTCAGCCGCCCGGGAAAACGAGCCTGCTCGCCGAGCTGCGCAGGGAGCCCGACGTGGTCTCGGTGCTGCAAGGCACGCGCGTGCCGGGGCAGCGGCGCTCCAACGAGGCCCCGCAGTACGCGCGCTCGGCGAGCAGGCTGATGCTGGTGCGCGGCAAGGCGCTCAACCTCTCGGTCTACACGCTCTACGAGAGCGCGGCGGACCTGGACTGGGTGCGCGCGACCACCGCGCGCTGGATCGATGAGATAGCGCGCCTGAACAATCGTTAAGAGGAGCGCCAATGACTCCCACCGACATCATCTGGCTGTTCTTCATGTTCTCCGCGCTGCAGCCGGTGCTCAAGCAGCGTTTTCTCGAGGGCGCGCGGCGCGCGCTCATCGCCAAGATCGAGCGCCAGCGCAACTCGCGGGTGATTCTCCTCGTGCACCGCCAGGAAACCATGAGCATCCTGGGCTTTCCGGTGTTTCGCTACATCGACGTCAATGATTCCGAAGAGGTGCTGCGGGCGATTTACCTCACCGATCCGGCGGTGCCGCTGGACATCGTGCTGCACACCCCCGGCGGTCTGGTGCTCTCCTCGCTGCAGATCGCCCGCGCCATTCACAAGCATCGCGGCAAGGTGACCGCCGTCGTGCCGCATTATTCGATGTCCGGGGGCTCGCTGATCGCCCTGGCCGCCGACGAAATCGCGATGAGCGAGTACGCAGTGCTCGGACCCGTCGATCCGCAGCTGGGCCAGCACGCCGCCGCCTCGATCCTCAAGGTCGTGGCGAGAAAGCCGGTCGCGGAAGTGGACGACCAGACCCTGATTCTCGCGGATCAGGCCGAGAAGGCGATCCTCCAGGTGAGCGAGGCCGTCCGCGAGCTGCTGGCAGACAAAATTCCGCCGGAAAGGGCTGACGAGCTCGTGCGCCTGCTCTCGACTGGTACTTGGACCCATGACTATCCGATCACCTACGAAGCGGCCAAGAGCCTTGGCCTGCCGGTGCGCAGCGACATTCCCGACGAGTTTATCGACCTGATGGCCCTTTATCCGCAGCCGGTCCGGCGCTCGCCGGCGGTGGAATACCTGCCGGTGCCGCGCCGCGCCGAAGGCGATCGCGGATCGCGAGACTGAGCACCGCCAATGCCCTCCTTCGACATCGTTTCCCAGGTCGACCGGCAGGAAGTCAGGAACGCGGTCGAGCAGGCCAACAAGGAAATCACCAATCGCTTCGACTTCAAGGGCTCGGACGCGCGCGTCGAGCAGAGCGAGCTGCTGCTCACCGTCTACGCCGACGACGAGTTCAAGCTCAACCAGGTGATGGACGTGCTGCGCGCGCGCCTTGCAAAGCGCAACGTCGACGTGCGCTGCCTCGAGCCCGGCGGCGTGGAGAGAATCTCGGGCGACAAGCTCAAGCGGCCGCTGACGGTGCGCGTCGGGATCGCCCAGGAGAAGGCGAAGAGCATGGTGAAGCTCATCAAGGATTCCAAGCTCAAGCTGAGCGCCTCGATCCAGGGCGACGCGGTACGCGTTGCCGGGGCGAAGAAGGACGACCTGCAGGCCGCGATCCAGCTGGTGCGCAAGTCGGTCACCGACTTGCCGCTCCAGTTCATCAACTTGCGCGACTGAGTCCCTGCGTCCAGCGGTCGTAGATGCGGTCGGCGACCGCGTGGAGCTGCTCCAGCTTCTTCTGCAAGCCGGCTTCAATCTGCTCGGGCCGCTGCACGGCCGGGCTCGTCGCGCTGCTCCTGAGCTCATCGCCGCCGCTGCGCAGCCACGCGCGGACCAGCTCTTCGGTCATCTCGACGTGGCACTGCATGCCGAAATGCCTGCCGAGCGCATAAGCCTGGTTCTCGCAGTGCGCGTTCTCCAGCACCCGCGTCGCGCCGGGCGGGATGCTGAAAGTCTCGCCATGCCAGTGGAACGATTCGAACGCCTGCAGCTCGCCCAGCCAGTCGCGCGCCACCGCGTTGTCGGCGACGCGCACCTCGCCCCAGCCGATCTCCCTGACGGCGCTGGCGCGCACCGTGCCGCCGAAGGCCTTCGACATCAGCTGCCCGCCGAGGCAATGGCCGATTGCCGGGACGTCCTTGCGCACGGCGTCGCGGATCAGCTCCAGCACCGGCGCTACCCAGGGCAGCGGGTCATTGGCGCTCATCGGCCCGCCCATCAGCGCGAGGCCTGAGAATCCCGCAACGTCGCGCGGTACCGGCTCCCCGGCGTCGAGTGCAATAAGTTGCCATGAAATCGAGCGGCGCTCGAGATAGGTGGCAAAATACGCCGGTCCCTCGCTGGCGGAATGCCGAATGATGGCCACGGGTTTCATGCCCAATATTATTGCGCTTCTGCTGTTCCTCGCCTGCGCGCCGGTGCTGGCGGGCGAAGTCGCGCTGATCGGCGTGATCGGCGACAAGACGGCCGTGCTGGCGGTCGATGGCGGCGATCCGAAAGCGGTGAAGGTCGGGCAGAACTGGAGCGGCGTCACGGTGGTCGCGGTCGAGAAGGAGCGCGCCACGGTCGAGGTCGACGGCAAGCGCCGCGTGCTCGTGCTCGGACAGCACTACCGCGGCGCCGCCGCCACCTCCGATCGTCAGAGCGCGACCCTTGCCGCCGACACTCGCGGGCACTTCTTCGCCGAGGCGTCTGTCAACGACGTGCCGATGCGTTTCGTGGTGGACACCGGGGCCTCGGTCGTGGTGCTGTCCGCTGCCGATGCTTCCCGGCTCGGCGTCGACTGGCGCAAAGGTCAGCGCCGGATGATCCAGACCGCCAACGGCGCGACGGCCGGCTATCTCGTGAAACTCGACAAGGTGAAGGTCGGCGGCATCGAGCTTACCAACGTCGAAGGCACAGTTCTCGAGCAGGGCCTGGGCGCGGTCGGCCTGCTCGGCATGAGCTTCCTCAACCGCGTCGAGATGCAGCGCGACGGCCAGACCATGACGCTGATCCGGCGGTTTTAGGTAAAGACCGTTACGGCAGGCAGCGACAGGATCTGGACGTAAACGTGAAGGAAGTAGTACTGCAGGGCCAGAACTCCCAGCGCGGCGAGAAGGGTCGCGCGCCCCGCGGTTCGCCAAGCTTCGGCGTTCGGATGATCGAACGCGCTCGTGGGTGATAGCGCGCGCATGTACTTCCGGAAGTCTCCGCGTGCCCGCTTGGGCGAATCTTTTTTTGTCATTCGCATGGTCCTCTTCAGCTACTGAACAGGATCTTCTTGCGTTCGCGGCGAAGAATATCAGGTTGGCAAGAGGGACCCACATTGTCGCCGGGAGGCGACAGTTCACTTGCCGGGAACGAGCGGCACGAAGCGTACCGGCAGCACGTTGCGCTCGTCGTAGCCGCCGTCGGCGCGCTTGGTGACGAGCTTCAGATACTGGATGTCGCCGCCGCCGACCGGGATCACCATCCTGCCGCCCGGCTTGAGCTGCTCGACCAGCGCCGGCAGCACGCGCGGCGCGGCCGCCGTGACCACGATGCCGTCGAACGGCACCTTCTCGGGCCAGCCGCGGTAACCGTCGCCGATTTTCACCTCGACGTTCCGATATCCGAGCTCGGCGAGGCGCGCGGCGGCGGTTTTGCCGAGGCTGTCGATCAGTTCGATGCTGTAGACCTGTTTCACGATCTCGGCGAGCACCGCCGCCTGGTAGCCCGACCCTGTGCCGACATCGAGAACGACGCTGTTCGAATCCACTTTCAAAAGATCCGCTGAAAGCGCGACGATGTACGGTTGCGAGATGGTCTGGCCCGAGCCGATCGGCAGCGGGTGATTGCGGTAGGCGAGCGGCACCTGGCTCGCCGGAACCAGCCGGTGGCGCTCCACCTTGGCGAGGGCTGCGCGCACCGCGGGCGACATGCTGGAGAGGCCGGTTTCCGCGCGCGTCTCGGCGTACAGGGCGTCCACCTCGGAGACCATGCGCGCACGCAGGGACGAAAAATCCTGGGAATGGGTTTCTTCAATCAATAGAAACCCCAGAAGCAGGCGTATCAACGCGCGCGTTTATTCTTCTCGATGAGCGCGTACGCGTTGTGGTTGTGGATCGACTCGAAGTTCTCGGATTCCACCACGTACGCCTCGATGCGCTCGTCCAGGTTGAGCACGGCGGCGACGTCGCGCACCATGTCCTCGACGAACTTCGGGTTGTCGTAGGCGCGCTCGGTGACGTGCTTCTCGTCCGGGCGCTTGAGCAGGCCGTAGAGCTCGCTCGAGCCCTGCTTCTCGACCAGGTCGACGATCTCCTCGATCCAGACGAAGTCGTTGGTGCGGGCGGTGACCGTCACGTGCGAGCGCTGGTTGTGCGCGCCGCGCTCCGAGATGCGCTTGGAGCAGGGGCACAGGCTCGTCACCGGGACCACCACCTTCATGGTGAAGCTCTGCTTGCCCTTCCTGATCTCGCCGTTGAAGGTCACTTCGTAGTCCATCAGGCTCTTCACGCCCGACACCGGCGCCTTCTTCTCGATGAAGTACGGGAAGCTCATCTCGATGTGGCCTTCCTCGGCCTCGAGGCGCTCGACCATCTCGCGCAGCATGACCTGGAAGGTTTCGACCGTGATTTCGCGCTCGTGCTCTTCGAGGATCTCCACGAAGCGCGACATGTGGGTGCCCTTGAAATGGTGCGGCAGGCAGACGTACATGTTGAACACGGCGATGGTGTGCTGCACCCCGCCCGAGCGCTCCTGGATGCGCATCGGGTGGCGGATCGCCTTGATGCCTACCTTGTCGATGGCGAGCTTGCGCGAATCGGGGCTCGCCTGGACGTCCGGAATGTTGTGCAGGTCGCGTGCTTTCATGGCGCTATTTTAACATCCGACTAAATTACTCGGACATTGCCTTGCGTACCGAGTTCCGGATGCCGGGCGCATCCAGCCCCACCGAAGCAAGCAGCTTTGCCGGGTCGCCATGGTCGATGAAGCGATCCGGCAGCCCCAGAAGGAGAATCTTTCCCTGAAACGCCATGCTGACCAGTGCCTCGCACACCGCGCTGCCTGCGCCGCCCATGACCTGGTGCTCTTCCACGGTGACGATGAGTGGATGGCTTTCGGCCAGGCTTTTCACCAGCTCCACGTCGAGCGGCTTCACGAAACGCATGTTCGCCACCGTCGCGTCGAGCTCTTCGGCGGCCTCGAGCGCCGGCCTCAGCATCGCGCCGAAGGCGAGGATCGCCACGTGCTTTCCGGTCCTTCGCACTTCGCCTTTTCCGAGCGGGATGGCTTTCATCTCCTTTTTTGCCTCTCCCAATGCAGCGCCTCGCGGGTACCTCACGCTGCAAGGACCGTTACTCATGAAACCTGTGTAGAGCATCTGCCGGCATTCGTCGGCGTCGGCGGGAGCCATCAGCGTGAGATTGGGCACCGTGCGCAGGTAGGCGAAGTCGAACGCTCCATTGTGGGTCGCGCCGTCGCCGCCGACGAGACCGGCGCGGTCGAGCGCAAACAGCACCGGCAGGTTCTGGATCGCGACGTCGTGGATCAGCTGGTCGTAGCCGCGCTGCAGGAAGGTCGAATAGATGCCCAGCACCGGCCGCATGCCCTCGCAGGCGAGGCCCGCGGCAAACGTCACCGCGTGCTGCTCGGCGATGCCGACGTCGAAGTAGCGCTCGGGGAACTGCTCCGAGTACTTCACCATGCCCGAGCCTTCGCGCATCGCCGGCGTGATCGCCACCAGGCGCGGATCGAGCGCCGCCATGTCGCACAGCCATTCGCCGAAGATCTGCGAGTAGGTCGGCTTGCCGCCCGCGGCTGCCTTGAGGCCTTCGGCGGGATCGAACTTGCCCGGCCCGTGGTAGGCGATCGGATCGTCCTCGGCCAGCTTGTAGCCCTGGCCCTTGCGCGTGATGACGTGCAGGAACTGCGGCCCTTGCAGCTTCTTGATGTTGGCGAGCGTCGGGATCAGCGCATCGAGGTCGTGGCCGTCGATCGGGCCGATGTAGTTGAAGCCGAACTCCTCGAACAGCGTCGAGGGCGTCACCATGCCCTTCATGTGCTCCTCGGCGCGGCGCGCCAGCTCCCATACGCCGACGCGCTTGAGCAGATGCTCGCTGGCGCGGCGGGCGCTGGAATAGACGCGGCCGGAGAGCAGACGGGCGAGATAATTCGTGAGGGCGCCCACCGGGGGGGAGATCGACATCTCGTTGTCGTTCAGGATCACGAGGAGGCTCACGTTCATGGCGCCGGCGTTGTTCATCGCCTCGTACGCCATGCCGGCGGACATCGCGCCGTCGCCGATCACCGCGATGCAGCACCGCTTTTCATGTTTTATTTTTGCTGAAACTGCCATTCCCAGGGCTGCCGAGATCGAGGTCGACGAATGCGCGGTGCCGAACGTGTCGTACCTGGACTCGATGCGCCGCGGGAAGCCCGAGATGCCGTCGACCATGCGCAGCCGCGACATCGCGTCGCGCCGGCCGGTGAGGATCTTGTGCGGATAGGTCTGGTGGCCGACGTCCCAGACGATGCGGTCCTCGGGCGTCTCGAAGACGTAGTGCAGGGCGATCGTCAGCTCGACGGTGCCGAGGTTCGAGGACAGGTGGCCGCCGGTCCGCGACACCGACTCGAGCACGTACGCGCGCAGCTCGTCGGCGAGCTGCTGCAGCTGCTTGCGCTCGAGGCTGCGCAGCCGCGACGGATCGTCGATGGTCTTCAGCAGCTCGTACATCGACGGATTGTAGCCGCCGGCCGGCAGCTCTTCGGTGATCGTGGCCATGCCTAGAATTTTCGCAGAACGATGAAATCGGCGAGCTCGCCGAGGCGGCGGGATCTGCCGTCGAAGCCTTTGAGCGCCTCATGGGCCTGCCCGCGCAGCTCTTCGGCGAGCCGGCGCGCGGCGGCGATGCCGATCGCCGAGACGTAGGTCGGCTTGCCCTGCTTGGAGTCCTTGCCCGCGGTCTTGCCGAGCGTCGCGGTGCTGGCATCGTAATCGAGGACGTCATCCACCACCTGGAACGCCAGACCGACCGCCTTCGCATAGCGGTCCAATCCGGGCTTCTTATCTTGCGGCAGTTCGTGGCCGCACGCCGCGCCCAGGAGCACGGCTGCACGAATCAAGGCCCCGGTTTTGTGAATGTGCATGAACTCCAGCTCCGGCAGCGTCAGCGAGCACCCCGTCGCTTCGAGGTCGATCTGCTGCCCGCCGGCCATGCCGCGCGAGCCGGCCGCCAGCGCAAGGATCTTCACCATTTCGAGCTGCGTCCGCGCTTCCCCGGCGATGCGGTGCTCGGCCAGCAGCTGGAAGGCGAGCGACTGCAGCGCGTCGCCCACCAGCAGCGCAGTAGCCTCGTCGTACTCGACGTGCACCGTCGGCTTGCCGCGCCGGAGAACGTCGTCGTCCATGCAGGGCAGGTCATCGTGCACCAGCGAATAGGCGTGGATCAGCTCGACCGCGACCGCCGCGATCTCGACCCGCTCCGCGCTTGCATCGGCCACTTCGCCGGCAGCGAATGCCAGCAGCGGCCGCACGCGCTTGCCGCCCTCGAGCGTGGCGTAGCGCATGGCCTCGTGCAGACGCGCAGGCGCAAGCTGCGCCTGCGGCAGCAGACGCGCAAGCGCCGCCTCCATCCGCGCCTGGATTGCCCCCATCCAGGCTCCAAAACCGGTCTCAGCCTCCTTCACCGGCTTCAGGTTCTGCCGCGGCGGCCAGCGGCTTGAGAACCTCGCCCTCCAGGACTTTGACCTGCTGCTGGGCCGCTTCCAGGCGCTGCTGGCAGAAGCGCGCCAGCTCCAGCCCGCGCTTGTGCGTGGCGAGCGCCTGCTCGAGCGATAGCTCGCCGCTCTCCATGCTGTGGACGATTTTTTCCAGCTCCGCGAGCGCCCGCTCGAAGCTCAGCTCGCCTGAAGGCTTGCTCATCGTTTGGTAAAATACTGTTTTTCTGAGGGCTTTACAACGCATGTCCGATGTGGCTCGCCTGCGCCAGGTACTGCCTGCGCGCAGCCAGGTGCCGGTGTCCTGGTACTTCGATGCCGAGCACTTCGCGCTCGAAAAACGCCTGCTGTTCGATGCCGGCGCCAACTACGCCGGCCACTCGCTGATGGTGCCCGACGTCGGCGACTACTACACGCTGGCGTGGACCGATCACGCCAGGATGCTGGTGCGCAACGATGCCGGCATCGATCTGCTGTCCAATGTCTGCCGACACCGCCAGGCGATCATGCTCGAGGGCCGCGGCAATGCGCAGAACATCGTCTGCCCGCTGCATCGCTGGACCTACGACTTGAAGGGCGAGCTGCTCGGCGCGCCGCATTTCGCGGAGAGCCCATGCGTGAAGCTGCGCTCGACCCCGCTCACCGAGTGGCAGGGATTGCTGTTTGCCGGCCCGCGCAATCCGCGCCAGGACCTGGCCAAGATCACCACCGCCGCGGACTGGGACTTCAGCGGCTACGTGCTCGATTCGGTGCGCGTCGACGATTACGACGTCAACTGGAAAACCTTCGTCGAAGTGTACCTGGAGGTCTACCACGTCGATCCCTTTCACCCCGGGCTCGGCAACTTCACCGACTGCAACAACTTCACCGTCGATTACGGCGAGCATCACTCGGTGCAGATCGTCGCGCCGAAAGCGGGTCTGGAGCGGCCCGGCACGCCTACCTACAAGCGCTGGCACGACATGTGCCTCAAGTTCCTCGACGGCCGCGCGCCCAAGTACGGTGCGCTGTGGATGTCGTACTTCCCGGGGGTCATGCTGGAGTGGTACCCGAACGTGCTGGTGGTCTCGCACCTGATCCCGCGCTCGGCGCGGCGCACGACCAACGTGGTCGAGTTCTACTATCCCGAGGAGATCGCGCTGTTCGAGCGCGAGTTCGTGGAAGCTCAGCAGGCCGCGTACCTGGAAACCGCCATCGAAGATAACGTGCTTTGCGAACGCATGGACCGCGGCCGCAGGGCACTGTACGAGGAAGGGCTGGACGATGCGGGTCCGTACCAGTCGCCGATGGAAGACGCAGAGGTGCACTTCCACGAGTGGCTGCATAAGCGCCTTGGGCGGTAATGGCGTACACCACCCTCGTCGACACCGGGCAACTCGAAAAACATCTATCGTCCTGGCGGTTGTTCGACTGCCGCCACGACCTCGGCAAGCCGCAGCTCGGTGAGCAGCAGTACCGCGAAGCGCATATCCCGGGAGCCCTGTTCGCGCACCTCGATCGCGACCTGTCGGCGCCGAGAACCGGCGCCAACGGCCGCCATCCGCTGCCCGACCAGGGCGCCTTCATCGCCTGGCTCGGCCAGCAGGGGCTCAAGCCCGGCGACCAGGTGCTGTGCTACGACGGCGGCAGCGGCGCCATGGCGGCGCGCCTTTGGTGGATGCTGCGCTGGGTGGGCCATGAAGCCGTTGCCGTGCTCGACGGCGGCCTTGCCATGTGGCTGCAGGAAGGCCGCCCCACCACGCGTGAAGTGCCGCGCTTCGCGCATTCCAGCTACCCGGTCCGGCCGCCCGCCGCGCGAGCCGTCGACGTAAGCGCCCTCGAGTCGCGTACAGAAGAACTCCTGCTTCTCGACGCGCGCGCGCCGGCACGGTTTCGCGGCGAGCAGGAGCCGATCGACCCGATCGCCGGCCGCATCCCCGGCGCGAAGAATCGCTTCAGCAATGACAACCTGGGACCACAAGGAATTTTCAAGAAACCGCAGCTCCTCAGGGACGAATTTCGCGCTGTGCTCGGCGATCGCGCCCCGGAAGAAGTCGTCAGCTACTGCGGATCGGGCGTCGCGGCCTGCCACAATCTTCTTGCAATGGAACTCGCCGGACTGCGCGGCGGCAGACTTTACGCCGGCTCGTGGAGCGAGTGGATCGCGGACCCGGCGCGACCGCGCGAAAAGGGTTGATCAAGCCGGTTCGTCATGGCAATGGCCTGAGCGGCGGCGCTGCGTTGTCGGCGAGGGGCAGGCCGGCAGTGTTCAGGACCATCGCCATCAACGAGTAATAGCCGCTCAGCGCAAGAAGCTCGAGCGCGCCGTCGAGGCCGAACCTGTCGCGCACCGCGGCGAAGGCTGCATCGCCGACGCGCCCGCCGGCGTGGGCGTCGCGACAGAAAGCGTAGACGGCCGTCTCCTCGGGCGGCAAGCCCCTGGGCTCGCGGCCCTCGGCAATCGCCTCGACGATGGCGCCGTCGAGGCCTGCCTTGCGGGCGAGCTTCTCGTGGATGGCCCACTCGTGCTGGCAGGTCCAGCGCCGCGCCGTGATGAGGACCGCCAGCTCCACCAGGCGAGCTGGAAGCTTGCTTCCCCAGCGCAGCTGCTCGCCGAGCTGCTGCAAGCGGCGTGCGAGCTCGGGATGATGCATGAGGGCGATGAACGGTCCGCGCACCTCGCCGCGCGGGCCGGCGGCGATCTCGGCCGCGACCTCCCGCTGCGCTTCGGTCATCGCTTCGGGAGTCAGCCGTGGAAACCTCGCTTGCATTGTCCGTATTATCCGCCTTGCGTGGTGGCGGATCTCCTGCTCGGAATTCATTTCGCGATCGCCGCCTTCATCGTCGGCGGCCTGATCCTTGTCTGGGCCGGCGCGGCGCGCGGCTGGGGCTGGGTGCGCAATCCCTGGTTTCGCTATCTGCACCTGGCGGCGATCGCCTTCGTCGCCGCCGAGGCCCTGCTCGGCGCCGCCTGCCCGCTCACGGTGTGGGAAGACCTCCTGCGCGGCGGGCTGCGCCCGGAGTCGTTCATCGGGCGCTGGGCTCAGCGCCTGCTTTACTACCAGGCGCCCGAGTGGATTTTCACCGCCGGCTACGTCGCCTGGACGCTCGCCACGCTGATCACGCTACGGCTCGTTCCGCCCATGCGAAAAGCTGCCTGAATATTTCCTCGCGGATCTCGCTCCGGGCCAGTATCAGATCGTGCGGCGCGCCCGGAAAGGCGAGCACGCGCACGTCGGCCCCGAGGCTGCGCGACCAGCGCGCGATGTGCCGCCAGTCGAGCACGACATCGGCCTCGTCCGAGTGCATCGACAGCACCGGGCAGGCGATGGCCAGGCCGCGGTGCACTTTGGCATGCGCGTCGCTGATCGCGCCGAGCCAGCCGTAGTACAGCGGAAAGCCCTTGGCCGGCTTCAGCCGCGCGTCGAATTCCCAGTCGGCAAGCAGGCTGAGGGTGTAAGCGGGGTCGAAATAGTCCGGATCGTTGATGAAAGGGAAAAACCGCCCGAGCGCCGCGGCCAGGTGAAGCTGCATGCGCCGCCAATCGGGCAATCGCCAATCGAAGAAAGGGCTGTTCAGCCAGAGCGCCTTCACGTCGCCGCGCCGCGCGCCCTCGTGCGCATAGAGCGAGCCCACCAGCCCCCCGGTCGAATGGCCGGTGAGCAGCACCGGCGCGCCGATCGCCTCGATGGCCGCCGTGATGTCGGCGTAATACTCGGCGACGTCCTTGCAGAAATTCGGGTGCTGGTGCGGGCGCAGCGAACGGCCATACTTGCGCAGGTCGAGCGCGAAAAATGCGAAACCCTCCGCGGCGAAGCGCTCGGCCAGGTGGCGCTGGAAGAAATAGTCGGCATAGCCGTGGAGGTAAAGCGCCGCGCCGCGGGGCGACTCGCCCGCGGGCAGGCGCACCAGGGTCGCGACGACCGCCCCGTCGTAGTCGTCCGGAAACTGCAGCTGCAGCGCCTCGAACCCGGCAAGCAGCGTGTCAGGCCGCCAGCCGCTCATGCCTGGAAAGAGCCCATTGCACGTGCTCCCTGACGAGCGCCGACCGGTGATCGACCCTGGAGCGCAAGGCGGCGATGACTTCGGGCGAGCTCGGCGCGTTGCCCAGGCCCACCGCCAGATTGCGCAGCCACCGCTCGTAGCCGATGCGGCGAATCGCCGAGCCGCGCATGCGCTCGTCGAATTCGGCTTCGCTCCAGGCGAACAGCTCGACCAGGGTGGCGCGGTCGAGCCCGTTCCTCACCGCAAAGTCCTTTTCCCCGGAAATCCGCGCGAACCGATTCCATGGGCAGACCGCCTGGCAATCGTCGCAGCCGTAGACCCGGTTGCCGATCAGCGGGCGCAGCTCCTCGGGAATCGCGCTCTTGTGCTCGATGGTCAAGTACGAGATGCAGCGCCGCGCGTCGAGCTGGTACGGGGCGCGGATGGCCTGGGTGGGGCATACGTCGATGCATTTTTGACACGATCCGCAGTGCTCCTCTGCCGGAGAATCGAGCGGTAAAGCCAGATCGGTATAGACCTCGCCCAGGAAAAACCACGAGCCGGCATCGCGGCTGAGCAGAAGCGTATGCTTGCCGCGCCAGCCGATGCCGGTTCGCGCCGCGAGTTCCACTTCCATCACCGGCGCGGAATCGGAGAACACGCGGTAGCCGAACGGGCCGATCGCCTGCTCGATGCGCTCGCACAGCGCCTGCAGGCGATTGCGCAGCAGCTTGTGGTAGTCGCGCCCGCGCGCGTATTTGGCGATATAGGCACGCGTGCCGTCTCTCAGCGAAACCTCTTCATTTTCAAGGGCAGCCGCGTAGTCCATCCGGCAGGAAATTACGCGCAGCGTCCCGGGCTTGAGCTCGGCCGGCCGCGCGCGGAGTGCCCCATGCCGCGCCATATACTCCATTTCGCCATGCCAGCCCTGCCCCAGCCATTCCAGCAGCCGCGGCTCCGCCGCCGACAGGTCGGCATCGCCGATGCCGACCGCCTGGAACCCCAGTTCGAGTCCCCAGGTCTTGATGCGCGGCGCGAGCGCGGTGTAGTCCATGCCTGCCGATATTAGTTTGCCGGACGCGGCAGCCACGCTACACGTCGGCGAGGCGCTGGCCGGCGGGGTTGCAGCCGGGCGCGTTCTGCACCTGCGTGGGGAGCTTGGCACGGGCAAGACGACGGTGGTCCGGGGGCTGCTGCGTGGGCTCGGGTTCACGGGCCGGGTCAAAAGTCCCAGCTACACTCTGGTTGAACCTTATAGCATTTCGAGATTAAACTTGTATCACTTTGATTTCTATCGATTCAAAGACCAGACCGAATGGTTGAGCTCGGGCTTTCGCGAATACTTCAACCCCGACTCGGTCTGCCTGGTCGAATGGCCGGAGCGGGCCGGGACCCTGCTCGCCCCGCCCGACCTCGATCTGGCCCTGGAATTTGCCGGCGAAGGGCGCCGGGCGATATTGCAATCGCGCTCGCGCACTGGCGAGCTTTGGCTGTTGTCCTTCTTGTCTCGTTCATAGCGAGCGCCGAAGCACAGGTCCTCTCCAGCCGCATCTGGCCGGCGCGCGACTACACGCGCCTGACGCTCGAATCGAGAGACGAGATCAAGTTCACGCTGTTCGGCGTCAAGGATCCCGAGCGCCTGGTGCTCGACCTCGAGCTCGCCGAGCTGTCGCCCGCGCTCCTCGAGCTGAACGCCAAAGTCGCGGCCGACGATCCTTATGTCCAGGGCCTGCGCGTCGCGCACAACCGCCCGGGTGTCGTGCGCTTGGTGCTCGACCTCAAGGCCGAGGTGAAGCCGCAGGTGTTTACGCTCAAGCCGATCGCCGAGTACGGCCACCGCCTGGTGCTCGACCTCTATCCGTTGGTCCCGCTCGATCCGCTCGCCGCCCTGATCGAGGAATCGGAAAGGCCGAGAGCGCTCGACAAGTCGAAAGCCCCCAGGGTGGCGCGCCTTGCGATTATCGTCATCGATGCCGGCCATGGCGGCGAGGACCCGGGTGCCACCGGGCGTCACGGCTCGCGCGAAAAGAACATCACCCTGACGATCGCGCGCCGGCTGAAGGCGCTGGTCGACGCCGAGCCCAACATGCGCGCGCTCCTTACTCGCGACGGCGATTACTACCTGCCGCTGCATGTCCGCGTCGACAAGGCGCGCAAGGTCAAGGCGGACCTGTTCGTCTCCATTCACGCCGACGCGTTCATCCGCCCGCATGCGCGCGGCTCGTCGGTGTTCGCGCTGTCCGAGCGGCGCGCCACCTCGGAGGCGGCGAGCTGGCTGGCCAAGAAGGAAAACGAGGCGGACCTGGTCGGCGGCGTCAACCTCGACGTGAAGGACGTGTACCTGAAGAAGACCTTGCTGGATCTCGCGCAGACCGCCACCATCGATCACAGCCTGCGGCTGGGCGATCTGGTATTGCGGCGGCTCGGCGCAGTCAACAACCTCCACAGGCCGCGCGTCGAGCAGGCCAGCTTCGCCGTGCTCAAGGCGCCCGACGTGCCTTCGATCCTGGTCGAGACCGCGTTCATCTCCAATCCCCAGGAGGAGAAGCGCCTGAACGATGAGAGCTACCAGAACAAGCTGGCGCGGGCCCTTCTCGACGGCATCCGCGATTACGTCGTCAAGCACCCGCCGCGGCCATCATCCCCCCTGGCGCTGAATTGAGCGGCCCCTCACCCAGGCGATGAGCCCGGGCGAGATGGAAAGCAGCACGATGCCGATGATCACCAGCGTGAGATTGCTCTTCACCTCCGGGATGTTGCCGAACCAGAAGCCAGCGAGGCAAAGCGACCCGACCCACGCCAAGGCGCCGACGACGCAAAACGCGAGGTAGCGGAGGTACGGCATCGCGCCGAGGCCGGCGACGAACGGCACGTAGGTGCGCACGATGGGCATGAAGCGCGCAATAACGATGGTTTTGCCGCCATGCCGTTCATAAAACGCGTGCGCCCGCTGCAGGTGACGCGGGTTGAACCAGCGCGATTCCTGGTAATGAAAAACCTTGGGGCCGACCCAGCGCCCGATCCAGTAGTTGACGTTGTCGCCGCACAGGGCCGCGGCGACCAGCGTGCCGCTGACCGCGTAAATGTCCATGCCACCCGCGGCGGCGAGCGTGCCGGCCACGAACAGCAGCGAATCGCCGGGGAGAAAAGGCGTCACCACCAGCCCAGTTTCGCAAAACACGATCAGAAACAGCAGCCCGTACACCCAGGCGCCGTGCTGCGCGACGAACGCGGCGAGATGCGCATCGAGATGGACGGCGAAGTCCCACAGCTGGGCGACGAGCTCCATGCGCCGATTCTATATACTCTTTGCGTGCCAGCGATCCGCGTCCTGCCCGATCTCCTGGTGAGCCAGATCGCTGCCGGCGAGGTGGTCGAGCGGCCCGCGTCGGTGCTGAAGGAGCTGCTCGAGAACAGCCTCGATGCGGACGCGCGCGGCATCACCGTGACGCTGGACGAGGGCGGCGCGAAGCGCATCCAGGTCGACGACGACGGCGCCGGCATAGCGCGCGACGACCTGCCTCTCGCGCTCGCGCGCCACGCCACGAGCAAGATCCGCAGCCTCGAGGACCTGGAAGGCGTCCGCAGCATGGGATTTCGCGGCGAGGCGCTCGCTTCCATCGCCTCGGTCTCGCGAGTCTCGATCACCGCCTGCACGCGGGAGGCGCCGCATGGCGCGGCGATCCGCGCCGAGGGCCCGCATATCGGCGAGGTCGAGCCCGCGGCACGCGCGCCGGGCACCACGGTGACGGTAGCGGACCTGTACTTCAACACGCCGGCGCGCCGCAAGTTCCTGCGCAGCGAAGCCACCGAATTCGGCCACTGCGACGAGCTCTTCAGGCGCATCGCGCTGGCGCGCCCCGAAATCGCGTTCACGCTCAAGCACAATGGCCGCGCCAGCCGGCATCTGCGCAGTCAGCCCCTGCGTGAGCGCGTGGCTGCGCTCCTGGGCGGCGAATTCATCGACGCCTCGCTGCCGGTCGAGGCGCAGGCCGGCGCGCTGCGCGTATTCGGGTACGCAGGATCTCCGCAGGCGCGGGCCGAGGCGCAGTACTTCTTCGTCAACGGCCGCTGCGTGCGCGACCGGGTGCTGGCGCACGCCGCGCGCGAAGCCTACGCGGAGATGCTGCACGGCGAGCGCCAGCCCGGCTACCTGCTGTTCCTCGAGATCGATCCGCGCGGCGTCGACGTCAACGTGCATCCGGCGAAGACCGAAGTGCGCTTTCGGGACTCGCGCAGCATTCACCAGTTCGTGCTGCATGCCGTGCGGCGCGCGCTATCGCCGAGCGCCGCCGAAGCGCCCGTCGCTTATGCGACGCTGTCACCAACGCAGGGGGTTCAGTCGTCTTTCGGCCTGGCTCAACCGGCGCTCGCGTATCAGGCGTTCATGGGCTCGGCAGTTCCTCTGCCGACGGCGCAAAACGCCCCGCCGCTCGGCTATGCGCTCGCGCAGCTTCATGGCGTCTACATCCTGGCGCAGAACGAAGCCGGCCTGGTGCTCGTCGACATGCATGCTGCGCACGAGCGCATCGTGATGGAGAGGCTGAAGAGCAACCTCGATGCCGGCCGCGTCGAGCGCCAGAGCCTGCTGGTGCCGGCGCTGTTCCGCGCCGAAGCGCTCGAAGTCGCGGCTGCCGAGGAGAACCGCGAGGCGCTCGAGCGTCTCGGCCTCGAGATGAGCGCTGCCGGACCGAACGAATTGGCGGTGCGCGCCGCGCCGGTGCTGCTTGCCGGCGGCGACGTCGTCGGCCTGGCGCGCGGCGTCCTGCAGGAATTGAGAGAATTCGGCGCCGAGCAGGTGCTGTTCAAGCGCCAGAACGAGCTCCTCGCGACCATGGCCTGCCATGCCGCGGTGCGCGCCAACCGGCTGCTGTCGATCGCCGAAATGAACGCGCTGCTGCGCGACATGGAGGAAACCGAGCGCTCGGGCACCTGCAACCATGGCCGCCCGACCTGGTATCAGCTGACCCTGGCCGATCTCGACAAGCTGTTCCTGCGGGGGCGCTGAGGTGGGCGGCGTGATGATCGTCACCGGCGGGAGTCGCGGCATCGGCGCGGCCACTGCGCGCCTGGCGGCGCAGCGCGGCTACGCGGTGTGCGTTAACTATCGCAGCGAGCGTTCGGCGGCGGAGAAGCTCGCCAAAGAAATTGGCGGCATCGCCGTCGCTGCCGATGTCTCGCGCGAAGACGACGTCATTCGCCTGTTCAACGAGTCGGAGCGGTCCCTAGGGCGCGTAACGGCGCTGGTCAACAATGCCGGCGTGGTCGATCTGCGCTCGCGCGTCGAAGACATGTCGGTCGAGAGGCTGCAGCGCATGTTCGCGGTCAACGTCGTCGGCAGTTTCCTGTGCGCGCGCGAAGCGGTGAAGCGCATGTCGAAGCGGCACGGCGGCCAGGGCGGAGCCATCGTCAACCTGTCCTCCGCGGCGGCGCGCCTGGGCTCGCCGGGAGACTACGTGGATTACGCGGCGTCGAAAGGCGCTATCGACACGTTTACCGTAGGCTTGGCCAAGGAGGTCGCCGCCGACGGCATCCGCGTCAACGCGGTGCGGCCAGGCGTGATCCATACCGAGATCCACGCCCAGAGCGGAGATCCCGGCCGGGTGGCGCGCATCGCCGAGTCGGCGCCCCTGAAACGCGGCGGCCAACCCGAGGAAGTTGCGCGCGCGATTCTCTGGCTGCTGTCCGACGAGGCCTCCTACACTACCGGCAGCTTCATCGACGTCACCGGCGGCCGCTAGCCGTGGCGCGCGCGGCGTACGCGCTGCTCGGCCCGACCGCCAGCGGCAAATCGAAGCTCGCCCTGGAGCTCGCGGCGCGGCGGCCGATCGAGATCGTGTCGGTCGATTCGGCGCTGGTGTACCGCGGCATGGATATCGGTACCGCCAAGCCGTCGATCACCGAACGCGCAGCCGTGCCGCATCACCTGATCGACATCGTCGATCCAGACCACAGCTATTCCGCGGGCCGCTGGCGCAGCGATGCGATCCGCGCGGTCATGGAGATCTTTCAAAGAAACAGAATTCCGCTGCTGGTCGGGGGAACGATGCTTTACTATCGCGCGTTGATTGCAGGCTTGGACAGCCTGCCGCAGGCCGATGCGGCGATCCGCGCCGCGATCGATGCCGAAGCGAAGCAGCGCGGCTGGCCGGCGCTGCACGCCGAGCTGAAGAAGGTCGATCCGCGCGCCGGGCAGCGCATCTCTGCGAACGACGCCCAGCGCATCCAGCGAGCGCTCGAAGTATGGCGGCTCACCGGCAAGCCGCTGTCAGCGCTGCAAGGCGCCGCGCAGCCGGACTTGCCTTTTCAGCTGAGGGGATTTGCGCTTTTGCCGGAGCGCGAAGCGTTGCACGAGCGCATCGCCCGGCGCTTCGACGCCATGCTGCAGGCCGGGCTGGTGAACGAGGTGAAGCGGCTGCGCGCTCGCTATCGGCTCACGGCAGGCATGCCGAGCATGCGGGCGGTGGGCTATCGCCAGGTATGGCAATTCCTGGAAAATGAAATCAGCGAGCTCGAGGCGCGCGAGCGCGCCATCGCGGCTACGCGCCAGCTCGCCAAGCGTCAGCTCACCTGGCTGCGCAGCCTCCCCAGCCTACTCCGGCTGGACTCCGGCGGCCCGCAGGATGCGCCGGTAGCTCTCGATCTGCTCCTTGACGAAGTCCGCTAGCTGCTCGGGCGAGCTTGGATTCAGGGCGAAAGCCTGCTTGTCCATGGCCGCCTGCACTTCGGGAAGTCCCATCGCGCCGGCGAATTCCTTGTTCAGGCGCTCGAGGATCTCGCGCGGCATCCCCGCCGGCCCGAACAGCGCCGCCCACGAGGTGATCGAGAACTCCGGCATGCCGGCTTCCGCGATCGTCGGCACCTCGGGCAGCAGCGGGCTGCGCCTGGAAAGCGTGGTGACGAACGCGCGCAGCTTGCCGTCCTTCACCTGCGCGAGCCCCGTAGTCGGCGTGGCGATCATCATCTGCACGCGGCCGGCGACCAGATCGGTGATGCCGGCCGGCTCGCCCTTGTAGGGCACGTGGACCATCTCGATGCCGGCAAGCGACTTGATCTGCGCGAACGACACGATGCCGGTGGTATTGCCGGTGGCGTAATTCAGCTTGCCGGGGTTCGCCTTGGCATGGGCGATGAGCTGCGCGAAGCTCGTCGCCGGCACGGACGGGTGAACATACAGGAAAAAGGTATAGCGGCCGACGTCGGTGATCGGCGTGAAGTCGGCGACCGGGTCGTAGGGCGGCGACTTCTTCAACGCCGGCACTGCCGACATCGGGCTGTTGGTCGCCATCAAGAGCGTATAGCCGTCGGGCGCGGATCTCGCCACTTCGACCGCCGCGATGGCGCCGTCGGCGCCCGCCTTGTTCTCGACCACTAAAGGCTGTCCCAGCGATTGCGCCACGTAATTGGCGAGAATTCGCGTCACGATGTCGGTCGCGGAACCGCCGGGAAACGGCACCACGATGCGCACCGGCTTGGCCGGATACTGCGCGCAGGCGGCGAGCGGCACCGCCATCGCCATGGCGCCAAGGAGGTTTCTCAGCACGCCTTCACCTTACCCTAGAATTCTGGCTCTCGTTCAGGAGCGCGCACATGGAAATCGGCATCGTCGGTCTGGGCAGAATGGGCGCCGGCATGGCGCGGCGGCTGGCACGCGCGGGCGTGCATGTCATCTGCTATGACCAGGCCGATGCCGCGCGCCGGTCGGTCGCCGCAGAGCCCAACGTCGTCTGCGCCGAGAATCTGGCCGCGCTCTGCGCGCGCCTGAGCGGAGAGCGGGTAGCGATTCTGATGCTGCCGGCAGGCGGCGCGGTCGAGGACACGATCCGCGATCTGCTGCCTTTGCTTTCGGCCGGCGACACCCTGGTAGATGGCGGCAACAGCTATTACCGCGACTCCAAGCGCCGCGCGCTCGCGCTGTCCCAGCAGGGGCTGCGCTATGTCGACGCTGGCGTTTCGGGCGGCGTGCTCGGCCTCGAGCACGGCTATTGCCTGATGCTCGGCGGCACGCCGAAGTCGATCGAGATCTTCGCGCCGTTCGCGAAGATCCTGGCGGCCGATCCCGACCTGGGCTGGCTGCATTGCGGCCCGAGCGGCGCCGGTCACTACGCCAAGATGATCCACAACGGCATCGAGTACGGCATGATGCAGGCGCTCGCCGAGGGCTTCGCGCTCATCGCCGCGCGGCCCGAGCTCGACATCGACCCGGCGCGGCTGGCCGAGACCTGGCGCCACGGCAGCGTGGTGCGCTCCTGGCTGCTCGATCTGTGCGCTGCGATCCTGAAGGAAAACGAGGATCTTTCCGGCATCGCGCCGATCGTCGACGAGTCGGGCGCGGGGCGCTGGACCGCGGTCGAGTCGATCGAGCTCGGCGTCCCGGCCCCGGTGATCATCACCGCGCTGATGTCGCGCTTCTCGAGCCAGGGCGGCTCGGACCACGCGCGCAGGCTGCTCGCCATGATGCGCACGCGCTTCGGAGGCCACGCGGTCCATAAGCGGCCATGATCGTGGTGGTGATGGGGGTTTCGGGCGTCGGCAAGACCACCATCGGCAAGGCGCTCGCGCGCGAGCTGGGATGGCGCTTCATCGACGCCGATCGCTACCACCCGCCCGAAAACGTGGCAAAGATGGCGGCCGGTATCGCGCTTGACGACGAGGATCGCCGGCCCTGGCTCGAAACCCTGAATCGGGTTGCGAGAAAAGAGAAACACGCCGTCCTGGCCTGCTCGGCGCTAAAAGAAGCTTACCGAAGCCGAATTACCGAGGGTATCGCCGGTTTCGAGATCGTGTACCTCCACGGCAGCTTCGAGCTGATTGCCGCGCGTCTCGCGGAACGGCCTCACCACTACATGCCCGCCTCGCTCCTTGCAAGCCAGTTCGCGAC
>Ga0210382_10000073_pt1 | contig 40904 bp, 40 predicted proteins | sample PLMedo_FD_155452 | JGI IMG/M metagenome (GOLD analysis project Ga0210382, IMG submission 155452) | Groundwater sediment microbial communities from an aquifer in East River, Colorado, USA - PLM0_60_coex redo | ecosystem: Environmental > Terrestrial > Soil > Riparian zone | place: USA: East... | reverse complement strand
GGCGCACGAGAACGCGACGATGCCGCGCTGCGCGCCGCTGCGATCCGCGAGCCAGCCCCAGGCCGCCGGCGCGAAGCTGCGCGCCAGCTGCGGCAGCGCGAGGACCCAGGCGATCTCGCCCGGCTGCAGGCCGCGCCATGCCAGGTACAGCGGAAGGTACGCGACGAACGCGCCGCCGTACGCGAAATGCGCGAAGTAAAAGCACCCGAGGCGAAATGGCACCGCCATCGCGCTTAAATTAGCAGCGTTCCAAATCTAGGCCAAACGTTGAGGGCCGACAGCGAACCGAACCGCCCCCAGCACCTGTTTCACGAATTCGTCATCGGCTTGGCGCTGCGCAAAGTGCCCGTCGAGGATCAGGTGGGACAAGCCGTGCACTAACGACCAGGCCGCCGCGGCCGCGACCCGTGGTTCGACTGCGTACCCGGAAAACGCAGCCTGGAGCTGATCGAAGGCGCTCGATGCCGCGGCGCGCAGCCGCGGGTACTTCTCGAGCGCGACCTGGCCGCCGAACATGAGCCGAAAGCGCTGCGGATACTGCAGCGCGAAGCGCACGTACGCTTCGCCCATGCCGCGGCCGGTCTGGCCGCGCATTGCCTGGCCCAGCATTTCGAAGCCTTGCGCGGCAAGCGCCGCGAGCAGCGCCTCGCGGTCGGCAAAGTGACGGTAAGGCGCGTTGTGCGAGACCCCGACCCGGCGCGCCGCCTCGCGCATACTTAGCGCTGTAATCCCTTGTTTCTCCAAGCGTTTCCCTGCTGCTCGCAGAAGCGCCGTGCGCAGGTCGCGGTGGTGGTATGTTGACATCGTCTACATCAGAGGCTAGCGTATGTTGTCTTTGTCAACATAACACCGCGCGCCCTCCCATGCAACCGCTGACCGTCCTGCACATAGCGCTTGCCCTGGCCGCGCTGGCGCTCGGCAGCGCCGTGCTGGTGCGCCGGAAAGGCACCCCGTCCCACAAAATGCTGGGCCGCATTTGGGCGTCGCTAATGGCGGCCGTCGCGCTGTCGTCCTTTTGGATCTTCGAGATCCGCCACGGGGCCGGCCCTTCGTTCGTCCACCTGCTCTCCGTCTGGACGCTGATTTCCCTCGCCTGCGCGATTTACTTCATCCGGCGGGGTAACGTGCGCGCACACAAGGGGTTCATGATCGGCACATTCATGGGCCTGCTAGGAGCGGGCGCCGGGGCGCTTGCGCCGGGCCGCGCGCTCTACCGCCTTTTCTTCGCGTAAGGATTGCGCCCGGTGCGGAACTCGATGCGCATCGGCGTTCCGGCAAGCTTGAACGCATCGCGGAAAAATCCTTCGAGGTAGCGCTTGTAGGAAGCGGGCACGCGATCGAGCGCGTTGCCGTGGATGATGATGCGCGGCGGATTGATGCCCCCCTGGTGCGCGTAGCGCAGCTTGGGGCGCACCAGGCCGGTCTTCGGCGGCGCCTGACGCTCGACCGCCGCGATCAGGGCGCGCGTCACCTTCGGCGTGGATAGCCGCGCCATCGCCGCCGCGTAGGCCGCGTCCACCGAGCGCATCAGTCCGGCGAGCCCCTTGCCTTCCTTCGCCGAGATCATGTGGTTCTCGGCGAAGCCGAGGAAGCCGAGTTTCCACGCCAGCTCGGCTTTCATGCGCTCCCGGGCTTCCTTGCCGGCGGCGTCCCATTTGTTCACCGCGATCACCACGGCGCGCCCGCGCTCGAGCACGTAGCCGGCGACGTGCGCATCCTGCTCGGTGACGCCTTCGGGCGCGTCGAGCATGAGGACGGCGACGTTCGCCGCCTCGATCGCCTGCAGCGCCTTGACGATGGAGAAGAACTCGGCCCCCTCGCCGGTCTTGCCGCGGCGGCGCAGCCCCGCGGTGTCGATCAGCGTGTAGCGCCTGCCGCCGCGCTCGAACGGCACCTCGATCGGGTCGCGCGTGGTGCCCGGCTTGTCGAAGGCAATCACCCGCTCCTCGCCGACCAGCGCGTTGACCAGGGTGGATTTGCCGACATTGGGCCGGCCGACGATGGCGACCCGGGGATGACCTGCGTCCTTTTCCTCTTCTTGGCGCTCCTCTGGAAAGTCCGCGAGCACCGCTTCCATCAGCTCGCGGACGCCTTCGCCGTGCGCCGAAGAGATTGCCGCCGGCGCGCCGAGGCCCAGCTCGTGGAACTCGGCGGTCGCGCTGTCGGCCTGCATTCCCTCGGTCTTGTTGACCGCCAGCCAGAGGCGAGATTTGAGCTTGCGCAGCCGCGCCGCGATCTCGCGGTCGGCGCTCGCGACGCCGCTGCGCCCGTCGACGACGAAAATGACCGCGTCGGCCTCGGCGATCGCCTGCTCCGCCTGGCGCGCCATCTCGAAGAAGATGCCCTCGGCGGCGCCGGGCTCCAGCCCGCCGGTGTCGATGGCGATGAACGAGCGCTCGCCCGCGCGGCCCTCGCCGTAGTGCCGGTCCCGCGTCACGCCCGGCACGTCGTGCACGATGGCGTCGCGGCTGCGCGTCAGCCGGTTAAAGAGGGTCGACTTGCCGACGTTGGGGCGGCCGACCAGCGCGATGACGGGCTTCACAGCGCGAGCGCAAACAGCCCGCCGTTCTGCGTCTGCACCAGCAGCCCCGAGGGCAGCGCCACCGGCGCGTTGCGGATCGCGCCGCCGCCCGTGGCGAAGCGCGCGACGAAGGCGCCCGAATCGCGGGCGAGGAAATGCACGTAGCCCTCGAGGTCGCCGACCGCGATGGCGCTGCCGGCGGCGAGCGGGACCGAGAGCTGCCGGTTCGCCAGCTTGTCCTGCTTCCACACCGAGCGGCCGTTGCTGCGGTCGAGCGCATGCACGGCGCCGCGATCGTCGCTGACGAAAGCGTAGCGCGCGTCGAGGCTGACGCCGGTGAGCGAAGACACGTCGCGCGCCCAGAGCGGCTTGCCGTTCGCCATCTCATAGCAGGCGACGCGCCCCTGGTACGCGGCGGCGCACACTTCCTGCCCCTGGATCGCCGGGTCGCCGACCACGTCGGTGACCCGCTCGAGCTCGGTAGCGCCCTTCGGCAAGGCGACCGTCGCCTCCCAGCGCACGCCGCCGTTGCCAAGCGCGATCGCGGTCAGCTTGCCGCCCGAGAACCCGACGAAAGCCATGTCGCCGAGCAGCGTGACTCCCGCCGGGCTGCGCACGATCAGCGCGGAAGGCGCCCGCTGGTAGACCCAGCGGCGCTTGCCGTCGTCCTCGCCGAAGGCAAAGACGCGGTTGTCGGCGCTGCGCACCACCACCAGCCCGTTGCCCACCTGCGGCGGCGCGAGCACCTCGCTGGAGACGCGCGCCCGCCAGCGCACCGCGCCCTTCGCGGTGTCGACGGCGATGACTTCGCCCGCCTCGGTGGCCACCGCGGCGGTGCGCAGGTCGGCGCCGACGCCGCTGGAAAGCCGGGTTTCAACGGACGTGCGCCAGCGCTCCTCGCCGTTGGCCGCGTCGAAGCGTGCCAGCGTGCCATCGCGCGCCGCCGCGTAGACGGAGTCGCCGACCAGTGCCGGAAAGAAGGTGAAGCGGTCGGCGCGACCCACGTTCGCCGACCACAGCACCCGCACCGACCGGGGATCGGAAAGCGTTTCCAGCGCGGCCGGCTTTGGCCCGCTTGGCGAGCTGCAGGCCGCCAGCAACGCCACGCTGGCCGCGAAGGTCCGCAGCAACACGGTCAACCCCCGAGCGCCTCGAGCCGCATGCGCACGCTCTCGCGGAACGGGCTGTCGCGCCGCTCGGCCTTCTCGAGCGCGAGCTGGTAAGCCGCCCGGGCCTCGGCAAGCTGGTTTTTCGCCACCAGCACGTCGCCCTTGAGCGCCGCGTATTGAGCGTCGTAGGCCGGGGCATGCGGCGCGTCGAGCAGCTTGAGCGCCTCGTCGTACGCCTTCTCATCGAGCAGCACCGCGGCGAGGCGCAGCCGCGCCAGGTCGCGGAAATCCTCCGCCGGCGAATGATCGATCACCCATTGCAGCTGCGCCTTGGCGTTCTTCAGGTCGTTGCGCTCGAAATAGAATTTCGCCGCGAGGAGCGCGCCCATCGACGCGTACAGCGTGCGCGGATAGCTCTCGACCAGCGTGCCCGCGGCGTCGCGCAGCGCCTTTGCGTCGCCCGCCTGCGCGGCCTTGGTGAGCGTGTCGTAGAGCACGCTCGCCTGCGCCGCCTGGCCGTGCTCGTACCAGCGCCAGCCCTGCCATCCCACGACCGCCACCGCCGCGGCGATCACCACCGCGAGCACCAGGTTGCCGTGCTGGGTCCACCACGCCTTCAGCTCGGCGACCTGTTCCTGCTCTTCCAAATCAAGTGCCATCAGCTGCCTCTCGTTTGATGGAGTCTTCTAAAGCGCTTTTTACGGCGGAGACAACTTCGGCAAGGGGAAACTCTGATGCTGTCTGCGCAGATAGATCCTTAATTTGTACGACGTTTCGCTCAACCTCGCTCTGCCCGGCGATCAGCGCAAGACGAAACCCCTTTTTGTCGGCATACGCAAGCTGATTTTTCAGCTTGGCGTTCTCAAGATAAACCTCCGTGTTAACACCAGCCTTCCGAAGCAAGCGCGCGATATCCAAGTACCAGTCAAGATACTGATGATCCATGGTGACAATGAGTGCCTCAGTTGGTGTTTTCGCAACGGGGTGCAAGAGCCCGACTTCCCTTAGCTTCGAAAAAAGACGGGTCAATCCTATGGATATGCCAACGCCGGGAAGTTTGGTATCAGTAAAGTAGCTCGCCAGATCATCATATCGACCGCCAGAGCAAATGCTGCCAAGCTCCGGGTAGCTGTTTAACGTCGTCTCGTAGATCGTACCGGTGTAATAGTCCAGGCCTCGCACCACTGCCAAATCTATGCAGAATGCGGACTCTGGAACGCCAAACTTCCGAATAGCGGCCACCAGTTCTCTTAGTTCCAACGTGCCTGTTTTGCACATTTCGTTTTGCACGGCAAATTCGGACAGAGCGCCAAGAGTTTCATTCGTGTCTCTCTTGGCAGATATGAAACTGAGAAGCTGGGACGCCTGAGCGTCAGGCAGGCCCGCCCGGGATAGCTCCTCAAGAACCACCGAGCTTTTTTCCCGCTCTATCTTGTCAAGAGATCGAAGAACGACGGCAGAGTTTTCGTCCGCCACATTGAACCTTTGCAGGACGCCTTTCAGGACCTTTCTGCTGTTGATTCGAATACGAAATTCGCCGATGCCCATCTCTCCGAAGACGCTATGGATGACACTGGGTATCTCCGCCTCCGCGAGATAGCTCAATTTGTCGCGATTGATTATGTCGATATCGCATTGATAAAATTCCCGAAACCTTCCCTTTCGCGCCTGAGGCGTTTCGCCGCGCCAAACCTTTTGAATTTGGTAGCGGCGGAATGGAAACGGAAGTTCACGTTCTCTCATCGCCACGTAACGCGCAAGCGGTACTGTCAGATCGAAGTGCAACGCTCCCTTTATGGAAGCTTCGTCATCATCCTTGTCGGCAGCCAATCGTGTAAGAGCGTAGATCTCCTTTTCCACACCGCCCTTGGAGGTCAGGACCTCTTTGCGCTCTGCGGCTGGCGTTTCAATCGGCACAAAACCGAAGAGTTCGAAGTTTCTTCGAATGATCTCGACGAGCCGATTGAATTGAAGCTGCTCCCGAGGGAGATATTCCTGATCGAAGCCCCTCAATAGCGCTGGCTGTACCTTGGACATCAGATCGACTTGATTTTGATTTCTTTGCCGGGGCGTCGCGCCGGAGCATCTGGCCCGAATTTCTGTTTCACGTAGTTTTCGACGATCGCCTGGAACTCCTCGGCGATGCGCCCGCCCTTGAGGGTCACGGTCTTCTTGCCATCGACGTACACCGGGGCCACCGGCACCTCGTTGGTCCCGGGCAAGCTGATGCCGATATCGGCGTGCTTCGATTCGCCCGGCCCGTTCACCACGCAGCCCATGACGGCGACGCGCATCTCCTCCGCGCCGGGATAGGACTCGCGCCAGAGCGGCATTTGGGTTCTCAGGTACGTCTGGATCCGATCGGCGAGCTCCTGGAACACCGTGCTGGTGGTGCGTCCACACCCGGGGCAGGCGCTGACCATGGGCGTGAAGGCGCGCAGCCCCATGGTCTGCAGGATTTCCTGCGCCACCTGCACTTCGCGCGTGCGATCGCCGCCCGGCTCCGGGGTGAGCGAAATGCGGATCGTGTCGCCGATGCCCTCCTGCAGCAGCACCGACAGCGCGGCGGTGGAAGCGACGATGCCCTTCGACCCCATGCCCGCCTCGGTGAGCCCGAGGTGGAGCGCGTACTCGCAACGCTCGGCGAGGCTGCGATACACCGCGATCAGGTCCTGCACCTGGCTCATCTTGCAGGAGATCACGATGCGCTCGGCCGGCAAGCCCCACGCCTCGGCCTGGCGCGCCGACTCGAGTGCCGAGCGGATCACCGCCTCGCGCATCACCTCGCCGGCTTCCAGCGGCTCAGCGCGTCGCCCGTTTTCATCCATCAGACGCGCGAGCAGCTCGGGATCCAGGCTGCCCCAGTTGACGCCGATGCGTACCGGCTTGCCGTAGCGCAGCGCGCACTCGATCATGGTGGCGAACTGCTCGTCGCGCTTCGCTCCCTTGCCGACGTTGCCTGGATTGATGCGGTACTTGGCGAGCGCGCGGGCGCAATCGGGAAATTGCGCGAGCAGCTTGTGGCCGTTGTAATGGAAATCGCCCACCAGCGGCACGCTGCAGCCCAGCGCGTCGAGCCGCTCGCAGATCGGCGCCACCTGCGCCGCCGCCTCGGGCGTATTCACCGCAATGCGCACCAGCTCGGATCCCGCGCGCCACAGGGCATCGACCTGCCGCGCGGTCGCCGCGGCGTCCGCAGTGTCGGTGTTGGTCATCGACTGCACGACGATCGGCGCGCCGCCGCCAACGCGGACCTCGCCCACCGCGACCTGGCGGGAAATCCTGCGCCGCAGCTCGCTCATGGCACCGTCAGTCGGGCGACTTCGACCCTGGTGTGCGGCTTGAGGTCGATCGGCCGGTCGTTGAACGTCACCCGCACGTGCGAAGCATTGCCGATCACCAGCGTGAGCGGGGGCCTCGTCCTGAGCACGCGCTCTGCGCCCGCCGGCTGCAGCGAGGACACCAGCACGCGGCCGGCGCTGTCGCGCACCTCGAGCCAGGCTTCCTCCTCGCACCTCACGACCAGCCGGTTCGGACCCGTGGCTGCCGGCCTGGCCGGCGCCGCCGCAGGATGCTTCTGCGGGTCGAGCGAGGCCGGGGGCTGGGCCATCGCGATCGGCGGCAGCGAAGCGGGCGCCGCGACCGCCGGCTGCGCGGCAATCGGCGGCGTGCGCGGCTCGAGCGGCGGCGCTGGACTCGCGGCGGCTTCCTGCGGCGGGGTACGCTCTTGGCGCCATTCGTACACGACCCCGCCGACCAGAGCCAGGATGCCGAGCGACAGGCCAATGTAGATGAAGGTGGCGCGCCGGGCGCCGTCGGAGAACGGCACCGGCTGGCTGTAGCGCTCCGCGAGGCGGTCCGAGTCGGGGGCGTCCAGCCGGTCGGCCATGCGCTGGATCAGCGGCTCCGGATCCAGCTTCAGCAGGCGCGCATAGTTGCGCAGCATGCCGCGCGCGATCGTTGCTCCCGGAAGCAGGTCGAAGCGTTCCTGCTCGAGCGCCTCGAGCTGGCGCGGGGCGAACTTCAGCTGCTGCGCGACGTCGGTGATTTCCAGCCCGCACGCCTGCCGGGCACGCAGCAGCTCTTCGCCGACCCCGGTGACGGCCGACTCAGTCAAAGCTGCCCCGCTGCAGCGCCTGGTACTCGGCGGAGCCGGGGAAGCGCCGGCGCAGCTGGTTGGCGTACGACTGCTCGGCAACGCGCTCGCCGAGCTTGCGCTCGATGCGCAGCGCGAGCCATAGCGACTCCGCGCTGGGCGCGACCAGCTTGTTGTGCTGCGACACGAGCTTGCGCGCCTCGTCGAGGCTGCCCTGCCGGTAGCGGATCTGGCCGAGGCTCAGCAGCGAGGTCGGCTCGTCGGGCTCCAGGCGCAGCGCGCGCTTGAAGAACTCCTCGGCGTCCTTGAGATTGTTGGTGCGCAGCGTGCAGACGCCGGCCGCCGAGTAGGATTTCCACGGTGCCGCGTACAGCGGGTTGCGGATCGCCTGCAGGAAATAGGCGATCGCCTGGCCTTCGCGCTGCGTCTGGCACAGGAACACGCCGTAGTTGTGATTGATGTCAGGGTCGTTCGGCGACAGGCGCAGCGCGCGCTCGAAGCTCGACTCGGCGAGCTGGTTCTCGCGCAGGTCCATGTACACCAGGCCGAACATGCTCTGCGTCGGCGCATAGCTCGGGTCGGCGGCGGCGGCGATGCGCAGCTCCTCGAGCGCGACGCCCATGTTGCCGCGGTTGTAATAATGGGCCGCGAGCTCGGTATGGACCTTGGCGCGGTTGCGCGGCTCGCCGACCTCGCCGACGATGGTGCCGGTGTCGACGCTCGGCTCGCTCGGGCGGCCGGCGCAGCCGGCGAGCGCCAGGAACACAAGGTAAAGCAGCCGTTTCACGCGCGCACCTCTTTCAGGGGAATGCGCCGTGCGCTGCGCCGCGTGCGGTCGGACACATCGCCGGCAAGCTGGCCGCAGGCGGCCGCGATGCCGTCGCCGCGGGTTTTGCGGGTCGTCACCGTCAGGCCGGCGCGCTGCAGGATCTCGGCGAAGCGCCGGATCCGCTCCGGGCTCGAACGGCGAAACCCGGAATGCGGGAAGGGATTGAACGGAATCAGGTTGAACTTGCAGCGCACCTGGCGCGCGACCCCTGCCAGCTCGCGCGCGTGCGCGTCTGCGTCGTTCACTCCCTCGAGCATGACGTACTCGAGAGTGATGAAGTCGCGCGGCGCTTTCTCGAGGTAGCGGTTGCACGCCGCAAGCAGCTCGCGCAGCGGGTATTTGCGGTTCACCGGGACCAGCTGATCGCGCAGCGCGTCGTTCGGCGCATGCAGCGAGAGCGCCAGCGCGACCGGGCATTCGTCGCGCAGCCGGTCCATGCCGGGAATCACTCCCGCGGTCGACACCGTGACGCGCCGGCGCGAAAGCCCGTACGCGTTGTCGTCGAGCATCAGCCGCAGCGCGGGAATCACGTTGTCCAGATTGAGAAGGGGTTCCCCCATTCCCATCATGACGACGTTCGTCACCGGCCTTTCGCCTTCGAGCAGCCGGTTGGCGAGCCACAGCTGGCCGATGATTTCCGCCGTGCCGAGGTTGCGGTTGAAGCCCTGCTTGCCGGTCGAGCAGAAGGCGCAGTCCAGCACGCAGCCCGCCTGGCTCGATACGCAGAGCGTGCCGCGCCTCGACTCGGGGATGAAAACCGCCTCCACCGCGTTGCTGCCGTCCACCTTGAGCAGCCACTTGCGCGTCCCGTCCTCCGCCGCGGTGTCGCCGACGATGCGAGGAGCTTCGATGCAGGCAACGAGCGCCAGCTTCTCGCGCAGCGGCCTGGCGAGGTCGCTCATGCGGGCGAAGTCGGTCTCGCCGCTCTGGTGGATCCAGTGCAGCAGCTGGCGAGCGCGGAACGGCTTTTCCTCCTGCGCCTCGAAGAAGCGGCCCAGGCCCGCGGCGTCGAGGTCGAGGAGATTCTGCTTCAACGGGAAAACACCTCGCAGGCGGGGAAGAAGTAGGCGATCTCGGTGCGCGCGGTGTCAGGCGCGTCGGAGCCGTGGACGGCGTTGGCGTCGATCGACGCCGCGAAATCGGCGCGGATCGTTCCCTTGGCGGCCTTCCTGGGGTCGGTGGCGCCCATCAGCTCGCGATTCTTCGCGATCGCGTCGTCGCCCTCGAGCACCTGCACGAGGACCGGTCCGGAGGTCATGAACTCGACCAGGTCGCGAAAAAAGGGCCGCTCACGGTGAACAGCATAGAACCCTTCGGCCTCGGCGCGCGACAAGAGCATCATGCGCGCCGCGATGATCTTGAGCCCGGCGGCTTCGAACCGCGCCAGGATGCGGCCGATCGCGTTCTTCTTCACGGCGTCGGGCTTGATGATGGAAAGGGTCCGCTCGACCGCCATTCCCGCTGTCTCCACGCATTTGCCGAAAAATCAACCCGAAATTTTATCACGGTCGATGCGTTCGATTTCGTAAAAACAACGGCTTAGCGCCATTCCGGGACCACTCCGATCGTATCGGCCGTTGCCTGATAGTGCGCATCGATGCCCAGTCCCGGCGCCCACACCAGATCGTCGCCGCAAAACAGCAGCGGCAGCCGGTCGCGCTGCCAGGGCGGCACGCCCGCTTCCTGGAACAGGTTCTTCAACGTACGGCGCGGCCGACGCGGATCGGGCTGGAGCCGCTCGCCTCCCGCGCGCAATCGCACTGCGACGCGGCGCTGCTCGAGCTTGTGGAGGTCGATGCCTTCACCGCGTGCCCGTCTGAACAGCAGCTTGCCGCCGAGCGCCGGGATCGGAATGCGCCGCTCGCCTTTCCATTCCACCGGCGCGAACGGCGCAGCCGACGCTGCCGGCGCGAGCGCGAGCTTGCCGCGGTAGACGCGCAGCCGCATGCCGTCGTGCTCGACCATGATGCGCGCGCCGCCGGAGGTGAGCTGCTTCAGCATCTCGACGAGCTTCGCCTCGCTCGGCGCGCGCAGCCCCTGCGCCGCGAGGAACTCGCGCAGCAGCGCTTGCGCATCGAGCCCCACGCCGGCGAAGTGCCGCGCCGCCCGCGCCAGGCTTTCCCGCCAGCGCGGAAAGCGCGCTTCGATCAAGGGGCCGAGGCGCCGGCGCACGAAGTTGCGCGTCAGCGCCTCGTTGGCGTTGCTCTCGTCCTCCACCCATTCCAGGCCCTGCTCCCGGGCATAGGCGAGGATCGCCGCGCGCGGCGCTTCGAGTAGCGGCCGCAGCAGCAGCTTGCCGTCGAGGCGGCCGCGGGGCGGCATGCCGCTCGCGCCGCGTACGCCGGTGCCCCGCAGGAGGTTCATGAGCACCGTCTCGGCCTGGTCGTCGCGGTTGTGCGCGAGCGCCACGGCGTCGCAAGAACTATTCTTGAAAGCCCGGTAGCGGGCTTCGCGAGCCGCGGCCTCCAGACCCCTTCCCTCTTTCGCCACCTTGACGCGGCGAACCGCGAGCGGCACGCCCCAGCGCGCGCACAGAGCGCGGCAGAACTGCGCCCATGCGCCGGCATTCGGGCTCAGGCCGTGGTTGACATGAATCGCACTAAGAAAAAAACCAGACCCGGCCGCGCAGTTTTTGAGGACGTATAACAGCGTTACAGAATCGACCCCGCCGGAGAGCCCGATGGCGAGGCGCTTGCCGCGCAGATCGATAGAACCGAGAAATCGCCCGACCTCGGCGATGACCTCACCGCTCGGCCGTTTCCTTGAACTTGCCATAGGCCATTACGCGCTCGAGGCGTTGCTCGACCAGCTCTTTGGGCTTTTTCTCCTGCAGCTGCTTGAGCGCCTCGGCGAGCGCCTTGCGCAGCGCCTGCGCGGTGGCCTGGGGGTCGCGGTGCGCGCCGCCGAGCGGCTCGGGCACGATCCTGTCGATCAGTCCGAGCGTCTTCAGCCTGCCGGCGGTGATTCCCAGCACCTCGGCCGCTTCGGGCGCCTGGTCGGCGCTGCGCCACAGGATCGACGCGCAGCCCTCCGGCGAGATCACCGAATACGTCGCGTATTGCAGCATCAGCACCGCGTCGCCCACCGCGATGGCGAGCGCGCCGCCCGAGCCGCCCTCGCCGATCACGCTGACGATGATCGGGGTGCGCAGCCGCGCCATCTCGAACAGATTGCGGCCGATGGCTTCCGACTGGCCGCGCTCCTCGGCGTCGATTCCCGGGTAGGCGCCTGGCGTGTCGACGAAGGTGAACACCGGAAGCGAGAACTTCTCGGCCAGCTTCATCAGGCGCAGCGCCTTGCGGTAGCCCTCGGGCTTGGGCATGCCGAAATTGCGCAGGATCTTCTCCTTGGTATCGCGGCCTTTCTGGTGGCCGATGACCACGCAGGGCGCGTTGCCGAAGCGCGCCAGGCCGCCGACGATCGAGGCGTCGTCGGCGAAGCTGCGGTCGCCGTGCAGCTCCTCGAAATGCGTGAACAGCATCTGCACATAGTCCAGCGTGTAAGGCCGCTGCGCATGGCGCGCCACCTGCGCCACCTGCCAGGGCGACAGCTTGCCGTAGATGTCCTTGGTGAGCGTCTGGCTGCGCTTGGTGAGCCGCTGGATCTCCTCCGAGATGTCGACCGCGGAATCGTCGGCCACGTAGCGCAGCTCCTCGATGCGCTGCTCGAGCTCGGCGATCGGCTGCTCGAATTCGAGGAAAGTGGTCTTCATCGGCGCGCGATTCTAGCCGATCGCCACGACGCAGTTGCGTCCCTGCGCCTTGCCCTGGTAAAGCGCCTCGTCGGCGCGCGCCAGCAGCGCCGCAAGCTCTTCTCCTCCTCGATAGGTGGCAATGCCGGCGGTGACCGTGGCGCTACCGCCGCCAAGCTCGGCAAAGGCGTGTGACTCGAGCCGCTGGCGCACGCGTTGCGCGCACACCGCCGCGCCGTCGCGGTCGGTCGCGGGCAGGATGAGCAGGAATTCTTCGCCGCCGAAACGGCCGAATACGTCGACGGCTCTCAGGCCGCGCGACGCGAGCTTGGCGAAGCCCTTCAGCACGTCGTCGCCTGCCGCGTGGCCCCGCGCGTCGTTGATGGCCTTGAAGTGATCGAGATCGAAAAGGCAGACCGAGAACGCCGTGCCGGAACGCTCGGCCCGCGAGCGCTCGCGCAGCAGCATCTCCATCAGAAAGCGGCGGTTGTGCGCGCCGGTCAATTCGTCGCGGATCGCCTGCTGCTCGATCCTGTCGAAGGCGTGTCGCAGCTCGCGATGGCTGCCCGAGATCTGCGTGCGCAGCCCGCTCACATAGCCACCCAGGACCGCGAACCACGGCAGCACGATCGCGAGGATTACGTACTGGGTCAGGGCAACCCGAAGATCCATCGCCGGGTCGCGAACATAGGACATGTAGAGCATGACCCCGTGCGCAGCCAGCGCCAGGACTGCGAGCCCGAGCAGCCGTTTCGTGGACAGACGTAGCACGCCGAACATGAGAGCAATCATGTAGAAGGCATCGAGCGCTTCGCGCAGCGGACCCAGGTGGTACGTCAAGTACGCGAGGACGAGGATGGCCGCCGCGGCTTGCTCGGCAGTCAGGCTCGGATCGGCGAACCGCAGATTCAGTCCGCTGCGAAACAGCGCGTAGAACAGCAGGATGAGCGCCACGATGGTGGCTGTCCCCGCGATCGCGACCTGGAGCGCGAGCTGCCCGAGAAGACAAGCGGCGAACAGAACCACGCAAACCAGCAGCGAGGTGGCGGCCGCCATGAGGAAGCGTCGCACCCGCAGCGTCTGCCGTCTGTCGCTCGGAAAGAACGCAAAGCGGCCTGCCGGGCGCTCGGTGTCGGAACCGGACAGGAGTTCGCTCATCGCGCGGCCCCCTTTTGCTGTCAGTATTCTACCGGCAACGGGTCGAGCGAGCGCCACAGGTACCAGGTCGCGACCGAGCGCCAGGGTCGCCAGGTCTCGCCGAGCTTGAGCATGGTCCTCAGCGCTATCCTGCGATTCCTGAAATATGCCTCGCGGATGCCTTTCTGCAGCCCGAGGTCGTCGAGCGGGAATACGTCGGGTCGCAGCAGGCTGAACATGAGGAACATCTCGGCGGTCCAGCGACCGATGCCGCGCACCTCGACCAGCTCGGCGATGACCGCCTCGTCATCCATGTCGGGCCAGCGCTGCACGTGGATCGTGCCATCGAGGAAGTGCTGCGCCAGATCGGCGATGTACTCGACCTTGCGCTGCGACAGGCCGCAGGCGCGCAGCTCGCTCCTTTTTCTTGCGAGGACGCTTTGCGGCGTGATTGCGCCCGCGCAAACACAGACCTTGTCCCAGACGCTCTGCGCCGCTTTGACCGAGATCTGCTGGCCGACGATGGCGCGCGAGAGCGTGACAAAGGGCTCGCCGCGACGCGCCAGGAATACTTTCGGCCGCGAGCGGATGATGGCGGCCATGATGGGATCCTTGCGCGCCAGCGCGCGCTTGGCGCGATCCCAGTAATCAGGCTGCATGCAGCGGGAGGTTCAGCAGCAGGTTCTGCGGCTTCATGCGCACGAGCTCGTTTTCGTCGGCGGACAGGCCGAGGTAGACGACACGGCCTGCGATGTCGGAACGCATCGCCGCCGGATCGTCGAACTGAAGCGCGAACAGCGCGAGCACGCGGCGCATGCGCCCGGCGTCGACTTCCCGGCCCGACCACAGCTCGTTGAGGACGTCGCTCGACTCGGCGTCGAGCCCGACGTGCCAGGCCCAACGGGGCTCGTCGATACGACGCACCGGTTTGATCAAGGCTTTGACATCGAGGAAATGTCGTACCCAGGCTTCCATGACGCGGCACAGTGCCTCGAGCGCCGGGCGGCCGTAGCTGATGCTGATCACCGTGTCGTGGCGCGATTCGCGCTCCCAGTAGAGCGCCGCGTTGGCGCGGTCCAGAACGTCGAGCGCGACCGTGCCGAGCGCGCCCTGCGCCTCGACGATCAGGCGCCCCACGCTGCCGAAGCGCGTTCCGGCGGCGTGCATCTCGACCGTCTCGGAATCGGCGAGCAGCAGGTGGCCGTCGCGCAGGGTCGCCTTCTGCTCGCGAAAAAACAGCTCGGCGGCGCGCAGCTGCAGCGGATCGTCGCAGCCGTCGAGGATGTTCCGCAGGATCACGTGCGCGAGCTGCCCGATGAACAGCGGCGGCACGTCGACCGCGCCCTTGAACAGACTCATGTAGCAGCCCTCGAGCGTGCCGGCATCAAGAAGCCTGCCCCGGAACCGAAGCAGGATGCGGTAGTTGTCCCTCGCGTCTTCATCGCCGATCAATGCCAATCGGCTTTCAGGGATCTCAATTCTTGGTTCCTCCATCAGAGAAGCATGGAGGCGGCGCTCCTCATCGCCCGATTCCTCGACCGGATGGATCTCCGGCCGCAGGTAATACGCGCGCAGGAAATCGTCGGTGATCCGCAGGCGCCCCGCGACGTCCCGTTCCAGCAGGTGAAAGCCGCTATTGCGCCAGAAATCAGGCAGGAGCGAGGACCAACCGCGAATGCGACGCCAGGTGCTGCTTCAGGAACTCCATCTGGTCGGCGAGAATGCGGCGGTTGGTGAGGATCAGGTACTCGGCCTTGTTCGGAACGTAGGGCGCATAGAGCAGCTCCAGGCCGGACTCCTGCGGCAGTCGGTTGCGCTTGTTCCCGTTACAGTGCCGGCAGGCGGTGACCACGTTCATCCAGGTGTCGCGCCCGCCGCGCGACAGCGGCGTGATGTGGTCGCGCGTCAGCCGGAAGTAGCTGAATTCGCCGCCGCAGTAAGCGCACATGTGCCGGTCGCGCCTGAACAGCTCGCGGTTGTTCAGCGGCGGCACGTGGTTGAACCCCTTCGCCGCCAGCGCCTTTCCCTTGATGGCGACGATGGAGTGGGCGGTGATGCTCGAGCGCTCGCCGGTCAGCCGGCTGATGCCGCCGTAATAGGTGAAGGTCTCGTCGCCCAGCGTCCACGCGACCAGGTTCTTCGCGTAGTAGAAGCACGCCTGCTGCCAGCTGATCCAGCGGTGCGGCACGCCGTGGCTGTCGAGCGAGAGGATGAGCGGCTTGTCCATGTGGCAAGAATTGTGCTTCGCGGATTCTGCCAAGCCTTCCCATGCTTTGCAATGCCCAAAAAAACAAGGGGCTGCGAATCGCAGCCCCCGCAGGGTCAACGCAGCCTACTTGTCGACGGCTTCCTTGAAGCCCTGCCCCGCGGCGAAGGCGGGGATGGTCTTGGCGGGAATCTTGATCTCCTTGCCGCTGGAGGGGCTGCGCCCGGCCCGCGCCTTTCTTTTTCGCGGCAGAAATGTGCCGAAGCCGACTACTGTGACGCGCTTGCCGCTCGCGACGTTGGCGACGATCGCTTCGAACACCGCGTTGACCGCGTCGCCCGCCGCCGACTTGCTGAGATTGCTGGCCTTCGCCGCAACCTGCACCAGATCAGACTTGGTGACCACGTGTGGCATGTACTCTCCCTTTTTCCGCCCGCTCTGCGGCAAGCGAGCGAGCCGGAATCGTATCCAAATCGCGCGCCGAACACAACGCATCGCACACGCATTCACGACAAACATTTATGATTAGAACTGCAAAGAGGAGGAGTTACATGATCATCTTGCGTAAGCTTGCGCTTACCGCGCTTGCCGGTTGCGCGCTCGCGGCGCCGGCGCACGCGCAGACCACGCTGACGATGTCGTCGTGGGTGTCGCCGCAGCATCACCTGACCAGCGTGGTGCTGCAAGGCTTCGGCGACGAAGTCGAGAAGTCGAGCGGCGGGCGCCTGAAGTTCCAGATGCTGCCCAAGCACCCGGCCGCGGCGCAGGGAACCTTCGACGCGGTGCGCGACGGGCTCGTCGACGTTTCCTACGTCACCGCGAGCTATACGCCGGCGCGGCATATTCTGCCGCTGGTGGCGGAGCTGCCGGGCGCCGGCGAAACCGCGGAAATCAACTCCGTCGCCTATAACCGCATCCATTGGAAATATCTGGAGAGGGCAAACGAATACAAGGGCGTGCACCTGCTCGGGGTGTTCACTCACGGGCCGGGCCAGATGTTCAACACCAAGCGGCCGATCAGGACCTTGAACGACCTGCAGGGCATGAAGATCCGCACCGGCGGCGGCATCGCCGAGGCGATGGCGCGGGCGCTCGGCGCCTCGGCCTTCGTCAAGCCCGCGCCCGAGTCCTACGAGCTGCTCAGCTCGGGGATCGCCGACGGCGTGTTCTTCCCCCAGGAATCGATCGTCTCGTTCAAGCTCGACAGCCTGGTCAAGTACGCGACGCTGTTTCCCGGCGGCTTCTACAGCTCTTCGTTCGGCTTCTTCATCAACGAAGACAAGTGGAACAAGCTCGCCAAGGCCGACCAGGACCTGATCGGCAAGTTCGGCGGCGAATATCTCGCGCGGCGCGCCGGAAAATCCTGGGACAACGTCGACCGCATCGGCAACGAGGGAATGAAGAAAGCCGGCGTGCAAATCGACCTGGCGAACCCGGCGCTGGTCAAGGAAATCCAGAGCAAGTCGCAGCCGGTGATCCAGGCCTGGGTCAAGGACGCGAAGGACAAGCGCAACATCGACGGCGCCATGGTGCTGCAGGAGTTCCACGAGGAACTGAAGCGCGTTGCCGCCGGAAAGTAAGCGCAAGCTGTGGGAGGAACGGCTCGACGCCGCGCTCGGCGTCGCGGCCTCGGCGATCCTGTTTGCGCTGATGCTGATCACGTTCGCCGACGTGGTGTCGCGCTACCTCCTCAACTGGCCGCTGCGCGGCGCGTTCGAGGCCACGGAGCTGATGCTGCTGGTCCTGATCTTCGCCGGCCTGCCGCTCGTGTCGCACGCCGACGAGCACGTCACCATGGACTTCATCGACCGCATGCTCACGCCGCGCGCAACCGCGGCGCTGGTGCGCGTGGTGCACGCCCTCTGCGCCGCAGTGATGTTCTTCCTGGCGTGGCAGGTCTGGATCAAGGCCGCGCGCATCGCCGGCTACGGCGACACCACCGACGTGCTGCGCGTTCCGGTCGGCCCGTTCGTGTATTTCATGGCCCTGATGATCGGACTGGCAGGAGTGGTGCACGTGTTGCGTGTCTTCGTGCCCGGTACCCTGCGCGCCTCCCAGGCGACCACCTGAGAATCTCGTGGCCGAAGCGCTGACCGGCTTGCTGGCCATGATGGTCCTCGCCTTCCTGCGCATTCCGATCGCGCTGTCGATGGGAATCGTCGGCATCGTCGGCTACGCCTACATGCGCGACTGGAACTGGGCGGTGGCCTTCGCCACCGCCCAGACCAAGATCTACGAGACCGGCCGCAACTACACGCTGTCGGTCATCCCGCTGTTCATCCTGATGGGTAACTTCGTCACCCGCGCCGGCATGTCGCAGGAGCTGTTCCGCACCGCGTATGCGTTCATCGGCCATCTGCGCGGGGGTCTCGCGATGGCGACCATCCTGGGCTGCGCGGGGTTCGGCGCGATCTGCGGCTCGTCGATCGCCACCGCGGCGACCTTCGCCAAGGTTGCCTATCCGTCGATGAAGAAGTTCGGCTATGCCGATTACCTGGCGACCGGCGCGATCGCGGCAGGCGGCACGCTCGGCATCCTGATCCCGCCCTCCACCATCATGGTGATCTACGGCATCATGACCGAGACCAACATCGGCAAGCTGTTCGCGGCCGGCATCCTGCCCGGCATTCTCGCCACCGTCCTTCTATGCCTGACGGTGCAATACATCACCTGGCGCGATCCCAAGGCCGGGCCGCCGGGCGAGCGCACGAGCTGGCGCGAGCGCTTTGCCGCCCTGGAGGGCTTGTGGGCGTTCGCGGCCGTCGGCGTGGTGGTCGTCGGCGTTGCGAAGCTCGGCTGGCTCGACGCCGATGACGCGGCGGTGATCGGCGCATTCATCGTGTTCGGCCTGGCGCTGGTCTACAAGGGCGTGACCAGCGTGATCGCGCTGTTCACGCTGGTGATGGGCGGCATTTACGGCGGCGTATTCACGGCCATCGAGGGCGCCGCGATCGGCGCCTTCGGCGCCATGATCTTCGCGATCGCGCGCCGCACGCTCAACTGGAGGACGCTCTATGCGTCGCTGGTGGAAAGCGCGCGCACCACCTCGATGCTGTTCCTGATCCTGATCGGCGCTCTGATGTTCGCCGAGTTCGTCAACATCACGACCATGCCGGGCGAGCTGCGCGACCTGGTGAAGCGCTTTGAATTGCATCCGTTCCTGGTGGTTGCCGCCATCATGACGATCTACGTGATCCTCGGCACGGCGATGGAGGAGCTGTCGATGATCCTGCTCACCGTGCCGGTGTTCTTCCCGCTGATCGTTCACCTCGGGCTGGACCCGATCTGGTTCGGCATCCTGATCGTCGTGGTGGTCGAGATCGGGCTCATCAGCCCGCCGGTGGGAATGAACCTGTTCGTGCTCAACACGCTGCTGCCGCAGGTGCCGACGCGCACCATCTTCCGCGGCGTGCTGCCGTTCATGGCCGCCGACTGCGTCCGGCTGGCGATCCTGGTCGCCTTCCCCGTCATCTCGACCTACCTGCCGGGCATGATGAAATGAAGGCGCGAAACGCGGCGAGCGCGCGCTCGATTCCGGCCGCGTCGACGTCGAGGTGGGCGACGAGGCGCAGCGGCTCGCCCGGCAGCACCAGGATGCCCCTGCTTCGCATGTAGCCGGCCAGTTCCGCCGCCGTTTCCGGCGCGATGCGCACCATCAGCATATTCGTGTTGTGCTGGACTTCGAGCCCGAGCTCGCGCAGCCCGCGCGCAAGCGTGCCGGCGTTTTCATGATCGATGCGCAGCCGCTCGACGTTATGCTCGAGCGCGTACAGGCCGGCGGCGGCGATCACCCCCGCCTGGCGCATCGCGCCGCCGAGGATTTTCCTCGCCCGCCTGGCGCGCTGAATGAAATCCGTGCTGCCCAGCAGGACCGTTCCGGCCGGCGCGCCCAGCCCCTTTGACAGGCAGGAGGACACCGAATCGAATCCGGCGCAGAGGTCCTTCACCTTCATGTTTTGAGCCACGGCGGCGTTGAAGATGCGCGCGCCGTCGAGGTGCGCTGCAAGACCCCTCCTCTTCGCCAGGCCGATCGCCTGTTCGAGATAGCTCCTGGCCAGGACCCGTCCGCTGATCGTGTTCTCGAGAGCGAGCAGCCGCGTGCGCGCGAAATGCGGATCGTCCGGCTTGATCGCGGCCTCGACCTCGCCCAGGTCGAGCGTGCCGTCGGGGCGGTTGGCGATGGCCTGCGGCTGGATCGAGCCGAGCACCGCGAGGCCGCCGGCTTCGTAGCGGTAGCTGTGCGACTGCGCGCCGAGGATCGCTTCGTCTCCGCGCTGGCAGTGGCTCATCAGCGCGGCGAGGTTGGATTGCGTCCCGGACGGGAAAAGCAGCGCCGCCTCGAAGCCGAAGATCTCCGCCGCGCGCTCCTGCAGCCGGTTCACCGTCGGATCGTCGCCGAACACGTCGTCGCCGAGCTCCGCCTCGAGCATCGCCTTGCGCATCGCGGCCGAGGGGCGCGTCACGGTGTCGGAGCGCAGATCGACAACGTCGGACATCGGCGCAGCTTAAGCCTTCCTGGCTCCGCTGTGCGTTACCGCGCCCAGGTTGGCGGGGCCGACGAGCGCCGCGTATTTCTCGAGCACGCCCGAGAGCGACTGTTTGGGAGACTTTGGTTTTCTTTTCGCCAGTTCCGCTTTTGCCACCATGAGGGTCAGGCTGGCTGACGAGGCATCGATGCGGATGCGGTCTCCATTCTTCACCAGCGCGAGCAGCCCGCCGGCCGCGGCTTCCGGCGAGACGTAGCCGATCATCATGCCGCGCGTCGCGCCGGAGAAGCGCCCGTCGGTCAGCAGTGCGACCTTTTCGCCCATGCCCTGCCCGTAGATCAGCGCGGTGACGCCGAGCATCTCGCGCATGCCCGGTCCGCCTTTCGGCCCCTCGTAGCGGATCACCAGTACTTCGCCCGCCTTGTAAGCGCGCTTCTTCACCACCTCGGCGCAGGCTTCCTCCGAATCGAAAACCCGCGCCGGGCCCTCGAACAGCAGCGATTTCAGCCCCGCGACCTTGATGAGCGCGCCATCGGCCGCGAGGTTGCCTTTGAGCACGACGATGCCTCCGGTGTTCATGATAGGTTCATGTTTGATGACTTCTCCGTCCGGGTCGCGGCAGTTCATCAACTCTTCTTCGAGCGTCTTGCCCGAGAGCGTCAGGCAATCGCCGTGCAGCGCGCCGCGCTCGAGCAGCGCCTTGAGCACGACATAGACGCCACCCGCCGCGTGCAGGTCCTTGGCGAGGAAACGCCCGCCCGGCTTCATGTCGGCGATGAGCGGCGTGCGCTTCGCCACGCGCCCGAAATCGTCGAGCGAGAAGCGGATCCCGGCCTCGTGCGCGATCGCCGGAATGTGCAGCCCGGCGTTGGTCGAGCCGCCGGTCGCGGCGACCGCGGCGCAGGCGTTCTCCAGGCTCTTCTTTGTCACCAGCTGTCTCGGCAGCGGACCGTGTTTCAAAAGATTCATCACGACCTGGCCCGCCTTGCGGGCAAGATCGTTTCGTTCCGGGGAAACGGCGGGCAACGTGGCCGAGCCGGCAAGCCCAAGGCCGAGCGTCTCTGCCACCATCGCCATCGTGTTGGCGGTGAACTGCCCCGGGCACGAGCCGAGCGTCGGCAGGCAGACCTGCTCGAGCGCTCTCAGGTCATCCTCTTTCATGTCTCCAGCGAGCACCGCCCCGACCGCCTCATACGTATCGAGCACCGTGACGTCGCGCCCTTGCCATCTGCCGGGCAGCGCAGCGCCGCCGTAGACGAACACCGAAGGAAGATTGAGTCGCACCATCGCCATCATCATGCCGGGCAGCGTCTTGTCGCAGCCGGCGAAGGTGACGAGCGCGTCGTAGGCATGGCCGCGCGCCACCGCCTCGACGCCGTCGGCGATGATCTCGCGCGACAGCAGCGAGTAGCGCATGCCGCCGTGGCTCATCGACATCGAGTCGGCCACCGAGATCGAGGCGAAATCGAACGGCACGCCTCCCGCGCCGCGGATGGCGGCGCAGGCTTCGCGCGCGAACCCGCCGAGCAGCGCATTGCACGGCGTCACGCGCCCGTCGGTCGAGGCGACGCCGACGAAGGGCTTGCCGAGATCCGCATCCGACAGGCCGAGCGCGCGCAGGAACGCGCGATGGGGCGCGCGATCGAGCCCCTCGACCGTGATGCGCGAGGGCAGTTTTGCTATTCTCACGTTTCGCGGTCATTCTAAGCGGCAAAGACAAGGAGGAAAGATGCTTCGTGCTGTACTGGCGCTGCTGCTGCTGTCCGTCAATGCGGCTGCGTGGCCGCAGGCCTATCCGGCGCGGGCGGTGCGCATCGTCGTGCCGTTCGCCACCGGCGGCCCCGCCGACATCTACGCGCGCTTCATCGGCGCGAAGCTCCAGGAAGCGCTCGGCCAGCCTTTCGTCATCGAGGACCGCCCGGGCGGCGGCTCGATCGTCGGCACCGACGCCGTCGCGAAATCGCCGCCCGACGGCTATACGCTGCTCATGATGTCGAACACGCACACCGTCAACGAGACGCTGATCCCGAAAAAGCCGTTCGACCTGATGCGCGACCTGGCGCCGATCAGCGGCGTGAATTACTCGGATCTGCTGATGGTGATCCACCCATCCGTGCCGGCGGGCAACCTGAAGGAATTCATCGAGCTCGCCAAATCCAGGCCCGGGGCGCTGAATTACGCGTCTTCCGGGCCGGGGACGCCGTACCACATGGCGGGCGAGCTCTTCAAGGCGATAGCCGGGGTCGACATCGTCCACGTGCCCCACAAGGGCAGCGACCAGGCACGCACCGCGATCCTCGGCAAGCAGGTCGACATGATGTTCGACGCCATCACCACCATGGCCCCCAACGCGCGCGCCGGCAGGGTGAAGGCACTGGCGAGCTCGGGCCGGACGCGCTCGCCGGTGACGCCCGACGTGCCGACGCTGGCCGAAGGCGGCGTGCCGGGCTACGAAGCGACCATCTGGCTCGGCCTGATGGCGCCGGCGGGAACGCCACGACCGGTCCTGGAGAGAATAAATCTCGAGGTCACCAGGATCGTGAACGCGCCCGATGTGAAGGAGGCCTGGTCCAAACAGGGCGCGGTTCCCATGAGCATGAGCGTCGACCAGTTCGACCGGTTCCTGCGCGAGGACATCGTCAAGTGGGCGAAAGTGGTGAAGCTCTCCGGCGCCAAGGTGGATTGATGCGTTTCGCTTTTGCAGTCATCACGAGTCTTTTGTCGGGCGCAGCGGCGGCGCAGGCCTGTCCCGAAAGGAACCTGCTTTACTGGCAGGCGTTCCCGGCGGGGGGCGAGTCCGATCTCTCGGCGCGCCACCAGCAGCTGGTGCTGAAGAAGAAATGCCCGGCGATCGAGACCATCATCCAGTACAAGCCGGGGGCCGGCGGCGGCCTGTTGTGGATGCAGCTGAACCAGCTGCCCGGCGACGGGCTGAACATCGCCGGCATCAACCTGCCGCATATCGTGCTGCAGCCGATGGAAGGCACCGTGCAGTACAAGACCGACGACATCATGCCGGTGTACTGGTTTCACTACACGCCTGACGCGCTGGTCGTCGCCGAGTCGAGCCCGCTGCGCAGTTTCCAGGATTTCGTGAAGGCGGCGAAGGAGCAGCCCGAGCGCATCACGCTCGGCGGCTCGGGCCTCAACTCGGCCAACCACGCCGCCCACGAGCGGCTCGACGCCACCTTCGGCATCAGGACGACCTACGTGCCCTTCAAGGGCACCGGCGACATGACGACCGCGGTGATCGGCGGCCACGTCGCCGGCGCCATGTCGTACACCGCCTTTGCGGTCAACAACAAAGGCAAGGTGCGGGCGCTGGTCGTGGCGATGGAGCAGCGCCACCCCCTGCTGCCCGACGTCCCGACCTTCCGCGAGCTCGGCATCGACTGGGTGGACGGCGCCTTCCGGGGCATCGGCATGCCGAAATCGACGCCGCCCGAGGCGCGCCGGCGCATGTCGGAACTCTGGGCGACCCTCAACGCCGACCCGGAGATGAAGGAACTGGCGGCGAAAAGCGGCTTCGAGCTGGTGAACGTCGGCGTCGACACGATGGAGGGCTTTATGAAGGACCGCGTGCGCGCCTACACCGAAGCGGGTAAACGCATGGGGCTGGGCAGGTAGTCTAAGCCAAGATCTATTCGGCCTTGATGCTCGCTGCGCGGGCGGTGCGCGAGAACAGCGCGATCTCCTCCCGGATCATCCGGTCGAAGTCCTCCGGCGCTGAAGGCCGCGGCTCGATGCCGATCGGCCCCCAGCGGCTGCGCGTGTCGGGCTCGCCGAGGATGCGCACGATGTCGCGGTTGAGCTTCGCGATAATGGCGCGCGGCACGCCGGAAGCCGTCAGCAGCCCGAACCACAGCTCCGACTGGTAGCCGCCGACGCCGGCCTCGTCCACCGTCGGCACCTCGGGCAGCAGCGGATCGCGCTGCAGCGACGAGACCCCGAGCCCGAGGAGCCTGCCGTCCTTCACGTAGTTCACCGAGTTGGCGATCGGCGCCATGAAAAACTGCACCCGGCCGGCCAGCGTCTCGGCGAGCGCCTCCGGGATGCCCTTGAAAGGCACGTGCACCACGTCGATCACGGCCATCGCCTTGAAGATCTCGGCTGCGAAATGGGTACCGCTGCCGACGCCCGCCGAAGAGAAGTTGAGCTGCCCGGGTTTGGCCTTTGCGGCGTCGAGAAGCTCCTGCAGCGATTTGACGCCGAGCGAGGGCGGAACGACGAGCACGTACTTCGAGCTGCCGGTCTGGGTAATCCCCGCGAGCTCGCCGACGGTATCGTAGGGGAGCTTCGGATAGATCGCGGCCGCAGCCGCGTGCGCCGAGGAGACGGAGAGCAGCGTGTAGCCATCGGGCGCCGCGCGCGCCACCTGCGCCGCGGCGAGCGTGCCGCCGGCGCCGGGACGGTTCTCGACGATGACCTGCTGGCCCCAGCGCTCGCTGAGCTTCTGCGCGACATGGCGCGCGGTAATGTCGGGTCCGCCGCCCGGCGTGAAACCGACCATAATCTTCACCGGTCTATTCGGATAGCCGGCCTGTGCGTGGCCGGCGCCCGCGGCAGCCGCGAAGACCAGGCCCAGCATGAGCGAAAGCAACTTCCTGTTCGCCATCTTCCTCCTCCTCGCCGTGGCAGGACTGGCCGGCATTTTTCTCTACGGCTGGAGGCGCCGCAAGGACAAGCCGCCCAGGGTGGCGCCCCTTCCCAAGGACGACGACCGGGATTGATAATCGAGCCGAGGAGGTTCGGTCATGTCAGCGTCCGACATCAGGAGTGAAAGCCGCCGCCAGTTCCTGAAGTTCCTGTCCGGTAGCCCGCTGCTGGCCTATTCGGGCCTCGGCACGGGCGCCCCCGACGGCCCCACGGCGCCGCCGCGGCTTTCCGATCCGATCATCTGGGCGCCGCTCAGGACGGAGGATCTCATCAAGTCGCCGGCCGAGGCGATCAACGTGTTCGATTTCGAGCCGGTGGCGCGCAAGACCGTGCCCCCCGCGCATTTCGGCTACATGGCCTCGGGCATCGACGACGAGGTCACGCTGCGTGCCAATCGCGAGGGCTTCCTGAAGTTCCAGCTGCGCCCGCGCCGCCTAAACGACGTCTCCAAGGTCGACATGAGCTGCGAGCTCTTCGGCAGCCGGTGGAACACGCCGATCGTCATTGCGCCGACCGGAGGCAACAAGTTCTTCCATCCCGAGGGCGAGCTCGCCGTCGCCCGCGCGGCGAAAGCCGGCAGCCATCTGCAGATTCTTTCGACCTCGGCCTCCACGTCGGTCGAGGACACCACCAAGGCGCGCGGCGCGCCGATCTGGTTTCAGCTCTACGCCTCGCCCAGCTGGGACGTCGCCCGCGCGCTGATCAAGCGCGCCGAGGCCGGCGGCTGCCCGGTGCTGGTCGTGACCGTGGACCGCGTGGCGGGCCGCAACCAGGAAACGCTGTTCAGGCTGCGCCGCGAGGACACCAGGAATTGCCAGGACTGCCATCAGCCCGGGATCGTGGCGCGGGCGCGGCGCAGGCCCAATTACGACGGCATCGACCTGTCGCGCATGACCAGCATGGAATCGGCGAACATGACCTGGGATTTCTTCAAGCGGGTGCGCGACATCACGCGCATGAAGATCCTCGTCAAGGGCATCCTGGCGCACGAGGACGCGGCGCTGTGCGTGGAAAACGGCCTCGACGGCCTGATCGTCTCGAACCACGGCGCGCGCGGCGAGGACAGCGGCCGCTCCACCATCGACGCCTTGCCCGAGATCGTCGAAGCCGTGCGCGGCCGCATCCCGGTGCTGGTCGACAGCGGATTCCGGCGCGGCACCGACATCGTCAAGGGCCTGGCCCTGGGCGCGAGCGCGGTGTGCGTCGGCCGGCCCTACCTCTGGGGCCTGGGCGCCTTCGGCCAGCCCGGCGTCGAGCGCGTGCTCGAGCTCCTGCGCATCGAGTTGCAGGCGGCGATGCAGCAATGCGGCGCGCGCTCGCTCAGGGAGCTCACGCCGGCGTTCGTGCGCCGGACGACCTGAGCGCGGAGCGCTCTTACTTCGCGGGCGAAGCGACCGGCTTGCCTTTCTCGACGATGTAGGTGGCGAGCACTTTCGCCGGGCCGCTGCCGATGTTCTTGCCATCGTGCACCTTGCCGGCTTCGACGAAGAACGCCTCGCCCGCCTTCAGCGTCCTGGGTGGCTGGCCGTCGACCTCGAGCAGCAGCGTTCCCTCGACGACGTAGCCGAGCTCCTCGCCGGGGTGCGTGTGCCTGCCCGCAGCACCACCGGGAACGAATTCCGCCAGCGCCTGCACCGCATGGCGCTCCGGCACGCTCAGGTTCTGGTCCTGCAGCAGCTTGCGCGTGAACCCCGGCTGCTGGGCGTACCCCGACACGGCGACTGCGGCGATGAAAACTGCTCCGGCCACTGCGGATTTCCTGGCTTTCACGATCCCTCCTCTGCTAAAAGAGGGGCCATCATACGCTGCTAGACTGAAGGCTCTTCTCAGGAGGTCGCAATGCGCCCTGCCATCGTTTTGCTTCTAGTAGTCGCCGCCGCGTCCTGCGCCACGGAGCGCCGGGATTCGTCGTATGGAATGAGCGTGACGTACTCCGCCGCGCGCCAGCCGGCGCCGCTGGATCCGGCGCGCACAGTCGCCGAGCAGGACTGCACCAAGCCGATCGCGCTGGATCGCGGGAACCTTCTCTGCAGGTAAAGGATTACCGCGCGAGCGGATCCGGGCGCAGCTGCAGCTTGTAGACCTTGGGCTTGTTGTCCGTGCCGCCTTCGTTGTGGAAGTTGGTGCGCGTGCCCGAGGTGGTCCACATCGCGCGGCCCTTCCAGCCGGCCTTCGGATCGTCGATGCGCCCGTCGACGTTCTTGGTGAAGAAGCCGAGCGGGTACGGGACGCGGAAGTCGATGATCTTGCCGTCGACCACCGCCATCAGCGATTCGCTGCCGTTGGTCTGCGCGATCGGCACGTTGGCGCCGAGGCCGAAAGTGTTGTAGCGATCGACCCAGAGGTAATACGCGTGGTTGGCGCTGCCGGAGGGGTCGAGGCCCTTGAACTGCGGCCCGGTCATGCGGTAGAGCGTCCAGCCTTCCGGGCAGAGCTTGCCGCTCGCCGCCTCGGGGCCGTTGAGCGGGCCCTTGCACTTGCGCCGGTCGAAGCTCGCGATGTGCCCGCTCGCGAGCGGGGTCCACACCACGCCGTCGGTGCCCATGTCGATGCCGCGCGGGCTGTAGGCGCCTTCCGGCGGAACATAGACCTCCGTCAGCGCCGTTTCGGCGGGATTTGGTCCGGGCACGATGCGCATCAGGTAGCCCGGCTGGTTCATGCGCGCGAAGCCGATGCCCATCGACTGGCCCCAGACCGAATCGTCGACCGTGCTCGGCGTCACGCCGTAGAAAGCGGCCCGCAGGCGCGTATCGCTGTCGTCGCGAACCCCGTTGCCGTTGGTGTCGACCACGATCGGCGTCCAGCCCTGCGAGGCAGCCTCGTCGCCGCTCTCCAACAATTTCTTCGTGTCCAACCAGCCGACCACGCCGCTGCCCGGCCCGCCAGCACTCGTCCAGAGCAGGTCCGGGTTCTTCGGATGGAAATAAAGGTGATGCGTCGCGAAGCAGGTGCTGATGAGCGTCCACTTGCTCGTCTTCGGGTCATACATCGAGAGATGGCGCGGCGACTCCTTCAGCGGCGCGACCTTGGACGACGGATGCGAGCCGTCGCTGCAGTACGCCGGTTGCGCCGCCGCCGGCCGGATGCGCGCGGTAAACCACATGCGGCCCTGCCGGTCCATCATCAGATTGTGGATGCTGGTGTGGCCGTCCCACGCGGGCTCGTTGCCCCAGTACGCGGACACGCCCTTCGGCAGCGAAGTCGAAGACGGAGTTTCCGGGTCGCGGTACGGATGCCGGATCTGCGTTGCGATGTGCTTCACCGGATCGAGCACCGGAAGCATGTCGGTGCTCTCCTCGGGCGCGCCATAGATCTTGCCGTTGGCGTTGACCGTCGGATTGTCCTTGTCGGTCGCGATCGAGTCGTGCAGATAGGCCTTGTTCGTCGACCAGTCCCACATCGTGATGACCACGTTGCGCTCGACGCCTTTCGGGCGCTCGGGCTGCGCGAACGGCAGCTCGCCGCCGGCGACGCGGTCGGTCCAGTCGGCAAAGCGCTTCAATGCTCCTTCGACGCCCATGTATCCCAACCCGGTCGCCATGTTGGTCATGGCCTGCCCCGCCTGCGTGCGCCGCGCCCACGCCTGGAAGGAGTTGCCCGATTCCTGGAACAGCTTCGGCACGGTGCGGATGCCTTGGCTGCCGAGCGCGTGGCATGACTGGCACGCGTTCTTGACCGTGTCGACCCATTGTTCCTGCGTCTTGATGTTTTCGCTGATGCCGTTTCCCTTGTCGCCGGTGCCGGGAAACTCGCTCTTGTCCGGAATCCTGAGCAGCGAATACCAGTACATGCCCGGGTAGTACTCAGCCGCCGCTTTCGCGCTCGGTGCTGCCACCGCCTTCAGGTTGAGGGTTTTCCCGGCAGCAGCTTTTACTTTCCCGGAATCGACCAGGCCGTAGCCCCGCACCCAAACGCTGTAATTCGCCTGCGGAAGCTCGGGGATCAGATAACGGCCGCGCTCGTCGGTGACCACGACTTTCGCAAACTTGGTGGGCAGATCGGTGGTTTCGGCGATCACCCAGACGCCCGCTTCCGGACCCTTCGGTCCGGTGACGACACCGCGAATCTCGGCCGCTGACGCGCCAATTGCGAAGACCACGACGCTCAAGCCAAACATTCCTCTGCTCTTCATGACCTCTCCTCAGGAATCGCGGGTGCGACAACGTTAGCGCGCGAAGCCCCGCAAAGCAACGCTAAAATGGCCGCCGGGGGCGCTACGGCGCATGAATTTCACAGGACTATTTTTTGCCGTTCTGCTCTCGACCAGCGTCGTTGCACAAGACTTTCCCGCCAGGCCGGTGCGCGTTATCGTGCCCTTTCCGCCGGGCGGCGGTGCGGACGCGCTCGCGCGTCTGCTCGGACCGAAGCTGGCCGACCTGTGGGGACAGCAGGTGATCGTGGAAAACAAGCCCGGCGCGAGCGGCCACATCGGCGCGGACCTCGTCGCACAGGCGCCGGCCGACGGCTACACGCTGCTCATGAGCTCGACCGCCTCGCTTACCGAGAAGAACGTCGATCGGTTCGCGCCGGTGTCGCTCGTCTCGGCCGCGGCATACATCGTCACCGCCCATCCGCGCGTCGCGGCGGCGAACATCGGCGAGCTCATCGCCTTGGCCAGGGCCAATCCAGCCAAGCTGACGTTCGGTTCCTCGGGGGTCGGCGCCGCCTCGCATCTCTCGGCCGAGCTGTTCAAGTCCATGGCCCAGGTCGACATGCTGCATGTCCCTTATAAAGGCACCGGCCAGGCGCTGACCGATCTGCTCGCGGGACAGGTGGATCTCCTGTTCGCGCCCGTGCAGACCGTGCTGCCGCACGTGAAGGCGGGCAGGCTGAAGGCGCTGGCCGTCACCGGCGCGAAGCGCGCGCAGACCTTGCCCGGGGTGCCGACCGTCGCCGAATCGGGGCTGCCGGGCTACGAGGCGGTGGGCTGGTTCGGCCTGCTCGCAGCCGCGGCGACGCCCGCGAGCATCGTGATGAAGCTGAGCGCGGGCGTGAACCGCGTGCTCGCGCAGGCCGAAGTGCGCGCGAAAATGACCGCGCTCGGCGCGGATCCCCGCGGCAACACGCCCGAGGAATTCGCGCGCTTCATCCGCGAGGACCAAGCGAAGTGGGCGCACCTGATGGGAGCAGCCGGCATCAAGGCAGCGGAATGAAGATCACCCAACTCCAGGCTTACATCCTGCGCGCCCCCGATAGCGGGCGGGCGCACTGGGTGAGCCATTTCACCGTCCCCAGGGCGAGCGAGATCCTGGTGCGGATGCAGACCGACGAAGGCATCGAGGGCATCGGCCTGGCCACCAGCTACACGCCCATCGAGGCGGCGATCCACGCCCTTCGCAGCGGCATCGGCGAGCTGATCGTCGGCGCCGACCCGCTCGCCCCGGAGCAGCTCTACCAGCAGCTCTTTGCCCTGACGTGGCAGCGCCGCTCCCACGAGAAGGGCTGGTCGCGCGAAGCCGTGGTGCGGATCTCGGCCGCGGTGGACATTGCCGCCTGGGACATCCTCGGCAAGGCGGCCGGGCTGCCGCTCTACCGCCTGTTCGGCGGCTACCGCAGCGAGGTGCCCTGCTACGTCACCTGCGCGTACTACCGCGACGGCAAGACGCCCTCCGAGCTGCGCGACGAGATCCAGATGCTGAAGGCGCAGGGACACCAGGGCTTCAAGGCCAAGGCCGGCGGCCTGCCGCTCGGCGAGGACCTGGAGCGCCTGGCGCTGGTGCGTGAAATCATCGGCGACGACAAGGACCTGATGGTCGACGTGAACCGCGGCTGGGATCTCGCCACCGCCATCGAAGGCGCCCGCCTGCTCGAGCCGTTGCGGCCGCGCTGGCTGGAAGAGCCGGTGCGCTGGGCCGACGACCGCCGGGAGCTGAAGCTGCTGGCGCAGAAGACGCGCATCCCGCTCTCGGCCGGCGAGAGCGAGCTGACCAGCTACGGCTGCCGCGCGCTGCTCGAGGAGGAGGCGATCCAGATCCTGCAGTTCGACTGCACCATGATGGGCGGCTTCACCGAGGGCCGCAAGCTCGCCGCGCTCTGCGAGATGAACCATGTCCAGGTCGCCCCGCACCACGACTGCTTCATCCACGCCCATCTCGTCGCCGCGAGCCCCGCCGGCTGCATCGTCGAGTCGTTCACCGACCCGGAGCGCGATCCGCTGCAGGCCGAGCTGTTCGAGGACCCGCCGACGATTGCCGGCGGCAGGCTCAAGCTCAAAGAGCAGGCCGGGTTGGGCCTTACGCTCTCGGAAGCCGCGCTGAAAAAATTTGGCGAGCGCATTCTCTGAGTTGAAGAACAACCTTCAGCGATAGAGCAGCACCGCCTCGCGCTCTTCGCGCCACGCTTGCTCGTCGCGGCCGGCGAGCGCTTCGAGGTCCGCGGGCGTCGCGGCGCGATCGTCGACCCACTCGCGCAGCAGCTCGCTGCCGTTGATGAGATCGATGGCGAGGCGGCCGCGCTCGTACTCGTACGGGAAGTCGCGCCACAGCTCATGGTCGGGCCGCAGGGCGCGCAGGGCCTTGAAGGCGAGAGCGAGCAGGCGCCACGGCCGGAACGCGGCGTGATCGTAAGCCGCGTCGTCGACGTGGATCTGCAGCCCGGCGCAAAGCTTGCCGGCATGCTTGTGGAACGTCGGCTCGAACCAGCACTCGCGCAGCCGGCAGCCCTGCATCCAGCGGGGCGCCAACGATTGCATTTTTTCCAGGAGAAGTTTCGGCTGGACCTCCGGCGCGCCGAAAAGCTCCAGCGGCCGCGTCGTTCCTCTCCCCTCGGACAGGACGGTGCCTTCCAGCATCACGGTCCCCGTGTAGCAGCGCGCCATCCAGGGATTGGACGCATTGGGGCTCGGGTTCACCCAGGCGCGCTCGCCGAGCGGCCAGCCGTGGCCCGGCGCGCGGTCCGGTTCCCATCCCCGCATTTCGATGATGCTGCAATCGACATCGAGACCAAGACTGCGCACGAGCCACTTCGCCGCCTCGCCCAGCGTGAGCCCATGGCGCATCGGCAGCGATCCTGCACCCACAAAACTCTCCCAGCCCGCGCGCAGCCGCAGCCCCTCGACCGGACGGCCCGCCGGGTTGGGCCGGTCCAGCACGCAGACCGCCTTGCCCCGCTCGGCGGCTGCTTCGAGAACGTAGCGCAGCGTCGTGAGGAAGGTGTAGACGCGGCAGCCGAGATCCTGCAGGTCGACCAGCAGCACGTCGAAGCTGTCCATCATCGCCGCGGTCGGGCGTCGAACTTTCCCGTACAGGCTGAACACCGGGATGTGGTGCACCGGGTCGGTGAAGTCGGGCGATTCGATCATGTTGTCCTGCTTGTCCCCGCGCAGCCCGTGCTGCGGGCCGAACGCGGCAACCAAGTCGAGGTCCTCGAGCGCCGCGAGCGCGTCCAGCGAGTGCACCAGATCGCGCGTCACCGACGCCGGATGCGCGAGCAGCGCCACGCGGCGGCCCGCCAGCGGCTTTCGCAGCGCGCGGTCTTCCAGCAGGCGGTCAATTCCGAACTTCATCGAGTTGCGCGGCGAACGCATCGGGGTGGTGGAAATCCGGCTTGCCGGGCGGGTGCTTGAGCGCCCAATAGGACAGAGCGCCGTGTTCGTCTTCCACTACGGCCGCAAGCGACAGCGACAGCGCCGCCCGGTCGACCCGTATGAAGGCGTCGAGCTCCAGTTTTTCCCCGCCGCTACGCACGGTAATGCGGGGATCGAGCTTCTCACCCACGAGCGGCACGCCCTCGCGATAGCGCGCGAACGCGTACGAAGCCCACTCGCCCGAGGGCGCGAGATTGTATTCGTGGTAGCCGGACTGGCCCTTGCGGGCGATGAAGATTTCGCAGCAGGTGTGCTGCCAGAGCCGGGCCGCGATGCGCGGCGGCCGCGGCGGGGAAATGCGCAGGCGGGCGAGCTGTCCCTCGAGCGAATAGGTCACCGCGATTCCTTCCCCCGTTCTGCGCACGCGCGCAGCGATGCTGCGCACCGCCTCGCTGGCGCTTCCAGGATGGCACAGGAGCCTGAAGCTGCGGCTCGACCGGCTCAGCCCCAGAGGAGCCAGTAGGAAATTGCGAAGACCGGCGGCACGAAGATGCAAAAACGCACCAGCGATGCGAGCCGCCGCCGCTCGATATCGTCGAGTACCGGAGGTACGTGCCGCTTCTTCGCGCGCTCGCGCGCCAGCTTCCGCAGGTGCAGGTAGTCCACCGCAATCAGAAACAGCGCCACCCCCAAGCCGGTCAGCGCGCCTTCCAGGACGACATTCATTATCGGGAGGCCGCCACCGATTCACTTTAGCGCAATGTGAATCGGCTGTCACACCTTGACGGTGGGCGAGCGCCGTCTGACAATCGTCGCGCCCGCGGGGAGGTGGAGATGAGCAAGCGACGGGAGTTCATGCGCGGCGCGGCAATCGGTGCGCTCGCGTTCACGATCGGCGGCGTCGACGTGCTGCTGACTCCGCGCGCAGCCCGCGCCCAGGGCGCAGCGCTCCGCCTGCTCAAGCCCGACGAGGTCGAGACTCTCGAGGCATTGGGCGAGACGCTGGTTCCCGGCGCGCGCGCGGCGGGTATCGCCCAGTTCATCGATTCGCAGATCTCCGTTGCTCCGGAAGAGGCGCTGCTGGAGGCGCGCATCCTCAACGTGCGCCCGCCCTTTGCCGATTTCTACCGGGCCGCCCTGGGCGCCGTCGACCGCGCAAGCCAGGCGCAGAGCGCACGCCGGTTCGCGCGGCTCGCAGGCAACGAGCAGCGCGACTTCGTCAATCTGATGCGCCAGAACAAGATCGAAGGCTGGCAGGGTCCGGCCGGTGCATTCGTGTACTTCGTGCTGCGGAGCGACACCGTCGACGTGGTGTATGGCACGCCCGAGGGCTACGAGGCGCTCGGCATTCCCTACATGCCGCACATCGCGCCCCTGAAGAGGTGGTGACATGGCCACACACGAGAAAGTAGACGTCGCCATCGTCGGCGCAGGCGCCTCGGGCTCGGTGTTCGCCGCGGTGCTGGCAAAGGCCGGTAAAAAGGTTGTGGTCCTCGAGACGGGGCCGGATTGGCAGCTCTCCGATCTCATCAGCTCGGACTTCTGGGGGCGACGGATCAAGACGGCCGGCGCACCGTTTCTGCTCGAAGGGAAGAATCCCTTCGGCTACAGCTACCAGTCGGGCTGGGGCGTCGGCGGCGCCGCGCTTCACTACTTCGCGAACCTGCCGCGCCTCCTTCCGAACGACTTCAAGATCCGCAGCGAGCATAACCGCGCGCTCGACTGGCCGATCTCCTACCAGGACGTCGCGCCCTATTACGACAAGGTCGCACGCGACATCGGCGTCTCCGGCAACGCCAGGGCCGAGGAGATCTGGCGGCCGGCGGGCGAGCCCTATCCGATGCCGCCGATGAAGACCTTCCGCAATGGCGAGATGTGGCTGAAGGGCTTCGAAGCCGTCGGCATCCGCATGGTGCCGGCAGCGGTCGGAATGAACTCGACGGACTATAAGGGCCGGCCGGCGTGCATCTACGATGGCTGGTGCCATATCGGCTGCCCGACCGGCGCGCTCAGCAATCCGCTGGTCACTTACCTCGCCGATGCGCGCAAGGCGGGCGCCGAAGTTCGAGCGCGCTCGACCGTCACGCGCGTGCTGACCAACCGCCAGGGCACTCGCGTTCGCGGCCTCGAGTACTACGACGCGAAGAGGGAGCGCCAGGTGCAGGAGGCGAGCGTGGTCGTGCTGGCGGCCTGGTCGGCGCAGAACCCGCGCCTCCTGCTCAACTCGGCGACCGACCGGCACCCGCGGGGGCTCGCCAACGCGAGCGGCCTGGTCGGAAAATACATGATGTGCCACTACAGCTCGGGAACCTGGGCGCTGTTCGACGAGGACGTGCAGAACCACCTGGGCACCACCGGCGCGCAATTCATGTCCTACGACCGCTACGGCAAGACGGCCCACCCAGGGGTCTTCGGCAGCTCGTTCATCGTCGCGGGCAGCGCGCTCAAGACGAGCGACCTCGGCGGGTTCGCCAATGCGCGGCTCGACCTGTTCGGCGCCGAGCTGCACGCGTTCATGAAGCGCGCCGCGCGCGGCCTCACCCGCATCGGCGCGTTCGGCGAGGAATTGCCGAACCTCGACAACCGCCTCGAGCTCGCCGCCGACAAGGACGAATTCGGCATGCCGCTCGGCAGGCTCCACCACAGCTTCGACCAGGATGCGGTCGGGCTGTGGAACGCCAACTTCGAGGAAGGCCTTCGCATCGCCAAGGCCACCGGCGCCAGGGAAGCGTGGTCGGCGCGCGGCAACATGCCCACCATCCATCTCATGGGCGGCACCATCATGGGCACCGGCGCGGGCAACTCGGTGGTCAACAGCTACGGGCAGAGCCACGAGCTGCCGAACCTCTACCTCGCCGGGCCGGGCATTTTCCCCACGGCCGGAGCGTCGAACCCGACCAACACAATCTTTGCCCTCTCGCTGCGCGGCGCCGAGCAGCTCGCGGCGAAGTGGGGGGCGGTCGAGCTCTGAGGTCCGCGCGCGCGTCTGCCTTTTCGCTGCTTGCGCTGGCAAACCTCCTTTGGGCGGGGAACTGGGTCATTGGTCGCGCGCTGCGCGACGCGTTCGAGCCGGTGGCGCTCAATTTCTGGCGCTGGCTGATCGCGGCGCTGGTGCTTGCGCCTTTTGCCTTGCCCGAGCTTGCACGAACGCGCGCGACGCTGCGGCGCCACGCCGGCCTGCTGGCGCTGCTCGCGCTCACCGGCGTGGCCGTATTCCAGACCCTGGTCTATCTCGGGCTCAGGACCACCACGGCGATCAATGCCGTGCTGCTCAACTCTTCCGCCCCGCTGTTCATGCTGCTGTGCTCCTGGATGCTCGAGCGCGAGACGGCCACGCGCCGGCAGCTCGCCGGCATGCTGGTCTCGCTGCTGGGCATCCTCCTGATCGTCTCGCACGGCGCGCCCGGCAAGCTGCTGCAGCTCGAATTCCATGCCGGCGACGCGTGGATCGTGCTGGCCATGCCGGTCTGGGGAATGTACTCGGTGCTGCTCAAGCGCCGCCCGCCGGACCTGAACGGCGTCAGCCTGCTTTTCGTGATCTCGGTCGCCGGCCTGGCGCTGCTCGCCCCCGCGTTTGCGCTCGAAGCGCTGCGTGCGCCGCCGCGATGGCCGACCGCGCCCGAGGCCGCCGGCGTGCTCTACATCGGCCTCGCCGCCTCGGTCGCTGCCTTCATCTGCTGGAACCGCGGCGTCGCGATCGTCGGGGCCAATGCGGCCGGGTTTACGCTGCATCTTCTGCCCGCCTTCGGCACGGTGCTGGCGATGCTGCTGCTTGGCGAAGCGTTCCACCCGTACCACGCCGCCGGATTCGCGACCATTCTGGCGGGCGTTGTGCTGGCGACGCGCCGGGCAGGTCCTGCTCAGGGCTTGAGGTAGGCGAATCCTTCGCGCTGCTGCAGGCGCGTGATCTCCGCCACCCCGGAGGGAACGTAAGTCACGCCTGCAATGAACTGCTGCCGGTCCAGCTTGCGATTACGCAGGGTGATCTCGCATACGTCGAACTGCACCCCGCGCAGAGCGAGCTGCTCGGCGAGGTCCTCGTACTTGTTGCCGTTCGTGTCCTTGGCGCCCTTCATCAGGAAATCGACGCCGCGCGCGTGCGCCACGACGACGATCTTCGCCGTCGGATCGACCTCGAGATGGTTGTTGATGTTGCGCAGGCCGTTCGATGCCTGCGCAACGCCATCGCTGAAGTGGTACACCACCTTGTCCTGCGGGCTGCCGCCCCCGGTCGCGGCGTATGCCGCAATCGCCACTAACAGCGCAGACACTCCGACGACCACCGCCCGCTTGCTGGCATTCATGGCGCCTCCTGTGAACCTGCTCGTGCCGCGGCATGCAGTATGGCCGGTGAATCTCCGGCCTTACTACTGCAGTATGGCCGGTGAATCTCCGGCCTTACTACATTACGCTGACAAGGCGTTGTTGTCCCGGGAAGGCGGCGCGCTGTTCAGCGACGAGAAAAAGCAGTAGCGATTCTTGCCGGCCTCCTTGGCCGCGTACATCGCCGCGTCGGCGTGCTTTATGAGGGTGGCCGCATCCGCGGCGTCGTCGGGAAACAGGCTGATACCGATGCTCGCGGACACCCGCGTTTCAGCGCCGCCAGGCAGCGCATAAGGCCGCAATGCGTCATCCAGCAGCTTGCGGTTGATGCCTTCGACGGCAGCGGCGTCCGTGATTTCCTCGAGGACCACGAAGAACTCGTCGCCGCCGAGCCGCGCGACCAGGTCGGTCGCCCGCAGCTTGGAGCGAAGCCGCCGCGCCATTTCCACGAGGAACTGGTCGCCGGCGTCATGGCCGTACGTGTCGTTGATCTGCTTGAAGCCGTCCAGATCGATGAACGCGCCGGCGAGCCTCGCGCCGTGGCGCCGTGCCCGCTCCACGGCTTGCTCCAGCGCCGGGGTGAGGCTGGTGCGATTGGCAAGCCCGGTGAGCGGGTCGCTGTAGGCGAGCGCTTCGATCCGCTCGCGCATGAGCGCGGTTTCAGTGATATCGCGGCCCACGCCGCGGTACCCGAGGAACGTCCCGTCGCCAGTGAGCCGCGGCTCGCCGGCCAGCGAGAAATACCGCGTCACCCCGTCGGGCATGGCGCGCGAGAACTCGAAGTCGCGGAACGGAACGTGGCTGTCCATGCTTGCCTGGTGTTCCGCCCATTGGGCCGCGTCGGGACTCAGCGCCGGGATCTCCCACAGCGTCTTGCCGATGACGCCGAGCGCTATGGTCGCGGCAGAATAGTTCGTGCCGGCCGCGATGTTCGTCACCCGGTGCTGCGGATCGGTTTCCCAGTAGAAGTCGGACGACATCTCGGTCAGGCTGCGGAAGCGCGCTTCGCTCTCGCGCAGCGATTGCTCGATCTGCTTGCGCTGCAGGAACTGGCCTACATGGCTGCCGATGACCCGCGCCGCCTGCAGCAGCCTCTGGTCGGGCTCGCGCACCGATTCGCCGGAGAAAGCGAGCACGCCGATGGTCTTGCGTTCCGACGTCACGGCGAAGGTCAGCACGCCGCGCAGGCCCGCGTCTTCGGCTGCGGACTTCGTCGACGCGCGGATGTCGCGCTGGAGGTCGCCCGACCACGCCGCACCGAACTGCCACACCACGCGCGAGCGCTCCAGGAACCGGTCCACGGCCGGCTCGTTGACGCACCATCCGTACTGGAAACGCAGCGCGCCGCTCGCTTCTTCCAGGCGGTAATAGCGGCCGGAATCCAAGCCTTCCGAATCGCACACCACGCGCACCGCGGATCGCAAGCCGCTCTCCGCGTCTTCCGCCGCCGAAAGCGAGCGCGCGACCTCGTGCTCCAGCGTCAGCATCTGCTCGGCCCGCTTCTGCGCGCTCACGTCGCGGCCGACGCCGTGATAACCGAGGAAGCTGCCGTCGGCACCGAACACCGGCTCGCCGCTGACGCTGAGCCAGCGCACGGCCCCCTTCGGCGTCGGGCGCCACATGAGCGCGTCGTAGAAGGGCTTGCGGGCATCCAGCAGCGCGCGATGCGCGTCCCATCCGCCTTCGATTTCGAGGCCGCTTTCCCAGCGGCGCAGGCCGATCAGGCGGCGCTGCAGATCCTGGTCGCCGCCCGCGACGTTGCGGCCTTCGAGGCGGGTAAAGCAGTGGTTGGTATCCGTTTCCCAGTACCAGTCCGAGGACAGGTCGGCGAGGCGGCGCGAGCGCGCGGCGCGCTCGCTGTTGGCCTGCTCCGCCGCCGCCTGCTGCACGAACCTGCCGATGCGGCCGCCAAGCGCGCTCAGCCTGTCCGACAGGCGCTCGTCGGGCGCACGCATCGCGCGGCTGCCGAAGCGCAGCGCACCGACGATTTCCGGGCCCGCGCGCAGCGGGACCAGCAGCGCGGCGCGCAGACCCATCTTCTCGAATAGCTCGTCGCCGATGCGCTCGGCCCCGGCCTGCTGCAGATAGTCGCGGATCCACAGCGGTTTTCCCGACTGCCATACCGAGCCCACCATTCCCTCGCCCCGCTTGATTCCGATCTTGCCGGCAGCCTCGACCAGCGCCGCGATGCCCTGAATGTCCGGCGTGCTCCAATGCTGGTGAAGGCGCAGCGCGCCGCCCGTTTCGTCCACCTTCCATAGCTCGGCGCAATCCCAGCCCTCGCCTTCGCAGATCGCGCGCAGCGCACCCTTGAGCGCGAAGGGAATGCCGCCGGCCCCGGCAAGGCAGGACATCACCGCGTTCTCGAGCAGGAGCAGCTGCTGGGTGCGCTTTTGCGACGTGATATCGCGCCCGGCGCCGAGGTAGCCGCGGAATGCGCCGCCTGCGTCGAAAACCGGCTCGCCGCTGAGCGACAGCCAGACCGCGCGGCCATCGTCGGTGGCCACCTGAAGCTCGAAATCCCGGAACGGCTCGCGCCGCTCGAGCTGGCCGCGATGCCGATCCCAATCCTCCGGCGTGAGGTTCAGCGCCCGCTGATCGCAGCGTTTGTGACCGAGATACGGAGACAGGTCGAGGGCCAGGTCGAGGGCTGTCTTCTCGCTGGTGCGGCTCGACAGGTACGTGAGCCGCAACTGGTCGTCCTGCTCCCAGTACCAGTCCGCGCCCGGCGCGTCGATGTGGCGGCGCGTCCCGTTCTCAGGTGGCGGCATATCCAGAGCCTTGACCCAGTTGGACTGCCACCGCTGAAGATAATCTAACCAGAGATCCACGGCTTTTCATTGTTCTTGATTTCAGCCTTCTCCCCTGGTCGCCATGCTCGACCATACGCTCCCCGTCTCCAATTTATTGTAGCGTTATCTGGTAGTCCAGTTGGAATTCGAGCGAGCTCGAGCGGACCGTGAGTTAACTCCTTAAAGACCGCCGCTAACTGCAAGAATCAACAAATATTGCGCGGCTACATGAGCTGCAGTCCCGGAATTGCGGCGCGCCCGCTGGCAAACCTGTCGGTCGTCAGCCGCCGGCGGCGAGCGCCGCGAAGACGCGCTGCATCGCGTTGACCCGCGCGAGATAGCCGCGGAGGTCGTGCTCGCCGCAGCGCTGGCCCGCGCTCAACCGGAAGCCGCGCTTGGCGTAGGCGTCGCCCGCTGCCGCGCCACATAGGTGGATGACCGCAGCCAGGTCTTGCTTCTGCTCAAGCGTGGCGCTGGCGATTCCCCGGGAGCCGAGCGTGCCGGCGACGCGGCGATCCAGAAGCGCCGCGGTCAGCTCGACCGCGTGGCTGGGCACTACGCGCGTGTACAGGGTATTGAACCAGCAAGATCTCATCGCGTACCACGGTCCCTTCTCGACCACGGCATGATCGTGGATGCAATAGCGCTGCGCTTCGCGGAAAGTTCCATCGGTAATCTGGTACATGCCGACCGCGCTCGATGCCGGGCGGTACAGCTCGAACGGATTCCAGGTCAGCTGCCAGCGCCAGGACGTGCGGGCTACCGGATTGCCGGCGCCTTCGACCTGGGCGAGCGCGGCAAGAAACCCGGGGGTCATGACGGCGGTCGAGTGGTCGCGGAAGATCGGCTCGTACTGGCGCCATGTCTCGACCGGCGTCTTGGAGAGCGCGCCGCTCACCGGGAAAAACAGCTCGGCAGGCTTGCGGGTGACCTGGTAGCCCCAGTTGGCCGCGAACCAGAGCGTCAGCATGCCGGCCCCACAGATGACGATGATGCCGAAGCTACGCCGGCGCCTCCTCCTCGCCCCTTTCGAACGCAGGATCAGTCTGCGTACACGCCTTTTTTCCTGATGATCGGCCCCCACTTGTCGATCTCGGATTTGAGCAGGAGACGCAGCGATTCAGGCGTCGCCTTGCCTACCGCGACCGGCTCGGCACCCAGATCGGCCAGCCGCGTCCTGAACGCGGTATCCGTTACCGCCGTCTGAAGCGCGCCGATGAGCCTGTCCAGCGCCGGCTTGGGCGTCCCCCTTGGCGCAAACAGCCCATTCCAGACGACCAGCGCGAAGCCCTTCAAGCCCTGCTCGTCGAGCGTGGGGACGTCGGGCAGCGAGGGCACGCGCGCATTCGAGGTCACGCCGTAGACCTTGATCGTCCCGGCCTTGATCTGCGGCGTGGTATTAGTGGTCTGATCGCACATGAAGTCGACGCGGCCGCCGATCAGGTCGGTCATCGCCGGACCGGTGCCCTTGTACGGCACCGTGGTGAAGTCGGCCTGGATCGTGCTCATGAACAGCAGCCCGCACAGGTAAG